>Ga0315271_10000144_pt1 | contig 34391 bp, 22 predicted proteins | sample C3_top_MG_FD_204664 | JGI IMG/M metagenome (GOLD analysis project Ga0315271, IMG submission 204664) | Sediment microbial communities from Yellowstone Lake, YNP, Wyoming, USA - C3_top | ecosystem: Environmental > Aquatic > Freshwater > Lake > Sediment | place: USA: Wyoming | collected 2017-08-01
TCCGCGTGCATGATGAAGAACTGCGAGCCGTTGGTGTTCGGCCCCGCGTTCGCCATTGCGAGCGTGCCTCGGTTGTACTCGCCTTTGAACGGCTCGTCCTCGAACTTGTAGCCGGGGCCGCCGGTGCCGACACGGCTCTTGTCGAGCGAGGCCTTCTTGCCGAACTGGCCGTCGCCGCCCTGGATCATGAAGCCCGGGATGACGCGGTGGAAGATCACGTCGTCGTAGAAGCCCTGCTTGGCGAGCTTCACGAAGTTCGCGGCCGCCTTGGGCGAGCTCTCGGTGAACAGGTCGGCCTCGATGGTGCCGAGCTCGGTGACGATGACGGCGCGGGTCATGCGGTTCTCCTCTTGGGCGCGATGCCGGGCTGGTGGCTGGACTGGGCCGGGTTACGGGTTGCTGACGGCGACCTTGTCCATGGCCACGGGCTGGAGCGCCGTGTTGTTCGGGTCACCCGAGTTGGGCATGGCGGCGATGGCGTCGACCGCGTCCAAGCCGGACGTCACGTGGCCGAAGATCTGGTACGTCGGCGACAGCTGGATGTCGGCGAGGACGATGAAGAACTGCGAGTTGGCGCTGTTGGGCTGGCTCGTCTTGGCCATGGCGACAGTACCGCGCGTGTACGTGCCGGTGACGGGCTCATCCTTGATCGTGTACGCCGGCCCGCCGGTGCCGACGCTGTTCATGTTCACGCTGGGCTCGCGCCCGTAGGTGCCGTCGCCGCCCTGGATCACGAACCCGGGGACGAGGCGGTGGAACACCACGCCGGTGTAGTAGCCGCACGCCGCGAGCGCCACGAAGTTGCCAGCGGCGATCGGCGAGAGCGCGCCCTCGACCTTGATCACGATGGTGCCCTTGGCGGTCGTGAGGGTGACGAGCTTGCTCGTGCCGGCCGGCATCGCGGGGGGCTGGCTGGTGGGGCAGGACGCGAGGTCGACCGAGGCGGCAGGCGCGGCCGAATCTGACGCGGGCGCGACCGACGGCGCGGCCGAGGACGGGGCGGCTGACGACGCTGTGCCGCCGGTGCAGCCGGCGAGGAGGAGGACTGCGGCCAGGGTCGCGGCCGCGCGGTTCAGGCGCATGGGTTCGTGTTCATCCTCATGTCAGGTCGCCGCCGGGCGGTGTGGACCTCGGATGGCGGCGATGGGTGGCGATCCTAGCGCGAGTGGGCGATGGAGGTCGGCGCGGCGTGTCCGCGGGTCGTCCGCGTCACGCGGCCGCCTCGAGCGCGCGCGGCAACTCGATCGCCCCGGTGAGCAGCGGCTCGCCGAGGATCAGCCCGGCCACACCCGCGTCGCGGAGGCGGCGGATCCCGTCGAGGTCGGTGACGCCGCCCGCGACGAGCACGTCGAGATCGCCCCGGCGCACCAGCGACGCGAGGAGCTCCGGATCCGGGACTGCGCCGCCATGGCTGAGCACGATGCGGTGCACGCCCTGCGCCGCGAGCTCCTCGACCAGGCCCAGCGGCGTCGGCGGGACGCGACGGCGCCAGGGGAACGCCGCCAGCCGGTCCGGTCGCGGGTCGAGGCCCACGGCCAGCCAGTCGCCCGCGACCGCAACGCACTCGCGCAGCGCCTCGGGCCGCTCGGCGATCGCCGTGGAGAGGACCACGCGCGTGGCGCCCGCGGCAAACGCGAGCCGGATGTGATCGGCCTCCTCGAGCCCGCCCGCCACCTGGAGCGGCACCGCGACCCGCGCCGCCACGGTGCCCACGACGTCGAGGTTCGCGGGCGAGGCCTTCCGTGCCCCGTCGAAGTCCACGAGGTGGATCAGCTTGGCGCCCTGGCCCACCAGCTGCTCGGCGATGCGGTCGGGCCGATCGGTCGGCGACCCGATCCCGGCCGACGCGCCAGGCCAGTACACGAGGCGCGACCGCCCACCCGCGACGTCGATCGAGGGGTACAGCTCCAAGCCTCAGCCCTCGCCGCGGAGGAGGCGGCGGTGGAAGCTGATCGGCAGGGAGCCGTTGCGCAGCAGCGTGTCGTGGAAGCCCTTGAGGCTGAAGCCCGCGCCCAGACGGCGCCTCTCCTCCTCGCGGAGCCCCAGGATCAGGACCTTGCCCAGCAGGTAGGAGAGCTGGTAGCCGGGGGTGTAGGTGTAGCGGCGGACCTCGGCGCGGGCGTTGGCCGTCTCGAACGCGGTGTGCTCGACCAGGAAGTCCGTGGCGTCGTCCTCGCTGATCTGCCCGCGGTGCATCTTGACGTCGAGGATGATCCGACACGAGCGCCAGACCGCGTCCGTGTACATGGCGGTCCGGAACGCGGGACCGGCGTCGAACCCCTCCTCGCGCATCATCTGCTCGGAGTACATGCCCCAGCCCTCGACGAACTCGGGGGCATTGGTGAGCATCCGCGTCACGCTCGGGTGTGCGTTCGCGACGTGGAGCTGGAGGTGGTGCCCCGGGTACGCCTCGTGGATGCTGGTGTTGCTGATGGACGCCCAGTAGTGCTCGCGCATGGCGTTGGGGTCGTTGTCCACGGCCGGCGTGACCACGTACAGGCCGCGCCGGTCGGCGTCGAAGCGGGCGGGCGCGAAGTACGCCGCGAACGGCATGACGCTGCGCAGGTACTCGGGGGTCGGGATGACCTCGATGACCTCGTCATCGGGCACGGTGACGATGTCGTGCTCGACGAGGTAGGCGCGCGAGCGCTGCATCGCGTCGCGGTAGCCCTCGAGCGCGCCCTCGAATGTTGCCGGGTGGTCGTTCTTGAGGCGGTCGATGACCGTCGCCTCGTCCGCGTTCGGGTCCACCTCGAGCGCCGCGGCCCGGCGGCCCTCGTGGTTGCGGCGGAGCTGCTCCTCGCCGATCGCGAGGATCGCGTCCGCGTCGAGGTCGCCGAAGGCGCGCAGGCGGACCAGCTCGTCGTAGCGCTCGGCACCCAGCGGCCAGTTGTTGTCCGCCTTCGCGAGGCCGTCACGGAGCCAGCCCGACCAGCCTTCGAGCGCAGTCTGCGCGTTGCCGATGGCGCGGTCGAGGCGGGCGAGCTCGCCCTTGGGCAGCACGTCGTCGGCGGCGGTGCGGACCTCGGCGAAGAGGTATGGCAGGTCCTCGCCGTTGCGCAGGTCGGTCTCCTGCCACGTGGCGACGGGGGCGCCCTTGGCCCGGCTCTTGGATGCCTCCAGATACGCGGGCACGCCCTCGAGCCGATCGGTGATGTGCGCCAGGCGCTCGGCCAGCGGGGCGGCGCCGCGGGCGAACAGCAGGAAGATCGCGTCGCCCACGTCACTGGCGGCGGAGGGTCGGCGGTGCCAGTTGCGGACCTCGTCGAGATCGAACAGCTCGAGGCCGAGGTTGTGCACCTCGAGGTCGCGCTCGAAGCGGACCGCGGGGGAGAGCCCGGCGTCATCGAGCGCCTCGACCGCGGCGACGTGCTTGCGCTCCGCGGCAATCTCGGCCTCGACGGCGTCGATCGAGGGGTCGCCCAAGCGCGCGTCCTCCTCGTGCACGCCGAAGTAGCTCGCGAGCACGGGGTTGGCGTGGAAGACGCGGCGGGCGCGCGCCTCGGCGAGGTCATAGAAGCGCGCATCGAGCGGGCCGGCGTCGTCCGTGAGGGCGGGACGCGGGAGGATGAGCTGGCTGGTGGTGTCCGTCATGGTTTCCCCGGTGGGTGCGGGCGCGTTCGGCCCGCGGGTCATGCGGTGGCGCGCAGCGCGTCCTCGACGACGGCCACGACGCGGTCGACGTCGCTTCCCTCGACCCCGTAATGGGTCACGGCGCGGATCGAGCCGCCCGCGTACGGGACCATCAGCACGCCCCGCGCCTCGAGGGCGTCGAGGAAGGCCGGGCGGTCGCGCCTGACGCGGAACAGGACGAAGTTGGTGGCGATGCGGCCGGGGTCGAGCGGGCCGTCGCCCGCCTGGCCGAGACCGCCGGGCGAGTAGACGCCGTCGAGGAGCGCGAGGCCCCCGGCGAGGCGGCGAGCGTTTGCGTGGTCGACTGCCAAGCGCGCGATCATCCCGTCGGGGCCATCGCTCAGCGCGACCAGCCCGGCCGACGCGAGCACGCCGACCTGGCGCATGCCGCCGCCGAGCAGCTTGCGGGCGCGACGGGCTCGATGGACGAAGGCGGCATCGCCGACGACGACCGAGCCGATCGGCGCGGACAGGCCCTTGGACAGGCAGAACGTGACGCTGTCCGCCGGGTCGGCGAGATCCCTGGGCGTCGTGCCGAGCTCGACGACCGCGTTGAAGAACCGCGCCCCGTCGATGTGGAGCGGGACGCCGCGCTCGTGGGCGATGTTCGCCACCTCGCGCTCGTACTGGAGCGTCAACGGTCGCCCGCCGGAGTGCGCGTGCGTGTTCTCGAGCACGACGAGGCCGGTGATCGGCTCGTGGAGGTCGGTGGGGTCGCGGAAGGCGTCGGCGATCGCGGCCGGGTCCATCGTCCCGTCGAGGCGTTCGGCGAGGGCGCGGATCGTGGCGCCCACGACCACGGCATGGCCGCCGGCCTCGTCCATCACCGTGTGCGTGGTGGCACCGGCGATGGCCTCGTGGCCGCGCGGGAGGTGTGCCATCAGCGAGACGAGGTTGCCCATCGTGCCGCTCGCGACGTAGAGGCCCGCCTCCTTGCCAAGCAGCTCCGCGGCGCGCGCCTCCAGCGCATTGACGGTCGGGTCGTCGCCGAACACGTCGTCGCCGACAGGAGCCTCGGCCATGGCTCGGCGCATCGCGGGCGTCGGGTGGGTGACGGTGTCGGAGCGCAGGTCGATCACGTTGGGCATGGTCAGGCGAGCATATCGCGGGCGCCCGCGCGACGGTTGCGGCTCGGTGGCGGCGGCCTGCGCCCCGCTCCGCCGCCGCCCGCCCCGCCGCGCCCCGCCGCCGCCCGCCCCGCTCCGCCGCCGCCATGGCATCCGTGCCACTCTCGGGCTTGCACCAGGCGCCCCTTCGCGGCGCTCGCCCCGGCCTCGGGGCCCAAATGTGCACCGGGCGCACCTTAGGATCCGCCGCGACGGCGCGGGCGCCGGATGTGGCGGCGATTGGCGGCAATTGGCCACTAGATGCTCGCCACAGCGCACATCTGGTGGGGATGACGAGCGCGAGCGGGCCGCGCCACCACCTAAGGTGCGCCCCGTGCACATCTGGGGGTCGGTCGGCCGTGCTGGCTCCGCACGCATCCGGCTCGACCTTCCGATCAGCGGGTCCGAGCGCCCTCTCGGCGGTGGGCCCCGCATGGGCAGCCCATACTGATGCCCGTGCGCTACCTCAAGGTCCCGGGGCCCGCCGATGAGCGCTGAGCGCCTCGACCTGGTCGTCGTCCTCGACGCGCCCGAGCTCGGCCCGCCATGCCGCGTCGGCGTCCTCACGCGCTGGCCCGGGCCGATCCTCTCGGTCGCGTTCGCCTACACGCGCCCCTGGCTCGACGACACCGAGCGCCGCTTCGCCATCGACCCGGCGCTCCCTCCGGGCGAGACGCAGCACACGGTTCCCGGCCGGCGGCTCCCCGGCATCCTCGCCGACACGGCGCCCGACAAGTGGGGCGAGTCGCTGCTCGCCCGGCGGTCCGGAAGCCGCACGCTCGACCCGTGGGACTTCATGGCCGGTGTCGCCGACATCACGCGGATGGGCGCGCTCCGCCTCCAATGGAGCCCCGACGGCCCGTCCATCGCGGACTGGGATCCCGTGGTCCCGCCGCCCGACGGACTCGCCGATCTCCAGGAGCTCGCCCGCCGGTTCGACGCCGACCCGCGTGGCGTGAGCGCGGACGAGATCGCCCCCCTCGTGGCGCCCGGATCGTCGCTCGGCGGGGCGCGGCCCAAGGCGAACTACCTCGCTCCGGACGGGAACCTGTGGATCGCCAAGTTCCCGTCGAGAACCGATCGGCGCGACGTGTCCGCATGGGAGCACGTCTACGCGACCCTGGCCCGCGCCGCAGGTATCGAGGTCTCGGACACGGACCTGCTCGCGATCGTGGGCGATCAGCGCACGTTCGTGACGCGCCGGTTCGACCGGACCTCGGCGGGCCGCCGCCTGTACGCCTCGGCGCTGACGATGACCGGCCGCGCGAATGCGGCCGACTCGACCGGCGCCGACTACATCGACATCGCCGCGGCGATCACGGACCATGGCGCACCGGCCCACGTGCGGGCTGACCTCGCCCAGCTGTATCGGCGGATGGCGTTCAACGTGCTGGTCGGCAATCGCGACGACCACCTGCGCAACCAGGGGTTCCTGCGCCACGCCGACGGTTGGCGGCTCGCGCCAGCCTTCGACCTCAACCCCGCCCGTGACATGCGAGAGCACGCGACCGCGGTCAACGGCCAGGTCCAGGCGCCGACCGCAACCGACGTCCTCGATGTGCGGTCGTTCTTCGGCCTGTCCGAGCGCGACGCGCGATCGATCATCCGCGCGGTGGCCGACGCCGTCGGCGAGTGGCGAGGGGTTGCGACCGATGCCGACATCGACCGGGGCGAGCAGCGGCAGGTCGCTGGTGCGCTGAGTGCGCTGGACACGGTCGCCGCGATCTGAGCCACGAGTTGCGCCTCTCGCCGCCCCGCCGGGCATGCTCCGCTCACCGGCCGCTCGGGCGCCCGACGATGCACGTCACCCGCTGATCGGGCGACATGACGCCTCTCGACGCGCCGCAGCCGTCCGACGCTCCGCCTGCCGGCGAACCTGCGCGCTCGCCGGTCCGAGCGCCCGCTGAGCGGTTGGCGGACCGGCGCTCGGGCGGACGCCGGACCCCGCTGAGCGCGAGCGGCCGACGCATCAGCCCTTCGCGGCGTGCTCCGTCTCGCGGACGGACAGCAGACCCGAGACCAGGTCGCCGCCGCCCACGTTGATCACCGCCCGGCTGTTGCCCGCGAGCTGCTGGGCCACGCGCAGGCGGCTCGTCTCGAGGTCGTAGGCGGCGGCCTTGGGGTACTTCGTGACGCGCTGCTCGAGAGCGGCAAGGCGCACCGCCTCGGCGGCCGCTTCGAGTTCCACCGCCCGCTGTCGCGACTCCTGCTCCTGCGCGACGAGCGTCGCGCGATCCGAGAGCCGCTTGAGGTTGAGCGTGTGGCTCTCGGCCTCCTCGGCCAGCTGGACGTTGGCCAGGCGGCGGGCCTCGAGCGAGGACGCGATCGGCGCCGGCAGTGCGATCCGCGTGAACGTTGCCGCTCGGCAGACGACGCCGTACGTCGCGAGCCGCTCGTCGATGGCCGCTCGGAGGCGCTCCGCCGCGGTGGGGCCGATGTCAAGCGCGTCGAGGGCCGCGGTCTCGCGGACGAGCGAGCGGACCGCGTCCTGCGCCGTGGCGTGGAGCAGCTGGTCGAGGTCGCCGGTCGTGATGTTGTAGACCAGTTTCGCGTGGTCCTCGATGCCCAGGGTGAGGAGCACATCGACTGTGATGCCCACACCGTCGGCGGAGGTGACCTGCGCGACCGGGACGTCGAATCCAAGCTCGCGTGTCGTCACGATGTGGCTCAACGCCACGTTCGGGGTCACGCGGTGGTTCCCGTTCGGCAGCGTGGCGCGATGCTTGCCGGCGCGCATCACCAACCCGACGGATCCGGCCGGAATGCGGATCATGAGGCGGCTGGCGAACCCGACGAGCACGGCGACGACGGCGCCGAGGATCAGCAGCGCGCGCAGCTCGATGCCCACTGGGATGATCACGCCGCTCGCGAGCAAGACGACTGCGACGATGATCGCCTCGACCCGGATGGGCGGGACGCGCCGGATGCGAACCACCGCGGGCACACGGCCATAGGCGTCAGCGGTCTCGAGGACCTCGCCCGCGTCGTCCAGCGAGGCGCTGGCCTCGGTGATCTGGACCCACGGGCGCGTGCCCGCGACACCGTCGGCACTCCGGGCGTCTTGGGCCGCTAGGGCGCGGCCGGGGTCGTCGCTCACGACGGGGTGCTCCTCTCGATGGCGGGCGGCAGGACAAGCTCAGCCGCGGGCGATGACGACGTGAATGCGGTCTCAGGGAGGGTGGACGGCGCCACGCGAGCCGGGGCGACCGAGCCCGCCGACGACGGGGACGGCGAGGCCGAAGCGGACGCGCCGCGGCGGGCCTGCCGGTCCGCAAGGGATCGGTATACGGACGGGACGGGCACCGAGGCGGGCGCATCGGCGCGACGCGATCCACGTTCGCCGGGCAGCAGTCCCGCGGGCTGCGGCGGCTCGGCGAGGCGCCCGACCAGGTACCGGACCAAGTCCCGGCCCACGGCCATGAGCGGCGCGGCGACGAGCATCCAGAGGAGCCCGAACTGGCTCAGCACCACGATGCCCGGGATGAGCAGGCCCGGGTGCACGTCGAGCACGCCAGCAGTCAGGCGATCTTCGACGAGCAGACTCGCAAGCTTGCTCGCGCCCCAGTAGACCCCGAACACCACGAGGGCGTCCACCGGGCCCTGGACGATCAGCACCAGCAGGATCGGCACGATGCCAAGGAAGAAGCCGAGCTCGGGGATGAGCTGGAGGATGCCGAGCAGGGTCGCCGCGGCAAGGGCGTATTTGAAGGGGCCGACGCCGATGCTCGGGCCGACCGCCGCCGCCGCCTCGAGACCCAGCCAGACGAGCACGCCCGTCGCGATCGAGAGCAGCACGCGGACCCGCAGGAAGGTGGCGAACGCACGGTCGGCGATCCGTGCCAGGGCGAGCACGTCGGGGCGCAGGCTTGGGGCGATGACACTCGCTGCCCGGCGCCGGATGGCTTGATCGTCCGAGACCAGCGTGAGGATCCACGCGGGGATCACGAGCAGCCCCAGCACGAAGCTGAGCGTCCCGGCAAACCCGAGGATCTGCGCGGTGACAAACCCAGCCAGGCCGTTGACGACACCGTCGATCGCGGTCTGGAGGTTCGCGGCCACTTGCGTGGCGACCGTCAGCACGATGCCCCGAACTGGCTCCTGGAGCTGGCCCAGCTGGCCTTGGAGGCTGGCAAGGCGTTCGGCGACCTGGTCCGCCGTCGGCAGGAGCTTGGCCACAACGAGCAGGCTCGAGATCAGGGGCGGCACCACCAGCAATGCCACGCCGGCGAGGATGGCGAGCGCCACGAGCTCGGCGAGGAGTGCCGCCAGCACCCTCGGCATGTAGTGGTCGAGCCGGTTGGCGATGGGCAGGACTGCGTAGGCGATGACCACGCCAGCGGCGAAGGGAGCGAGGGCCGGCCAGGACGCGAGCGCTAGCCACACGCCGATGGCCAGCACCACGAGACCGATGGCCGTGCGGGCGACCGACTCGGGTGTGATGGTCCGCAGCCGATCGGCCAGGAGCGCCCAGCGGGTCGACGCGTGCGCCTTGCGGGCCTCGATGGAAGCAGCCATTGGTATGTGTCCGGCCCGCGCTACGCGGCGCCGACCGCGGCCTTGTCCGCACCGCGCACGGCCCAAGCCATGACCATCCAGGTCACGCCGGCCATCACGAGGTCGATGCCCACGAACAGGCCGATCGCGAGGCCGCTCACCGGAATGCCGCTCCACAGCCAGATGCCGAGGAGGACGTTGACCACTCCGGTGACGAGCAGCAGGATCCGATGGCCCCCGCCCGCGCCCGTGAACGCGCTGATGACGCGCAGGAGGCCACCGGCGATCAGGTAGATCGCCACGACGATCGTGAGCGTGATCGCCCCGCCAATGGGGTTGGCCAGAATGTCGAACCCGACGAGCACGTAGAGGATGCCGAGCAGCAGGCCAAGGATCTTTGACCCGGCCGAGCCGCCCGAGGCGAAGACGCCGAACACCTGGACGACGCCGGCCACCAGCAGCAGCATGCCAACGATGAGCGTCGTGATCAGGGTCGTCGCGATCAGGTTGCCCAGGGCGATCACTCCCAGCACGGTGAACGCCAGGCCGATCGCGAAGAACCACTTCCACCGACCGCGCAGCGCCGCAGCGTCGGGAACGCCCGCCATGGTCATCTCGACTCCCTCAACGCTCCGTACGACGCGGCGTCCCATGCCGGAACGGGCTCGCAGCCCGAGTATAAGGCTCGGCGATGCGCCGAACCGTCTTGGTGGCGACAACCGGAGTCGCCTGATATGATCCGCCACCGGCCGAGGACCCGTGGTGTAGCGGCCCAACATGCCAGCCTGTCACGCTGGAGATCGCCGGTTCGAATCCGGTCGGGTCCGCCATCTCTCTCCGATTCGCCGCACGCCCCGATCGGGCTGTGATACCAGAATGCAGACCCCTTGGGAGCCAAGCCCGAGGGGTCGTTCGATTCTCATCACACCCTTGCGACGTTCTCGGGTGTGCACGTCGTAGCAGTCTGACGAGGCCTGCCTGCACGGCATCCCCTTTCGCGCGTCCCCGCTCGGATCGTCGCGGACAGGTATCACCCGGATCGGATGAACCAACTCGCGCTGTCCCCTGCCACAGTCACGGTGAGTCGCCATTACGTCGTTGGCGCTCTGAATCCGACCGCTCCGACCGGTCTCTCAAGGGATGACAGCTTCATGCAAACGAATCGCCTGGCGCGGGGTGCCGCACTGGCCGGCCTGCTCATCACGCTATCTACCGGACTGGTTGCCTGTGGCAAGTCGGATAGCGGCCTGACAGGTGAGACCTGGGCCGTGTCGAGGGCAACTGCTGTTGCGGACCAGTTCACGATCACCAGGTGGGTCAGCATCGGCGCATCCGCGCGGTACACCGTCAGGTTCGATGCCAACGGCACGCTGTCCGGGATGGCCGACTGCAACCAGATCTCCGGCACGTACACGATGTCCGGGCAGGACAAGATCAGCGTGACGCTCGGCGGTATGACGCTCATGGCCTGCCCCGACGACCCCGCCGGCAGCCTGTTCGCGGCCGCGCTCGGCAAGGCGAGCAACTACGCCATCCCGTCGTCGGGCCACCTGACGCTCACGATGGGCAGTGCCGGCAGCATCGACTTCGTCCCGGTCAGCTCGCTCCCGACGATGCCGCCCTCCACCAGCCCCGCGGCGTCGGCGAGTGGCGTCGCGTCGGCTGTCCCGAGCGATGCCTCCGCCTCGCCCAGCGCGAGCCCGACAGCCTCCCCGAGCGTCAAGCCGACGGCCGCCCCGACAGCGAAGCCCACCGCTGCACCGACGGCAACCCCTGCGCCGACGTCGGCGGCGACTGCGACCCCAGCCCCCAGCCCCATTGCGCTCAATGCCTCGTGCACCTCCCCCGCGGGCGTCGTGGTCGCGTACCCCGAGACCTGGTTCACCGTCGGCGCCGATGTCCCGGAGTTCGCCTGCGCGGTTTTCGACCGCATCGCGATCGCCCTTGACCCGAGCACGGGGATGCCGGCCAACGGCCCAGTTCGTGTTGCGGACCTGCCGACGGTCCCGTACAAGGAAGCCGTCACCGCCGCCACGGCACCAAACCTGTGGACCCAGGTCGTCACCGCGTCCGCGAAGGTGTCCGGTCTGCCCGCCACCGTCGTGACCGCGGTCGCCACTGGCGGCGGCTCGCTACCGGCTGGCACGACCGCATACTCCTATATCGTGGATCGGGGGACGCTCGGCTCCTTGGTGCTCAACACAACGGCGGTGGCCGCCGACCCCAAGGCAGCGGAGAATCGGGCTGTCGTTGACGCAATGGCGGGCAAGGTCCTCTTCAAAGCTCCTAGGTAGCCCAGGGGCCGGGAGGCCTCCGCCCGCCGCGCTCAGCCGCTGTGCGGAGGTCGCCGGCGGTTCGTCGAACAGTGAGGTGGATCGTGAGTGAGGCGCGAACCGGCGGCGTGGCCCGGGGCTCCATCCTGATCCCCGACTGGCTGGCGAACCTGGCGTCCCTCGGCTGGCGCCTCCTCGCGATCGCCGGCATGGCCGCGGTCGTCTGGCTCCTCGCCCAGTTGCTCTGGACGGTGACCTCGGCGCTCGCCGTCGCCATCGTGGTGGCCGCGCTCTTCGCGCCGTGGACGCTCGCGCTCCGCAATCGGGGCCGGTCGCGCACGATGGCCGCCGCCATCGTCTGGGCCGGCGCAATCGTCGCGGTCGCGGCGGTGGTGGGCCTGCTCGTGCTCGCGTTCCTGCCCTACGTGACCGGCATCCTCGGGCGGCTCGACGACGCACTCGCCCTCCTCGCCAGCCAGCTCGCGGCGCTCAACCTGCCGCCCGCCCTCGTGCACGTCATCGGCAGCATCGCGGACGGCGTGAAGGCGGCGGTGGCGTCGGCGATGGGCAGCGTGACGGCATCCGCAGCGGGCGTGGTGACGGTGCTGATCCTCGCGACGTTCCTCGTGTTCTTCCTGCTGCGCGACGGCGACAAGGCGTGGCTCTGGTGCTTCCAGGCGGCCGACGGGCCGAAGCTCGCCCGCATCACGGCGGCCGGCGACGAGGCCCTCTCCCGGGTCGGCGGGTACCTGCGCGGGACGACGGTCCTCTCGGCCATCATCGCCCTCACCGACTTCGCGTTCCTCCTGGTCCTGGGCGTGCCGCTGGCCGGCCCCATGGCGGTCCTCGTCTTCCTCTCGGGCTACATCCCGTACTTCGGCGGCATCGTGACGACGGCGCTGATCGTGGCGGTGGCCTACGCCACCCAGGGCGGCCTCGCCGTCGTGGCCCTGCTCGCGATGATCGGGGTGCGGAATGCCTTCCTGGGCTACTGGGTCCGCCCGATGATCTACGGCCGGGCGGTCAGCGTCCACCCCGCGGTCGTGCTGCTCGCGCTGCCGGCCGGGTTCCAGCTCGCCGGCGTGATCGGGCTGTTCGCCGCGGTCCCCGTGGCGGCGGTGATCCTCGCCGTCGCGCGCGCGGTCGTCGCGGTCGTCGAGCCCGACCCCAAGCCGCCCCTCCCGGAGCTCGTGCCCGCCTGGCTCGACCGGGTTGCGCAGTGGAGCTGGCGGCTCCTCGTGGGCTTCGCGCTTCTCTACCTCGGAGTCGCGGCGTTCGGCGCCGTTCCGATGGTCCTCATCCCGATCGTGCTCGGGGTGATCCTCTCCGCAACATTCGAGCCGATCGTCGCGTGGCTCATCGGCAGGGGCCGGTCCCGTGCGCAGGCTGCCGCGATTGCGGTCGGCGGCGGCTTCGTCTCGATCGCCGGCGTCCTGCTGCTCTCGCTCGCCATCCTCTTCGAGTCGGGCGCAGGGCTCGCCCGCGGCGCCTCGGACGGCGCCGACGCTGCGAACAACGCCCTGGGCGACCACTTCGGGCTCGCCGTCGACGCTCTCCGGACGCTCGCCAACGGCGGCCTCGCAACCATCCTCTCAATGGCGGGCGCCGCAGCCTCGGTCGTCGCGATCGTGGTGCTCAGCGCGCTCCTCGCGTTCTACTTCCTGCGGGACGGGAGTGGGCTGTGGGTCACCCTGCTGGCCCGGACCCGACCGGAGGTGCGCGATCGCGTGGCCGGTGCTGGGCGCGAGGCCTTTGACGTGCTGGGCGGCTACATGTTCGGCACGGCGGCGGTGTCGCTGGTTGGCGCCCTGAGCCAGCTCGTCATCATGCTGTTCCTGGGCATCCCGCTTGCCGTCCCGGTCTTCGTGCTGTCGTTCTTCCTCGGCTTCATCCCGTACATCGGCGGGTTCATCTCAACTGGCGCCGCGCTGCTGCTCACGATCGCCGTCGGCAGCACGACGGACATTGCGATCATGGCGGTCTGGACCGTGCTGTTCAACCTGATCACCGGCAACGTCATCGGGCCGCTCGTGTACGGCAAGACGGTCCACCTCCACCCCGCGGTCGTCCTCGTGGCGATCCCCGCCGGTTCCGCGGTCGCCGGCGTCATGGGGATGTTCCTCGTCGTGCCGGTGCTCGGCGTCGTCTCCGCGACATGGAGGACGGTCATCGCCGTGATGGCCGTCCGGGCACGCGAGGCCGAGGGCGCAGCGCGGGATGGCGCCGAGACCATCGCTGACGCAGCGTTGGACGCCGCCGATCGTCCCCCGACTCGGGTGATGACGGACGGGGATCTGTCGCCGACGCTCTAGTCCCGGGTTCGCCTCGGCCCAAGAGGGCCTCGGGACCCGTAATGTCGCCGCATGCCGCTGCGGGAGGGACCTGAATGTTCGGAAACCTGTTCGACTTCTTCTGGGGACTCGCGATCATCTTCTTCTGGATCACGGCGATCATGCTGTGGTTCAACTGCTTCATGGACCTCTTCCGCCGAGACGACCTCAGTGGCGTCATGAGGGTGATCTGGATCTTCGTCCTCGTCTTGATCCCGTGGTTCGGCGCGCTGATCTACCTCATCGCCCGGCCGAAGGTGACCGCCTCCGACGTGCAGTCGGCAGTTCGCGCCGAGGCCGCAATGGGCGCGGTCGCCGGCGTCTCCACGGCCGACGAGCTCAAGAAGCTCGGTGAGCTCAAGGCCGCGGGCGTGATCAACGATGCCCAGTTCGAGAGCCTCAAGGCCAAGCTCCTCGCCTGACCGCGCGAGAGGGACAGCCGGGAGCCGACGCTCCCGGCCGTCCGCTCGCCATCGTTAATCGCGCCGACGACGTCGGCGCCACGTCGATCGCCACGCTGGGCGCGCGCAGCAGGACGTGCCCGAGATGGTTCGCCCTGACGAGGTACGGACTCGCCATCACGATGCTGCCGTTTGCCAACTTCCGTGATCTCTCCTTCCTGGCTGTGCCGCACTGGGTCACTGTCGTGAGCCTGTTCATCCTCCGGCGCGAGCGCGGTCGTGTCCGGCTCCCGAGAAGGGAATCCGGGCAGCCGTGACGTTCACCGTGCGCGGCTCTGCGCGACGTCTCGTCGCCGCGATCGAGGGGCCGTCCGGCCCGCGACTCGCCTGGACCCTGCGCGGCTACCGCCCCGAGCAGCTCCGCGGGGACGGCATCGCGGGGATGACCGTGGCCGCCCTCATCGTCCCGTTGAGCATCGGGTATGCCGCGGTCGCCGGGTTGCCGCCGGAAGTCGGGCTCTACGCGTCGATCGCGCCGCTGCTCGCGTACGCAGTCTTCGGGTCAGGGCGCAGGCTCGTGCTCGGGCCGGATGCCGCGACCGCGGCGCTGATCGCCGCGACCATCGCACCGCTCGCCGCCAGCTCGGACGACCGCGTGCGCCTCGCGTCGGTGCTGGCCCTCCTGGTCGCTGCCATCTTCGTCGCCATGCGCGTCGCCCGCATGGGGTTCCTCGCCGACTTCCTCTCGCGGCCGATCCTCGTCGGCTACCTCGCCGGCGTCGGGATCACCGTGACGGTGGGACAGATCGAGAAGATCCTGGGCGGCCCCGCGATCAGCGACGCGCTGTCCGTCCTGCGCGGCACCGACTGGACGAGGGCCAGCGCCTCGGCGGTTCTCGACGCCATGGGCACCGCGATCAGCCGCTCGGGCGCGACCTTCGCCTCGGTCGCCGTCGGTGGCGGCGTGCTCATCGCCCTCGTGCTCGGCAAGCGGTTCGCCCCTCGAGTGCCCATGGCATTGCCCGCGATGATCGTGGCCCTCGTCGTGAGCGCGCTCGCAGACCTGCAGTCGCGGGGCGTCAGCGTTCTCGGCCCGATCCCAGCCGGGCTTCCCCCGCTGGGCATCCCGCTCGCGAGTCCATCTGAACTGCTGACGCTTCTTCCCGGAGCGATCGGCATCGCCGTGCTGTCCTTCGCGGACACGTCTGCCACCGGGCGCAGCTTCGCAGCGCGGCACAACGAGCGGACCGACGCCAACCGCGAGCTTGTCGCCCTCGCTGCCGCTGACGCCGCCGGGGCCCTGATCGGCGGCTATCCAGTGAGCTCGAGCGCATCGCGCACGGCGGCATCCGAAGCGGCTGGCGCGACCTCCCAGATGGTCGGGATCATCGCGGCGACCGCGGTGGCCGTTGTGCTGGTCCTGCTCACGAGACCGCTCGCCTTCCTTCCGACCCCCGCGCTCGCGGCCGTCATCCTGATCTCTGTCATGGGGATCATTGACCTCCGGCAGCTCCGCGCGCTCTGGGGTGCGAAGAAGAGCGAGGGCACCATCGCGCTCGTGGCGATGTCGGGCGTCGTCTTCTACGGGACGCTGATCGGCGTGGGGGTCGCCGCCCTTCTCGCTGCCCTCAACATCGTGCGCCGGGCGGCGACGCCGTCGATCGTGGAAGAGGTCCGCCTGCCCGACGGCGTCTGGGCTGACGCGTCGCGGAATGCGTCGGGAGCCGCCGTCTTCGGCTTGGTGGCAGTGCGCCTGTCGGGGCCATTGTTCTTCGCCAACGCGACCGCGCTCAGGTCGCGGATCGACGGTCTGCTCGGGCAGCGCCCTGACGCGCGCACGGTTGTCCTGGACCTGGGCGCAACCTCGGGCATCGACCTGACGGCCGCAGACACGCTGCGGGACTCCGCCTCGGACCTGGATCGGAGGGGTATTCAGCTCGTCGTGGTGCGACCCCTGGGCACGGTCCGAGATGACCTGCACCGCTTTGGCCTTGAGCGACTGATGACGGCGGCAGGTGGTCCCCACGGATCCATTGACAGCGCGGCCAGGAGCCTTGGGCTGGAGCTGACGCGAGGTCCGGCCGAGCCGAGCGCGCGAGTCGCCGACCTACCGGCGGATGGCGCCGCCGAGCCTGCCGACTCAGGTGCCGGGCTCCCAGGCCCAAGCCCGGATCATGGCGACGGGCCGACGAGGCGTGCTGGCGACCCGCTGGTTCCGCGCGTCCTCGGAATCCTCGCCCTCGTCGTGGTCTTCGCCGTGCTGGCTGCCGGCCTGCTTGCGAGGTTCAGCCCAGGTGCCATCACCGATCAGGTGACCGTGCCCAACCTCGTGGGCCTGCCCCTGACTCGTGCGTCGGGGGCGGCAACCGATGCGGGCTTCATCATGGACGCGCCCATCTACGTGGTGCGCGACTCGGTTGCGGAAGGCACGGTCGTGGAACAGATTCCGCCGCCCGGGACCATCGCGGATCGAGGGTCCGCGATCGCGCCGACGGTGGCAACTGCGCGGGTCGTCGTCGTCCCCGACGTCGCCGGCATGCGCGAGGCGGACGCGATCCTGGCGCTCACCTCGGCCGGCCTCCAGGCCAGCCGGTCGGCTCGCAGCGACCAGGCGATTCCCGCGGGCGTCGTGCTGACCACGGACCCCGGGCCGCTGGCATCGGTCAGGGCCGGATCGACGGTCATCTACGTCGTATCGACCGGCCCGGAGGCGAGCCCCACTCCGGCGCCCACCGTCACGACGCAACCGAGCGCGCCCCGGAGCGGCGCGCCCAGCGTCCCGCCGACGCAGTCGGTTGCGCCCAGCGTCCCGCCGACGGCCCCGCCGGAACCATCAGGCAGCCCGATCCCCACCCCAACGCCCGAGACGACGCCGTCCGCCATGCCGACGGAGCCGTCACCGACGCCCGCCGAGCAGCCATCGGGCACATGACGAACAATGGCGGCTCTGCGCAGGCAGCCACTGCGTTCATGATCGCGACCGCCACCCTAGGAGCCAGCCATCACCGTCGCGCAATGGCTTGCGTTCGCCCTGTCCTCGAGCATCACGGCATTCGCGGTCACGAGCATGCTGGCCATGGGCATGGGGCTCGCGATCGGGCAGATCGTCGCTCCGCTCCGGAGCCCGGTGCAGCTGGTGGCCGCCGTCCTCGGCAACTTCATCCTGGTCCCGATCCTGGCGTTCCCGATCATCGGTGCCTTCGGGCTTGACCAGGCGCAGGCGACGGGCCTCCTGGTGCTCGCGACGGCGGCAGGCGGGCCGTTCCTCCCGAAACTGGTCCAGACGGCCAGGGGGGACGTGGCATTCGCCGTCGGCCTGATGGTGCTGCTCATGTTCGTGACGGTCGGTTTCCTCCCGCTCGTGCTGCCCCGACTGCTCCCGGGTGTCACCGTGGACGCGGTCGCCATCGCCCGGTCGCTCATCGTCGTCATGCTGCTGCCGCTCGGGATCGGCCTGGTGGCGCACCGCAGGGCACCCTCCGCGGCCGCCCGGTGGAAGCCCCGTTTCACGAGGGCATCGAGCGTCGCGATGGTGGCGGTGCTCGTAGTGGGGATCGCCATGAACCTCGCGACGATCGTGGCCCTCGTCGTCTCCGGCGCGATTCTGGCGGTCGCCGCATTCGCCTTGGGATCGATGGTGATCGGCTTCCTGCTGGCCGGTTCGCGGCCGGCTGCCCGCAGCGTGATGGTCCTCGGAACGTCGTTCCGCGGCGTGACCGCGGCGCTGATCGTGGCTTCCGCGAACTTCGCCGGATCTGAGACGGTGCCCTTCATCCTGGTCGCCGCAATCCTGCTCCTCGTGATCGCCCTGCCCTCCGCCATGGCGATGGGGCGGCGCGAGCGTGCGGTCACAGCGCTGCCCGTCGTCGGCTGACGTCGGAGCCCACCCGGCGATCCCCGGGGCATCACCCGATTCGGAGGTCGACCCCGCGCCACCTGGCGTGCATAGTCGGGCGCAGGAAGACCGTGAGCGACCGCATCCACCGCCACGTGTTGCCGTGACGCACTTCGTCCAGAGAACGGCCGGCCCGAGAGGCAGGAGCACCACAACATGAGTGACACGTTCAAGGGAACGATCAACGTGGACATCCGGGACTCCGTCCCGGACTGGTCACCCTTTGTCGCCCCGAAGGCGCCCGAAGGCGCACCGAACGTCGTGTACGTGGTTCTCGACGACGTGGGCTATTCGGCCATGAGCTGCTACGGCGGCCCGATCGACACGCCCAACATCGACCGCCTCGCGGCCGAGGGCCTGCGCTACACGCAGTGGCACACGACGGCCCTGTGCTCGCCCACGCGGTCCTGCCTCCTGACTGGGCGCAACCACACGCGCAACAGCATGGCCTGCATCACCGAGGGCTCGAGCGGGTTCCCGAACGCGAGCGGCGTCATCCCGCCCGAGAACGGGATGCTCTCCGAGATCCTCGCCGAGCAGGGCTGGAACACGTACATGGTCGGCAAGTGGCACCTCTGCCCGACCGCCGAGATGAACGTCGCTGCCACGCGCCGCAACTGGCCGAGCGGCCGCGGCTTCGAGCGCTGGTACGGGTTCCTCGGCGCCGAGACGAACCAGTGGTACCCGGATCTCGTCTACGACAACCACCCGGTCGACGCGCCCACAACCCCGGCGGACGGCTATCACCTCTCCGTCGACATCACGGACAAGGCGATCGAGTTCATCAAGGACGCCAAGGTCATCGCGCCCGAGAAGCCGTTCTTCCTCTACTACGCGCCGGGTGCTGCGCACGCCCCGCACCATGCCCCCAAGGCGTGGATCGAGAAGTACGCGGGTCGCTTTGACATGGGCTACGAGGCCATGCGCGAGCAGACCCTCGCCCGCCAGAAGGAGATGGGGATCGTCCCCGCAGACACGGAGCTGCCGCAGATCAACCCGATCGGCACCGCTGACACGCGCCAAGGCCCCGACGGCAAGCCCTTCCCGGGAGTGGAGTACACGAAGCCTTGGGACGGGCTCTCGGACGGGGAGAAGCGCCTCTTCTCCCGGATGGCCGAGGTCTACGCCGGGTTCCTGTCCCACGCCGACCACGAGATTGGCCGCCTCCTGGACTTCCTCGAGGAGACGGGTGAGCGCGAGAACACGCTGGTCATCGTCGTCTCGGACAACGGCGCCTCGGGCGAGGGCGGGCCTGACGGGTCGGTCAACGAGAACCTGTTCTTCAACGGGATCCCGGACAATCTCGAGGCCAACCTGGCGATGCTCGACGAGCTCGGCGGGACGAAGACCTACAACCACTACCCGAACGGCTGGGCGATGGCGTTCAACACGCCGTTCAAGATGTGGAAGCGCTACGAGTTCAACGGCGGCACGTCCGATCCCTGCGTCATCAGCTGGCCGGGCAACAAGGACGCGGCCGGCCAGATCCGGACGCAGTACCACCACGCGATCGACCTCGCGCCGACCGTCCTCGACATCCTCGGCGTCGAGATGCCGACCCGGATCAAGGGGCACATGCAGGTCCCGTTCGACGGGGTGAGCATGCGCTACAGCTTCGACGACGCCGCCGCGCCGTCCGCGCGGCAGACCCAGTTCTTCTCGATGCTCGGGTCGCGTGGCATCTGGCACCAGGGGTGGAAGGCCGTCACGACGCATCCCACGATCGCCGGCTGGGGTCACTTCAACGACGACACCTGGGAGCTCTACCACGTCGAGGTCGACCGCTCGGAGCTCCACGACTTGGCGGCCGAGCAGCCCGACAAGCTGCGCGAGCTCGTCAACCTCTGGTACGCCGAGGCCGGCAGGAACCAGGCCTTCCCACTGGACGACCGGTCCGCGGTCGAGATCATCACGACGCCGCGCCCGCAGATGACGGCGCCCCGTAACCGCTACACCTACTACCCGGACCTTGCCGAGGTTCCCGAGGCGCAGGCCGTCAACCTGCGCAACCGGTCGTTCAGCATCGGGGCCCTTGTGGACATCCCCGCGGCGGGCGCGGAAGGCGTGCTGTTCTCGCAGGGCGCGCGCTTCGGCGGGCACACCCTGTATATCAAGGACAACCGCCTCCACTACGTGAACAACTTCGTCGGGATGTTCGAGCAGAAGATCGACGCGACCGAGGATCTGCCCATCGGGGACAACCTGATCCTCGCTGCATCGTTCGAGAAGGACGGTGAGGATCCGCCCCACGTCTCCACCGGCATCCTGTCGCTGTTCTACGGCGACCGGAAGGTCGGGGAGGGCCGGATCAAGACGCAGCCCGGCATGTTCTCGCTTGCTGGCGAGGGTCTGGCGGTCGGCCGTGACGGCGGAGAGGCCGTCACCGACGACTATCCGGGCGTGGCACCCCACCGCTTCACCGGCGGCACGATCCACCGGGTGGCCGTGGACGTCAGCGGCGAGCCCTTCGTCGACCTCGAGCGCGAGGCCGCCGCGATGCTCGCCCGGGAGTAGCCTTACCCGCGCCACACCAGGGGCCCGAGGCATCCCGCCGCGGGCCCCCTTCACGTTTCTGGCGGCCGAGCCGCCGGCGCTCGGAGCCGTCCCGTGGATCCCACCCGAACCCGCACCCGCGACGCCGTCCTGACGGGGAGACCCGGTCCCGGCCCAGCCCTGCCCGACCCGCGGCCGTCGGGCGCCCCGCCAGGCTTCCACCTGCTCGCGAAGCCCACCGGCGCGGTGTGCAACCTCGACTGCACCTACTGCTTCTTCCTGTCCAAGGAGGCGCTCTATCCGGGGTCGAGCTTCCGGATGGCGGACGATCTCCTCGAGCTGTACATCAAGCAGCTCCTCGAGGCCCACGACACGCCGACGGTCACCATCGCCTGGCAGGGCGGCGAGCCCACCCTGATGGGCCTCGACTTCTTCCGTCGCTCGATCGAGTTGGTGGAGCGGTACCGTCGGCCCGGGCAGTCGATCGAGCACACGATCCAGACGAACGGCACCCGAATCGACGACGCCTGGTGCGACTTCTTCCTGGAGCACCGGTTCCTCGTGGGGCTCTCGATGGACGGCCCGCCGGACATCCATGACCGGTACCGCGTGGACAAGGGCGGCGGCCCCACGCACCACAAGGTGCTCGCGGCCGCCAGGCTCATGGCAGCGCGGGGCGTCGACGTCAACATCCTGTGCACGGTGCACACGGCCAACGAGGACCGCGGCCTCGAGGTCTACCGCTACTTCCGCGATGAGGTCGGCGCCCGGTACCTCCAGTTCATCCCGATCGTCGAGCGGGCGACGCCGGAATCACTCCCGATCGCCGACGCCGGATGGGGGACGGAGGGCCGGGAGGTTCGGCGGCTCTACACCCTCGAGGGGAACCTCGTCACCACGCGCTCGGTGACCGCGGAGGGCTGGGGCCGCTTCCTCACCGCCGTCTTCGACGAGTGGATCCTGCGCGACGTGGGCACGGTGTTCGTCCAGATCCTCGACGCCGCCCTCGCATCGTGGGTCGGCGCCCCGCCGGCCGTCTGCATCTTCAGCGAGACGTGCGGCAACGCGCTGACCGTGGAGCACACGGGCGACGTCTACAGCTGCGACCACTTCGTGGAGCCCGGGTATCGCCTCGGCAACATCCGCGAGACGCACCTGCTGACGATGGTCGCCTCGCCTGAGCAGCGCAAGTTCGGCCTCGACAAGCGCGACACCCTGCCGGCGTACTGCCGGGCCTGTCCCGTGAAGTTCGCCTGCCATGGCGAGTGCCCGCGCAACCGGTTCATCGAGACGCCGGACGGCGAGGCTGGCCTCAACTACCTGTGCGCCGGGTACAAGGCGTTCTTCACGCACGTCGACCGGCCCATGCGCCAGATGGCGACGCTCCTGCGACAGGGCCGCTACGCCGACGAGGTCATGGGGATCCTGGCGGCCGAGGCGGCGACCCTCCGCGCGGCGGTTGCCCGCGCCGGGCGGAACGACCCCTGCCCCTGCGGTTCGGGCCGCAAGACCAAGGCTTGCCACGGGGCGGCCGCCTGATCGAGGCAGGCCTCAGTCGGCGCGCGGCCCCGCGAGCTTGTTGATGGCGACGACCACGATCAGGATCAGCGCCGCGTCCACCGTCGTCTGGACCACGACGTCGAACACCCTGTCGGTGCCGGTGGATGCCGTCTTCACGCGAGCGACGGTCTCCCCGCCCTCCCGGACGCAATAGTCACAAGCCGCGATCCGCCCGGTGGCGTGCCAGACGTGGTCGCCTGGCCCATCGACACGGAACTCCTCCCTGAATGGCGGTTCCAGGACTCGGCGGATGACAGCGAGGGTCTGCGACCCGGACAGGACGCTCAGCGAATCGCGAAGGCGTAGCGCTGGGGCTTCGATCCGGAGAAGCTCCAGGCTCGCGGGATCGACGAGCACCAGCGCCGCCGCGGGGCCAGCTCCGTCGCGCACAAGCCGGTAGGCGAGTCGGCCCCCCAACTCGATAAGGGTCTCGTCCAGAGGCGGAACTGAGCCGGACAGCCGGTACCGGACGCTGTCCGGACCACGTCTGAGCGGCTGGTGAAGCATCGCGGATCCTCGACTTGCGCTGGCTACTCACCTTGCGCAAGGAGACCTCCCGGCCGCTCTCGGCGCATCACGCGATTCGCATGAGGGGCCCGGCAGCACGTGCCCCGCGCCGGGCCGAGGCTACGGATCGAGCAGACCGACCTCCTGCGCTCGCGCAACCGCCTCCATTCGGCTGTTGACGTCGAGCTTTCCGTAGATCGATCCCGCCTGCGTCTTGACCGTGTTCTCCGACAGTCCCAGGCGCGTCGCGACAGCGCCGTACGTGAGGTGGGTCGAGAGGTATGGCATGAGCCGCATCTCGGCGGCGGTGAGCGTTGTCGATCCGGACCGCCGGCTGGGGGCAGCCGCCACTTGGACCCGCAGAGCGTCGAGCGCGAGCGGGAGGACGCCCAAGTCAGGGCGCCGCCGCACGATGTCGTCAGCGTCGGCAACCATCGCCCGAGCGCCCGCTGTGTCACCGAGGGCCAGATACGTCCGGCCCATGTCCACGCGCACGAGCAGCGCGAAGGCGGCGACCGCCGAGGTGACTACCGGACGCAAGCGCTGCGCCGCCATCAGCTCGTCCGCGGCTCGGGTGCGGTCGCCGCGGTGGAGTGCGTACCGTGCCGCGACCACATGAACGAGGAAGGTGGTGCTGTAGTCGACGAGGTGATGCTGGACCACAACGAGGTGCGCCCTGTGAACAAGCGCTCCGGCCGCGCTCCAGTCACCGGTCTCCATTGCGTGGCGTGCCCGTAGCGCGAGCGCCGTCGACCGGCCGGGCGGTGCGATGAGCTCGACCGGGAGGTCGCTGATCTCTGCCAGCATGGCCTCGGCCCCGGCGGCCTCGCCCTGGGCATCCGCGATGATCGCCCGGCAGAGCAGCGCCTGTGCCCGGAAGCGCGTTCCGCGCGGGGCGGCGGCCACGGCACGGTCGGCCGCCTCCCTGGCAGCGGTCAGGCCGTCGGCGACCAGGAGGCTCCGCACCACGTCCGCCACGTTGGCAAGGCGCGAATCGGCCGGCACGGATTGCAGGAGGCGTGTCGGCGTCGCCTCATCGCCGAGGAGAACCATGATGAGGGAGGCGATCGAGGCGACATCTGGAAAGAGCTCGATCTGCTCACCGAACTGGCGGATCCAGCCCTGCAGCATGCCGATCCTGCCTTCCCAGTACGTCTCCATCGCGATCTGCAGGAAGATGCGCGCGGCCCGGTCGAAATCCTCGGCGGCGAACGCGAGCCCGAGCCCCTGCTCGGGCATGCCTGCCTCGACGTACCAGTCGGCGGCACGCGCGCGAAGCTCGGAGACGCGCTGGGGCGTCTGCGCACGCAGTTCGGAAGTGAGCAACTCCCTGAGAAGCGTGTGGTACCGGAACCACTCGCGCTCACGATCGAGCGGCACGACAAACCGGTTTGATGCCTCCAAGGCCGTGAGCCGCGCCGCTGATCCCGTGGTGGCCAGCACGTGATCCACGAGCGGTCCCGACATCTCGTCGAGGATCGACGTAGCGCGCAGGAAGGCCAGTTCGTCAGCGTCCAGCCGGGTGAGCAGTTCCGAGCGCAGGAAGTCCGCGACGAAGCGATCCGTGCCCCTGAACTCGGTGTGGAGGACCGCTGTGCTTCCAGCGGCGCTCATCGACTGTGCCGCGAGGTAGAGGCCGGCGGCCCACCCCTCGGTCCGCTTGCCGAGCTCATGGAGGTCTGCGGGCAACAGCGGAACGCCGGCCTCACGGAGGAGGGCTGCCGCCTCGGCGTCGTCAAGGGCGAGATCGCTCGTGCCGAGCTCGAAGAGCAATCGGCGCGCGCGGAGGCGTGCTAGCGGGATCGACGGGACGTCTCGCGACGCGAAGGCCACCTGCGATCCGCCGGGGACGTTCTCGGCCAGCGTCCCGAGGACGTCGACTGCCCCCGGATCCGAGATCAGATGGACGTCATCGAGGACGAGCACGAACGGCTCGGCAATGGATCCCAGCGCTGCGCGGAGATGGGGGAGGGCCGTCGCGTAGACGTGGATCGCCCGCTCTACCGCCCGCGTCACGGGCACCGCATCCGGCACGATGCGATCGAGTGCAGCGGCCAGGTGCCGGAGCAGGACCGCCGGCGAGTTGTCGGCAGCGTCGAGCGTCAGCCAGGCAGCCCGGCGGTCCTCGGCGGCCACCCACTGGGCGAGCAGCGTCGTCTTGCCGTATCCCGGAGGCGCCGCCACGACCACGACGGGCTCCGAACGGTGGGCGCTCAGCATCGCGAGCAGGCCGCGCCGGGGCACCAGTCCCGCTCGCACCGTGGGGACCGCGAGCTTCCGTTCGATGAGCGGCACGCCCCGGGTCAATGCATCCTCGCGCTTTGGTGTCCCCAACGTCGAGGCGGAGCATACGGGATACGGGATTGGCTTCACTGCGTGGCGATCCAGCGACAGCAGGCGAACCGTGTCCCGTCGCCTCCACGAGATCCGCGGAGCTTCGGGTTGTGCGCACCCTGGCAGCGACGGGCATCACCCGAATCGGAGGTCGAAGGTGAACCCAGAACGTGGGACGGTTCACCCGACGGAATCAGCTGCGGACGGGCCCATGAGCACGACTGGCGCGAACGGGGAATCTGGGGCACATCTGGCCGTCCCGGGTCTCGGTGACGCGCCGGCGTCGGCTGCCACACCTCAGGCCGGCGACGCGTGGACCGTCCGGCCGCGGCTGCCTCGTGCTGAGCGCGAAGGCATCGGCAGGTCGGCCAGGGAGCGTGTCCCGCGGGCCAGCCACGCCGCCCTTGAGCTGCCCGCGGACCGGGACCCGATCGAGATCCTCGCCGCCCAGGAGCGGGAGCGCCTCCAGGAGCTCCTGCCCCTGCGCCACGCTCGGATGGCGTCGTCGCCGTTCGCCTATTACCGTGGCACGCCAGCGGTGATGGCGGCCGATCTCAAGAACACGCCCCAGACCGGGATCGCCGTCCAGCTCTGCGGAGACGCCCACCTCTCCAACTTCGGCCTGTTCGGATCGCCCGAGCGGACCCTGGTCTTCGACGCAAACGACTTTGACGAAACCCTGCCCGGGCCCTGGGAGTGGGACGTCAAGCGGCTCGCGGCGAGCATGGTCATCGCGGGGCGGGCAAACGGCTTCGGGCCTGGCCGCAATCGCGCCGTGGCGATGAGCGCCGTCGGCGGCTACCGCACCTGGATGGGTCGATACGCTGCGATGGGCCTGCTGGACCGGCACTACGCGTCGATCACGGGCGGCGACATCCGGGACGCGGCGGCACAGAGCGGTCTGCTGGCCGGCACCGCCGGTGCAGGCCGTCGGCGCGTGATCAACCAGATGTTCCGCAAGGCCCGACAGCGGGACGGCATCCGGGCGCTCGGGTCGCTCACCGCAGTGGTCGATGGGCGACGGGTCATCCTCGACGATCCGCCCGCCGTGGACCACGCCGCATTCGCGTTCGGCGAGGGAGTGGTCCAGCAGTTCTTCGAGGCCTATCGGGCCACGCTCAGCGAGCATCTCCGCGAGTTCTTGCAGCAGTACCGGTTCGTCGACGCGGCCCTCAAGGTGGTCGGCGTCGGGAGTGTCGGCACCCGCTGTGCCATCGTCGTGCTCGACGGACGCGACGAGAAGGACCCGCTGATCCTCCAGATCAAGGAGGCGACCGCCTCGGTGCTCGAGCCGTATCTCAGCCCGAGCCGCCACGAGAACCACGGACAGCGCGTGGTTGCGGGGCAGCGGCGAATGCAGGCCACCTCGGACATCCTCCTCGGCTGGACCCGCGGACCCGAGGGCCGCGACTACTACGTTCGCCAGCTCTGGGACATGAAGGGCTCGGTCGACACGGCGGCCCTCGCGGCGCCGGGACTGAGCTTCTACGGCAGCGTCTGCGGCTGGGCACTCGCCCGGGCACATGCGCGCACGGGCGACGCCGTTGCGATCGCAGCCTACTTGGGCGCGAGTGATCGATTCGACGGGGCGCTCGCGGATTTCGCCGAGGCCTACGCCGACCAGAACGCGCAAGACCATGCCGTCTACCTCTCGGCGATCTCGAACGGACGGATATCGGCATCAGCTGATGCGTAGATCGATGGCGGGGCCCGAGGGGCCGGCGCGACCGACGGACTCGCAGCCCATCTGCGCTGGCACGTTGACGTCGTGACGCTCGCGGTCATCGCAGCCACCGAGGCGTGCGCCGCGACCGCACCATCTGCCGTTGGCCGGCAGGGCGCCGTATGACGGCCGTCCGGGGGCGTCGGATCAGGGTCCCGGGACTCGAGCTGGCCCGGAGCTACGACCGCTCCTGGCTTGGTCCGGACACCCTGGCGGCGGTCACCGTCTGGGCGCTGCTCGTGCCACAGGCGCTCGCGTATGCGCAACTCGCCAAGGTCGACCCGGTGGTCGGCCTGTACGCGGCCATAGGGGCGGCGGTCGGTTATGTGCTCCTGGGCGGCGTTCGCAGCATGAACGTGGGCCCGGAGGCGACCATTGCCTTGCTGACGGCGTCGATCGTCGCGCCGTTGGCCGCCGGTGACCCGTCTCGCTACCTCGCCCTCACGGGTGGGCTGGCGCTGATCGCCGGAGGTTGGCTGATCCTGTCGGGCCTCGTTGGCCTTGGGTTTGTGACCCGCTTCCTGTCGCGCCCGCTCCTGATGGGGTATGTCGCAGGGTCCGCGATCGTGATGATCGTGAGCCAGCTCGACAGCATCATCGGCGTCAAGCTGACGGCGCAGGACAACACGCTGGCCGAGCTCGTCGAGACCGCCAGGCGATTGCCCGAGACCCACGCGCTCACGCTCGCCGTTGGCCTCGGCGTCGTCGCCGTGGTCGTGGTCCTGCGCCGCATTGACCGCCGGATCCCCGCGTATCTCGTCGCCGTCGCCGTGGCCATCATTGTGAGCAGCCTCGCCGACCTGGCGAGCCATGGCGTCGCGGTCGTGGGCGCCATCGCGCCGGGACTGCCGAGGATCGGACTGCCGTCGGTGACGCTCGGCGACCTCGCGGGGCTGGTCGGCCCCGCCCTCGGCCTGGCCCTCCTCATCTTCGCCGACAGCGGCGTGACCGGGCAGATGCTCGGTAAACGGGGTGGCTACGCCGTTGACGGCAACCAGGAGTTCGTCGGGCTTGGAGCCGCCAACCTCGGGGCGGCGCTGACCGGCGGCTTCCCGGTCAATGGCAGCCAGTCCCGCAGCTTCACGGCCGCGGACGTCGGGGCGCGGTCCCAGGCGATGAATCTGGGCGTCCTCGCGCTCGTCATCCTCACGCTGCTGGTCCTGACCCCACTGTTCACCGCGCTCCCCAAGGCTGCCCTGGCTGGGGTGATCATCGTGGTCGCGGGCGGGCTGCTCGAGCCGGCGGGCTTCCGCGAGCTTGCGCGCGTGGACCGGCGGGAGCTTGCGCTCGCGCTCATGGCGGCCTCCATCGTGATTGGGGTCGGGATGCTCGCTGGCGTCTTCCTGACCGTCGGCGTCTCCTTGTTCTTGGTCGCCGTGCGGGCGGCCAACCCGCACCGGTCGATGCTGGTCCGCGTCCCGGGAACGGACTCCTACAGGAGTGCCGTGAACGTCGTCGGCGGCGTACCGGTGCCGGGCGTCGTCGTGTACCGGTTCGACGCGCCGCTGTTCTTCGCCAATGCCCAGATCCTCGCTGACGATCTCCAGGCCGCAACGGCTGTCGAGGCCGCCCAACAGCCGGTTCGCTGGGTCGTGATTGACGCCGAGGCGATCAGCGACGTGGACTCGACCGGGGCCGCGATGCTCGGAGACCTGATCGACGACCTCGGTACCCGTGGCATCGCTCTTGCGCTTGCGCGTCTCAAGGAGCCGGTGGCGGCGTACCTTTCGAGAGCGGGCGTGATGGACAAGCTCGGGCCGGGAAACCTCTACGTTGAGGTTGACGACGCCGTCGACGCCGTCACATCAGGGGTCGAAGCAGCAGCCCCGAAGCCGACCAAGCCTTCCGACCTGTTCCGGGAGGAGTCGAGCAGATGACCAACACCGCGAGTGCGGCCGACAGTGTCGGCCCCCCGACGAAGGGAGCCGAGTCGACCCGAGGCGAGCCCCCGGCTGCCGAGCGCACGACGGCGGCACCTCCTGTCGACCTGTACGTCCACGTAGTGCTCGTCGCCCTGATCGGGGCGGTTGTGGTCCTGGCGTGGCTGGTGGCGTATGGAGCCCTCTCGAGGCTGCTCTGGCAGAACGAGTTCGTGCTCGCGAATCGCTGGATGTTCCCGGTCATCTGCCTGCCGACCTCCCTGCTCGTCGGCTGGCTGGTCAAGTACCGGCACGCGCCGACGACACTCGACGAGACGCTGCTGGACAGTCTCGCTGGCGACGTCTCGAAGATCGACTGGAGAACACTGCCGGTCAACGTCGTCATGGCGATGGCGTCGCTGCTGTCGGGCGCGGTCCTCGGTCCCGAGGGCGGCATCGGCGGGATCGCCTCGAAGGTCGCGGCGCTCTACGGCGACAAAGTGGGGATCCCGGTGCAGCACCGCTCGCGGCTCGTGTTCGCCACGATCGCCGCTGCCTACAACGGGATGATCGCCAGCCCCCTCCTGACCGCGGTGCTGGGCACCGAGCTCGTCACCGACCCCACATCGCGCACGCTCAACCTGCCGGCCAACCTGATTGGCGGGGCGATCGGCTACATGGTCTTCTTCGCTGTCGGCGCCACCGGACTCCAGGACTACCTCAGCCTGCCCGCGGCCAGGCCCTACGCCCCCATCGACATCGTGCTGGTTGTCGGGTTCGGCCTGATCGGCATGCTGCTCGGGCTGCTCTCGGGCGCGCTGTTCCGCGTGACGGGTGCGCTGTTCGGGCGCCTGAAGGGGCGGGAGATCGAGCGGGCCCTGGCAGCGGGGCTGGTCTTCAGCGTGGCCGGGATGATTGCGCCGATCCTCATGTTCTCCGGCGAGGCAGAGATCAAGACGATCGCCGCGGACCCGGTCGCGTACGGCGTCGCGGCGTTGATCGCGATGTCGCTCGGCAAGATCGTCCTGCTTGCGGTGTCGTACAAGAGCGGCTTCCTCGGCGGGCCGACCTTCCCGGCCATCTACGCATCGGTCTGCGCCGGCCTGGCGATCAGCCTCGTCGCGCCCGGCATCCCGGTCGACCTGATCATCGGGGGGATCATGGGCGGTTTCCTGCTGGTACTCTTCCGGGCGCCGCTGCTGGTCATCCTCGTCACCGCCGTGATGCTCCAGGCCAGCACGCAGCTGGTTGCCCTCATCCTGCTTGCGGTTGCCGTGGTGATGGTGGTGCTGCCGTACTTGCTCGCCGGGCTCGGCCGCCGAGGCATTGCGCCTCGCCGCGCGCGCCGCGGTCGAGCCGGGTCTGCAGAGCCGCAAGCGGACCAACCGTGACGACTGCCGGCGCAGGTCGCCTCCCCCGCCATGCCGCCACCCCATGCCCAGTGCGAGCCACAGAAGGACCCACGCCATGCGCCGGCTGATCGGTCTCTACCGCCTCCAGTTCGAGGTCATGCGAACGTGGCGACCGCGCCGACAGTCGCGGATCCGCCGCATCGTCGTCAACCTCGGCGTCAGCATGGCCGCCCTCGCCGGTGCCGTCGCGCTCACGCCCGGATTTGACCTGGTGCCCGGCGGGCGCCCGTTCGTCACGGCGATCGAGGGCGCGATCCTGCTCGCGCTGCTCAACCTGCTCGTCCGGCCGCTGTTCATCGCGCTGTTCGCGCCGGTGTCCGTGGTTGCCGTGGCCATCGTCACCCTCCTCTTCCAGGTCGCCTCCTTCCTGGTCCTGCCGGCGTTCCTCCCGGACCTGCAGATCAGGGGGGCCGCGACCGCGCTCGTGGCCTCGCTGATGTACGCGCTGGTCAACACCACACTGACCTCGCTGCTCTCGATCACCGACGACGACTCGTACTGGGCCGTGCTGATGCAGACGGTCGCCGCCCGGCGGGAGGGCGTGATCCGCTCGGAGGTGCCGGGCCTCGTCGTGGTCCAGATCGACGGGCTCGCCCGGCCCATCCTCCAGCGCCAGGTCCAGGCCGGCCGCGTGCCGCACCTCTCGCACTGGCTGCGCTCGGGGCGCTACCGCCTCGACGGCTGGGAGGCGCTCCTGCCGCCCACGACGCCCGCGAGCCAGGCCGGGATCCTTCACGGCACCAACGACGGCATCCCCGCGTTCCGCTGGTACGAGAAGGACGCCGGCCGGCTGATGGTCGCCAACCGCCCGGACGACGCCCTGGTCGTGGCCGGGCGCCTGAGCGACGGCGAGGGGTTGCTGTCCAACGACGGCGCCTCGGTCGGCAACCTGTTCAGCGGCGACGCCGCGCGCTCGTACATCTCGATGGCGACCATCAAGGACCGCGAGCAGGGCCTCGGGCGGAGCCAGACGTTCGCGTCGTTCTTCGCGAGCCCGTACAACTGGCTCGGCACGGTCGTGCGCTCGGTCGCGGAGGTCGTGAAGGAGTACGTCCAGGCGCGGCGGGCCGACCGCGCCGGGATCCTGCCGCGCATGCACCGCGGCATGCCGTACCCGGTCGCCCGCGCCGCGACCAACGTGGCGCTCCGGGACCTGTCCACGGCGCTCGTCATGGAGGAGATGTACCGCGGGACGCCCATCGTCTACGTGGACTACACCGACTACGACGAGATCGCCCACCACAGCGGGCCCGAGCGTTCGGAGACGCTCGACGCGCTCGACGGCGTGGATCGCGCGATCGCCACGCTCGAGCGCGCCGCGCCCGGCGCGCCGCGCCCGTACCGGTTCCTCGTGGTGTCCGACCACGGCCAGACCCTCGGCGCCACGTTCCTCCAGCGGTACGGCCGCACGCTGGGCGACCTCGTCCGGGGGCTGATGGGCGGCGACGCCACGGTGGCCGAGGCGGGCGGCCGCGCGGAGGAGTTCGGCCAGACCAACGCGTTCCTCTCCGAGCTCACGCAGTCGGACGGCGTGTCGGGCCGGATCGCCCGGTCGGCGCTGGGCGGCCAGACGGACGACGGCGTGGTGGACCTGCGCGTGGGCAGGTCGGGCAGGGCGGCGGCCGCGCAGGCTGACGCGGCCGCCAACGACGCGGCCGAGCGGCCCGACCTCGTCGCGATCGCGTCGGGCAACCTCGGGCTCATCTACTTCCCGCCGCTGCCCGGCCGGGTGACGCTCGAGCAGCTCGCGGACCGGTACCCGGGCCTCGTCGACGCGCTCGCGGCGCACCCGGGCGTCGGCGCCATCCTCCTCGCGTCCGAGGAGCACGGCTCGCTCGTGATCGGCCACTCGGGAATCCACTACCTGCGCGACGGCCGCGTGGACGGCGTCGACCCGGTGGCACAGTACGGCCCGCACGCCCTCGCGGCGCTCCGGCGGCTCGACGGCCTCGACCACGTGCCGGACCTCTCGGTCGTGAGCCTCTACGACGCCGAGTTCGACGAGGTCGCGGCATTCGAGGAGCTCATCGGCTCGCACGGCGGCCTCGGCGGGCCGCAGACGCACGCGCTGATCCTGCACCCGGCCGAGTGGGAGCTCGACGAGGAGCTCATCGGCGCGGACGCGGTCTACCGGCAGATCCGCCGCTGGGCCGAGCGCCACCTGGGGCAGCGCTTCGGGCGGGACGGGACGGCCGAGCCGCTGCCGATGCCGACGCGCCCGGGCGGGGACGCCGGGACCCCGCCGGAAACGGGCGGGACGACCGAGGCCATCAGCGCCTAGGAGGACAGGGCGCATCAGCGCCTGACGCCAGCGGTTCGTTGCCCGACGCCTCATGCCCTACGTCGTCGTTCCCGTCGTGCCACGACGTGTTTCACCTCTATCGAGGGATGCGAGGGCAGGGCGGCCGTGGTTGATTCACGAGACACGGGCACGCCGCCACGCAGGAGATTCCTTCACCATGAGCACCGCGACACCGACGATCGCTGTGGCCAACGAGGCCCTGCGGGGCACGCTGCCCTTCGACGACACCACTGACTTCGAGGACGCGGCGCGCGGCCTCCTCGGTCGGCTGGAGCCCTGCGTCGTCCGGGCGGACGACGGCCGCATCGTGTGGGACAACGACTCCTACAAGTTCCTCGATGGCGCGGCCCCGGCCACCGTCAACCCGAGCCTGTGGCGCCAGTCCAAGCTCGTGGCGATGGACGGGCTGTTCGAGGTTGTGCCGGGGATCTATCAGGTCCGCGGCCTCGACCTCTCGAACGTCACCTTCGTCGAGGGGACGACAGGCATCCTGGTCATCGACCCGCTGATCAGCCGGGAGACCGCGGCGGCCGCCCTCGCCCTGTACCGCACGCACCGCGGCGACCGGCCCGTGGTCGCCGTGATGTACACGCACTCGCACGCGGACCACTACGGCGGCGTCAAGGGCGTGACGACGCAGGCCGATGTCGACGCAGGCCGCTGCGCGATCATCGCCCCGGAGGGCTTCCTGGAGCACGCGGTCGCGGAGAACGTCTACGCCGGCACCGCCATGGCCCGACGTGCGGGCTACATGTACGGCGCAGCCCTGGACCGCGGGCCCGAGGGGCAGGTCGGCGCGGGCCTGGGCCAGACCGTCTCGACGGGCACCATGACGCTGATCCGGCCCACCGACTCGATCGGCAGCACCGGCGAGACGCGTGAGATCGACGGGATCCGCATGGAGTTCCAGATCACGCCCGGCACCGAGGCGCCGGCGGAGATGAACATCCTGTTCCCGGACCACGCTGCGCTGTGCATGGCCGAGAACGCAACGCACACGCTGCACAACCTGCTCACCCTCCGCGGCGCCGTCGTGCGCGACCCGAACATCTGGGCGCTCTACATGACGGAGTCCATCGACCGCTTCATCGATCGGACCGACGTCGTGTTCGCGTCGCACCACTGGCCGACGTGGGGCCGGGACCGGATCCGGCTCTTCCTGAGCCAGCAGCGCGACCTGTACGCCTACCTCCACGACCAGACGCTCCGCATGCTGAACAAGGGCATGGTTGGCGCCGAGATCGCCGAGGCGATGGTCATGCCGCCGGCCCTCGAGGCGGCGTGGAACACCCGCGGCTACTACGGCTCCGTGAGCCACAACGTCAAGGCCATCTACCAGCGCTACATGGGCTGGTACGACGGCAACCCGGCCAACCTCTGGAAGCACACCCCGGTCGAGGCCGCGAAGCGCTACGTCGCAGCGATGGGCGGCGCCGCGGCGGTGCTCGACGTCGCGGGCGACGCCTACGCAATCGGCGACTTCCGCTGGGTCACCGAGATCCTCAACCACGTCCTCTTCGCCGACCCGACCAACGAGGCCGCCAAGGCGCTCCAGGCCGACGCCTTCGAACAGCTTGGCTTCGGCGCCGAGAATGGAACCTGGCGCAGCGTCTACCTCGCGGGCGCCTACGAGCTGCGCCGCGGCTCGTTCGGCACGCCGACCACCACTGCGGCCCCCGACCTGATGGCGGCACTCACACCGGGCCAGCTCTTCGACGCCATCGCCATCCGGGTGGATGGGCCCAAGGCCTGGAACGAGCACATCACGATCGGCATCGTGATCGACGAGGATGGCGCGACGACGAGCTACCGACTCGAGCTGGCCAACGGCGTCCTCATCCACCACGTGGCCCCGCTGGGGGGCGCGGACCTGGTCATCCGGACGCCGGCAGCTTCGCTTCCCGGTCTCCTCGCGGGGCAGACGACCGGCATGACGTTCGAGGGCGACATGGCCGCCCTGGGCCGCCTGACCGCCGTCCTCGAGGCGCCCGACCCCGACTTCGCGATCGTCACGCCGTAAGCAGCAAACCATGGCGTGCCGTCGGCCTGTGCCGCCGGCACGCCAAGAC
>Ga0315271_10000147_pt1 | contig 33814 bp, 32 predicted proteins | sample C3_top_MG_FD_204664 | JGI IMG/M metagenome (GOLD analysis project Ga0315271, IMG submission 204664) | Sediment microbial communities from Yellowstone Lake, YNP, Wyoming, USA - C3_top | ecosystem: Environmental > Aquatic > Freshwater > Lake > Sediment | place: USA: Wyoming | collected 2017-08-01
GCATTGGCCTGGGTGAAGGCGCGGCAACCCGCTTCGGTCAACTCGGCCATCTCGGTCAGCATTTTGCCGTCGAGTTTTTCGGTCAACGCGCCGATCGGATAGACGCGCGGCCCCGGCAGATTCCTGGCGCGGAATTTCAGCATCTCGACCAGCCCCGGCTCGTCCAGCGGCGGGTCGGTGTCGGGCGGGCAGGCCAGCGAGGTGATGCCGCCGGCAGCGGCGGCGAGCATTTCCGATTCCAGCGTGGCCTTGTATTCGTAGCCAGGCTCGCGCAGCCGCACCGACAGGTCGATCAGGCCGGGGCAGACGATGAGGCCGCTGGCGTCGAGGGTGCGGTTGGCGTGAAAGTCGGCGGGTGCGTGGCCGTTACCGACTATCTTGCCGGCCGCCACGAACACATCGGCGATTTCGTCGCGCGCATTCATCGGGTCGATGACGCGGCCGTTCTTGATATGGATTTTCATGCGTTTCCCGTCCCCGCGAGCAATGCCATCACCGCCATCCGCACCGCGATGCCGTAGGTCACCTGCGGCAGGATCACCGACTGTGGACCGTCGGCCACTTCGGAATCGATTTCCACGCCGCGATTCATCGGGCCGGGGTGCATGACAATGGCATCCGCTTTGGCGAGCGCGAGTTTTTCCGGCGTCAGTCCAAAGAACTTAAAGTACTCCTGCGCGCTTGGCAGCAGCGCGCCTTTCATGCGCTCGTTTTGCAGGCGCAGCATGATGATGACGTCGCAGCCCTTGAGACCGTTTTCCATGTCATGAAAGACCTTCACCCCCATCTGCTCGACCCCGGTGGGGAGCAGGGTCTTCGGCCCGATCACGCGCACTTCCGGCACGCCGAGCGTGGTCAGCGCATGGATCTGCGACCGCGCCACGCGCGAGTGCAACACGTCGCCGACGATGGCCACGGTGAGATTGTGGAACGCGCCCTTGTAGCGACGGATGGTGAACATGTCGAGCAGGCCTTGCGTCGGGTGCGCATGGCGGCCGTCACCCGCGTTCACCACCGAGATGTGCGGCGCGACGTGGCGCGCGATGAGATGCGCCGCACCCGACTGCGAATGGCGCACGACGAACATGTCGGCATGCATCGCCGAGAGGTTGTCGATGGTGTCCAGAATCGCCTCGCCCTTGCTTTGGCTGGAGGTGGCGATATTGAGATTGACCACGTCGGCGGACAATCTTTTCGCGGCGATTTCAAAGGTGGTGCGGGTGCGCGTCGAGGGCTCGAAGAACAGGTTGAAAATGCTTTTGCCGCGCAGTAGCGGGACTTTTTTCACCTCGCGCTCGCCGACGTCCATGAAGGATTCGGCGGTGTCGAGAATCTGCGTCAGGATGGCGCGCGGCAGGCCGTCGAGCGTGAGCAGGTGGCGCAGTTTGCCGTCTGGGGTGAGTTGTAGGTTCATGCGAGGGAAAGGGTTAAATGGCCGTCGTCGAGGCGAGAGAGATTGATGTTCTGGTGCTTGGGCACTTCGATCGTGAGGCCGACGAAATCAGGGCGGATCGGCAATTCGTGATCGCCGCGGTCGATCAGCACCGCCAGCCGGATCGAAGCCGGGCGGCCATAATCGAACAGTTCGTTCATCGCCGCGCGCACCGTGCGCCCGCTGTGCAGCACGTCGTCGACCAGCAGAATGTCGCGGCCTTCCAGATCGAATGGCAGGGTGGACGGCTTCACCTGCGGATGCAATCCGATGCGCGAAAAATCGTCGCGATAAAAAGAGATGTCGAGCGTGCCGAGCGGCACGGTGCATTTCAGCATGGCATGCAGACGTTCGGCCACCCACACGCCGCCGGTGTGGATGCCGACGATGAGGGTGTCGGGCGCGAGCGTGGGCGCGATGGCGTCGACGAGTTGCGCGATCAACGAATTGGCGTCAGGCAGCGAGTTGGCGTCAGGCAATGAGTTGGCGTCAGGCAATGAGGCGTGCATCAAAAAAACCCTGAAGGATGAGTTGGGCGGCGACGGCGTCCGCCAGCGCCTTGTTTTTCTTGCCGTGGATGCCGCGTGCGTGCAGCTCGGATTCGGCCGCCGTGCTGGTGTGGCGCTCATCCACCCAGAATACCGGCAGGTTGAAACGCGATTCTAATTTGCGGGCGAAGTTTTTGGCTACCCGGGTCATTTCATGTTCGCTGCCGTCGGCGTGGGTGGGCAGACCCAGCACCAGCAGCAGCGGCTGCCATTCGGCGACCAATTTGGCGATGGCGTCGAGCCGCGCATCGGTGGACTCGGCCTGAATGACCGTAAGCGGATGCGCGATGCCGATCGACAACTCGCCCGACGCCACGCCGGTGCGCTTCAGCCCCAGGTCGAAGGCCAGCACCGTGCCGTGGGTGGATTCCGGATTCAAGCGTGCCCGGCTTCTTCGGACAGGCTGGCGAAGTCGATGCCCAAGAGCTTCATCGCAGCGGGCAGGCGGGCTTCGGGCACCAGGTCGAAAATCACCTGCGGATCGGCAGCCACCGACAGCCAGGCGTTCTGTTTGAGTTCGTCTTCCAGTTGACCCGCGGCCCAACCGGCATAGCCCAGCGAGACCATGAATTTTTCCGGCCCCGCATCCTGGCTCACGGCTTCCAGCACATCCTTCGAGGTGGTGAGGCTGACCGTGTCGTTGACGGTGAGGGTGGAGCTGAAGGTGAGCGGCGGCGTGTGCAGCACAAAGCCGCGTTCGGTCTGCACTGGGCCGCCAAAGTACACCATGTTCTTGTGCAGGCGCTCCGGCAGCGACAGCCCGATCTGCTCGAACAGCGTCGATAGATCGAGCTCAATCGGCCGGTTGATCACCACGCCCAGCGCACCCTGATCGCTGTGGTCGCAGATGTAGGTCAGCGTGCCATTGAAATTGGGATCGACCATGCCCGGCATGGCGATCAGGAAATTGTGGGTGAGGTTGACGGTATCCATGATTGCGCTCCCATTGTAATCTGCCTCAAATCGGGTCAACACCTTTTTCGACAACACGCTTAATTCACTATAGCGACCAGCACAACCCATGCCTGAATACGCCCGCGCCCTCGTCTGGTTTCGCCGCGATCTGCGCGACTACGACCATGCCGCGCTTTACCATGCGCTGAAATCCGCCCGTGAAGTGGTGTGTGTCTTTGTTTTTGATCGGGAAATTCTCGATTCTCTGGTCGACCGTGCGGATCGCCGTGTCGAATTCATCCACGCCAGTGTCATTGAATTGCAGCAGGCCCTGCAGGCCCGGGGCGGCGGCCTCGTGGTCAGATACGGGGCGGCGCGCGACGAAATCGTGCAACTGGCGGGCGAGTTCCGGGCCGAGGCGGTGTTTTTCAACCACGACGACGACCCTGCCGCCCTGGCGCGCGACGCTGCCGTCGAAGCCGCGCTGCGTGGCCGCGGGTTGGCCGTCCATCATTACAAGGACACGGTGGTGTTCGAACGCGAGGAGGTGCTGACCGCCGGCAAAACGCCTTTCAGCGTGTTCACACCTTACAAGAATGCCTGGCTCAAGGCGTTGACGCCGTTTTATCTGCGCGCCTATCCGGTCGATGCCTATACCGACCGGCTGGCGCCACAGTCGACGCTGACCCCGGATTTGCAGGACATGGGGTTTGCCCCCACCAAGCTGCGCGAGCTGAGACTTCCCATCGGCATGTCGGGTGGTGTGCGTTTGTTCGAGGATTTCCTGCAGCGGATCGACCGTTATCAGGAAGCGCGCGACTTTCCTGCGGTGAAGGGCGTGTCGTACCTGTCGGTGCACCTGCGCTTCGGCACCGTTTCCATCCGCCAGTTGGCCGCCGCGGCGTATCAGCACGGCGGGCGCGGTGCGCAGACCTGGCTGTCCGAACTGATCTGGCGCGACTTTTACCACCAGATTCTGGCGCACCGCCCCGACGTTGCAAGCGGGCATGCCTTCAAATTGCAGTACGACGCGCTGCCGTGGCCCAATCCGCCGGGCCACTTCGAGGCGTGGTGCGAAGCGCGCACCGGCTATCCGCTGATCGACGCCGCGATGCGCCAGCTCAACCTGACCGGCTACATGCACAACCGCCTGCGCATGGTCACCGCATCGTTTCTGACCAAGGATCTGCTGGTCGACTGGCGGCTGGGCGAGCGCTATTTCGCCGACAAGCTGATCGATTTCGATCTCGCCGCCAACAGTGGCGGCTGGCAGTGGGCGGCTTCGGTCGGCTGCGATGCGCAGCCGTGGTTCCGCATTTTCAATCCGGTGACGCAGTCCGAGCGGTTCGACGCGCAAGGAGAATTTATCCGTCGCTACCTGCCTGAACTCGCCAATACGCCGGAAAAATTCGTCCACGCCCCGTGGACGATGCTCGCGACCGAACAGCAGCGAGTGGGCTGCGTGATCGGTCGCGACTACCCGGCGCCGATCGTCGATCACGCCGTGCAAAGGCCGCTCGCGCTGGCGCTCTTCAAACAGGTTGGCGGGAAGACAGACTGAGCGCGCGCCCGTGCGCTAAAGTGGCAAGGTGCGGCGCATCGCCGCATCCAGACAAGGAGGTTCCATGGCGGCATGGCTGATTCCCGCAGTCAAGGCAATTCTGCCTTTCGTGAGTCCGATCGTTTCGGCGGCATTGCCGGTCTTCACCACGCGCAAGAGTGACGCGCCCGCGCTTGACCAGAGCGGCGTCCTGCAGCAGCAGATAACCGAGCTGCAGATGGCGGCCTCGCAGAATGCACTGCACGTGAAGGAACTGGCCGAGCAGTTGCAGAAGACTGTGACCGCACTCGAGGCGGGCGCGGCTGTTGCAGAGTCGCGCTTCAGGCGGACAACCGCGCTGTGCGGTGTGGCCATCGTGCTGTCGCTCGTTGCCATCGGAGTTTCATTGGCCGTGCTTTCATCCCGCTAGTTGTGCGCGTGGCAGGCCGGTTTCAGGTCATGCGAACAAAAAAAGGCCGGGCAACGCCCGGCCTTTTCGAGACGGCTTGAACCGACCGCTGCTTACGCAGCTTTCTCGTGGTGGTAACCCGTCACGGTATCAACTTCGGTCTTGGAACCGAGCAGCACCGGCACGCGCTGGTGCAGGCCTTCGGGGGCCAGATCGAGGATGCGCTCGCGGCCGGTGGTGGCCGCGCCGCCGGCCTGCTCGACGATGAAGGCCATCGGGTTGGCTTCGTACATCAGGCGCAGCTTGCCGGCCTTGGCGGGATCCTTGGTGTCCTTGGGGTACATGAAGATGCCGCCGCGGGTGAGGATGCGGTGCACTTCGGCCACCATCGAGGCAACCCAGCGCATGTTGAAGTCCTTGCCGCGCGGACCGGTCTTGCCGGCGAGGCATTCGTCGACGTAGCGCTGCACCGGCTTTTCCCAGAACCGCATGTTCGACGCGTTGATCGCGAATTCCTTGGTTTCGGTGGGAATGCGCATGTTGGGGTGGGTCAGCACGAACTCGCCGACGTCGCGGTCGAGGGTGAAGCCGTTGGTGCCGTGGCCGAAGGTCAGCACCAGCATGGTCGACGAACCGTAAATCGCGTAGCCGGCACAGACCTGCTGGGTGCCGGGCTGCAGGAAGTCTTCGGCCTTGGCGGCGCGACCGGCGACCGGGGCCTTGAGGATCGAGAAGATGGTGCCGACCGAGATGTTGACGTCGACGTTGGACGAGCCGTCGAGCGGATCGAACACCAGCAGGTATTTGCCGAGCGGGTACTGGTTGGGGATGGGATACACCTCATCCATTTCCTCCGAAGCCATCCCGGCCAGGTGGCCCGCCCATTCGTTGGAGCGGATCATGATGTCGTTGGTGATGACGTCGAGCTTCTTCTGCGTTTCGCCCTGCACGTTTTCCGAATCGAGCGAGCCCATCACGCCCAGCAGCGCACCTTTGTTGACGACGTTGGAGATGGCCTTGCAGGCGGTGACGACGTCGTTCAGCAGCGAGGTGAAGTCGCCGGTGGCGCCAGCGGTGCGGCGTTGTTCTTCGATGATGAACTGGGTAAGGGTGGTACCGGTGTGCATGGCAATCTCCAGAAAGGGAATAAACAAATAAGAATATTAGGGTAATCGAGCATTTTATCACGTGATAAAGACAGTCAATCCATCTGGTCGACGCGGGCGGCGATACCATAAAAAAACCCGCCCAGCGGGCGGGTTGAGGGAGGTGGCCGCCTTTCTGGTGTGGCGGCACCGCTCATCACACTATGAAGCGCGTCGCCGCACGGCGAAGCCGACCAGGCCCAGGCCCGCCAGCAGCATCGCCCAGCTGTCCGCTTCGGGCACGGGCGAGGTAACCGCCTCAACCTTGAGGGTGCGCAGCTTGGCAAAATCGTTTACCTGCGCCAGGCGCGCCGACACGGCGAGCCAGTCGTAGGTGCCTATGAAATTCGACAAATTTACGGTCTTGATGTCGTTGACTTGGCTGGTGTTGTTGAAGGACGACGCGCTACCCAGTGCGCTGGGTTTCAGGCCGGCGAGGTTCAGGCTGCCTGTGCCTGCCCACAGGCTGAGGTCGGAGTCGCCGCCGAACTGGAGCAGGGTCAGGCTGTCGAGCTTCACCGCGCTGGAAAACCGGAACAGGATGAGGTCAGTGCCGTCCTTGTTGTCGAGTGCATGCATGTTGCCGCTGGTCGAGCAATTGACCCCTTCGTTGCGGTTGCACACGCCCATGCCGTAGCCGCCATAAATTTCCAGCTCGGCGGTCTGGTAGCGCCCGCCAAGGCCAGTGGTCGACCAGGCGGTGGCGGTGGCGGTCAGTCCGTCCAGCGTTTGCGCGTAGCTATTGCCGAATGCTTCCGGAGCAGGGTTGCCTGAAACAAAGGAAAACTCGACCGCAGCAGCCTGGGTCGAGAGTAGGGCCGCGCCGAGCAGGGCGGAACGCAGGGTGAAAGACATGACGACTCCTGATGAAATGTGGTCAGCCACATAGGCTCGCTGGAATACCGAGCAATCAGCGTTCCAGGCATCGGGAAGTCGTCTGCAAAACGGTTTTTTATTTTGAAGCCAAGCATGCAACAGCCTGCCGCGCAGGAAAAAAAGCGGCAAGTTGTTGATTGTGTACGGGCTTTGTGGCGGGCTGGGCTTAATCGGTGCCGACCAGCTGGTCGGAGCGGGTGAAGGTCCAGGTGCGGGTAATCGACAGAATGTCGGTCTTTTTCCGCATGTCCTCGGGAAATGCCGCATAGGGTGTTGCGAGTTCGACAATTTTGACGGCAGCGGCGTCGAGTATTTTCGAGCCGGACGAGCGATCCACCTCGACCGATTCAAGGCGGCCGTCAGCGTAGATCGACACGGTGAGCTTCAGGCTGCCATAAATGCCTTGGCGGCGCGCGGCTTCGGGATAGTTGACGTTGCCGACGCGCTCGACCTTGGTGACCCAGTCTTCCACGTAGCGTGCAAATGCGTATTCCCTGACGTTGGCGCCGACGAACGCGCGCTTCGGGCGCTTCTGATACTCGTCCCATTGCTGCGAGATGCGCGCCTGCAACTGCGCCATTTCGCGTGCCTGCTGGTTGAGCTGGCTGGCATCGATGGCAGGCTGTTCGGGTGCCGGGAGTTTGGTTTGTGGCTGGCTTTGCAATTGCGCGTTGGGCTTCAACTGGCTCAGCAAAACCTTGGCTTGTTTTTCCAGTTCGGCCACGCGTGTCTGTAATGCGGCTTCCTCGCTGCCGGCCTGCGTTTTCCGGCTGGCGGGCAACGGACTTTTCAGCCGCCGGTCTTCGTCGGTGTTGCCGCCGCCCGCCAGATTCACCTGCGCCAGTGCGTCGGGGTTGAGCGGCGAGTCCGCGCTTTTGGCGTTGACCAGCACCACTTCCATCGGCAGGTTGGGGTCCTCGAACAGGCGCGGGTTGACCTGCGCGAACTGGGTCGATAACACCATGCCATGCACCGCCGCCGACGCCAGCAGCGCCAGCGCGATGCGGATCCCTTGCTTGGAAGGGGCGGCGAGAGGAATGGGCGGGGCAGACACCATGCGGACCAGAAGTGGGAGAGAACCTGATTCTACGGAACGGCAGCGCTGCTGTCAGGCTGCGGCGTCAAGGTTTCCAGCAGCTCGGCGTGAAAGCCGATGTCGAGCAGGTCGATGCTGGAAATCGCCAGCCGCACTTTCGAGCCCGCCGCGACGCCCATCACCGAGGGCGCACGCGTCACCATCGGCAGCGCGTCGAAGCGCACCAGGTCTTCGCGGATCACGCTGGCGGTGACTTCGCTGATGTTTTCCTGGATCAGCCAGCGCAGCATCCAGTAGCGCTCCAGTCGCCGCTGGAATTCGTTGTAGGCGTCGTAGGCCAGCTCGAATTCGCGCACCACCGAAAACAACTGTTCGCTGCGCGGCGGATACACCGGGTCGGCCTGCTGCACCAGCGAGATGATTTGGCGCTGGTTGACCAGATCGACATAGCGCCGCAGCGGTGACGACGACCACGCGTACTGGTCGACGCCCAGCCCGGCGTGCGGGTCGGGCGAAGTGGTCATGCGCGTCTTGCCGTTGGACTGCGCGCGATAGATGCCGGGCACGCGGTTTTCCGCCAGCCAGCCGCCCCAGTGCGCGTTGGCAAAAATCATCAGCTCCGATACCACCTTGTCGATCGGGCTGCCGCGCTTGCGCGGCACGATGCTGATGCGCTCGCCGTCGAGCTTGAAGTTGTAGTCGACGCGATCCACGCTGTCGGCCTTGCCGCGTCCGGCTTCCAGCACGGCGGCGAAGTCGCGCAGCCATTCGAGTTCGCGGCGATAGGGATAATCGGGCGCCGCCGGATTGCGCAGGGTGTCGTCGTTGAACAGCCCTTCCAGCGACTCGTGGCGCAGATTGGCGGCGATGTGCACCATTTCGAGTCTGGTCTCGGTGCCGAGCACGCGCAGATCGGGCGCCACCTCGACATACAGCGACAGCGCCGGACAGTCGTGGGTTTCGCCCAGCGTGTAGTGGTGGATCAGCGCCTCCGGCAGCATGGTGATCTTGTCGCCGGGGTAGTACACGGTCGACAGCCGCTCGCGTGCCACCTGGTCGAGTTCCGAACCGGGCGCGATGCCGAGCGCCGGTGCGGCGATGTGGATGCCGACGCGGATGCTGCCGTCGGCACACCACTCGACCGACAGCGCATCGTCGATCTCGGTGGTGGCCTCGTCGTCCATCGAGAACGCGCGCACGCTGCTCTTGGGTAACTCGGGTGGATCAAGGGGTTCGCTGGTGGGCGCGAACTCGGTGCCGCGCGGAAAATACTCCAGCAGAAAAGTTGCCAGATGGAAGTCGAGCGTCGATGGAATCGCCCCGCAGCGTTCGATCAGCCGCAGCTGCGATAGCCCGCTGGCCGTCGCCGCGTCTTCCAGCGCCTTGTATTCCAGCGTGTTCTTGTCCGGCGCGATGAGAATGCGCGGGATGAGTGACGTGTATTCAGTCGGCAGGCGGAAGGCGGCGAGTTCAGCCGCCAGATGTGCCTGCCGCTCCGCCGCCAGCCGCTTTTTCTCCAGCCCGGCCTTGGCCGCCGCCAGCGTTTCGGCGGGCGCCGGACGGTAGCGTCCCTTGCCTTTTTTGTGGAAATAAATCGGCGACGTATGCAGCTTCAGCAGCAGCGCCAGCGACTCCGCCGGTCGCGGCGCATGGCCGTAGTATTCCTGGGTCAGCGCCTCGAAGCCGAATTCGTCGGTTCCCGCTGCCTCCCACAAAAAATCGGCGTCGAGTTCCGCCGTCAGGGTATCCGCCTCGCTCATGACCTCGCTCGGTGCGGGCGCGGCAAAGCGCAACAGGATGTTGGCCGTCTTGATCTTGCTGCGCTTGCCCGATGCGGTTTCCACCTGCGCCGTGGCGTCGGTTTCGGACAGGATGGAACCGGCCTTGAAATGGCCGTCTTCTTCAAAGATGAGGTGCATGAAAAATCAGAAATCCAGAATGGTTTGAAAGTGGCGTTCGAACCCGGCAAAGCCGTGGTCGCCACCGTCTTCGATGATCTGCGTGGCGCCCGCGTAGTAGGCCACCGCATCGCGGTAATCGAGCACCGCGTCGGCGGTCTGCGCCAGCAGCAGATAGCGCCCGGGCTGGGTGATGGCGGCCACATCCAGCGCGGCGAGCTCGGCCAGATGCGCTTCGGTGAGCACCCACTTTTCGCCGGTGTGCCAGTTGGTCTGGGTGCCGAGCGCGTCGCGCAGCAGCTTGTGCGCGTGCACCGCCGGGTTGACCAGCACCGCTTTCCAGCCGTGTTGTTCCGCCAGATACGTCGCGTAGAAACCCCCCAGCGAGCTGCCGACCAGGGTGATGGAGCCCCCCCGGCCGCGTGCCAGCGTGGATTCGATTTTGGCGATGGCCTCGCGCGGGCTGTTGGGCAGCGCCGGGCAGTAGTACTCCGCCAGCTGGCCGCGGCCCGCCATGTAGTCCCCCAGCTGTTTGGCCTTGCCGGATGCGGGGGAGGAATTGAAGCCGTGGAGATAGACAATCATGTGCGGATTTTACCGGGGCGGCAGGGATTACAGAAATTACGAATTGCCGGGGATGCCTCGTGGCGGGGTGGGGCACTTCCGTCACTCCTGCGAAGGCGGGAATCCATCTGCCCCGCTGCGGTTGTCGCAGGGGGTATTTTCAAGCATAGTGAAAAGCCCACTCTCAATCGGAATCTACGATGCGCTATTCATTACTCGGATTGGTTTTGATGTCGACTGTCGCGACGGCCGCGATGGCCGCGACCGAGCCAGAGACTTTTAATCAGGCGGCGTTCGAAAAGCGCTTTCAGGCAGCCGACAAGGGCAATACAGGCAAGCTCTCCAGGGAGCAGGCCTATGCGGAATTTCCCCGCATGCCGGAGTTCTTCGACGAGATCGACGCGAACAAGGACAACTACATCACCCTGCTCGAAGTGACGAATGCGATGGAGCGGCGCGTGAATGCGGCGATGAACGCGAGCCAGATCGGCAGTGAATACTCGGGTGCGGCTGAAATGAAGAACGGCGGCGAATCGGCCGCCGCTGGCGCGCCGAAGCCCGGCCAGCAGTTTTCAAGCGCTGCCGAGGCGCGCCGTTACCAGCGTTACGAATACTACGAGTCCCTGGCCGGCAGCCAGGAAAACCCGATGAACCGCGGCGCGCTTGCCCCCACGGCGCCCACGCAGCTTTCACCCACGGCGCCGAAGCAGTTTGAAAAATCCTTCTGACGGCGTCGGTCAAGCGCGATCTTCAAGCCGTCCTTAAACTGGCCATGTCGAACCCGGAGCTGGCTCAGGCTGCGGCGGCCGCTTCGCTGAAACGCAGTGTGACCGAGAGCCCATGGCCGCCGTCCGCGCGCGGCAGGCCGTCGCCCAGTTCGAGTTGCGCATGGGACAACGCGGCGATACGGGCGACGATGGACAGTCCCAGTCCGCAGCCTTCTGCTTCGACCTCGCCGCGCACGAAGCGCGCGCTCAGCTGTGAGCGCAGCGCGGGCGCCACGCCGGGGCCATCGTCCGCCACGGTAAGGGCGCCGGTCGATCCGCTGCGCGCCAGGCGGACTTCGATGCGTGCGCCTTCACCCGCATAGCGCAGCGCGTTGTCGACCAGATTGCGCAGTGCGATCCGCAGCCAGGCCGCGGTCACCGCGACCCGGCACCCCGGTGCCGCATCGACCACCAGGGACTGCGCCTGACGCTGCGCTTGCGGCAGCAGGTCGGCGCACACAGCGGCGATGATTTCGGCCGGATCCAGTGGCGCGGGTGCGCTGCCCTGACTGGCCGGATCGACGCGCGCCAGCGTCAGCAATTGCTCGACCAGATGGGTCATCCGGTCGACCCCGGCGATTACCTGCGCCAGCGCATGCTGCTGGCTGCCGGCCGTTTGCGCGCGCAGCGCCACCTGCGCCTGCACCTTCAATGCCGCCAGCGGCGTGCGCAGTTCGTGCGCGGCATCGGCGGTGAAGCGGCGTTCGTTTTCGAAGGCTTCGGTGACGCGTCGGATAAGCGCATTGAGCGCCGCACGCAGCGGCGCGATTTCGCCCGGCAGCGTGGGCGATTCGCCGAGCGGCGCCAGAGCCTGCGCGTCCAGCGCACCCACCTGTCGCGCCAGCGCATCCACCGGTCGCAAGCTGCGGCCGACCCCCCCCCACACCGCCAGCGCCATCAGCGGCAGCGCGAATGCGGCGGGAATCAGCAGTGACAGGCCGATTTCGCGCGCCAGATTTTCACGCGAGGCGTGCGCCTGACCCACCACCACCTGATATTCCGCGTCGGCATCCTGCACCGCATAAAAGCGCCAGCGCGCGTCCTGATAGGGATGTTCGCTGAATCCCAGCACCACCTTGGACTCGAATCCGCCGTGCCCGGTCGACGTGACCAGACGCTGCATCTGGCCGTGCTTGGCATGCCACACTTCGAATGCGATCGGCACCGGGTAGGCGCGGCCGCGCTCGTGCAGTTCCTCCACGAAATGCTCGACTTCGCCGCCCGCCACGATCGCCAGCAGCGTGTCGCCCACCTGCGTCAGCTGGGCATCGAGCAACGCGTCCGCTTCGTGGTGCGCGCGTTGATACACCACCCACGCGGACAGCAGCCAGATCACCGCCACCAAGCTGGTCAGCAACCATACCAGTCGGCGACGCAGGGAATACGGCCCCGGCTGGCTCATGACGCGGGCGCGCTTGCCGACGCCATGTAGCCGACGCCGCGCACGGTACGGATCAGCTCGTTGCCGAGCTTGCGCCGCAGGTGATGGATGTGGACTTCGAGCGCGTTGCTGTCGACCGCGTCATTCCAGGTGTAGAGCTGTTCTTCCAGGGTGCGCCGGGTCAGCACGTGGTCGGCGTTTTGCAGCAGCAGATGCAGCAGATCAAATTCGCGCGGGGTCAGCTCGACGAGCTGGTCACCACGTGTCACCGTGCGCGCCGCCGGATTGAGTTCGATCCCGCCCAGGCTGAGCAGGGGCTCCGGGCGGCCATGCGCGCGTCGCACCAGCGCGCGCAGCCGGGCGCTGATCTCGTCCAGGTCGAAGGGTTTCAGCACGTAGTCGTCGGCGCCCAGATCGAGCCCGCGCACCTTGTCTTCCAGCTGGTCGCGCGCGGTGAGGATCAGCACCGGCGTGGCGTCATGGCGACCGCGCAGCCATTGCAGCACCGACAGGCCGTCGCGCTTCGGCAGCCCCAGATCGAGCACCACCGCGGCGAAGCTTTCGGTCGACAGCGCCGCCACCGCGGCCTCGCCGTCGCGCAGCCAGTCGACGGCATAGCCTGCCTGCGTCAACCCGGCCTGCAGCCCGTCGCCCAGCATCCGGTCGTCTTCCACCAACAATATGCGCATGGACTGCCTTCAGTTATTTGGGAATCCTGACCGCGTCTTCGTTGAATACGCCCTGATCCGCCTGGCGGTGGCAGGCCGCGCAGTTGGCGGCAGAGCCGACCGATTTGCGTGACCATACCGCGCGTGACACCTCGTCGTGCTTGCGCACAAACCAGCGGGTTTCGGTGATGCGCATGGGCGCATCCTTCGCTCCCATGCTCCGCATTACCCGATTGCCCATCTGGCTGGTGCCGGCGTCGGCGGCATTGGCCTCCAGAAAGCGCAGGATATCAGCCTGGGTTGCCGGATCAAGGCTGGCGTTCTCGCCGAAGTGCTGGTCGAGGCCGCCCATCACGCGCCGCCAGGAAGCCTTCGGCAGGAAGGCTGGCGCATACGCGATATGGCAACTCGCGCATTCCTGTTGCCAGGCTTTGTGGGTCAGCCTGGGCAGCACTTCGCCGCCGCCATCGCCACGCGCCTCGCCCGAAGGTGAAGGGAGTGAAAATGCCAGCAGGCTGATTACACCAACTGCCGCGACGACTCCGATGCCACGCAATAGATAGTTCATGGTTGCTCCTTTATCTGGCCTGGCTTAGCCAAGCGATGAAATCGCCTTTTTCCTGCGCGCTGCATTCGCGTTGCAACACATCCGTGCAGTTGCGGCGGAACCATTTCTCGACCTTGGCTGCATCGGTGAAGCGTTCCGGGTTCGCTATCGGCGCCATTGGCTCGATGCGTTTGCCGACGCGGGTGCGCCCGGCCTGTTGCGGGTTGGCGGTATGGCAGGCGGCGCAACTCACCGGCTGGCCATCGCGCCCGGGATGCTCCGTGCGATACAACATTTCGCCGCGTTTGGCCGACAGGCCCGACACCGGAACGCCTGCCGCCTGCGCATAGTTCGCCATCAGACTGGCCGGGGTCTCGGCGGCCCCTGAGACGGCCGAGACCAGCCCCAATATTGCCAGGCTGCCACGGAACATTTTCTTAATCATGCTGCACCCCGCTTTCTGCATTGAGATATTGCTTGCCGGTGACCATGCTTTGCGCCACCCGATCGCCGCGCAGCTGGTGAAATACCAGCGCCGACAGATGCAGTCCGATAAAGCCCAGCGTCAAGGTGAAGCCGACTTCATGCGGTTCACCCAGCACGTCTTCCAGCCACTTGGCGTTGCCCAGCCAGCCGGCGAGCGGACCCGCCTGAAACTCGCTGGCCGCGAGCGCCAGCCCGGTGGCGACCATGAATGCCATCACGCTGTAGGCAAACAGATAGCCCAGGCTGGCAATGGCGTCGTGTCCCGCGCGATGCTTCGTGGGCAGGCGCAGTTTCTTGAGGCTGTCCTTCCACACAGCGGGGTGCCACAGATCGCGCCAGCGCGCGCTGACCGGCCCCACCACGCCCCACAGCAGGCGCGTCAGCAAGCCTGACGTCAAAACATAGCCGCTGAGAATATGCAGGTTCCACAGGGTCTTTTCGGTCGGGGTGTGTTCATACCAGTCGGCGATCTGACTGGTGGCGATGAGCGCCACGATCGCCAGGGCCATGACCCAGTGCAGCAGTCGCAGCAAGGGGTCGAATACGCGATGCCCTTGGTGGGTGGTATGCGGCAGGGAGGGGTTGGTCATGTCGGTCTCCTGAAATGAGGGATGCAACAGACTGTAGGCGCGCCATCTTAGGGAAACCTTAAGAAGGGGATTCATTCTCCATCAGACGGCCGTAATGATTGCCCCCCCCTGGCTGACGGCTCAGCCGTGAATGGATTTGCCTATAGCATCGACCATGCTGGCGCGCAGGACATTACTGAACGCTGTGTCCCCTGTATCGAGCAACAGACCATGCCCATTTGGCCAGGTGCAGGAATCATTGCCATGATCGCTTTTCACTCCCGCATATGGCGCAGGTAATTGACGTTCTCTGGGCGGGCGGGATATTGACAATCACACTAAAAAGATGAGAGCATCTCTTTAGAGGCTGCGCAAGGTCAATCCTTCCCTTTATTGTTGGGGGCGAGGCCGTTGCGGATGACTGTGAATTCTTCACGCTGCTTAAATTCAGGGAGCTTTCATCATGATCAAAACAAAACTCTGTGCCGTGGTAGTGGCCGTGTCTGTGGCGCTCGCACCAAGCGTGGGCTCTGCTTCAGTCTTTGGCAGTTTGGGCAATTTTGACGTGATCAATGACACGGGCCTCACCGCGCATGGCTTTGAAATTGATCTCGAAGGCTTGCACAGCAGTGACATCACCGACACCTTTGGCGGCCTGAATCGGGGCTTTCCAAGCGGCCGTGGGTTTGATCCACTAACAAGCGTGGAGCGCTATGGCGCACCCACCATCACCGAATATTCGAACGGTTCGACGTTTGGCACGAAAATAACCTACCTGGGCCTGTTCGATAGCAATAGCAATAGTTGGGATTACGGCACGCCAAGCGGCACCTTCATCACGCCCGGGGACAATTGCTGGTCAGGTGGCATGCTTCCCGGTGGCGGCTACACTGCGGCCACGCCGTGCGATCACTTTGGTGTGGGTACGACCGCGAATGCGACCAAAACCACGTATAGCTGGCTGGTCGAGACCCCAACGGCAGGGGTGTTGAGCAATGGGGTCGTCAATCTTCCCGCACCCGCCTGGAACGTGATTCCTGCTCCTGTCGTCGGCAATCCCCCTGTCGTCGTAGCGCAAATTCAGGCGCCGGCGCCTGAAAACAATATCGAGTTTGGAGAAGCCATCTGGGTCAAGGTGTTCACCACGGAGCTTGAGGCTCCGATCGGTCTGGAAGAGCTGGTGGGCGGCAACCCCAAAGTCGAGCAGGCCGTTACTGAGGTCGAGTGGCAATTATTGCAGATAGATATGAACAGTCCGGGTTCCGGCCAACTGGAGAGTGGTTATGGCGCACCGGTGGGCCCGAATGCCGCATCGATCCTGCGTCGCTACGAGTTCTACCAATATTCCGGCGATTACGATCCGGAAACGCATGAGGCATTGCTTGCTTTCAGCAACTCGCATCCCAATGACCCCAACGACCCGCTTTATTACGATCCAACCAAGACGGTTGAGCTCGGCAATTACCTCGGCGCCCAGAATGCAGCAGTCAATCTGGCTGCGGTTCCAGAACCCGAAACCTATGCCATGCTGCTCGTCGGCCTGGGCTTAGTGGGTTTCATGATTCGTCGCAGAAAACACTACGCGAACTGATCCGGGCGCAGCCAGCCACCATCAACGGGGACTTCGGTCCCCGTTTGCATTACATGGCAGCAGTGGGGATTCATGCCCCATCTGCCAGCCGGGCGGATCGCCAGCGGAATTTAAGGCAGTCTTAAGAATCGATTGGCAGGATGCGCGCTGTTTATGGGTTTGTCAGTCCCGGCCCATGGCCTATAACCAGCAGCGTATCCTTTGACTTTCAGGCCAAGCTATCCTTGAACTCGACCGTGCCATACCGACTTCAGCGTTTTTTGATGCTCTGGTTCTTCGTCGCCGTGCAGGCGATGACGCCATTCATCCACGCCCATGCGGGCGCGGTGCAGTTGTGTCATACGGGGTTTCTGCACGTGTACCCGAGCGTGCATGGCGATGCTGCCTACCATGCGCTGGCGGCCGATGAGAACGGTGCGGAGATCAGGGTGGCGCAAGGCATGTCGTTGCGGATCGGCACGCTGGGTGCGGCCGCCGCCGCGCCGCTTGCAGTGCCCTTGGTGCTGCCGGGTGCCGACAAGACGGAACGACCCGGTGCAGGCCTGCCGCCGCCTTCGCTGCATCTTGCACCGCTCGACCACACACATCCCCACGCTTTGGCCCCGCCCTCAGCCTGATCGTCCATCACGGCGCGTCGTTTCGCACGCGCCTGTCTGCTGTTTTATTGAACACGTTTATTGCTCACGGAGATCAAGCATGGCCACTGGCTTTCTATGCACGCGTATTCTCGCTGCCCCGGTTTTTTCCGCCTCATTGAGTGTGGCGGCGCTGTTCGGAGGCGCCCCGGCTGTCGCGGCTGACGTTCTGCCCCTCACTGCCGCGCAGAAGCACAATCTCGGCATCGCCAGCGTGGCCGCTGCCACCCAAACCGCCAGCCCGGCGCTGACTTATCCGGCGCGGGTGACGCTGCCGCCCGCCAGCGTGCGCGTCGTCGCCGCAGCCGGGGCGGGGCTGGTCACGCAACTCCATGTGCAGGCGGGCGACACGGTCAAGCGCGGCGCGCCGCTGGTCACCCTGTCGATGCCCGGTCTGGCCGATGCGCAGAATGCCTTGACGCAGGCGCAACTGAAATCGCAGTTGGCGGCGAGCAATGCCGCGCGTGACGAAAAACTGTTCGCCGAAGGTCTGATCGCCGAGTCACGTCTGCGCGCGACGCAATCCGAGATGCAATCGGCGCGCGCCGGCCTGACGGCGGCACAGACCACGCTGTCGATGCTGGGTGCGGGTCCTTCGACGTCGCTCAGGACAGGCGGCGTGTCGGCTAGCACCCTCACGCTGAGCGCGCCGATCGCCGGCGTGGTGATGGAAAGCGCTGCCGAGCCGGGCCAGCGTGTGGATGCCGGCATGGCTTTGGTGAAAGTGGCGGATCTGACCAGGCTGGCGCTGGAGATCCCGCTGTCGACGGCGCAGGCGCGCCAGGTTGCCGTCGGGCAAACGGTGACGGTGGCGGACAGCGCGGCCAGTGGCCGCGTCACCGCCCTGCTGCCGCAGCTCGATGCGTCGCAAAGCGTGCTGGCGCGCGCCAGCCTGGTTGACTCGCAACACCTGCTGCGTCCCGGCCAGTCGGTGCAGGTCGCCCTTGCGGGTGCGCAGTCGACGCAGGGTCTGGCCGTGCCCGCCGCCGCGCTGGTGTGGAAAGCCAGCGTGCCGTATGTCTTCGTCGAAACCGCGCAGGGCTTCACGCCCACGCCGGTGCAACTGGTTCGCCAGAACGCCAGCCAGGCCGAAGTCACCGGCCTGGCCCCCGGCAGCCGCGTCGCCGTCAAAGGCGTGGCCGCGCTCAAGGCGCAATGGCTGGGGGAGTAAACCATGCTCAATACCCTGATCGAATTCGCGCTGGCGCGGCGCTGGCTGATGCTCGCTTTTGCGCTGGCACTCGCCGGGCTGGGCGTGCGCGCATACCAGCAAATCCCCATCGATGCTTTCCCCGATGTCTCGACCACCCAGGTCAAGCTGATCCTGAAGGCGCCCGGCATGACGCCGGAAGAGGTGGAGGCGCGGATTACCCAGCTGGTTGAAACCGAGCTGCTCGGCATTCCGAAACAGACCATCCTGCGCAGCCTGTCGAAGAACGCGCTGGCCGACATCACCGTCGACTTCGCCGAAGGCACCGACATCTACTGGGCGCGCCAGCAGGTGACCGAGCGCTTCGCCAACGTCAAGGGCGATCTGCCGGACAGCGTGTCGGGCGGACTGGCGCCGATTTCGACGCCGCTGTCCGAACTCTTCATGTTCACCCTCGAGGGGCCGCTGAGTCTGGCGGAAAAACGCATCCTGCTCGACTGGACGGTGCGCCCGCAATTGAGGGCGATTCCCGGCGTGGCCGACGTCAACTCGCTAGGCGGCCGCGTCGCCACTTTTGCGGTCAGCCCCGACCCGGCGGCGCTGACCGCGCGCGGGGTGACGCTGGCCGAATTGCGTACCGCGCTGGAAACCAACACCCGCAACGACGGCGCCGGGCGCGTCAACGAAGGCGAGGAAACCTGGGTGGTACGCGTCAACGGCGGCGTCGGTTCGCTGGACGATCTGCGTCGCATCGGCGTCAAGAATGTGGGGGGCGTGATCGTCACCGTCGGCGATGTCGCGCGGGTGGAGATGGGCGAGCTGGCCCGTTACGGCGCGGTGACGCAGAACGGCCAGGGCGAGGCGGTGGAAGGCCTGGTGATCGGGCTGAAAGGCGTCAACGCGGGCGAACTGATCAAGAACGTCAAGATCAAGCTCGCCGAGATTCAGGCCACCCTGCCGAAGGGTGTGACGATTTCGCCGTTCTACGACCGCGCGCAACTGGTCGATCGCGCCGTCGGCACCGTGAGCAAGGCCCTGCTCGAAGCGGCGGTGCTGGTGGTGATCCTGCTGCTGCTGTTCCTCGGCAACCTGCGCGCGGCGATCGTGGTGGCGCTGATTCTGCCGCTGTCGGTGCTGGCGACGTTTGTGCTGATGCGCCAGTTCGGGCTGTCCGCCAACCTGATGAGCCTGGGCGGGCTGGCGATCGCGATCGGTCTGCTGGTCGACGCGGCAGTGGTGGTGGTGGAAAACATCGTCGCCCATCTGGCGCACGATCCGGAGAACACCAAAGAAACGCCGCTGCAACGGGTGCTGTGGGCGACGCAGGAGGTCGCCAGCCCGGTGACCTCGGGCATCGCCATCATCGCCATCGTGTTTCTGCCGCTGCTGACGCTGCAAGGGCTGGAGGGCAAGCTGTTCGCGCCGGTTGCGCTGACCATCGTGTTCGCGCTGGCGGCCTCGCTGCTGCTCGCGCTCACCGTGATCCCGGTGCTGGCCTCGCTGCTGCTGAAGCAGAGCGCGCATGAAGACCCGTGGCTGCTGCGCCTGGCGCAAGGCATTTACACCCGCTTGCTCGATGGTGCGCTGGCGCGTCCGAAAGTGGTGTACGCCACCGCCGGCGTGCTGATGCTGGCGGCGGTCGGCGTCTATCCCCTGATCGGCAAAACCTTCATGCCGACGATGGACGAAGGCGACATCCTGGTGCAACTGGAAAAGCTGCCATCGATCAGCCTGGAGGAAGCGGTTGCGCAGGATTTGCGGGCGCAGCAGGCGCTGTTGAAAAACGTGCCGGAAATCCGCCGCATCATCGGCCGCGCCGGCGCCGACGAACTCGGGCTCGATCCGATGGGACTCAACGACACCGATACCTTTCTGGTGCTGAAGCCGATGGCCGAATGGCGCAAGCCCGACAAGGAGTGGCTGACCGGAGAAATCCGCAGCGTGGTCGAAGGCTTCCCCGGCATCGCCTACACCTTCACCCAGCCGATCGACATGCGGGTGTCTGAAATGCTCACCGGCTCGCGCGGCGACGTCGCGATCAAGATTTTCGGCCCCGACCTCGCCACGCTCAACCGGCTGACCGGCGAGATTTTCAGCGTGGTCAAAAAAGTCCCCGGCGCGTCCGACGTCTACACCCAGCAGAACGCGGGCGTGCAATACCTGCAGGCGGAAATCGACCGCAACGCCGCTGCTCGTTTCGGCCTGAGTGCCGACGACATCGCCATGCTGCTGCGTACGCAGCTTGAAGGCGAAATCATCGGTACCATCCAGCAGGAAGGCCGGCGCGTCCCGCTGCAATTGCGCGGCCCGCAAGGTTTGCGCGAGTCGCCCGACGCGCTGCAGGCGATTCGTCTGACGCTGGCGGACGGCCGCGAAATCAGCCTCGACCAGGTGGCCACGCTCAAGCGCACCAACGGCCCGGTGGCGGTGAAGCGCGAGAATGCGGCGCGTTTCACCGTGGTGCAGAGCAACGTCGCCGGACGCGATCTGGTCAGCTTCGTCGAAGACGCGAAAACCGCGGTCGCGGCGCAGGTCAAGCTGCCGCCCGGCTACAGCATCACCTGGGGCGGCCAGTTCGAAAACCAGCAGCGCGCCGCGCAACGGCTGATGATCGTGGTGCCGGTGGCGCTGCTGCTGATCGGCTTTTTGCTCTACGTCACCTTCGGCGATATCCGCCAGGCCCTGCTGGTGATGATGAACGTGCCGCTGGCGCTGATCGGCGGCATCTTCGCGCTGGCGGCGTCGGGCGAGTACCTGTCGGTGCCCGCCTCGGTCGGCTTCATTGCGCTGTTGGGCATCGCGGTGCTGAACGGGGTGGTGCTGGTGAGCTATTTCAACCAGTTGCGCAATCAGGGTTTGCACGGCAATGCCGTGGTGCGCGACGGCGCGCTGCGCCGTTTGCGCCCGGTGCTGATGACCGCCAGCATCGCCGCCTTCGGTCTGGTGCCGCTGCTGTTCGCGACCGGCCCCGGCTCCGAAATCCAGCGCCCGCTCGCCATCGTCGTGATCGGCGGACTGGTCAGCGCCACCCTGTTGACGCTGGTGGTGCTGCCGCTGCTGTATCGCCAATTCATTCTGAAAGGAGCACGTGGATGATTGCCGTGCATAAACTAAGTCTGGCGCTGGCACTGGCGTTTTCCGCTCACGTGCAGGCTGATTATTTACCCGACCCCGCTGCCGCCGAAGCCGCGCTGCGGGCATCACCCATGGTGGTGCAGGCACGTGGCGATTTGGCTGCGCAATCATTGCGCAGCCAGAGTCTGGAACAAGGGCGCGCCGAGTGGAAGGTGGACGCAGAAGTCGACCAGCGCCGCATCCAGACCACTCCCTCTGACAACTTCGCTGAGTGGGGATTGGCGCTGTCGCGGCCGATCCGGATGCCCGCGCGCGCCGAAGCCGATCGCGCATTGGCCGGGGCGCTGACGGCGCACGCAGAAGCGAGTCTGGGGGAAGCGTTGCACGAGTCCGGGCGGCAATTGCTGACGCTGTGGTTCGACTGGCTGAGTCAGGCCAGTCAATCGAGCCTGTGGCAGGCACAGCTCCAGCTTGCCGAGCAGCAACTCGCGACCGTGAATGCGCGCATTCGTCTGGGCGAGGCACCGCGCGCCGAACGCGTCAACGCCGAGGCCGCGCTGGCGCAGGTCCGGCTGCAACAGCAGCAGGCGGCCACGCGGATGCAGCAGGCGCGCAACCGCCTGCTGGCGCAGTTCCCCGCACTGCCGCTGACGGCGGACACGACGCTGTCGCCGCCCGTGCCGCCGGTCGGCACAGCGGACGACTACGTCAACGTGGTGCTCGAACACAATCATGAATTGTTCCGCGCCCGTCGCCAGGCCGATGTCCTGCAAGCCGAAGCGCGACAACTCGCCCAACACCGCAGCGTCGACCCCACCGTCGGCATGTTCTATCGCAATGAAATGGGCGGCAACGAGCACGTGTTGGGGCTGGGCGTGGGGTTGACCCTGCCGGGTGAGGCGCGGCGCACCGACCAGCAGGCCGCCGAACAACTCGCCGCCACGGCGCAGGACGCGGCCATTCGCCTGGAACAGCGTTTACGTCAGGAAGCGCGCGCGGATTTCGAAACAGCCGTGGCCCAGGCGGCGAACTGGCAGCAGGCCGATCAGGCCGCGCAGGCGCTGGCGGAAGCGGCGCGGCTGGCGGCGCGTGCCTACGGTCTGGGCGAGGGCAGTCTGGATCAGGTGCTGGTCAATCGTCGGCTGGCGCTGGAAGGCCAGTTGACGGCGCAACAGGTGCAGCTCGACACGTTGGCCGCGCACGCCCGATTGAAACTGGATTCGCATCAGCTATGGCCGCTCGATGTGGATGCGGACAGCACCCACGCGCATCCGTAGCGGCATAAAAAATCAGGGTTTGGCGGGGACGGCGACAGGCGCTGCCTGGGTCGGGGCGGGAGCGGTCGATGGCGCAGTGAAGCTCATGCGTCGTGCCTCTTCCTGCATCGCCGCGAGTTGTTCCGGCTTCAGTTGCCACACCAGACTGTCGCGCGCCTTGGCGGCGGCATCCACCCCCTGTGCGGCGGCGAGGTTGAACCACATATAGGCGCGCGCCTTGTCGAGCGTGGTGCCGGTGCCAAAACGGTAGAGTTCGCCCAGGGTGTATTGCGCCTTGGCATAGCCGCGCTTGGCGGGTTTTTCGATCCAGTTGAAGGCGGCCTTGTAGTCCTGCACCACCCCGCGCCCTTTCAGCAAGGCGAGGCCGTATTGATACTGCGCTTCGGTCTGGCCCTGTTCGGCGGCCAGCGCAAACCACTTGGCGGCTTCCTTGTCGTTCTGGATCACGCCATCGCCTTCACTGTAGTGCATGCCCAGTTGCAATTGCGCTTCGGCGTCGCCTGCGGCGGCACGTGTGTGCGGCAGGCTTTTGGCTGCTGGGGAAGTCGGCGTGTCCGATTGTTGGTCGAGCGCAAGCCAGGCAGTGATGCCGCTCAGCGTGCCGATGGCGGCAAGCAGCAACAGGGGTTTGAGCGGGTTGAATACCCAGAAGCGATGCCGGCATTCGCGGCAGCGCAGCGACGTGTGCAGCAGCATGTGACGCACGCCGTCGTGGGCGTGCAGCGAAGCGCTGCGGACTTGATCGCTCCCGCATTGTGGGCAGACGCGCGACATGGCGGGTTTAGTGCGATCGCACGGCCAGGAGCAGGTCGGGTTTGACCCCGGCCTTAACCGGGGCGCAGCAAGCCGACCTGCGCTGCACGATCGGGTTCAGGGCTTGCCGCCCGCTTCGGCCTTGGCCGCGCTGCCCGCCGCAGGAGCGGCCGCGGCGGGGGTGGCTGCTGCCGGGGCAGCCGCTTCCGGCGCGGTGAACTTCGCGCCGCCCGCGTTGGCCATGTAGGCTACCGCACGCGCCACTTCGGTATCCGACAAGTCGCTGGCGCCGCCGCGCGGGGGCATCAGACGAATGCCTTCGGTCGCGTGCTTGATCAGAGTCTCATAGCCTTGGGCAATGCGCGGTCCCCAGTCGCCCTTGTTTTCAAACTTGGGGGCGCCCAGCGCGCCCGCCGCGTGACATGCGGTACACACCGCGTCATAGACTTCCTGGCCGGATTTTTCGACCTTGGGTGCGTTGGCGTCGAGCGCGACCAATTGGGCAAACGGCTTGATGCGTGCAGCCGTCGCTTTCTGCGCAGCTTCGCTGGTGGTATCCGCTTGATGGTGGCCCTGAATGCTGAGCACCAGCTGAATCACCAGAAAAATGGCCAGCAGGGGAGCGAACAGTCCGGCGACAATGGAAATGATGACTTCTTGCGGGGTGGCTTGGGTCATCTTGGCGTGCGAATCGGCCATGAGAAATTATCCTTGGGGGTTGGCAACTAAAGCCGGGATTATACCCAAAGGGTACAAGTACCCAAGGGGTACGAGAACCTCTTCGAGGTAAGGAAAGCGGTCGCGACAGGAAAGGGCGGTGCGCCCGGCGGATGGACGGCGCGGGGCAAAACCGCTAAGCTTCGCCGTCCCAGAATCCATCAAATTTCAGGCGCCCGTAGCTCAGCTGGATAGAGTACTGCCCTCCGAAGGCAGGGGTCGCGCGTTCGAATCGCGCCGGACGCACCAGTTTTCAGGCTTCAGCCCCTTGCCACGCAAGGGTTTAATCGCCGCACTTCGGGTTTAAACTTCAGGCTGAAGTGACTTCGAGAGTTTCCATCATGGCCGTCCCCACCCCCACCGACATCAAGCTGCACCAGACTTCGCGCAAGCTGGAAATTGCGTTCACCGACGGCGCGCGTTACGAGTTGCCGTACGAATTTCTGCGCGTGTATTCGCCGTCCGCTGAAGTGCGCGGCCACGGTCCCGGACAGGAAGTCCTGCAAACCGGCAAGCGCGAAGTGCTGATCAATGCCGCCGAACCGGTGGGCTTGTATGGCATCAACTTCTTCTTTTCAGACGGCCACGACACCGGCATTTATTCCTGGGAATACCTGCATGATCTGGGTGATAACCAGGAAGCCCTGTGGGCCGAATACCTGAAGCGCATGGCCGCCGCCGGCGCTTCACGCGAGCCGGGGATTGCCAAGATGTTCGAGCATCGTCCCAAAGCCAAATAATGCTGGCGGGGTGCCTTCTTCCCGCATGCTTCGACGCGCCCTCCGGGGCGCGTTTTGTTTGCGCGACGGTCGCCCCCGATGCTCGCTAGCGCAATTGCCGACGCGATTGCCCGCGCCACGGGCAGTCACTTCAGCGCCACCGCGCTGACGCCGATTGGCGGTGGGGATATCAATCAGGCGTTCAGTATCGGCAATGCTGCGCGCCGTTATTTCGTCAAGGCGAACCGTGCCGGGTGCCTGCCCATGTTTGAAGCCGAGGCCGACGCATTGCGTGCGCTCACCGCCACGCACAGCGTACGCGTGCCGCAACCGATCGTTTCAGGGACGGCGGCGGGGCAGGCGTTTCTGGTGCTGGACTATCTCGATCTGCGCGGCAGAGGCGACGCCGCCTTGCTGGGCGAGCAGATGGCGCAATTGCATCGTGTTCCGCAAACCCGCTTTGGCTGGACGCATGACAACTGGATCGGCAGCACGCCGCAACGCAATGCGTGGCAACACGACTGGATTGCGTTCTGGCGCGAGCAGCGGCTTGGCTTTCAACTCGCGCTCGCCGCACAGAATGGCTATGGCGGCGCGCTGCAACGCGACGGCGACATGCTGCTTGCCCGGCTCGATGCCTTGTTCGACGGCTATACACCCGCACCGTCCCTGCTGCACGGCGATTTATGGGGCGGCAATCATGCCTATCTTGCTGACGGCGCCCCGGTGATTTTCGATCCGGCGCTCTACGTCGGCGACCGCGAATGCGACCTGGCGATGAGCGAACTGTTCGGCGGTTTCGCGCCGGATTTTTACGCGGCGTATCGCGCAAGCTGGCCGCTCGATGCCGGCTATGCCGTGCGCAAAACGCTCTACAATCTGTATCACATTCTTAACCACGCCAATCTCTTCGGCGCGGGCTATGCGGCACAGGCTGCACGCATGACCGCCGCTTTGCTGGCGCAGATTCGATAGGTTTTCATCATGATGCAGCGTGTGTTGATTCTGCTTTTTACCCTTGGTCTCGCTGCCTGTTCCGGGCTGCCGTTTAATGCCGTTGCACCCAAAGTGAGTGTGGCTGATGTCGAAGTCAAAAGCGTGGGGCTGCTTGAACAGCGTCTCGATGTGGGGCTGCGGATCAGCAATCCGAACGATTTCGACCTGACCATCGAGGCGCTGGAATTCGAGCTGGAAGTGAATGGGCGCCCGTTTGCCAACGGACTGTCGAACAAGGTCACGCGGGTTCCGGCAATGGCGAGCGCGATGCTGCGGGTCGATACCTTCATGCAATCAAAAGCCCTGATCCAGCAGTTCAAGACCCTGTCGCCGGATGCGCTGAGAGAGGGCGTGCCTTATCGCGTCAAAGGCCGGATCAAAACGGATCAATCATCCGGCTGGTTGCTGTTCGATCACGCCGGCGTGTACGGTAGCGACGAGAAAAAGCCCAAGATCAAGGCGGTTTAAGGTTCAGCCCGGTCGAGCTACCGAGGCCGATGACGACGATTTCACTCCTGGCCGCGTGTGCTTATTCCAGGCCTTTTGAATGCAGGTATTCGTCGTAGCCGCCCATGTAGAACTCGACGCCCTCGGGGGTGATCTCGAGAATGCGCGTGGCCAAGCTGCTGACGAACTGGCGGTCGTGCGAAACGAAGATCAGCGTGCCCTTGAACAGGTCGAGCGCAAGGTTGAGCGACTCGATCGACTCCATGTCCATGTGGTTGGTCGGTTCGTCCATCACCAGCACGTTGTGGCGGCCGAGCATCAGCTTGCCGTAGAGCATGCGGCCCTTCTCGCCGCCGGACAGCACGCGCACCGATTTCTTGACGTCGTCGCCGGAGAATAGCAGCCGTCCGAGAATGCCGCGCAACACCTGTTCGTCGTCGCCCTGCTGCGTCCACTGATGCATCCAGTCGGTGAGGTTGAGGTCGCTATCGAAGTCGCTGACGTGGTCCTGCGAGAAGTAGCCGATGCTGGCGTTCTCGCTCCATTTCACCTCGCCGAACTGGGGAGTCAACTCGCCCATCAAGAGCTTCATCAGGGTCGATTTGCCGACGCCGTTGCCGCCGATGACGGCCATTTTTTCGCCGGCTTCCAGCGAAAAAGCCATGTTGGAAAACAGCGGCGCCCCACGAGGGGACTCCGACTTTCTAAGCCCTGAAGGGCTTGAAAGATCGTATGTGCCATCGTAGCCGAATTTGAGATTCTCGACCTCGAGCGCGCGGCGGTGCAGCGCCTTCTCGGGCTCGAAGCGGATGTAGGGGTTCTGCCGCGAGCTGGGCTTGAAGTCCTCGATCTTGATCTTGTCGATCATTTTCATGCGGCTGGTGGCCTGGCGCGCTTTCGACTTGTTGGCCGAGAAGCGGCGCACGAATTCCTGCAGCTCGGCGACCTTGTCCTTGGCCTTGGCGTTGGCCGACGCTTGGCGTTCCTTGGCCTGCGTCGAGGCCAGCATGTAATCGTCGTAGTTGCCGGGATAGACCTTGATGGTGCCGAAATCGAGGTCGGCCATGTGGGTACAGACCTGGTTCAAAAAATGGCGGTCGTGCGAGATGACGATGATGGTGGCATTGCTCTCGTTCAACACGTTTTCCAGCCAGCGGATGGTGTTGATGTCGAGGTTGTTGGTCGGTTCGTCCAGCAGCAGGATGTCGGGATTGGAAAACAGCGCCTGCGTCAGCAGCACGCGCAGCTTGAAGCCTGGCGCGATCTGGCTCATGGGGCCGTTGTGCTGTTCGGTGGGGATGCCGACGCCGAGCAATAATTGGCCGGCGCGTGCCTCGGCGTCGTAGCCGCCCATTTCGCCGAACCGGGCTTCGAGTTCGGCGGCATGCAGGTAGTCTTCCTCGGTCGCCTCCGGATTCATGTAGATGGCGTCCTTTTCCTGCATCACCCGCCACATCTCGGCGTGGCCCTGCAGCACCACGTCGAGCACGCGCTGCTCCTCGTAGCCGAACTGGTCCTGGCGCAGCCAGGCCATGCGCTCGCCGGGGTCGAGCGAGACGTTGCCGGCACTCGGCTCCAGTTCTCCGGCGAGGATTTTCATGAAGGTGGACTTGCCGCAGCCGTTGGCGCCGATCAGGCCATAGCGGTTGCCGTCGCCGAACTTGACGTTGACGTTCTCGAACAGGGGTTTGGCTGCGAATTGCAGGGTGATGCTGGAAGCGGTGAGCACGGCGGATTCCCGGAAATGCTTGAAAAACGGTGAATTTTAGCAGTTTTTGGATTGCATCCCGGGCATGCCGGCCCGTGTGCGGCAAGGCACGGGCCCGCAGGTCATACGAAGGTCAGCGCAAGGTGCTCAGATAGGCAATGATGCCTTCCCGCCCTTGCTTTTCAGAGTGCCGCCAGATGGCATCTTGCTGCCGGGCACCAGTTGTTTTGGATTTGTGAAAAAGGCAAAGAGCTTTTCGGGCATCGCCTTTTTACACAGCCCGGACCCCAAGCGGATGGGCATGCGCAATGCTGGTGATTGGCTGGTACCGTCGACCTGGCAGCGGCTCAGCCCGGGACGAGCCCAAGCGTTGTTAAAGCGCAACGAACATGGCGATTATTAAAATCTTGTTAGGACGTTCACGCTGGCGGATATAAACAAGCGTTAAATGACATTTCGCATCTGGGGAGTATCTGCAATGTCTGAACTAGCAAAGCACATTCGTCGTGGTTTCCTGAAGATTGCCGCGTTCGCCTCGGGAGTGATCGCGACATTGGTAATGTTGGTGCCCCTGGATGCACAGGCGCTTCCTGCCTTCGCCCGCCAGACCGGCCAGAACTGCATGGCCTGCCACGCCGGCGGCCAATTCCCTGAACTCACGCCCTACGGCCGGATGTTCAAGATGACGGGCTACACCACTGGTGCCCGCGGGATTCCGCTTTCGGTCATGGGCGTCTTGAATTACGCCAATGTCAGCAATACTTCCAAGAGCGATAACCCGACGGGACCGGGGGGAGATTTCCAGAAAAATGGTGACCTGGTGTTCGGGTCGGCCAGTCTCTTTGTTGCGGGCAAGATTACCGACAACATTGGCTTGTTCTCGCAGATTACCTACAACAAATACGACCACGAAGCCACTGACGCGGATGGCAATCCGAATGGCCACTGGGACAGTCATACCAACGTTGACAATATCGACCTGCGCTATGCCGACCGCTTTGTCGATGCCAACAGTGACTTGATCGTCGGCGTGTCCGCAAACAACAATCCTTCGGTCACCGACCCCTGGAATACTGCTGCGGCCTGGATGCAATACGTCCCCCCTGCCGGTCTGACAAGCTATCAGTTCGCCGATGCGAGCACGCCTTACCCAAGCAACGCCACGGATGGCAACGTTGCCGGCCTTAGCGCGTATGCGTACTGGAACCAGACGATCTATGCGGAACTGGGGTTCTATCAGACGGCCAATGGGTTCTTTAATTTCATGAGTGCGGGCATTTCCAGTGCAGACAAGACACAGCTGAAAGGAGACTTCAACCCCTATGTGCGGCTGGCACTCAACCATGAGTGGGGGCCGCATAGCCTCATGGTTGGCGCCACAGGCAGCGAGGCGCATCTCTACGATAACAACGACCCATCCGATCCGAACAACGCTTTTCGCATCAGGAACGCCGGCATCGATGCCCAGTACCAGTACCTTCTCGATCCGCATGCGATTACGGCCCAGTTCGCCTACATGAAGCAGAAAACCGACTTGTCCGCCAATGGCGTTGCTGGTCTTGCACCCTCCGACATCTTTTTTGCGGATCCGGGCCTGACCACTCCGCTTGCCGCTGGCAATTCCTCTGATACAACTGACACATTCCGGGCCAAGCTGACCTATGTTTATCGAGCCCAGTATGGTGGAAGTCTGGCCTTCTTCAATCTGACCGGTACAACCGATACCGCGCTCCAAAGCTCGGGTTTCGAGAGCACGTGTACAAATGGCGAGTTGATTTGTTCGGGCGCGAATGGCGGCAATTCGGTTCGCGTCAATGGCAACCTTTCAGGCGACCCCGCCACTCGGGGCATGACTTACGAACTGTTCTGGACGCCGATCCAGTACATTCGCGTCGGCATGCAATACACCGCCTACAACAAGTACAACGGCGCCTCCAATAACTATGACGGCTTAGGGCGCAATGCAAGCGACAACAACACCCTGTTCGGCTACGTTTGGCTTGCCTACTAAAGGTGCGATCGCCATGCAAGCGCCTACCCGCCATGACACTGACGTGCATCCGGCCGCAAACCGGGATACTCGGAGATTAAAGATGAAAAGTATTTTAGTGTTACCGGTTCTGGTCGTTGTGGCCCTGGTGAGTAGCTGCTCCAATCTCGAACGCTCGCGCGATCTCGCCAATCCGGCCGTGCCGCCTGCTGTTACCGCAGTTCAGGTGTGCTCTACCTGCCACGGCAGCGACGGCAATTCGGTTTCGCCCAATTTCCCCAAGCTGGCTGGCCAGCAGCAGGAATATCTCGTCAGCCAGTTGAAGAACTTTCGCAGCCACAACCGCTCCGACCCCGAGGGATTCGAATACATGTGGGGAATCGTGCGTCACCTGACCGACGAGCAGATTGCCGGGCTAGCCGAATACTATTCGAAGCAAACGCCTAGCCGGCCCGAGAAGTCCACCGCTGATCCTGTACAGCTGGCTGCCGGTAAGGAAATCTATGAGAAAGGCGTGCCGGAACAAAATGTGATCGCGTGCAGTTCCTGTCATGGGCCCAAGGCCCAAGGTGTCGGGGCATTCCCGAGCCTGGCCAACCAGCACGCCCACTATATTGTGAGGCAACTTAGCGTCTTCCAGGACACCCAGGGCGGTCGTCCGGGTACACCGATGGAGTTTGTCGTGCACCCGTTGACCGGCGACAACAAGGAAGCCGTCGCGGCCTACCTGCAGGCATTTCCGGATTGATTCCTCGCGCTACCAGCCAGACAATTGGAGACTTCAATGAAAAAATATTTCATAGCTTGCGCGCTCAACGTACTTCTGGCGGCGCCCGCTTTTTCCGCCAATACCTACACTTTCGACCCGGAATATACGATTCCGGTATTTGAAGTCGGGCATTTGGGTTTTACGACTCAGCGAGGGCGGTTCGACAAAGCGGAAGGGAAGGCCATACTGGACGTCGCCGCAAAAAAAGGTAGTGTTGAGTTTACCGTCTTCACGAAGTCCCTCGATATGGGATCGCGGGCGTGGACCGTTCATGTGAGCTCCGAGGGATTGTTCGATGTCGAAAAATATCCGACGATGACCTTCAAGTCGGATAAGCTCATTTTCGAAAATGACAAGGTCGTCGCCGCCGAAGGGCAATTCACTCTGCTTGGGGTCACCAAGCCGCTCACCGTAACGGTCAATCGCTTTGCATGCGCCCCCAATCCGGTCAACAAGAAGTTCATGTGTGCCGGAGATATCGCTGCAACGATCAAGCGTTCCGACTTCGGCATGACCAAGTACATCCCGACAGTGAGTGACGATATCAAGATCAGTGTTCCCGTTGAGGCCTATCGGGATTGATGGTGCCTTTTAGACACTTCCTGTGAAGGTGACCCGTGTCAGAAGACCGCTAGGCATCGCTGCATTCTCGTTGATCCTGGCCGGACCGACGTTTGCCGCAGAAAGCTACACGTTGGACTCGGCACATAGCATCCCGGTCTTCGAATTCATGCATCTGGGTGTGACGACACAAAGCGGACGTTTCGATAAGGCGGGCGGCGTCGTCGTTCTTGATCGTGGCGCACGAAACGGCAGCGTCACCTACGAGGTCGAAACCTCCTCGCTGAATATGGGTTTTGGCACGGAAACGCCAAATTCTCCGGGAAATCGCTTGTTTGCGGTGAAGCGATTTCCAAGAATCACCTTCAGATCGACCAGGCTGATCTTTGACCAGAACGATGATGTCATCGCCGCGGAGGGCCAGCTCACCTTGCTTGGCGTGACCAGGCCTCTCACGGTAATGGTCAATCGCTTCAAGTGTTCGGTAAATCCGATGAACAAGAAGCAGATGTGCGCCTGCGAGATCACGGCGAGCCTCAAACGTTCCGAGTTCGGTATGGTCAAGTACATCCCGGACATCAGTGACGAGATCAAGATCAGCGTCCCCGTCGAAGCTTATAAGGACGGTGACTAAGCAGCCCTGCATTTTTGGTTAATTGCCTATCGCGTTTTTGGGGCATCCGGATGAAGCCTTGTGTTCAAGGTGCAAGCCGAACTCAAGGCACTTTGTTACCCAAGAGTTTGCACGACCATGTCGCCGACACCTGCGGTTCGAGTGGTCGATGTCTTCGTCGATGAGCTGGGTCTTGGCTGGCCGGGTGTCGATCCAGCGGCGACAGGCAGGCCGTCCTGTCATCCAGCAATACTTCAGACGGTTGACATCCGTTGGGGACGATCAAGTCCTGCATGGGCAGCGCCCATTTCCTGATGAAGACCCTGGAACAGGTCAGTACGTAAATGAGCCTGCACGTACTCGCGTACAACCTGAAGCGAGTAATAAAACTGCTGAGAACCGGTGTTTTGATGAATGTGAGGGCCTGAGGCCTTTTGTTTGCCCGCGTGACGCGAATACAAACGCGCAACAGACATTTCGGAAGTGGAAATCAGGCACACCAATCTGATTTGCTACGGATTTTATAGAGCGGCTGATCGCCACTTGAAACGACTGGATCACCGCACCGAAGACTTCAAAAACTTTTTACGCGATCTGTCCCACAGCTGGATTTTGATCGCATGGGTTATCTCCCGATTGACTCGTTGAGTCAAAACGCTAGAGCGTCGGGGCTTACCGCGGAAGCGAACTGATGGCAGAAAAGCCACACTGGAATGGCACGCATCCCGGGAAGGTCAGCGCATGAGCGCCGGGTGGTTGGGAATCGGCCGGTCCAGGTAATACCCTTGCACCATATCGACGCCGAACTGGCGCAGCAGCGCGAGCGTCTTGCCGTCTTCGACGTATTCCGCCACCACGGATTTGCCGAGTCCGAGCGCGACGCTGACCATGGCTTTCACGAACACCTGGTTGTCGGGATCGCTGTGCAAGTCGCGGATGAAGATGCCATCGATCTTGATGGTGTCGACTTTGAGATGCTTGAGATAGGCAAAGGAGGCAAAGCCGACGCCGAAATCGTCGAGGCAGACGCCACACCCCAGCTGACGCAGCGCCTCGATCATGCGCTGCGCATCGTGCAGGTCGGACACGGCAGCGGTTTCGGTGATTTCAACAATCAGACGACCTGGGTTGACGCCCCCTTCCCGCAGTTCGTCGCTGATGAACTGGGGCAGGCTGGGTTCGGACAGCGAACGCCCGGACAGATTGACCGCGATGGAGGGGATGGTCGAATCGGCGGACAGCATGCGCAGGACTTCGCGAATCACCCAGCGGTCGATATCGAGAATTCGACCGCTTTTCTCGGCCGGCTGGATGAAGTGAACCGGCATGATGAGCTGAGCGGGATTACGCTCGTCGATCATGCGGATGAGCGCTTCCAGATGCGACAGGGAACTGTCCTCCGCACGATACACGCCCTGGAAATGGAGCTGGAACAAGCCTTTTTCGAGAGCGTTGCTGATGCGTTCGCTCCACGATAGACGGCTGCGCATTTCGGTGTCGGCGCTGCTGTCTGCGCGGAAAACGCGCCAGGTATTCTTGCCGGCTTGCTTGGCCTGGTACATCGCAATGTCGGCGCGCGCCACCAGGTCATCGGCGTCGACGGCTTGCGTCGGATAATAGGCAATGCCCAGGCTGGTGGTGACGCGCAGGTTGCGCCCCTCAAACCGGAACGGGATCTGTGCAATCGCATGGACCACGCGTTCGGCCAGTGCTTCTGCTTCGTTGTCCTGCGCTGCGGGCAGCAGGATGGCGAATTCGTCGCCGCCCAGACGCGCCAGCACTTCGTTGCGCCGCACCAGCGTACCGATTTCGCCCGCCACCCGGATCAGCAGCGCGTCGCCCGCGCGGTGGCCGTAGCTATCGTTGATGCTCTTGAATTCGTCGAGGTCGAAGAACATCACCGCGCACTGCATCTGGTGGCGATCGGTTTCCAGCATGGTGCGCGTCAGTTCCTGCTGGAAGCGGTGGCGGTTATACAGCCCGGTGAGGGCATCGCGCTCGGCCAGATACACCAGCTGTTCAGCGGTCTGGCGTTCGCGGGTGACATCCTCGT
>Ga0315271_10000148_pt1 | contig 33738 bp, 23 predicted proteins | sample C3_top_MG_FD_204664 | JGI IMG/M metagenome (GOLD analysis project Ga0315271, IMG submission 204664) | Sediment microbial communities from Yellowstone Lake, YNP, Wyoming, USA - C3_top | ecosystem: Environmental > Aquatic > Freshwater > Lake > Sediment | place: USA: Wyoming | collected 2017-08-01
CACGACGTCGAGCGTTTCATGAACGAGAAGGGCGCCACGCTCGACGGGCTCAAGCTGGCGAGCACGTTCCTGCTCACCGCGCGCGGCACGCCGCTGCTGTACTACGGCGACGAGATTGGACTGGCCGGTGGCCGCGATCCCGACAACCGCCGGGATTTTCCGGGCGGCTGGAGCGGCGATGCCCGCGATGCCTTCACCGCGGCGGGACGCACGGCGGCCGAGCAGGGCGTGTGGACGCACGTGCAGCGCCTGCTGCAGATTCGCGCCGAGCGCCCGGACCTGCGTCGCGCACCGATGGAACACCTGGTGGCCGACGACCAGCTCTTCGTGTACAAGCGCGGCCAGACGGTGGTGGCGCTCAACAACGGCACGTCGCCCGTGACGGCGCGCATTCCGGTCGGCGTGCTGGGCGCCGACCTGCTGGGCATCTGCGGGACGCCGCGCGTGGACGGGCGCGGGGTCACCGTGCAGGTCCCGCAGCGCAGTGGATGCATCTTCCCGGTCACCTCGACGCGGAATCCGTGATGCGCGCCGCCGCGTAGGCACAGGCCGCTTCACAACGAAGAACCCCCGGGTCGCGCGAGCGACCCGGGGGTTCTTCGTTGCCTCGTTACTTCGTGCGCGCCTTCTTCACCCGCTCCTTCGTCATGGGCAACTGCGTGAAGCGCACGCCCGTGGCGTCGAATACCGCGTTCGCGACCACCGCCCCCATGTTGATGATGGCCGGCTCGCCGCCGCCCTGCGCGGGCAGGTCGGGTGACTCGAGCAGCACGCCTTCGATCTTCGGCACCCACGAGAAGCGCGGCAATTCGTAGGAGCCAAAGTTCTTGTCGAGCACCTCACCGTTCTGGAACTGCACCTCCTCGGTGAGCGTGTACCCAAGACCCATCATCACGCAGCCTTCCAGCTGCTGCAGCGCCCCGGCCGGGTTGACCACCACGCCCATGTCCTGCGCGCAGACGACCCGCACCACCCGCACGGCGCCGGTGGCGGCGTCCACCTTCACCTCGGCGATGCTCGCAACGTAGGTGCCGGCGTCAATGCCGCAGGCCACGCCGAGTCCTCGCTTGGTTGGCCCCACGCCGGGCTTCCAGCCGAACTTGTCGGCGGCCGCCCGCAGGACGCGCCGCATGCGCGCGTCGGCCAGGTTGAGCATCCGGAACTCCACCGGATCCATGCCGGCCTTCACCGCGAGCATGTCAATGTGCACCTCGCGGGCAAAGACGTTGGCGTTGGCGCCCGGCGCGCGCCACGGACCGATGGCGAACGGGTGCATCTCGTTGGTGTTCGCGTTCCACCCGCCGCGAACCATCGTCTTGTGGTGCGGAATGTCGTAGAAGTGGTCGGCGCCGCGGGCACCCGCGCCAATCACCTCGTAGCTCCACGACGTGATCTTCTTCTGCGCGTCGAGTCCGGCGCGGATGTTGATGACCGCCGCCGGGTCGAAGGTGTCGTAGAAGAACTCCTCGGTGCGGTCCCAGACGACGCGCACGGGCTTGCCCGCCGCGACGGCGAGACGGGCCGCCTCGAGCGCCTGGCCGCCGGCGCTCTTTCCGCCGAAGCCACCGCCCACGAAAGGCGTGATGACGCGCACCTTTTCCGGCGCGAGCTTGAGGGCGCGCGCAATCAGCGTCTGCAGCGGGAACGGCGTCTGCGTGCTCGCCCACACGGTCACCTTGCCGTCGGGCGCGACCTCGGCGACCGCCGTGTGCGTTTCCATGGGTGCGTGCGCCACGTAGCCCTTCAGGTACTTCTGCTCCACGAATTGCACGGCGGCCTTTTCGCCGACGGCGAGGTCCCCGCCCGACTGCACGGGGCGTCCCTCGGGCGCGACCTTCTCCAGGTGCGCGAAGATGTTCGCGTTGGAGAGGGCGGACGGCGAGGCGTTCCAGGTGGCATTCACGAGCTTCAGCGCGCGGTCGGCCTCGTCGCGGTGCGCGTGCAGCACCGCCACCAGCTCGCCGTCTCGCACCACGCGCACGCCGGGCTGCTTCTCGGCGGCCGACGTGTCAATGCTCTTGAGCGTGGCGCCGTGCGCGGGCGGGCGCACGATGCGCGCGTGCAGCGCGCCGGGGGGCACGATATCACCCGAGTACTTCGCGCGGCCCGTCACCTTGTCGAGCGCGTCGCGACGCGGCGCCGACGTGCCCACGACGGTGAACTCGGCGACGCGTTCGAGCGCCGCCTTGCCCTCGACCTTCCGCTCGATCTTCTTGCCGGCGGTCAGCTCGCCGTAGCTCACCTTCTTGGCGTGATCGGCCTTCGCCATCACCACGCCATCCTTCACCTCCAGGTCGGCGACGGGGACGCTCAGCCGTTCCGAAGCCATCTGCGTCAGGACGAGCCGGGCCTCGGCGGCCGCAGCGCGCAGCACCGGCCCCAGCACGCGCACGGAGAGCGAGCCGAAGGTGCCCATGTCGAACGGGCAGAGATCGGTGTCGCCCATCACGATGTCCACCATCTCGAGCGGCACGTTCAGTTCATCGGCGACGAGCTGCGGAAGGGAGGTCATGATGCCCTGCCCCATCTCGATCTTGCCGACGAGCATCGTCACGCGCCCGTTGGCGGCGATGTGCACGAAGGCGTTGAAGTCGGGGGCCGTGCGCTGGATCCCCGCCGGATTCCACACCGGGCGGAGCGCATCCTCCGGCGGCCGCATGGCGAACACCACCAGCAGCCCGGAACTGGTGAGCTTCAGGAAATCGCGCCGGTCAATGGACTCGACGAATCCCCATCCCTCGGGGACGATCATCTCGGGTTCGCGGGTCATCGCACACCTCCCGCAGCGGTCGTGCGTGCGGCGGCTTCGATGGCGTCGATGATGCGCGTGTGCGCGCCGCACCGGCACAGGAAGCGCTCCATCTCCTGCACGATCTGTTCGCGCGTCGGCTTGGCGTTCCTCAGCAGCAGCGCATGCGCGCCGATGATCATGCCCGACGTGCAGTAGCCGCACTGGAAGCCGAGGTGGTCAATGAAGGCCTGCTGGACCGGCTGCAGCTTGTCGCCGGCCGCCAGCCCTTCGATGGTGGTGACGTGCTTGCCCTCGACGGCGCTCATCGGGGTGTTGCACGACTTCACCGCCTTGCCGTCAACGAGCACCGCGCAGGCGCCGCACGCCGCGATGCCGCACCCGAACTTGGTGCCGGTGATGCCAAAGTCGTCGCGCAGCACCCAGAGCAGGCGCCGCTCCTCGGCGTCGTTGACCGACTTCTTCGTTCCGTTCAGCGTGAACGAGATGGTACTCATGTAGAACGCCCCCCACGGTGGTATGCGGGGGGCGTACCGATCGGCTGGTTGCCGACTCACTGACTTTACGGCGCACCCGGCAGGAACGCTACCTCGACGGCATGAACAAATCGCATTTTGATGTGTCTAACTGCCGTCACCAGCTCGAGGAATTGTCCGTGAAGAAGATCTTGTCTGTTGCGGTGTTTGTCGTGTGCGCCCTGCCCGTGACGGTGTCCGCACAGGGTGGCATGGGCGGTGGGATGAGCGGCGGCGGGGGCGGCGGGGGCCGGGGTGGAATGGGCGGCGGGCGCGGCGGCATGGGCGGGCCGCCTGGCATGGGCAGCCGCTCCGCACCCCAGTTTCCGACGGCGAAGAAGCTGGAAGAACTCAACCCCGCCGAGTTGCTCATCGAGAAGCAGAAGAAGCTCAAGCTCGCCGACTCCACCGTGGTGGCGCTCGGCGCACTCAGGCAGGCGATCTTCGAGCGCAACAGCGACCTGATGTCCAGGTACGACTCGCTGCAGCACGCGTACCGGCCGCCAACGCAGGGGTCGCGCGAGGATCGAGGAGCTGAACCGGACTCGACGCGGCGCCAGGCCGGCCTGCAGATGCAGCAACTCCGGGTGACACTCGACCAGCTGTCCGAGCGCCGCCGCACGGACATGCGCGAGTCACTCGCGCTGGTCCCCGAGACGAGCAGGGAGGAAGCGGCCAAGCTCCTGGACAAGCAGGACGGGAAGTTCACCGACCTGATGCCGGTGATGCCGACGCGGCAAGGCAATGGCCGCGAGGGCGAAGGGCGCCGCGGCCCTCCGGACCAGCGCCCGCCGGCGTGAGGGTGGCGCGGCCGGCCGAGCCGGCCGCGGTCACCTCGGCTCGATAATCAGCAGCAGCCCCTTCTTGCCCGGCACGGTGATGCGCGCACCGGGCGCATACGTCGCCGCATCCTGGAAGTTCTCGATGGCTGGCGCGCGAATCCGCGCGCGTGCCGGGTCGAGGCCAATGGCCTTCCAGTCGATGCGGAGCTCCACTGCGGCATCGTCGTCGCGCCACGAGCCCAGGGCAACCATGGCGGTGCCGGGCTTCGTCCACGTCGTCGCGAGCACGTTGGCGTCGGTGGTCGTCACGGGATCCTGCCCGGACCACCAGCCGTGCATGCGGCTCTGCTGGATGCCGAACGCGTCCCACGCCTTCCACAGCGGGGCCGGGTCACCGGACCACGGAAGACGCGCCGTCATGCCCATGGTCATGCCGCGCCAGGGGTTGCCGCCCTTCTCGAGCATCTCGCCCATGAGCCCGAACGGAATGCCCGAGATCTCCACCAGCCAGTAGTCGGGACGCGCGTCGTAGTCGAAGTACTCGCCGAACCAGAGCCGGTTGAGGAACGGGAAGTGCTCGAGGTACAGGTTGGCGCTCGACGCAAAGCCGTCGCGCGGGTTGTACTGGTTGGCGGAGTGCAGGTCGAGCAGCGCGCCGGCGTTGCCGCGGTCGAGCACCTTGCGCACGCGCTTCATGGTGATGCGGTCGAAGGCGACGTCGTCCAGGTACAGGCCGTCGATCTTCTCGTTCTTCACCAGCCAGCTGAGCCCTTCGATGTAGAAGTTGTGCCACCGCGACACGCCGCTGTTCACGATGGCCGCATCCTTGATGGCCGGCACGTGCCACGCGGCGATGTAGTCGCTGCCCAGGTGCTCCTGCAGCCACGAGAAGCCGCCCCCGGGCCCGTGCGACAGCACCTCGTCGCCCAGCGAGCGGAGCGCGAAGATCTCGGGCGCGTGGTTGGTCAGCTCGCGCACCGTGTAGTAGATCTTGGTCCGGAGCCCGCGCGCATGCGTGGAGTCGATGTACGACCGCATGGCCGCCGTCTCGATGAACGGATAGTTGATCCACGGGTTCACGCGGTTGGCGTGATGCACGTTCACCGTGTTCGCGCCGCGCTGGACGATGGAATCCACGGGCACGAAGGCGTGGAAGTAGCGCGTGCCCCACTGCCCGGCGGTGTCGAGCGGCTTGAACGGCGTGATCATCAACCGGAAATCGAAGCGCAGCGAGTCGCCGGCTTCCAGTACCCGACCGCCGCTGTAGCACGACACCACCACGCGGTCGGCCTGCCGTGCGATGTCGCACCCGCCCTTGCCGCCATTGGCCCACGACCGCGGCTCCACGAGGGGCTTGGAGAGGTAGAAGTTGGTGTTGAGCGGACGCACGTAGTGCTCGTCCTTCAGCGTGAATTGCAGGCCGGCGTTGACGTCGCCCAGCCACGCGGCGTCCTGGTTCTTGTGCGCGACGTCCCAGGTCCAGCGGAAATTCTCGGGCCGGTACCCGCCCTTCTGGCCGAGGCCCATCATGTAGCGCGCGGCGTCCGTGTTCATCGGGAGCTCGAGCCGCACGTCAGCCAGCGCCGTCCTGGCCGTGGCCTTCAGCGCAATGGTGTATTCGGCGGTGCCGTCGAACTCGAGCGTGGCGCGCGACCCCATCCGCAGCGCCCCCGCCGTCCGGTTGGTCTCCCAGGCCACGCTTCCACTGGTCCGCTTGGTGACCACCGGCGCCGCGCCGCTCCACGTCAGGTCGCGGCCGGCGGAATCGCGCACCAGCAGCCGCGCCGGCGCCGCGAGGATCTCGCGCGCAGTCGTGCCGATGGCCGTGTTGTCGGGCGTGAAATACGAAACGATGCTCGCCGGCATGCCGTCTGCGCCGAACGTGAATGAGCGGCCGAGCAGCGAGACCGTGCTGCCCGACACGCGCAGTGGCGTGTACGGCGCCACCACGCTGTCGTCCGCGGCCAGCTGCGAGTTCAGCCAGCGCAGGCGCGTGAGCTGCGACGGCGCGTCGTCCCCGTGGTTCACCGCGGCCTCGCGGCCCACGCGGAGCGTCACCTTCACGTCGTGCGCCGCACCACCGCGGCTCGTGAGCGTGATGATCCCCTCGTAGTCGCCGGGCGCCGCGTTCATGGGCACGTCCACACCGAACCAGAGCGCCTGCACCTTGCCCTCGCCCACGTGCAGCGAGCGCGCAAAACGTTGCCCCGCCCAGTCGGTGCCCTCGAGGTTGAACGCGCTGAGCGCGGCCGCCGGAATGCTCCCGCCACCACCCTTTCTCACGAAGGCGCCGGCGCGGTAGCCCAGCGAATCAACGGCGGCGCGGTGCGCCCAGACGCCGACCTGGAACGAGTAGAACTCGCCGCGCTTGGCCGTGCCGATGAACGGCTGGAAGGCGCCGCGTCGCGCCCAGGCCACGGGAATGTCGTCGGCCATCCGGATGGAGAGCGAGCGGTCCTCGGGAAATGCGAGGAACGCGGCGGTCGGATGCTGCGCGCGCAGCGCGTCGCGCTCCGCCCCCGTGGCGATGTACTCCATGGGCGTGAAGCGCGAGAACTCGTTCACGGCGTCGAAACCGATGATCGTCGCGGCCGGCAGCGTCCGGTACGCCGCGCCGGTGCCCTGCCGGTTGCGGTCGAGCCATCCGGCGTCGGCCGTCTGCTCCGGCGCGCGATACGTGATCTTGGGATAATTCGACTTGAAGGTCCCGGTGTACGGCATGTAGTACACGAAGTACTCGCCGGCCGTCGCCGCCTGGAAGACGAGGTCGCCGAACTCGCGATTGATCTCCATGCGCGCGACGTTGAGCACGCGCCGCTGCGTGGCGGCCTCGACCACGACGACATTGACCTTGTCGGGGGTGGTGTCGCGGCGGCGCCACGGGATATGCGCCCACACCGCGTCGGCCGCCGAGCCAACGCGCACCACGGCGCGGTGATTGCCCAGCGAGTCGGGCTCCCACGCGCCGACGCCATACCGCAGTGAATCGGACCGCGCGGCCGCCCGCAGCGCCGGCGCGGCATCGGCAAGCAGTCGGGCGACCGCTCCTTCGACTCCCGGCGCAGAACTCGAGGGTGACCAGCCGGCGAGCCGCGTCTCGATCACCTGCGCCTCGGCGCGCTTGCCGCTGCGACCGAGCACCATCGCAAGCAGCCAGTCCTCCAGGCGCTCGTCGACGTCGGCCGCATACGGCTTGCCCGCGCCCAGCCGCTCGGGCCACTCGCGCGCGGCCGCGATCAATCCCCTGGCCTCGGACCACCGTCGCGCGCGGATGGCGTCGGCGGCGAGCATCAGCTTGGCCTCGCGGTACACCACATGTCCGTCACGCGCGCCTTCGTACGGCAGTACCTCGAGGTGCGCGAGCAGCGCGTCGGACTCGCGATAGCTGCCGGCGGCCACCAGCGACCGGGCCAGCGTGAGCCCCAGGATGTAACTCGCCGGAAAGCGTGCGTGGTACGCGCGTGCAACATCGGCGGCGGCCTTGCTGTCCCCCGCATCGAGCAGGTGTTCGGCAAGCAGCTTGCCATAGCGCCACTCGGTAGCATCGAGTGACGCGGCACGTTCGAGATCGTGGCGCGCGTCCGCGACGGCGCGCCCCGGAAGCGTGGCCCGTGTCGCGTAGAAGGGAGCCCAGTCGGGCTGGTCGCCAAGCGCAGTCAGCAGCGAAGCCGCGTCCGCGACGCGCCCGGCTCCCCAGTACGCGAGCGCCAGGTAGTAGCGTGGTTTCCAGTGCGCCGATGACCGCACGGCGGCCTGAAGCGCCGGCACTTCCTCGGCGCGGAATGGCAGCACGAGGCGCGGCGAAAGCGCATTGGCGCGCACGATCAGTGCGTCAGCCGCCTTCGCATTGTCCAGCAGCGTCGCCCGCCAGTAGAGCGCCTCGGGCTGGTCGCCGGTGGCTTCCAGCACCCGCTGCGCCACGTCGGTGTCGCCGGCATCGGCATACCACGCGGCGAGTTCCAGCAGCACCTGCTCGGGCAGTTCACTGCGAATTCCGGCGCGCAGCTTGTCGGCAAGCGCGGGGTCACGCAGGGCGAACAGCCGCTCGAGCCGCACCTGGTGGTTCAGCGGGTCCACAGTCTCCATCCGGGCCAGCGCGGTCTGGTGGTCGTAGTGGCTGCCGAGGTGACGCGCCGCCACCGCGGCAATGCCAAGCGCGTCGAGATTGCCGCTGTCGGCGCCCAGCGCCTTCTCCGCGAAGCGCGTCGCGGCGCGGTCATCTCCGGCGGCAAGCGACATGCGCGCCAGTTCCGTCCACGCGGCGCCGCGGAACTCGGGCGACGACGCCGCGATTTCAAAGCCGTCCTTGGCGTCGGCCAGCTGGCCGAGCCGACGATTGGCCAGGCCGTAGTAGTAGTTGGCCGCACCGTCGTACGTGTCCACGCGCAGCGCCGTGTTTGCGTACCGCAGCGCGTCCTGGTACTCCATGGCACGCAGCGCCAGCATGGCGCGATCGGCGAGGGCTGGCACGTAGAACGGATCACGCGCGAGTGCGCTGTCGAGCTCGGCGCGCGCCGGCGCGTATTCGCGCTGCCGCAGCCATTCCTTGCCGCGCGTGTAGTGGCCGTATGCCGACGTCCAGTCAAATGCCGCCGGCGCATCCAGCGGACGCGACAGCGCGGCGTCGCGCGCGTCGGCGCGATACTCGAGCAGGTCGTCGCCCAGCGTCACGCGCATGCTGTCCCGCGCCGCGCCGCCGACCGCCACGGTATCAACGAACAGCGCCATCGGCTGGCGCGACACGAACCGGCTGTACACGCGCCGGCCGCCGACGAACACGCGCAGCGTATCCGCCACCGGCACCACCGGCGACAGCGCCACCACCACTCGCTCACCCAGCGACGTGACATTCAGCGCGCCCACGCGGCTCGCCGACACAAATCCCTTGGTCCCCACAACCGGGTACCAGTACTCTGTCCAGCGGTCGGCCGTGTGCGGCGCAAAGCCGCGATGCTTGAACGGCGTGAACGTGCTCTGCTCCGCCGCCTGGTTGAACAGCCGCCCCGACTGGACCTCGGCGTACTGGCCGTCCACATCCGTCAGGATGTTCTCCCAGATCATCCCCTGCCGCGACAAGCCCCAGATCCAGATCTTCTTCCCCGCCTTCTCGTCGCGGGGGGCGTAGCGCACCAGGCCGAGGTCGTTGTCGTGCCAGTAGGCGCCCACGAAATCCGTGGCCTGCCCGAAGACGTGGTACGACTTGTAGCCGCCAAAGTCGTTGTTGTCGTACCACGACACGTCCTTGCCGTTGGGACCGAGCGGCCACGCACCGTGCTCTCCGGCGTGCCCCAGGTAGCTCGTGCCCGGATAGATGAATTGCAGCTTGCCGCGCACCGGAATGCCGGCGTTCATCCACGAGTAGTACGGCTGTTCCAGCGGCGACGCGTTGTACCAGAACGACGTCGTGCTGAACGACGCGTCGTTGGCGCCCAGGCGGATCTCGAGGCGCCACGGCGTGCGCGTCAGCAGGTCGAGCGCGCCGATGATGCAGCTCACGCTGCCGTCGTCGTTGGCGCGCGTCACGTAGTCCACGGGCGTGGCGACGTTCGGCGTGTGGCCGATGATGCCGTAGTTCGCCTCGATGCCGCCGCTGGTCCACGGGCCGCGCATGGCGATGTCGCGAAACTTCACCGACTGGTTGAAATAGATGAACGGCTTGCCCGTGCGCTTCTCCACCGCGTTCCAGATCTTGCCGCCGACTTCCGGCAGGATCATCACCTTCACGTACGCGTTCTCGAGCTCCACCACCTTCCAGGACTTCTGCTCGGCCCGGCTCGCAAAGCCGTCGAAACGGAAGTACGGGTAGATGCGCCCCACCACCGGGATCGGGTTGGGATCGCTGAACGGATAGGTCGGAAAGGCCCGCTGGTATTCGCGGAAGGTCGCGTGCGCGGGCTGCGCGGCGAGCGGCGGCGTGCCCAGGGCAACGAAGAGGGCAAGGCCGGCGGAGAGAACGCGACGGCGCGAGGGGTGGAGTCGGCGCATTGGCATGGTGAAAAGAAGATGCGCCCCGCATGGCCTGGAGAACAGGGAACGATGTGGACGCCGCGCATGCGCGTTACCTTCAGGAACCGAAAGCGCGGCACGTCGCCGTGGTCCCCCCCGGGACACTGGACCAGCATGGACTCGGACCTACAGCCGTTCTTTCATCCGACCGGCATCCTCGTGGTTGGCGCCTCGCAGGACCCGGGCAAGCTGGGTTTTGGCGTGGCGCGCAATCTCGTGCAGTCGGGATATGCGGGCGCCATCCACTTCGTGAACCCGCGCCGCGGCACGCTGTTTGGGCGTGAGATGTTCCTGAACATCCGCGACGTGCCGGACCCGGCGGACCTCGCGGTGCTGGTGGTCCCCGCCGCCTCCATTCCGGCGTCGCTGCGCGCCTGCGGCGAACGCGGACTGCGCGCCGCCGTCATCGCCTCGGGCGGATTTCGCGAGGTGGGCGCCGAGGGCGCGGCGCTCGAGGCCGAATGCCTGCGCATTGCCCGCGAATACGGCATCCGTCTCCTCGGACCGAACTGCATCGGGCTGCTCGACACGCACCTGCCGCTCGACACGACCTTCCTGGCGCCGCCGGCCCCGCCGCCGGGGGACGTGGCGTTCATTTCGCACTCGGGCGCCATCTGCGCCGCGGTCATCGACTGGGCCAGCGGGCAGGGCTTCGGCCTCTCGCGCCTGGTGAGCCTCGGCAACCAGGCCGATCTCACCGAAACGGACGTGCTCGCCCCGGTGGCCGAGGACGAGCACACGCGCGTGCTGACGCTGTACCTGGAAGGGGTCAGCGACGGCCGTCGCTTTATCCGGCAGGCCAGCGCCGTCACGCGGAACAAGCCGGTCATTGCGCTCAAGGTCGGCCGCTTTCCCAGCGGACAGCGCGCGGTGGCCTCGCACACCGGCGCGCTGGCCGGGCAGGAGGCGGCGTACAACGCCGCATTCCAGCGCGCCGGCGTGATTCGCGCCGAGACCAACGAGGAGATGTTCGACTGGGCGCGCGCGCTGGCCTGGTGCCCGTTGCCGTCGGGCCGCCGCATGGCCGTGCTCACCAACGCCGGCGGACCCGGCGTGGTGGCCGCCGATGCGCTGGAACAACTGAAGCTCCCGCTCGGAGGCCTGCACGCGACAACCACGGAGACGCTGCGCGCGCTCCTGCCCGCGGCGGCAAGCCTGCACAATCCCGTGGACATGCTGGCCTCCGCAGGCCCGCGCGAATACGCGGAGTGCCTGGCCGCTCTGCTCGCCGACCCGGGAGTGAGCGGCGTGATGGTGATCCTGCCGCCGCCGCCGATGCACAGCGCCGAGTCCGTGGCCAGCGCGCTGGTGCCGGTGATCCAGGCGGCGAGCAAGCCCGTGGTTGTCGCGTTGATGGGCGCCAACCTGATCCTGAAGGCCAGCGAGGTGCTGCGCTCCGCGCGGGTTCCCGACTACCGGTTCCCCGAGCGCGCCGCCGCTGCGCTGGCCATGCTCGTGCAACGCTCGGATTTCCTCGCCAGGCCGCTGGCCACGCCGGAGTCGTTCGCCGACCTGCAGCCCGACGCGGTGCGCGCGGTGCTCGGCCGCAACCAGAGGTCCAACGGCGGATTCCTGGCACAGGACGACGTGGCCGCCCTGCTCGCGGCGTACGGCATCCACACACCGCGCATCGAGCTGGCGGAGAGTGCGGACCGCGCCGTCTCCTTCGCGACGGAGATGGGATTTCCCGTCGCGCTCAAGGTGGCGTCGCCAGACATTCCGCACAAATCGGACGTGGGCGGCGTGCTGCTCGGACTCACCGACGCCGCGCAGGTTGCGGCCGGGTTCGCCACGGTGCAGGAGAACGCGCGGCGCGCGCATCCCGATGCGCAGCTGCTCGGCGTGCACGTGCAGCGCATGCTCCCTTCCGGTCAGGAAGTCATCGTGGGCGCGGTGCAGGACGCGCAGTTCGGCGCGTTGCTGATGTTCGGCTCCGGCGGCACGGAGGTCGAGGGCCTGCGCGACGTCGCCTTTGGGCTCGCGCCACTTCCGCGACAGGAAGCCGAGGCGATGCTCGAGAGCACGTGGGCGGGCCGGCGGCTGCTCGGATACCGCAACCTCGTGCCCGCAGACCGCGCGGCGGTGCTCGACGTGCTGCAGCGGCTCGGCCACCTGGTGGCGGACTTCCCCGAGATTGCCGAGGTCGAGATCAACCCGCTGCGCGTGCTACCCGACGGGCAGGGAGCGGTGGCGGTGGACGTGAGATTGCGACTGAAGGTGCTGCCCGGGTGACCAGGAGCAGCCAGTGCGCGGCGAACTGCCGTGCACTGGCCGCGCGCGCGCATGGCTAGCGCCCCACGCCCCCGGAGTACCCGACCACCGCCACAAAGTGGCACGCCGTGCCGGTCATCACGCACAGGTGCCAGAGAAAGTGGTGGTACCTTTTGTGGTCGCGCGCATAGAACACCACGCCGCCCGTGTAGGCCAGGCCGCCGGCGAGAATCCACGCCAGCCCCGGCGTCCCGATGGCGAGCCACATCGGCTTGATGAAGAGGATCGCGGTCCATCCCATCACGACATACATCACGGTCGAGAGCCGCGGATGGCCAAAGCCGCCTCCGCTCTTGAGCACCACGCCCACCACCGCGCACGTCCACATCAGGCCGAGCAGCGTGTACCCAAGCGGTCCGCGCATGGCGCTCAGGGCGAACGGCGTGTAGGTGCCCGCAATCAGGATGTAGATCGCGCTGTGGTCGAGCACGCGCCACACGCGCTTGGCCGTCGTGCCGTGCGGCATCCAGTGGTAGAAGGTGGAGGTCGCATACAGCAACGCCATCGAGGAGCCAAAGACGACGGCGCCCACCACCGACCAGGGGTCGTGCCGCCGGAGGGCGACCATGATCAGCACCGGCAGCAGGGCGAGGCTCGCCAGCAGGCCGCTGCCGTGGCTCACCGCATTGGCAATTTCTTCGCCGCGGGTTTGCAGGCGCTTTTCCTTGGCGCCATGCACGGGTTCATTCACGCTGCCTCCACGGCCATGGGGACGCCGTGTCCCCTTTCATATTGAAGGGTAAGAGGTGCCCACTCCATCGTCCACTGGCCGGACGTGCCCAGCGTTGCCATTCCATCGGCGCCACGCCCAGCTTTGGGCATGCGAAGCCACCTGAGTCACGCCGCGCTGGTGTTGGTGCTGCTCGTGCCCGCCCTTGGCGCGGCCCAGCGTCCCGAGGGACTCTGGTATGTGCGCAATGATGAGGCCGGCGTGCGCAGCTTCGTCGAGCACGCCGACCACATCGCGGTCGTGGCGCCGCAGGTCTTCGCCATGGACAGCACGGGCGTGATTCGCGGCGGCATTGACGCCCGCATCATCGCCGCCGCACGGGCACGTGGCGTCAAGCTCGTGCCGCTCGTGATGAATCCGGGGTTCAGCCTGGAGGCGCTGCACCGCGTCCTCACCGATGCCAACGCGCGCGCGACCGCCGTGCGCAGCCTGGCGGCCCTCTGTCGCGACCAGCGGCTCGACGGCATCCAGCTCGACTTCGAGAACCTGCACGTGAGCGACCGCGACGCCTTTACCGCGTTCGCGCGCGAAGCGGCCGACAGCGTGCATCGCGCCGGCTGCGCGCTGTCGGCAGCCGTGGTGCCGCGCACCGACGACGATCGCGGCCCGCTGCCCTACCACCAGTGGATGTACGACTACTGGCGCGGCGCCTACGACTACAAGGCCCTCGCCGACACGCTGGACTTCATCTCGTACATGACGTACGCACAGCACGGCGGCTCGTCCACGCCCGGTCCGGTGGCGGGCTTCCCCTGGATGGATGCGTCGCTCCGCTACCTGCTCGCGCTCGGCGTGCCGCCGGCAAAGATCTCGCTCGGCATTCCCGCCTACTCCGACTACTGGTTCCCGGGCTGGGACGCCCGGAACGGGGCGCGGCCCCGCGGCAACGACATTTCGTATCCCGCGCTCATGGCCATCATGCAGCAGGCCGGCGCCCGCGCCACCTGGGACAAGACGCAGAAATCCTGGTGGGCCATGTGGGAACGGAATGGCGTCTACGAACACGCCTGGCTCGAGGACGCGCGCGCCTTTCGCGACAAGCTCGCGCTGGTGGAGCGCCACCAGCTGCGCGGCTACTCCGTCTGGCTGCTGGGCCTGGAAGACCCGCGCACCTGGGACGTGGTCGGCGCCGCGCACCGCTGACCGCCGGCCGGCCGCGCCGGCATAGGTGACGCCCGTCACATCGCCCCGTTGTGACGGACCAGATAGTTAACGGGTAAAGTATTGCAGGTGCATACCTTTCCCCCCGGAGGTTTCCTTTGCGCATCGCGTACAGCGCGTTCCTTGTAGTCGCCGCAACCCTGACCGCGTGCGGCGGTGGCGGCGGAACGACGGCCCCCAACTCGACCGGCAGCACCGGCAACACCGGAAACACCGGCGGCACCAACACGGGCGGCACCACGACGCCCGTCTCCACAAACACCGTCAACGCCACGGCGGAGAATTCCTTCTCGCCGAACTCCATCCAGGTGTCGGTGGGAACCACGGTCTCGTTCATCTTCGCGTCCGTGATTCACAACGTGAACTTCTCGGGCACCGGCGCGCCGGCCAACATCGCCAACACGTCGAACGCCACGGTCAGCCGCACCTTCGCGACGGCCGGCGTCTTCACGTACGACTGCAACCTGCATTCGGGCATGACGGGCAAGGTCACCGTCCAGTAGGGGCATGATGACGGCACGGGGGCGCCGAAGACCGGCGCCCCTGTGCGTCCGTGGGGTGGCCGGCGCGGGGTGCCGGCGCGGGGTCCGGTCGGTGCGGTCGGACTCGCGGCGCGATAGACTCAAGGCATGTCCATCACCACCGGCAGTCCCGCCCGCCACCGCCTGGTCATCGCCGTGGCGCTGGCGTTCTTCGTCCTGCTCGCCGCCCCCGCCCTCTCGGGGTTTGCCACCGACTGGCTCTGGTTCCGCGAGATCCGGTTCGAGTCGGTCTTCCTCACCTCGCTCTACTGGCGCGGCACGCTGTTCGGCCTCGGCGCCATTGGCGCCTTCGGCGTGCTCTACGGCAACCTGCGGCTGGCCCGGCGCAGCGCCGCGCGACACCCGGCGCTGTTCATGCAGTTCGCGGGCGGGCAGGTGGACGCCAGCCTCGTCATTCCACGGCTGCTCGAGGGCGGCGCCCTGTTGATGGCGCTCATCATCGGCGGCGCGCTGTCGTCCGAATGGCTGACGCTGCTCAAGGCCTTCCACGGCGCCAGTGTGGGCACGGTGGATCCGCTCTTTGGGCGCGACATCGGATTCTACCTGTTCCAGCTGCCGGCCATCTCGCTCGTGCTCGACACGCTGACCACGCTCACGGGCCTCGCGCTCGTCTTTGTGGGCGTCACGCACGTGCTGCGCGGTGTGCTCACGCTCGCCGGACGGCCGGTGTACATCGAACCCGGCGCGGCGCGCCACGTCGGCACGCTCATCGCGGTCTTCTTCGTGCTGAGCGCGGTGCGCCTCTGGATCGTGGGCGGCGCGGAGCTGCTGTACTCCACCACGGGGCCGCTGTTCGGCGCCAGCTACACCGACGTGCACGTGCGGCTGCCGGGCATCCGCCTGAGCGCGGTGGCCGGGCTGGTCGCCGCCGGGCTGATCATCTACGGCCTCACCCGCGGCAAGCTCGTCTGGTACACCGTCCTTGCCACGGTGGGGCTGCTCGCGGTGAACATCACCGCCCGGGGGCTGGTGCCGGCCGCGGTGCAGAAGTTCGTGGTGGCGCCCAACGAGCTCGTGCGCGAGACGCCGTACTTGCGGCACCACATTGACTTCACGCGGCGCGCGTGGCGGCTCGACAGCGTCGAGACGCGCGAGCTCACCGGCGACGCCAAGCTCACCATGGCGGGCATCAAGGCCAACGGGGCCACCATCGGCAACGTGCGCGTGTGGGAGCGCGACCTGCTCAAGCAGACGTTCTCGCAGCTGCAGGAGATCCGCACCTACTACGACTTCACCTCGGTGGCCGACGACCGCTACGTCATTGACGGCAAGTACCGCCAGGTGCACCTCTCGGCGCGCGAGCTCAACCCGGCCATGCTCCCGACGCGCTCGTTCATCAACGAACGCCTCACGTTCACGCACGGCCTCGGCATCACGATGGCGCCCGTGAACGAGGTGACCAATGAAGGGCTGCCGGTGCTGTTCATCAAGGACGTGCCGCCGGTCAGCTCGGTCTCGCTGAAGATCACGCGCCCGCAGATCTACTACGGCGAGCTCACCAACAGCTACGTCTTTGTGGGCACCAGGCAGAAGGAGTTCGACTACCCGGCCGGCGAGGCCAACGTCTATTCGCCCTACGCGGGACGCGGCGGGGTGCGCGTGGGATCGCTGCTGCGGCGCCTGCTCTACGCGTGGGACTTCGGGTCGCTCAAGATCCTGCTGTCCGACGACATTGCGGGCGACGCCCGCGTCCTCTACCGGCGCAACATCAGGAGCCGGGCCGAGGCGGCATTGCCGTTCGTCGAGTTCGACGCCGAGCCGTATCTCGTGGTGAGCGACGCCGGTGAATTGAAGTGGATCCTGGACGCATACACCACGAGCAGCGACTACCCGTACGCGCAGCGCGTCGAAGGCGGCGTGAACTACATGCGCAACAGCGTGAAGGTGGTCATTGATGCCTACGACGGCACGGTGGACGCCTACATCGCCGATCCGGGTGACGCGATCATCCAGACGTTCGCGAAGATCTTCCCGGGCATCCTGAAGCCGATCGCCGCCATGCCGGCCGATCTGCGCCGCCACGTGCGCTACCCGGGCGAACTGTTCCGCGCACAGACCGCGCTGCACGCCACGTACCACATGGTCCAGCCCGAGAACTTCTACCACAAGGAAGACCAGTGGCAGTTTCCCGCCGTGGCCGACAAGGCACGCCAGGCGACGGGCTTCATGCGCCACATCATCCTGCGCCTGCCGGGCGAGGCCAATGAGGAGTTCATCTACATGATGCCCTTCACGCCGCGCGGCAAGGACAACATGGCGGCGTGGATGGTGGCCCGCATGGACGGCGACCACTACGGCCAGCTGGTGGTGTACCGGTTTCCGAAGCAGAGCCTGGTGTACGGCCCGACCCAGATTGCCAACCGCATCAACCAGGACACGGACATCTCGCGGCAGATCACGCTGTGGGACCAGAAGGGCAGCGAGGTGATTCGCGGCGAGCTGCTCGTAATCCCCATCGGCGAGTCGCTCATCTACGTGCAGCCGGTCTACCTGCGCGCCGAAGGGGGCACCATTCCCGAGCTCAAGCGCGTAGTGGTGGCCTACGAGAACCAGGTGGTGATGGACGAGACCCTCGAGCGCGGACTCGCGCAGCTCTTCGGCGGCAGCGCCTCGGCCATCACCGCGGCCAGTGGCGCCGCGACCGTGGCGGGAGCCCCCGCTGGTGCTGCGGTGGCGGTGCCGGCCAACCCGGCGCTCGCGTCGCTCGTGCGCGAAGCATCGCAGCTCTATGAACGCGCCACGGCCGCGCAGCGCGCCGGTGACTGGGCCGAGTATGGCAAGCAGATTGAGCGGCTCGGCGTGGTGCTCAAGGAACTCAAGACCAAATCCCCATGACCCGTCGTACGCTCTCGCTCGCCGTGCTCGTCGCGCTGGCCCTCGCGCCGCTCGCCTCCGCCACGAGCCAGGCCGCGCGTGCACCCCGGCGGCCGCTCCGACCGGCCGACTACTACCAGGTCAAGCGCCTCGGCGACCCGCAGGTCTCCCCCGAGGGAGACTGGGTGGCCTACGTGCTCTCGACCTCCGACAGCGCCAAGGACAAGAACGACAGCGACCTCTGGATGACGCGCTGGGACGGCACGCGCTCCATCCGGCTCACGTCCTCACCTGAGAGCGAAAGCCATCCGCGCTGGAGCCCCGACGGCAGGTACCTCGCGTTCGGCTCGTCGCGTCAGGGCGCCAAGGGTGGACAGATCTGGCTGCTCGACCGCGCCGGCGGTGAGGCCGAGAAGCTCACCGACATCAAGGGCGGCATCGGCGACTGGAGCTGGTCACCCGACGGCAAGCGCATTGCGCTCGTGCTGCAGGACCCCGATCCCGACGAGGCCGACACCGCATCAAAGAAGTCTCCGAAGCCGATGGTGATGGACCGCTACAAGTTCAAGGAAGACGTGCAGGGATACCTCACGAACCGCCGCACGCATCTCTACCTGTACGACGTCGCCACCAAGAAGCTCGACACGCTCACGCGCGGCGCCTTCGACGACGAGCGCCCCGTCTGGTCGCCCGACGGCGGCAGGATCCTCTTCTCGAGCAACCGGCGTCCCGAGGGCGATCGCACCGACCAGAACGACCTGTTCGTCATCGAGGCGCGCGCAGGCGCCGACGCGCGCCAGCTGACGACCTTCGAGGGAAACGACGCGCACTCCGCGCGATCGGCGTGGAGCCCCGACGGAAAGTTCATTGCGTACCTCACGGGCCGCGACTTTCCCGTCTTCGCCTACGACCAGTCGCGCCTGGCGGTGATTCCCGCCGATGGCGGCACGCCGCGCATCCTCACCGACCTGCTCGATCGCGGCGTACGCGAGCCCGCCTGGTCCGACGATGGCGCCAGCATCAGCGTGCTCGTGACCGATGACCGCGAGGAATACCTCGCCTCCGTGGATGTCACCACCGGCGCGCTGTCGCGCGTCACGAAGGAGCGAAACGTCGTCAGCACCGTCGCGCCCGGCCCGCACGGCCGCTGGGCCGCGCTGGCCAGCGACCCCGCGACGCCCGCCGAGCTGTTCGCCATCGACCAGGGTGTGCTGCGCCGCCTGACGCACCACAACGACGCGTGGCTCGCGGGCATCGAGCTCGGCGCCGTCGAGGGGTTCGCCAGCAAGGGCAAGGACGGCGCCGAGTCACACGGCATCGTCATTCGCCCACCGGCATCCGTGGCGGCCGGCGGAAAGCCGCTGCCGGCCATTCTCTTCATCCACGGCGGTCCCAAGGGACAGGACGGATTCGGCTTCGACCTCACCCGGCAGATGCTCGCGGCCAAGGGCTTCGTGGTGGCCGGCGTGAACTACCGTGGCAGCGACGGCCGCGGCCACGCGTGGCAGAAGGCCATCTACGCCGACTGGGGCAACAGGGAAGTCACGGACATACTCGGCGCCGCGGACTATCTGGTGGCCAAGGGCATCGCCGACGGCAGCCGCCTGGGCATCGGCGGCTGGAGCTACGGCGGCATCCTCACCGACTACACCACGGCCACCGACACGCGGTTCAAGGCCGCGTCGAGCGGCGCGGGCAGTGCGCTGCAGACCAGCATGTACGGCACCGACCAGTACATCGTGCAGTACGACAACGAACTCGGCGCGCCGTGGAAGAACCCGCAGCTCTGGATGAAGCTGAGCTACCCCTTCTTCAAGGCCGACAAGATCAAGACGCCCACGCTGTACATGTCGGGCGAGAAGGACTTCAACGTGCCCACGTCGGGCAGCGAGCAGATGTACCAGGCGCTCAAGTCGGCGGGGACGGAGGCGCAGCTCGTCGTGTACCCGTCGCAGTTCCACGGGCTCACGGTGCCCAGCTACCTGGTGGACCGGTTCACCCGATGGCAGCAGTGGTTCGACGCCAAGCTCGGGTCGCCGCCGCCGGCGATTCCGTAGGGGATTGCGCACGTCGCTACCTTTCGGCGCACGCAAACCCACGACGAGATCCCGACATGGCAACGAAGCTCAAGCGCGGCTACACCGACCCGGCCACCCAGGAATGGGTGCCTTCGCAGGAACTCGTCCGCGAGATTGACGGCATCATGGTCCGCCTGACCGTGGACGGGTTGTACCTGAAGGAAAAGGGCCGCCGCCTCGAGATCGGGCCCATAGACTACGGCACGCTGTACCGCGACGCCGTGCAGCGGGAGAGCGGGCTGGCCCCCATCAAGCCGCGCAAGGGGCGCTCCGCCAAGGTCGTGTCGCGCGGGCTGCTGGCGACCGAGCGCGGACGCTAGCACCGGCGCACCGCGCTGCATGCAACGAGGCCCGCGCCATTCTGGCGCGGGCCTCGTGTCGCAGCGGGCGGACACTCAGAGCTGGTGGTAGCGCCGTCGTGCCGGGTGCCCGACCAGCGACTCGACCGTGAGGCCGTCTCCCGTGTAGTCGCCGGCATAGAGGCGCGCCGAGAGGACGTCCTCGGGGAGGGGCCCGTATTCATTATGGTACGCCGCGATCTCGGCGACGCGCAGGCGCATCGCCAAGGCCTCCACGTGGCACAGGCAGGCGGTGCGCGCGGCCTGCTCGGCGGCGCCATCGGCGCCCTGCATGGCGTCACGCCCCATGGCCAGCACGTCCTGCCGGAACGAGCTGCTCACGGCGAACGCCGTGAGGAGGTGGCGCCAGAGCGTGGCGAACGAGTGGTCTATGAAATGCGTCCAGCTCGCAATCTGCACGCGCGGCAGCATCCTCGGCGGCAGCGCATGCCGGATGACGTCGAGCTCGTGCCAGCGCTCCATGGTGTCCACGGTGATCAGCTCGCTCACCGCGGTGGGTCGGAGGATCGGCTCGGTGCTGCGGAGGTTGGCGCAGCGCTCGTAGCTGATCAGCTCCGACTCGATGAGCACGAGCACGCGGTCGTGCTTGTCGAGCAGCGACCGGATGACCGGCGACAGCCATTGCTTGTCGACGTTGCTTCGGCCGGCCGGCAGGCCAAGGAAGGCGCGTCCTCCGGCCTGGAGGGATGGCACCGCCCGATCGGCGGCGACATTAGCGGGAGCCCAGGGGTGCGGCATCGGGGCACGGGAGTCGAGGGCAATCGCAGCGGGCACCGGGACCTCCCCGGGCAGGCGTACGACAGTCCCTTCAGTATAGCACCCGCCAGAAAAATTACTATCACGCCATGTAACGTTTGCGCCCGACCTTGCGAAAACAGGCCGGACGTTACATGGTGTAATATCTCTGTGGGCCGAAAGGCCCCGGATTGTCCGTTGCCTATCGCCTAGCTCGTCACCCTCCCCTCCAGTGGGTGGACATGACCCTGGATACCGTGGACACGTACGGCACCTCGCTCATTTGCGACGTGCTCACCGCGTACCGCCGCGACCTCGACCGCACGCCCGACGTGGTGCAGTTCGGCACGCACGACGCCGACTGGCTGCGGTTTGCCCTGCGCGTGGAGCGCGTGGCTTCGCTGGCGCCCGCGCGCCCGCGGCGCGGGTCCGCCGCCGCCCGGCATCCGATCCTGCGCCCGCAGCGACTCCTGGCGGCCGCAGAACGGATGGAGGCCGCCGGCGCGCTGACGCTGGCCTTCACCGTGCTCGGCTCGGCGCGGCGCATCTGGGACACCGCCGACCCGTCCAATGCCGGGGTGGCGATCTCCCACCAGGCGCGAATTTGCCGCACCTCCGGGGCGACACAGGCGGCCGAGAATTTCTATTCCTTCCTCTACGCGTTCGCCACGCGGAACCGGCTGGCCGAGCTTCGGGGCCGGGCGCTGGTCGGGCGAGGGCTCATCCGGATGCTCGGCGGGGACCGCCCAGCCGCGTTGCGCTGGTATGTACGCGCGCGTTCCGCGTCCGGCTACAGTGCGGCTGCCGTGGCCGTCTCGTACCACGCCGAGATGGCGCTGGCCCTCGCGGATGGCGACTCGAGTCATGCGCTGGTGGCGGGGTCGAAGGCGCTCGCCACCCACGCGCTGCCCAGCTACGACGAGGCCGGCCTGATGGTCAACATCGCGACCATTGCGCTCCGCGCCGGACGGCCCCGGGCCGCCATGCGGGTGCTCAAGCAGGCCATCGCGCGAACGCGTCATCCCCGGGTGCGCCTCATCGCATACTCCAAGGCCGCGCTCGCGGCGGCGGCCCAGCACAAGGTGTCGGTCGTCGAGCGCCTGGCGGCCCGCGTCGTCGCGACGGCCGCCCGCGTCAACATCCCCTTTGAGGAACTCGAGGCGCGCAGCGAGGTCGCCCAGGCCTTCGCCATCGTCGGCGAAGCGGCCAAGGCCCGTCGGCTGGCCCGTGCGGCGCGCACCGAGGCGCTCGCGCAGGGGTTTGCCGTCATCGTGCAGCGCTGCGACGCCATCCTGTCGGCGCAGACCGACATCACGCCGCCAGTGGTGCTCAGCGCATTGGCGCAGCGCGTCGTCGCAGAACTCGAACTGGTGTAGGGCGCCAATGACTTGCCATCAAACCCAGGGAATCGAATCGTGCGGCTTGTTGTTCGAGTCGGGCGCGGTGGGCGACTTGCCGCAGGCGGCGACGGCGAACAGCAGCGAGAGGGCGAGAATGAGGCGGACAGCGAGTTGGCGTGACATGAGGATGCTCCGAGGTATGGGGTACGGGGGAATTCATACGCCGGAACGGGTCGGGGAACTAACACGCCACGTCACGTCAGGTCACGCCACGTAACGTGAAAGCCAAATTCAGCCCAATTCTCCTGGTCGGAAGGGAGTCAGGACCCCCGGAATGGCTGGTTCAGGGGGCCCCGGCGGGTACCCCCCTGATCTGCTGCCCGGCCATCACGGGGGCCCGGACCTACCTCGAACGGGGCGACGTCAAGCTGCTCCTGTGCGAGGCCCGCGACGCGGACGGGAACGACACGGGGACGCTGCTCGAGGAGGTCATCTGCGACTTCCCGTTCGTCGGCACCATCGGCATGGCCTCGCGCATGCGGTCCGATCCCGACGACCTGCTGCGGACGGCGCGCACGGGCGTGCACGCCCTGCTGTTTGAGGAGGACCGGCGCCAGCCCCTGCTGGTGCGCCGCGTGCTGTCCGAGGCGGCCACCCGCTGCCGCAACCAGCACGTGTGGGGGAGCATTGCCCCCATGACCCCCGAGCGCGTGCGGCCGATGGTCGCGTACGGACTGAACCACGCCCATCAGGCGCTCACGGTGGACGGCGTGGCGCGCGCACTCGGGCTGCACCGCAAGACGCTGCACGAACGGTGCACGCTGTCGGGCACGCTGCCACCGCAGCAAATGCTGGGATGGTGCCGCCTGCTGGCCGCCGCCGTGCTGCTGGAGGATCGCGGCCGGCCGGTGGATCACATTGCCTTCGAGCTGGACTTCCCGAGTGGCGCGGCCTTCCGCAACATGCTGAAGCGCTACACGGGCCTGTCGCCCGCCGAGCTGCGCGAGCGCGGCACGATCCAGGAGATGAGCCGGCTGTTCCGCCAGGCGGTGACGCCGGCGGCGTGGTCGCACGGCTCGCGCCAGGCCGGTTAGGCCGTCGGCGCTGGAATAGGCCTCCCGCGCGGCTTGTTTGGGGGGACCCGGCCCCCTACCTTTCCCTCTCCCGCCTCGTGCGGGTACGCGCGAGTAGCTCAGCTGGATAGAGCGCTGCCCTCCGGAGGCAGAGGTCGTGGGTTCGAATCCCGCCTCGCGCATCCCCTCCCCTCCCCGCGGCCAGAAGCCCTGCGCTCGCCACGGGCCCCGATCAACCCCGCGCTCCCCCATCCCTTCGGGAGCCGTTTCCCGCACTACTCCTCGTGGACATCGCCGGACTCAGGCGCTCGCCGCTGCCCGACCTTCTCGTCCTTGGCGAGAGCGTGGGCATTGCCGATGCCGCCGCCCTTCGCCGCCCCGACCTGATCTTCCGCATCGAGCAAGCGCTGCTTGCCCGTGGCGAGACGCTGCTCGCCGAGGGCGTGCTGGAAATCGTCAAGGAGGGACACGGCTTCCTGCGCAGTCCCGACAACAGCTATCTCGTGGGCCCGGCCGACGTGTACGTGTCGCAGACGCAGATCCGGCGCTTCAACGTGCGCACGGGCGACACGCTGCGCGGGCAGGTGCGGCCGCCCAAGCCGTGGGAAAAATTCCTGGCGCTGCTGCAGGTGGAGAGCGTCAACGGCCACGACCCCGAGCAGACCAAGACGCGCGTGCAGTTCGACAGCCTGCGCCCGACGTACCCCAAGACGCGCCTGCGCCTCGAGAGCTCCGACGGCGACCTGTCCATGCGCCTCATCGACATCATTGCGCCGCTGGGCAAGGGACAGCGCGGCCTGATCGTGGCCCCGCCGCGCGCCGGCAAGACCATCCTGCTGCACAAGATGGCGCTGGCGATCTCCGAGAATCATCCCGAGGTCACGCTCATCGTGCTGCTCATTGACGAGCGCCCCGAGGAAGTGACCGACTTCATTGCGTCGGTGCCCGGGGCCGAGGTGGTGGCCAGCACGTTCGACGAGCTCGCGTCGCGGCACGTGCAGGTGGCCGAGATGACCATCGAGCGCGCCAAGCGACTGGTGGAGGACGGCCAGGACGTCGTGATCCTGCTCGACTCGATCACGCGCCTGGCGCGGGCGCACAACACGGTCATCCCCATGTCGGGCAAGCTGCTGTCGGGCGGCGTGGACGCCAACGCGCTCGAGCGCCCCAAGCGCTTCTTCGGCGCGGCGCGGTCCATTGACGGCGGCGGCTCGCTGACCATCGTGGCCACGGCGCTCGTCGAGACGGGCTCGCGCATGGACGAGGTGATCTTCGAGGAGTTCAAGGGCACGGGCAACATGGAGCTGGTGCTCGACCGCGAGATCGCCAACCGCCGCATCTTCCCCGCCGTGGAAATCCAGAAGTCCGGGACCCGCAAGGAAGAGCTGCTACTGACGCCCGAGGAGAAGAACCGCATATATCTCATCAGGCACTTCCTGGGCGACATGCCACCCGAGGAGCAGGTGCTTTTCCTCGCCAAGCGCATGAAGCACACGAAGACGAACGCGGAGTTCTTCCGGAAGATGGCGCAGGGGGAAGTGTGAGACGGTGGACCGCAGGCGGCAGGTGATGAACGTCCCCGGACGCATCCTCGCCGTGGACCTGGGCGACCGGCGCGTGGGGCTCGCGATGAGCGACCCGATGCGCATGATCGCCCAGCCGGCCGGCTTCGTCGAACGACGGCCGGGCAAGCGTCCGCCGCTCACGGCGATCCTCGCCAAGGCCCTCGACGTCGGCGCCACCGCATTCGTGGTGGGCCTGCCGCTCGACGGGGCGGGCGAGGACACGCCGCGCGCGCTCGAGGCGCGGCGCCTGGCCGAGGAACTGGAGAAGAAGTCGGGCCACCCGGCCCGCATGCTCGACGAGCGCTTCACCACCTCGGCGGCGCTGCGCGCCGTCAAGGAAATGGAAGGCTCCACGCGCGGACGAAAGAGACGTGGATGCGCTGGCCGCGACGATCCTGCTGGAGCAGGCGCTGGCGTTCGGCGCGCGCCTGTGGACCGCCGAGACACCCGACGACTGACGGCAGGTGACGATCATCATGCACTCACGACTTCGCTGGCTGGCCGTTGGCGGGCTGCTCCTGGTGGCCGCCGCGTGCGGATCGCGCCGGGGCGCCACCGAGAAGGTGACCATTCCCAAGGGCGCACCGTTCAGGGTGGCGGCCGAGTCGCTGGCCGTGCACGGGCTGGTGAGCAACGTGCGGCTGTTCGGCATCTACGCGAAGCTGCGGGGGCGCGACCGCTCCATGCGCTATGGCACGTACGTGCTGGCACGCGGCGCCAGCTGGAACGAGCTGCTCGAGGACCTGCGCCGCGGACGCGGCATCGTGCACACCATCACGATTCCCGAGGGCTTCGACCTGGTGCAGATCGTGCCGATGCTGGCCGACGCGCTGGAGGTGCCGCGTGACTCGGTAGAGGCGGCCGTGCGCGACTCGTCGCTGCGGCGCGAGCTGGATGTGCCGACGCCGACGCTCGAGGGGTACCTGTTTCCCGACACTTACCAGTTCGCCGACCGCGCCACCGCGCGCGAAGCGGTGACGGCGATGGTGCGCCGCTTCGAGAATGTGTGGAAGCCCGAGTGGCAGGGGGCGCTCGACAGCCTCAAGCTGTCGCGGCACGACGCGCTGACGCTCGCGTCCATCGTGGAAAAGGAGGTGCGCCGCCGCGAAGAGGGCCCGGTGGTGGCGGCGGTCTACCTGAACCGGCTCAAGTCGCACATGGCGCTGCAGGCCGACCCCACGGTGACCTACGCGCTCGGCAAGCGCCCGGGGCGCGTGTATTACCGGGACCTGAAGGTGAAGTCGCCATACAACACGTACCTCAATCTCGGGCTGCCGCCCGGCCCCATTGGCAATCCGGGGCTCTCCAGCATCGAGGCGGCGCTGCACCCCGCGCACGTGAAGTACCGGTTCTTCGTGGCGCATCCCGACGGGCACCATGAGTTCCGGGCGACGTACCGTGAGCACCTCGAGGCCATCCGCCTGGTGCGCAGCGCCGTGGCAGACTCGGCGACGCGGGAGTTCAACGCCACGCGCGCGGCACGCGACTCCGCAGCACGCGCGGCGGGCGCACCCATCGAGTCGCTGCCGAAACTCGTCGCGCCGCCCCGCAAGAAGAAGAAGCCGTAGCGCCGGGCCCGCGTTACGGCGCGGCGTCCTCGAGGTCGCCGCGCAATGCCACCGCCTCGCGCAGGTAGGCGTGCCGCGGCGCCACCGCGGCGGGCTGGTCGGCGTGCAGCAGCACGCGGATGCACCGCGGCAGCGCGCCCCGCACCGGCAGCTCGGCGGCGCAGAGCATCGGCACGTTGCGCCAGCCGTGGTCACGCGCGGCCTGCGCCGGATAGGCGCTCACGAGGTCGCCGGTGCAGGTGAAGAACGCGCTGATGACCTGCGCGACCTGCAGGTCGTTGCGCGCGAGCAGCGTGCCCAGCAGCTCCTGCGTGGCCTCGGCGACCAGCGCGGGATCGTCGGCGGCGACGGTGATGGCACCACGGAGGGCGAGGAGCGGCATGCAGGGAAAATACACTCAACGGAAGCTGTACGCTCTTCGCTGTTCGCTGTTCGCCGTCCGACGCGGTGGGCCAGGATCAATCGGTGAATGTCACGCGCAGCCGTCTATCGTCGGCCCTCGACCGTCTGCAATTTCCGTCATGCCCTCTTCCATCGCCGTCGTCACCTCACGCGGAGCCAAGCGCCTGGCCGGCGGACATCCGTGGGTCTTTCGCAGCGACCTCGCCGAAGCGCCGGACGAGCCAGCGGGAGCGGTGCGGGTGGCCGATCCACGGGGACAGCCGCTGGGATGGGCGTGGTGGAGTCCCAACTCCGAGATCTCCCTCCGACGGGTGGAGCGGGATGTGGAGGTGGCGATTGACCGCTCGTGGTGGCGCGCCAAGCTGGCGCACGCCATCGCGCGCCGCGCGCCGCTGGCCACCGTGACCAACGCCTGCCGCCTAGTGCACGGCGAGGGCGATGGCCTGCCCGCGCTGGTCGTGGACAAGTACGACACGTCGCTGGTGGTGCAGCTGCTGTCGGCGGCGGTGGAGGCGCAGCGCGGCGTCATTGTGGACGTGCTGCGGGAACTCGTGGCGCCACGCGGGATCCTGGCGCGCAACGACGCCTCGGTGCGATCGCGCGAGGGGCTCTCGAAGGACGTGGAGCTGCTGGCCGGCGAGGTGCCCGAGGAGATCGAGGTGGACGAGCATGGCGTGCGCTATCTCGCCGCGCCGTGGACCGGGCAGAAGACCGGCGCGTTCCTGGACCAGCGCGAGAACCGGGTGCTGCTGGGCGCGCACGCACGCGGCCGCGCGCTGGACGTCTTCAGCTACCACGGCAGCTTTGCGCTGCACCTGGCGCGCGGCGCCGAGCGCGTGACGGCGGTGGATTCGTCGGCGGCGGCACTGGAGCGGGCGACGGCCAATGCGGCGCGCAACGGCATCGGCAACATCGACTGCGTGGAGGCCGACGCGTTCGAGTGGCTGCGCGAGGCGGTGACGCGCCGCGAGCGGTACGACGTGATTGCGCTCGACCCCCCGGCGCTGGCGAAGAACCGCGGGTCCATAGAGGGGGCCAAGCGCGGGTACAAGGAGCTCAACCTGCGGGCCATGAAGCTGCTGGCGCCGGGCGGGCTGCTGTTCACGGCGAGCTGCAGTTATCACGTGACCAAGCCGCTCTTTCTCGACATCCTGCGCGACGCCGCCGCCGACAGCGGCCGCCCCATGATCCTGCGCGCGCTCACCGGCCAGCCGCTCGACCACCCCGAGGTGCTGACGATCCCGGAGACGGGGTACCTGAAGGGGGCGCTGATCGAGTGTGGGGAGCTGACGGCGTAGAGCGAACAGCGAAGAGCGTAAAGCTGCTTTACGCTCTTCGCTGTTCGCCGTCCGCCGTCAGCCCTGACACTGGGGGCAGTAGTACGTGCTCCGGCCGGCCTGCGTGATGCGCGCAATTTCGCCGCACCGTCGCCGACACGGCAGGCCCTCGCGATCGTAGACCTTGAACGGGTGCTCGCGGGTGCCGTCGCGGTAGCGCCCCTGCCGCGCGAATCCGTCGGCGATGGCCGCCGTGATTCCCTTGACCAGTGCGGCGAGTTGCGCGGCGTCGAGGTCACGCGCGGGCGTGCGCGGGTCAATGCGCGCACGCCACAGCGCCTCGGCCGCGTAGATGTTGCCCAGGCCGGCCACGACCTTTTGATCGAGGAGCACCGGCTTGACGGGCCCGCCGCGGCGCGCGAGCGCCACGCGCAGCGTCGCGACGGTCAGTTGGTCCGGCTCGGGACCGAGCGTGATGCGCGGCGGCTTGCCGGGCGCATGATAGGTGGCGGTGCACAGCGCGCGCGAGTCCACGAGACAGAGCCGCACGCCATCATCGGTGGCGAAGGCAATGCGCGTGTACGGCGGCATGGGGGCGCCGGCGGCGGCAATGGCCCAGTCGCCGTTCATGCGAAAATGCACCAGCAGCACGGCGCCGTCGCTGAAATGCACCAGCTGGCTCTTGCCCCGCCGCTCCACTGCCGCGATGCCCAGCCCGGCCAGTCGCGCGGCGTGACGCGGGGGGAGCGACCGCCGCTGCGACGGGTGGTGCGTGGTGATGGCAACCAGGCGGCGACCGACCAGCGTGCGCCGGGCGATGACGGCGGCGGCCTCGACCTCGGGGAGTTCAGGCATGCAACGGCGGTGGGCGTTGGATGAGGGACGTCGGGCACCAGGACGGGACCCTGCGAATGTCGCCGAAAGCGCAAGGAATTGCTTTGTGGCGGGGAAATTTTATGTTGGAGCACCGCCCCGAACCCCGCAATGACCACGCGCCTTCCCCGTTCCCTTCGCTACGAGTACGAGATCTACGTTGAACGCGAGATCGAGGACTACAAGAACTCGGTGCCGCGGGCGTATCTCATGGGCATCGCCGACGAGGCGATGCGCCAGATCGTGGCGAGCGACCAGCTGGGGCTGTCGGAGCTGCTGCTGGCCGCCGAAGTGGACCGCGTGATTGCGAAGCGCCTGCGCCTGCCGAGCTACGACACGTGGCGCAAGCGGCGGCAGAAGAACGCGTCGGAACTGCAGCGTCCCGAGCACTGGGGCCTTCGCGCCGACACGCCGCTCAAGGCGGCCATCCCCTCCATTCCGTCGCTGCCGGGCTCGGCGTCGGTGCTGGTGACCGGAGCGCGCGTGGAGGGGTCGGCGCTATTCCTCGCGGCCAACGGCTGCGAAGTGACGGCCGTGGAGCCCGAGCGTGACGTGGTGGAGCGGATGCTGGAGCACGCCCGCGCCGCCGGGCTCGACGAGCGGGTGCGCGCCCACGTGAGTGACCTGCACCACTGGGCGCCGGATGGTCCGCTGACGGCCGTGATCTGCACGCCGGCGGCATTCGACGGACTCGCGCCGCACGAACGCACGCGCATCATCGAACTGCTGCAGAGCGCCACGATGGACGGCGGTGTTCACCTCGTGGAGACGATCGTCGCAGGCCAGGCGATGTTCGACGAAGTGGAACTGCGCAAACAGTACGATGGCTGGGTGATCTCGATCGTTCCTGACGCGGGCGCCTCGAAGACCTTCATGGCGAGGAAGGCCGTGGCGTAACGAAATGACACGCATGCCGATTTTGTGTCGTGTCATTGTGCGACAACCACCCTTCTTGAGGGTGGTTTTTTTGTTCGTAACTCATTGTTTGATAACGTGTTACATATGCCTGGAAACTGGCACTCGGTGTGCAACGTCTAATCATTGTACTTCCATATGAAAGGAAGCGGGCGTTGCCCGGAACAAGCGCTACCCACCCCCCGACGTCGGGACGCAGCCATGGAACAGATTCGTCAGTCCGAGCTCATTGAGCAGGAGCCCCTGGGCATCATCATCTCGCGCGGACCGCGCGCCGAGGAGACTCCCCGCTTGTCCGCCTACATCTGGGGTCCGGTCCCCGGGACGGAGCGTCCGACGGAAGAGGGAAAGCCGGTGGCTGCTTAGGCAGAGAACGACAGAGAGCCACAGAGAACTACGGAGTACTACAGAGGCCGCGGGGAGAGATCCCGGCGGCCTTGTTGTTTCTGTGGTTCTCTGTGGTTCTCTGCAGTTCTCTGTAGTTCTCTGTAGTTCTCTGTAGTTCTCTGCCCTTAATAACGCACAGGGGAGCTGGCATGACGCCAGCTCCCCTGTGTGGTCCGAAGACCGAAGACTACTTCTTCTTCGCGGCCTTCTTGGTGGCCTTCTTCTTCGTGGCCTTCTTTGCAGCCTTCTTCTTGGCAGCCATTGTACTATCTCCTTGAAAGGAGGGTTCGTCCCTGGCGATTCCCCGGTGAATCGCTGGGTCTTTTCCGCCGCGTCTCCACGACGGAAACTCAAGCACGGCCATGGAACCGGCGCGTGATGTGGTCTTGGTAAAAAGCGGTGCTGCGTAAAACGTGAAGCCGAAAATTGAGCGCGCGAACTTCGCAATTCAATAAATAAACTTCTTTCGCGTGTCAATACTGCATACAGGATTGTATGTGGATCGATTTCGCGCAAGTACCACCGGCGATGAACCCCGGACCCGCGAACGACCGACGCCACGCGTCATGTGTCGATCGCCGCACCGCGCATGATCCTGCGCGCATCGCCGTCTCGCATGCAGCGACGAGCCCTTCACGATCGTGCGCGTGCACGCAACGGCGCGTTTTCAGAGGGGAAATCGACGATGTGCGCGATGCGGCGCGTGCATGTGAATCAGCGAGGGTCGCGTGCCTCACGACCCGGTGATCGACGATCTGGTCCGGTGAAATGTTACAGGTCCACGCGGTTGAGCCGACCGGAACGAGCCGCGGCAGCCGGCGATCCCGCGTGCATTTTCACGCAACGCGACCTCCGCCCGCACGGCCGACGGAGCGATTGCGCAAGCCGCGCCACCCGCTGAGCTTTAGTTCGTCGCATCACCTTCCGAGGTTTATCGCGTGCCCACGCTGACCATCAATGGCGAGTCCGTGACCGTCGCTGACGGCGCCACGATCCTCGACGCGGCGCGTGCCGCCGCGATCGACGTGCCGACGTTGTGCTGGTACCCGAAGCTCACCACGGTCGGCAACTGCCGCATCTGCCTGGTGTCGGTCGAGGGCGCCGCCAAGCTGCTGCCCTCGTGCGCCACGGCCGCGGCCGAGGGCATGGTGGTGTCCACCGAGTCCGCTGCGGCGGTGGAGAACCGGCGCAGCGTGCTGTCGATGCTGCTGGAGCGGTACCCGGCGGACCAGATCCCCGAAGACGGTGCGCGCAACGAGTTCGAGCAGCTGGTGCGGCGCTACGACGTGCCGGTGGAAAAGCGCAGCACGCTGCCGCTGCGGACGGGCGACAGCCGCGCCGGCGACCCGATCATCCAGCACGACATGAGCACGTGCATCCTGTGCACGCGCTGCGTGCGCGCCTGCGAGGACATCCAGGTGGTGGGGGTGCTGGAGGTGGCCGAGCGCGGCCCGCACGCGCAGATCATCGTGGGCGCCGACGGCAACCCGGAGCATGCGGGGTGCACGTGGTGCGGCGAATGCGTGCGCGTCTGCCCAACCGGCGCGATCCACGACATCCTGCCGCTGGCGAAGTTCAAGGCGGAAGCCATGCCGCAGCCGGAGCGCGTGGTGCGATCGGTCTGCCCCTACTGTGGCGTGGGGTGCCAGATTGACCTGCACGTGCGCGGCAACGACCTGGAGCGCGTGACGAGTCCGTGGATCGAGGAAGCGACCGCCAACGAAGGCTCGACCTGCGTAAAGGGACGGTTCGGCACGGACTTCGTGCTGCACAAGGACCGGCTCACGATGCCGCTGATCCGCCGCGGCTGGACGCGCGACGCGAACGGCACGTGGTCATTCGACGCGGCGCACGATGGCGCGGCCGAGTGGCCGCGTCGCGGCGGCCCGTGGGAGAGCATCCGCGAAGAAGGGCCAAGCCGGAAACGGCGGCCGATGTCGAACCCGTTGCGCACGGGCCCGACGGGCCTGGGGCCGCTGGGCGACCCGCGCGACCGTGTGGCGACGCCGCCCGAGTGGTATGCGCCGTTCCGCGAGGCCACCTGGGACGAGGCCATGGAGCTGACGGCGCAGCAGCTGGCGCGCCTGCGCGACACGCACGGCCCGGACTCGCTGGCCACGTTCAGCTCGGCGAAGTGCTCCAACGAGGAGAACTACCTGCTCCAGAAGGTGTTCCGTGCCGCCATCGGCACGAACAACGTGGACCACTGCACGCGACTGTGCCATTCGTCGTCGGTGGCCGCCATGCAGCGCGCGCTCGCCACCACCGCCGCGTCGGGTTCCATGCGCGAGGTGGAGAAGGCGAGCGACGTGATCTTCGTGCTGGGCGCCAACACCACCGAGAGCCATCCGGTGTTCGGCGCGGCCATCAAGCGCGCGGTGAAGCGCGGCGCCACGCTGCTGGTGGCGGATCCGCGGCGCACCGAGCTGGCGGCGCGGGCGCAGGTGCATCTACAGGTGATGCCGGGCACCGACGTGGTGCTGTTGAACGCGATGCTGAACCACGTGCTGGCGTGCGGGCTGGAGGACAAGGCCTTTATCGCCGCGCGGACGCACGGCTTCGAGGCGGTGCGCGCCGCCGTGGCACCCTACACGCCCGAGGCCGCCGAGGTGATTACGGGGGTGGATGCCGCGCTCATCCGGCGCGCGGCGGAGGCCTATGCGCGGGGGCCGAACTCCTCCACGCTGTGGGCCATGGGGCTGTCGCAGCACCACACGGGCACCGACATCGTGACGTCGCTGCTGAACCTGATGCTCGCCTGCGGCATGATTGGCCGGTGGGGCGCGGCGATGATCGCCATCCGCGGCCAGAACAACGTGCAGGGCGCCAGCGACATGGGGGCGATTCCCTTTGCGTACACCGACTACCTGCGGGTGGACGATCCCGAGGTGCGCGAGTTCTACGCCAACGCCTGGGGCATTGATCCCGAACGCCTGTCGCTGAAGGTGGGCCGCAAGGTGACGCAGATCGTCGGCGCGGACTCGCCGGTGCGCGGCATGTACATCATGGGGGAGAACCCGATCATCTCCGACCCGGACGTGTCGCACGCCGAGGACTGGTTTCGCGACCTCGAGTTCCTGGCGGTGCACGACATCTTCCTGACGGAGACCGCGCGCTACGCCGACGTGGTGCTGCCGGGGGCGTCGTTCGCCGAGAAGACGGGGACGTTCGTGAACACGGAGCGCCGCATCCAGCTGTCCGAGAAGGCCATTGAGCCGCCGGGCTCGGCGCGCGAGGACCTGGCGATCCTGATGGACCTGAGCGAGCGGCTGGGACTGCCCGCGCCGTACGAGGGCAGCGGCGACGTGATGACCGAGATTGCGCGCGTGACGCCGACGCTGCGCGGGGTGACGCACGCGCGGCTGCTCGCGCATCGCACCGGGCTGCAGTATCCGGTGGATGACGAGACGCACATGGGCACCGACTTCCTGTTCGCCGACGCGTTCCCCACGCCGGACGGCCGGGCGACGATGGTGCCGGTGGAGTACCTGCCGCCGGCCGAGCTGCCCGACGCGGAGTATCCGTTCTTCCTCAACACCGGTCGCCAGATGTACCACTGGCACACCGGCACCATGACGCGGCGGTCCACGGCGCTG
>Ga0315271_10000149_pt1 | contig 33623 bp, 29 predicted proteins | sample C3_top_MG_FD_204664 | JGI IMG/M metagenome (GOLD analysis project Ga0315271, IMG submission 204664) | Sediment microbial communities from Yellowstone Lake, YNP, Wyoming, USA - C3_top | ecosystem: Environmental > Aquatic > Freshwater > Lake > Sediment | place: USA: Wyoming | collected 2017-08-01
CGACGTCGCCCGGGTCGCTGCGCGCGATGTAGCTGTTGGGCCGCAAGGCGGGGTTCAGGCGCTGCATCGTGCCGGCGTCGACCAGTTGCTGGCACAGGCGGTCGTATTCCTCGACGCTGCCGTCGCACCAATGCACGTCGCGCGCTTGCGTCAGCGCAGCCAGTTCTGCCACCCAGGCGATCAGTCGGCGGTGCTTGACATGGGCAGGCACGTTCAGGTGCGGGCCATCGAGCGCAGGACGGTTCATCACGGAAATTCCATTCATGGCAAGCCAGACAAGGCGGGATTGGGAAAGCCCCGGCGGCGCGGCGCCGGGGCTCTCCGAATGCCACGCAGTTTCACGCGGGTACGGATCGACGCGCCAACATGCGCGGGGGCGTATTGTGATTTGAGTTTAGTCAGGCTGTACCTCCCTGATCGCCGGTACATGCCCTCACAGTCAGGGGCCGGCGACAATTGACCGCCATGCAATTGACCGGCATCAATGTCGGCCGCGCAACGGCCGTCGCCAGCCACCGTCGGCGCCTGCTGCTGGGCGTGGCGGCGAGCTTGGCGCTGGCAGCCTGCGGCAAACGCAAGACCGTACGCGCCACGACCGTGCCTTCCGGCGCGGTCGTGCTGGCGCTGGGTGACTCGATCACCCACGGTACCGGCGCCGCACCCGACGCCGCCTATCCGGCGCAATTGGCCCGCCTCACCGGCTGGGACGTCGTCAACGCCGGCGTGCCCGGCGACACGACGGCACAGGTGCTGGATCGCCTGCCCATGCTGCTGACCGAGCACAAGCCGGCGCTGGTGATCGTCAGCGCCGGCGGCAATGATTTCCTGCGTCACCTGCCCGAAGCCGACACCGAAGCCAACCTGCGCCGCATCGTCGCGCTGGCGCGCGCGGCCGGCGCGCAGGTGCTGCTGGTGGCCGTGCCGCGGCCGACACTGGCCGCGGCGGTCGGCGCGGGGCTGTCGGACCATCCGCTGTACGACAAGCTGGCGACCGAGCTGGCATTGCCGCTGCATGCCGGTGGCTGGGCCCACGTGCTCGGCGACGAACGACTCAAGTCCGACCAGATTCACGCCAACGCCGCGGGCTACCGCGCCTTTGCAGTGGGACTGGTCGCGACCCTGCGCAACGCCGGGCTGTTGCCCTAGGGCTTGATGGCACGACCGTGCGTGGTGTGAGCCGGCGCCAGCCGCTACAGTGCGTCAGCCATGCTCGCCTACCGCCACGCCTTTCACGCCGGCAACCACGCCGACGTATTCAAGCACCTCGTGCTCGCGCAGGTGCTCGGGCACATGGCGGCCAAGGACAAGCCCTACACGCTGATCGACACCCATGCAGGTGCCGGCGGCTATTCGCTCGAAGGCCGCTACGCGCACACCAAGGACGAATTCCAGAGCGGGATCGGCAAGCTCTGGCAGCGCGACGACCTGCCCGCCGCGCTGGCCGATTACGTCAGCCTGGTGCGTCGCTTCAATGGCGCCGAGGGCAACGAGTGGCCGGCGCTGGTGCAGTACCCGGGTTCGCCGGCCATCGCCAACCTGCTGCTGCGCGCCGACGATCGCCTGCATCTGTACGAGTTGCATCCGACCGACGAGCGCATCCTGCGCGCTTTTCTGGGCAAGCGCGCGCACACCGAGATCGCGCAGAGCGACGGCTTCGCGTCGTTGCACAAGGAATTGCCGCCGCCGTCGCGCCGCGGCGTGGTGCTGATCGACCCGTCTTACGAGATCAAGTCCGACTACGCCAAGGTGCTGGCCGCCGTACGTGAAGTGCTCGAACGGTTCGCCTCGGCCGTGGTGCTGGTCTGGATACCGCAATTGCGCACGCTCGAGTCGCAGCAACTGCCGCAACGGCTGCAGAACAGCGCCGCGAAGTCGGCCCCCAAAGGTTGGCTGCATGCGCGCCTGACGGTCGCCGCCACCGACGCGCGTGGTTACGGCCTGACCGGAAGTTCGATGTTCGTCGTCAACCCGCCGCACGACCTGCACGACACGCTGAGCGAGGTGCTGCCGTTCCTGGTCGAGGAATTGGGCCAGTACGACGGCGCGAATTTCCTGCTCGAGCAGCAGGCCGCCTGAGGCGCCAACCTCGAGCTGCATGGAAGATCCGATGCGATTGCCGCGGCAGCGCCGGCGCAGCATCCAGGGCTCGGCGGTCCCGGTGCGGCCTGTCCACTGCCCCACGCGCGTGGCCGACCCACCGCTCGAGCCGACCTGAGACGATGGCAACGAGACGGCCACCGCCCCGCCCGCACCGTTGGTGGGTCCTGCCGGCAGCGGTCCTCCTGGCCCTGTTGCTGGCCGCAACCGGATGGGTGCTTGGCAACGCCCTGCGCGTGCTGGCCGTCGAAGACCAGGACCCTGACCACCCGGCCGCGGGCCGCGGCCGCTGGGTCCCGGCGCAGGACGCGAAGTTGCATGTCACCGAACAAGGCGCCGCGGGTGCGCCGGTGTTGGTGCTGGTGGCAGGCACCGGGGCCTGGGCCGGAACCTGGGCCGGCAACACCGATGCATTGCAGAGCGCGGGCTGGCGTGTCGTCACCGTCGACCTGCCGCCATTTGGCTTCAGTAGCCGCCCACTCGACGCCAATTATTCGCGCCACGCGCAGGCCCAGCGCCTGCTCGCAGCGATTCGTTCGCTGGGCACGGCACCGGTGGTGTTGCTCGGGCACTCCTATGGCGGCGGGGCCGCTGCCGAGGCGGCGATGCTCGAACCGGCGTTGATCCGCCACCTGATCCTGGTCGACGCGGCGATCGGATTACATGCGGCAAACGACCCGTCGTGCGAAGTCAACCCTTGGGTCGAGGCGTTGCTCGGCTGGCGCCCGCTGCGCACCGCGGTCGTCGCTACCTTCGGCACCCAGCCGCTGATGACGCGTCACTGGCTCGAGCAGCTCGTCTACCGTCACGACGCGGTCACGCCCGAGCGCGCGGCCACCTACCGCCAACCGCTGAAGGTACGCGGCACGTCGGCCGCGATCGGCGACTGGGCCTACCAGTTGGCCACCAGTTGCGAAGCGCCGCGCAGCCAGTCGCAGGCGGGATTCGCCGGGCTGCGCCCGCCGTTGACGCTGCTGTGGGGGGCGCAGGACGATGTCACGCCGCCGCGCCAGGCGCGAGAGATTGCCGCCGCGACGCCCGGTTCGCGACTGGTCATGCTGCCCGGCGTCGGCCACCTGCCGCAGATCGAGGATCCGGCGCGCTTCAATGCGCGCCTGATCGACCTGCTGGAATCCATCCGCACCGCCGCGCCGTAAAGCGGCCACCGCATTGCGCGCCGGCCAGGCCGCGTGCACGCGGGCCCCTGGCCATCAGCGCGCATGGCGCCAGCGCGCGACGCGCCGCTTGACGACGCGACCCACGCGCCAGGCCCACGAGGCCCGTACTCGCGCGAGAACGCCAGCCTTCCACACCGCCCAGCGGCCATACAGCCGCGCAAACCAGGCCAGTTGCATCAGCGCCGGCTGCGTCAGATGGAACAGCCGCGCCAGCAGCGCGGTGCCGACCACTTTGGCCGCCACGACCAGCAACAGACCGAGCCCGGCACGGCCGATGCCGATCAACCACAGCGCGGCGATCTTCACCGGCAACAGCGCCAGCGTCGGCAGCAGCAGGACGGCCAGTGCGCCGTACGGCGGCAGCACCGCGATACGGCGCTCGAGCCAGGCCAGCGGCGGCAATCGCGCGATGCGCGCGGCCAGACGGTGCAGCGACTCCCAACCCCACTCCTCGAACAGGATCAGCAGCGCCAGCAGCGCTTCGAGGGCCCGCAGCAGCCAGCGCAACATGCTCAATCGACGCCGCGCGCGCGGTCGGCGCGGAACCGGGCGCGGTAAGGCTCGAAGCGGCCTGCCTCGAGCGCCTCGCGCACCTCGCGCATCAGATTGAGGTAGTAGTGCAGGTTGTGGATCGTGGCCAGCATCGGCCCCAGCATCTCGCCGCAACGGTCGAGATGGTGCAGGTAGGCGCGGGAAAAGCCGGCGCAGGCGTGGCAGGCGCAGGTCGGATCGATCGGCCGTTGGTCGTCGCGAAAGCGCGCGTTGCGCAGGCGCAGATCGCCGAAGCGCGTGAACAGGTGGCCGTTCCTCGCATTGCGCGTGGGCATCACGCAGTCGAACATGTCGACGCCGTCGGCCACGCCCTGCAGCAGATCCTCGGGCGTGCCCACGCCCATCAGGTAGCGCGGCTTGTCGGCTGGCAGGCGGTGCGGCGTGTGCGCCAGGATGCGCAGCATCTCCTGCTTGGGTTCGCCGACGCTGACGCCGCCGATCGCGTAGCCGGGCAGGTCCATCGCCACCAGGGCGTCGATCGAGGCCTCGCGCAGGGGTTCGAACATGCCGCCCTGGACGATGCCGAACAGCGCGTTGGCGTTCTCCAGCCGCGCGAATTCCGCCTGGCAGCGCGTGGCCCAGCGCAGGCTCAGCTCCATCGACTTGCGGGCCTCGCCCTCGCTCGTCAACTTGCCGTGGCTCTCGTACGGCGTGCATTCGTCGAACTGCATCACGATGTCGCTGTTGAACACCGTCTGCAGCTGCATCGACACCTCGGGCGTCAGCAGCAGCTTGTCGCCGTTGACCGGCGACGCGAATCTGACACCTTCTTCGCTGATCTTGCGCATGTCACCGAGCGACCAGACCTGAAAGCCACCGCTGTCGGTCAGGATCGGGCGCGCCCAGCCTTCGAAGCGGTGCAGCCCGCCGAACAGGCGCAGCACCTCGGGGCCTGGCCGCAGCCAGAGGTGGAAGGTGTTGCCGAGGATGATCTCGGCGCCCATCTCGGTGAGCGAGCGCGGCAGCACGCCCTTGACCGTGCCGTAGGTGCCCACCGGCATGAAGACCGGCGTCTGCACCTCGCCGTGATTCAGGCGCAGGCGGCCGCGACGGGCGCGGCCTTCGGTCGCCAGCAGTTCGAATTTGAGCATCGCGGCGGAATTGTCGTCGCGCCGCTCAGACCGGCACCGCGCGCGCCAGCAACATGGCGTCGCCGTAGCTGAAGAAGCGGTAGCGGGCCTGGATGGCGTGGCGGTACAGCGCCATCACCTGGGCGTGGCCGGCGAAGGCCGAGACCAGCATCATCAGCGTGCTGCGGGGCAGGTGGAAGTTGGTCAGCAAGGCGTCGACGACGCGGAATTCGTGGCCCGGGGTGATGAAGATGTCGGTCTCGCCACTGACGGCCTGCAGCGTGCCGCTGGCCCGCGCCGCCGATTCGAGCGCGCGCACGCTGGTGGTACCGACCGCCACCACGCGGGCGCCGCGCGCGCGCGCCGCCGACACGGCAGCGACGGCCGCCGCGCCGACCTCGAACCACTCGGCGTGCATGCGGTGGTCTTCGAGCCGTTCGACACGCACCGGCTGGAAGGTGCCGGCGCCGACATGCAAGGTGACCTGGGCCGTCGCGATGCCGCGCTCGCGCAGCGCTTCGAGCAGCGGCAGGTCGAAGTGCAGCGCCGCGGTCGGCGCGGCCACGGCGCCGGGCCGGGCCGCGAATACCGTCTGGTAGCGGCGTTCGTCGTCGGCGTCGTCGGCGTGGGTGATGTAGGGCGGCAACGGTACATGGCCGTGGGCTTCGAGCAATGCCAGCGGCTCGCCGTCCAGGCGCAGATGGAACAGCGAACCGTCGCGCCCGCCGCGGCCCAGCACCTCGGCATCAAAGGCGTCGGCGAAGCGCAGCGCCGAGCCCGGCCGCGGCGCCTTGCTGGCGCGCAGGTGCGCCAGCACTTCATGGCCCGGCTGCACGCGCTCGACCAGTGCCTCGACCGCGCCGCCGCTGGCCTTGCAACCGTACAGGCGCGCCTTGATGACACGTGTGTCGTTGAAGACCAGCAGGTCGCCGGCGTCCAACAGTGAAGGTAGGTCGCGAAAGACGCGATCGGCCGGCGTTGCGGCGCGGCCATCGAGCAAGCGCGACGCGCTGCGCTCGGGCGCCGGATGCTGGGCGATCAACTCGGGGGGCAGCGCGAAGTCGAAGTCGGCGACGGTGTGGTGCATGGCAATCAGGCTGGACCGGCCTGATGAAGAGCGTGACGGGTCGGATTGTTCCATGCCATCGCAGCGCCACGGCCGGCACGGCATCGCCGGGCGCCGCGTGATCGATCATCGAGACCCGGGCAGATGACAATCGGCGCCATGCCCGACGCCGCGCGCGAAAGATCGGCCCCGCAGCGGGCGATGCACAAGCTCGGCCTGCTGCGCGACATCGACCTCGCGCTGCACCTGCCGCTGCGCTACGAAGACGAGACCCGCGTCACGCGCCTGGCCGACGCGCACGAGGGCCAGACGGTACAGGTCGAGGCCACAGTCGCGGAGAGCCGGGTCGAGTTCCGGCCGCGGCGGCAGTTGGTCGCGCGGCTGGTCGATGCCGATGGCCAGGTGCTGGTGCTGCGCTTCCTGAACTTCTACCCGTCGCAGCAGAAGGCGCTGGCCCCGGGCGCGCAACTGCGCGTGCGCGGCGAGTTGCGCGGCGGGTTCCTCGGCCGCGAGATGGTGCACCCGGTCGTCAAGCCGGCCGGCGCTGCGCTGCCCACCGCGCTGACGCCGGTCTATCCGACCAGCGCGCAACTGCCGCAGGCCTACCTGCGCAAGGCGGTGTCTTCGGCCCTGTCGCGCGCGGCGCTGCACGAGGTGCTGCCGCCGGACACCGTGCCCGGCGGTTTGCCCAGCCTGCACGAGGCGCTGCACCTGCTGCACCAGCCGCCGCCCGGCGCGCCGCTCGCCGCGCTCGAGGACCGCAGCCACCCGGCCTGGCAGCGGCTGAAGTTCGACGAGTTGCTGGCGCAGCAGTTGTCGCAATTGAGCGCACAGCGCGAACGCGCCCTGCTGCACGCGCCGGCACTGGCCGCGGTGCGCGGCGGCCTGCACGAGCGGCTGCTGGCCGCGCTGCCGTTCCGGCTGACCGCCGCGCAGGCCCGCGTGGGGGCCGAGATCGCCGCCGACCTGGCGCGCGGCCAGCCGATGCACCGCCTGCTGCAAGGCGATGTCGGTTCGGGCAAGACGGTGGTAGCGGCACTGGCCGCGGCGATCGCGATCGACAGCGGCTGGCAATGCGCGCTGATGGCACCGACCGAAATCCTCGCCGAGCAGCATTTCCGCAAGCTCGTGTATTGGCTGGAGCCGCTGGCCGTGACCGTGGCCTGGCTCACCGGCAGCCGAAAAGGCAAAGGGCGCAAGGCGATGCTCGAAGCGGTGGCGTCGGGCCGGGCCGGCCTGGTGGTCGGCACCCATGCCGTGATTCAGCACGACGTGGTATTCGCCAAACTCGGCCTGGCCGTGGTCGACGAGCAGCACCGCTTCGGCGTGGCGCAGCGCCTGGCCCTGCGCGACAAGCTCGGGCAGCAGGCGCCGGCGACGGGCCGCCCCGAGCCGGCGAGCGCCCCCTCGGGGGGCCGGGCGCCGCACAGCGGCGACATTGGGGGCCAATATCTCGAGCCGCACCTGCTGATGATGTCGGCCACGCCGATCCCGCGCACGCTGGCGATGACCTACTTCGCCGACCTGGCGGTCAGCACCATCGACGAGCTGCCGCCGGGCCGCACACCGGTGCTGACCAAGCTCTTTGCCGACGGCCGCCGCGACGATGTCATCGCACGCATCCGCGACGAGGTGACGCAGGGCAAGCAGGTCTACTGGGTCTGCCCGCTGATCGAGGAATCGGAAGCGCTCGACCTGCGCAACGCCACCGAAACCCACCAGCAGCTGAGCGCGGCGCTGCCCGGCGTCAGCGTCGGCCTGCTGCACGGACGCCTGCCCGCGCCCGAGAAGGCCGCCGTGATGTCCCAGTTCGTCAGTGGGCAGATGCAGCTGCTGGTGGCCACGACAGTGATCGAGGTCGGCGTGGACGTGCCCAACGCCAGCCTGATGGTGATCGAGCACGCCGAACGCTTCGGCCTGTCGCAACTGCACCAGTTGCGCGGCCGCGTCGGCCGCGGCGCGGTGGCCAGCGTGTGCGTGCTGCTCTACACCGCGCCGCTGTCGCCGACGGCCAAGGATCGGCTGCGCGCGATCGCACAGAGCAACGACGGCTTCGAGATTGCCCGCCGCGATCTCGAGATCCGCGGCCCCGGCGAGTTCATGGGTGCGCGCCAGAGTGGCGACGCGCTGTTGCGCTTTGCTGACCTGGGCGCCGACAACATATTGTTAGACCATGCTCGCCGCGTGGCACCACGGTTGCTGGCCGAACATCCGGCCGCGGCGGCGGCGCATGTTCAGCGCTGGCTGGCGTCGAGGGTGGACTACTTGAAGGCTTGAGCCGGGCTCAGTGCGCGCGGCTCAACAGCGCCGCAACCGCGTCGCGCGAGGGCATGCCGGCGATCGCACCCGAGCCCGTGACCGACAATGCGGCGGCGGCATTGGCCCACGCCACGGCCGACCCGAGCGCTTCGCCGCGGGACAGCGCTGCGGCCATGGCGCCGGTGAAGGTGTCGCCGGCGCCGATGGTGTCGGTGACTTGCATCGCGTGGCCGGCCAGCGTCAACGGCGGATGGCCGCGGCGGAACAATGCGCAGCCCGCGGCGCCCAGCGTCACCGCGACGGCACCGGCACCGCGTGCGAGCAATACGCCGGCAGCCTCGGCCGGCGTTGTATCGGTGTGCATGCCGGCCAGCAGGCGCAGCTCGGTCTCGTTGGGCGTGAGCAGGTCGCACAGGGCAAGCAATTCACCGGGCAGCGGCTGGGCCGGCGCGGGGTTGAGCAGCGTGAAGGCGCCACCGGCGCGCGCGTGGGCGAACGCGGCCATCGTCGCCGCGAGCGGCACTTCGCACGAGGCCATCACGACGCGGGCCTGCCGCAGCCGCGCCGCCGCGGCATCGGCATGGCGCACGCCGAGCCCGGCACCGGCGCCGGGCGCCACCGCGATGCTGTTGTCGCCGTCGTCGTAGACGAGGATCTGCGCCACGCCGCTCGGCTCGCCGTCGATGACCTCGACCATCGATGCATCGATACCTTCACGCGCCCACAGCGCGAGCGCCATGCGGCCGAAGTCGTCGCGGCCGATGCGCGCGATGACCGCCGTGCATGCGCCCTGGCGCGCGCAGGCGATGGCCGCATTCGAGCCCTTGCCGCCCGGCCCGATCGTGAAGCCGCTGGCCAGCAGCGTCTCGCCGCGCGCGATCGGCCGCGGCACGCGCGACACCAGGTCGGCGTTCCAGCTGGCCAGGCAGATGACCTCGCTCATCGGCCCTGGCCTAGTGCGTCTGGTAGCCCATGGTCTGCGGCAGCCAGAGCACGATCTGCGGGAACAGTGTCATCGCCACCAGCAGCAGCAGCAGCATGACGATGAAGGGCCAGCCCTCCTTCATCATCTCGCCGATCGGGATGCCGGTCAGGGCCTTGGTCACGAACAGCAGCATGCCGAATGGCGGGTGGATCAGCCCGATCATCATGTTCAGCACCACCAGCACGCCGAAGTGCACCAGGTCGATGCCCAGCAGCTTGACCGCCGGCAGCAGCATCGGCACGAACACCAGCAGCAGCACCGAAACGTCGAGGAAGCAGCCCAGCACCAGGAACATGAAGTTCACAAGCAGCAGGAACTGCACGCGCGAGAGGTGCAGCGCATCGACCCAGGCCGCCATCATCTGCGGCACGCCCTCGGCGGTGAAGGCGTAGTTGAGCAGGAACGAGCCGGCCAGGATCAGCGTGATCACGGCGCTGGAGCGCGCCGACTCGAGCACGACCGCGAACAACTGGCGGCCGCTCAGCGCACGGTAGACCACCACGGCCAGGATCAGCGCGTGGCAGGCGGCCACCGCGGCGGCCTCGGTGGGCGTGAACACGCCCGAGTAGATACCGCCGAGCAGCACGATCGGCATCGACAGCGGCAGCGCGCCACGAAATATCACCTGCGGCCATTCGCGCAGCGGCACCGGCGCCTCGCGCGGCATGTTGCGGCGCACGGCGATGACCTGCACCACGGCCATCATCAGCAAGGCCATCAATACGCCGGGCATCACGCCACCGAGGAACAGCGCGCCGACCGACGCACCCGAGACCAGGCCGTAGATCACCATCGGGATCGAGGGCGGGATGATCGGACCCAGCGTCGCGCTGGCCACCACCACCGCGCCGGCGAAGCCACGCGAGTACTCGGGCTTCTTCAGCATCTGGCGGATCGTCACCAGCCCCGGCCCGGCGGCGTCGGCAATCGCGCTACCGCTCATGCCGGAGAAGATCACGCTGACCAGGATGTCGACCTGCGCCAGCCCGCCGCGCATGCGGCCGACCAAGATGCGGCAGAAGTCGAACAGGCGTTCGCTGACCGTGCCGGCATTCATCACGTTGGCCGCCAGCACGAACATCGGCACCGCCAGCAGCACGTAGCTGTTGTACAGGCCGTTGCAGACCTGCTCGGCCACGAGGCCGAGGTCCTGCTGCTTGACGACCAGGTAGGCGATGCCCGAGGCGATCATCGAGAAGCCGATCGGCATGCGCATCAGCATGCCGGCCAGCAGCACGCCACCGAGGGCCCACAGCGAGTAGTTCATGGAGCCCCCTTGGCCCTGCCGGCCGTCCCCCCATGGGGGAGCGAGCGCCTTCGGAGCGGCCGCGCGGCGCTCATGCTGCCGGTATCCCCGCGTCTTCCAGGTCCAGGTCACGCCACGCGCGCCAGATGCCTATCAGGCTGCGTACGGCCAGCGCGGCCAGCAGCAGCACGAAGGGCAGGAAGACCCACATGAACGACACGCCGAGCACGGGCGTGCCCTCGCGGCGCATGAAGTGCACGTAGTCCCAGCTGGCCGGCAGGGCCCAGGCGCACAGGCCGCCGATCATGGCGTGGCCCACGAGGCGCATCACCTTGCGCGTGCGCGTGCCGACCATGTTCCAGACCAGGTCGAACATCACATGCTCGCGCTCGGGCACGATGAAAGCGGCCGCCCAGAGGATGACCCACACGTAGAGCATCACCGCGGCCTCGTCGGTCCAAGGCAGCGGCCGGTTGAAGCCGAAGCGCGCAACGATCTGGACCATGAAGACCAGGAACAGGATCGCGAACAACGCGGCGCCGACCGCGTCGGCGCCACGCTTGAGCCAGGCGCGCATTTACTTGGTCGCGTTGATGCGGTCGAGCAGTCCGGCGGGCCAGGTCTTGGCCATGTCGCTCGCCGCGTAGGCCGCCTGCACCGACTTGCGGAAGGCATCGACGTCGGGCGTGGTCACCGTCATGCCCTGCTGCTTGAAGAAGTCGACGATCTGCGCCTCTTCCTTCAGCCGACCCTCGTTGTTGAAGGCGGCAGCGGCCTCGGCGGCGGCCTGGACCTTCTGCCGCTGGGCGGGCGTCATGGCCTTCCAGGCCTTGTCGGCAATGGCGATGAAGATGCCGTCGACCAGGTGGTTGGTCAGCACGAGCTGCTTGGTGACTTCGTAGAACTTGGCCGCGCGCACGGTCGGCAGCGGGTTGTCCTGGCCGTCGATGGTGCCCGTCTTCAGGCCCAGGTAGACCTCGCCGAAGGCCAGCGGCGTGGCGGTGGCGCCGAGTGCTTCGCCGAGGAACAGCCACTCCTTGCTGCCCGGCATGCGCAGCTTGACGCCCTTCAGGTCGGCCGGCGTCTTCACGTTGCGCACTTCGCGCAGGTTCACCTGGCGCGTGCCGAGGTAGATCGGCGTCAGCAGCGTGACGTCCATCTTGTCGGTGGCCAGCTTGAACATCTCCTGGCCAACAGGACCGGCGAACACCTTCTGCTGGTGCTGCGGGTCGCGGATCACGTAGCCGGCGGTGAAGATCGAGAACTCCGGCACCAGCTTGGCAATGTCGAAGGCCGAGATCGACGACAGCTCGAGGTTGCCGCGGGCCATCGCCGCGGGCTCGGTGCCCTGCTTGAACAGCGTCGCGTTGAGGTTGATCTGGACGTCGAACTCGCCCGGGGCGCTCTTGTCGAGCGACTCCTTGAACACGGTCCACATCTTGCCGTGCCAGTCGTCGGGCACTGCGGGGGTCGAGATGCGCAGCAGCACCTTGGTCTGTGCCATTGCGGCGGGCACGAAGACGGCGGCCAGCACGGCGGTGGCGGCGATCAGGTGGCGGCGAAAGAGTGAGGGTTTCATCGGGGTCTCCTGGTGTGCTTGGGGTCAATCGATGGCGGGATTCAGGCCGTGGGCGGCCAGTTCGTGCGAGAAAGTCTTCAGGCGCGCGGCGTCGAGCGCCACCAGCGGCGCACGTACGCGCAGCCAGGCCGCATCACCCGTCTGCGCGGCCATGATGGCCTTCAACGCCGGGATCAGCGCGTAGCCGCCGAGCCAGTCGAGCAGCCGCGCGACGCGCGCGTGCATGGCGGCAGTGCGCGCAGCGTCGGGCTCGGTGGCCAGGCTGTGCACCACGCGCGGCATGAAGTTGGCCAGCCCGCTGACCGCGCCGCGGCTGCCGCACGCGGCCAGCGCCGGCAGGTCCAGCTCGTTGCCCACGTGCACGCCCAGCGGTGGCATGAAGGCCTTGGCCAGGGCCAGCGAATGCGCGCGGTCGCACTGGCTGTCCTTGATGGCGACGATGTTCTTCGGGTAGCGCCGCAGCAACTCGGCGATCACGGCATGCGACAAGGCCACGGCCGTCACCTGCGGGATGTGATACAGCACCACGCGCAGCGCCCGGTCCGCCGCCGCGTCGAGCACCTGGCTGCAAGCGTCGACGATGCCGGCGTCGGACAGGCCCTTGAAGTAGAACGGCGGCAACAGGAGCACGCCCCAGGCCCCGATGTCCTGGGCATGTCGCGTCAGCGCGATCGCATCGGGCAGGGCCGCGCAACCCACCGAGACCAGGATGCGTGCAGCAGGCACGCCGCCGGCAACCAGCGCATCGACGGCCTCGCAGCGCTCGGTGACGCTGAACGACGGGCCCTCGCCGGTGGTGCCGAAGGGGGTCACACCGGCGCAGCCCGCGGCCAGCAGGGTGCGGGCATGGGCCACAAGACGCGCATGATCGACGCCGAGGTCGGGCCGCAGCGGCGTCATCAAGGCCGGCCAGATACCGGCGATGCCGGGCGAGACAGCAGCGTTCAATTCAACTCCTTCGTTGCGGCAGGCAAGGGCGGCCGGGGCAGGCCCAGCACGCGACGGTGCGCGCTCTCGATATGGTGGCCGAGGCGTTCGGCCACCTGTTGCGGGTCGCGCCGTTTGAGCGCATCGATGAACCACAGGTGCTCTTCCATTGCCGGCAGCAGCGCGTCCGCCGAGAGCAGCGAGCCCTCCAGGCGGATCAGGCGCACACGCAGGCTGTTGACGCGGTAAGTCTGCGAGATCAGCGCGTTGCCCAGGGTGTCGATCATCAGGTCGTGCAGGCCCCAGTCGACGCTGGTCGCATCGGCCAGCAGCGTGTCGTCGATCGGGCCGCGGCGCGCGCGCTGCACGATGCGCAGGTGCGCCTGCTCGATGGCCTCCAGGTCGGCATCGGAGGCGCTGAGTGCGAAATGCGCCGCCGCCTCGCGCTCGAGCATGCCGCGCAACTGGAAGGCGTTGTTGATCAGCTTCAGGTCGACATGTGCCACCTGCAGGCCGCGCTGCGGCACGGTGCGCAGCAGGCCCTCGGCCTCCAGCCGCGGAATCAGCTCGCGCACGGCGCCCAGCGGCATGCCCAGCAGCTGCATCAGCTCGCGCTGCGACACGAACTGACCGGGCCGGATGTTGGCCTGCGCAATCTGCTGTTGGAAGTTCTCGTAGGCCTGCGCGCGCAGGTTGGGCGCGGCCGCGCGCGGCACGTTGGCGGTCGCGTTCAATTGATCACGCCCTTGCGCAGCAGCAGGTTGCCGTAGCGCCGGCGCTCGCCGGTCTGCAGGATCAGGAACGCCGCGGCGGCACGCTCGTAGAAACCGAAGCGCTCCAGCGCCTGCGGCGCTCTCTCGCCGGCGTCGCTGAGCACCGCGCACAACTCGACCACCGCGGGCGGCACCGCGGCCGAGTCGCCGACCACCTGCATGGTCCATGCCGCCTCGGCGCCGAAATCGTCGAGCGGCAGCAACGCGAGCACCGCGCGCAAGGCCGCCGGCGCGTCCGCGCCGGGCAGGCGCACGAGCCGCGCCCCGTGCGCCGCGGCAACCCGTGCGGCCGGGAAATTGGCGTCGACGATGGCCAACTCGTCGCCATGCCCCATGCTCGCCAACGCATGCAATGCGTCGGGCGTCAGCAGCGGTGGGATGTTCTTGAGCATCGGCGGTGGCGTCGGGCTTGCCCTGATGGACACCCTGACATGTTAGTCATAGCATGCTGGATATTCACGCGAGGAAACCCTGTGATCAGCCACACTTCCGGCCTGTTCCCGCCTTGCGCCCCGGACGGACTGCGGCTCGGCCTGGGCGGCGCGCCGCTGGGCAACCTGTTCGCAGCGGTAACGCCAGCGCACGCGCTGGCCACGGTGACCGCGGCGTGGGCCGGCGGCTGTCGCAGCTTCGACACCGCGCCGCACTATGGCCACGGCCTGTCGGAGCGTCGGCTCGGCGATGCGCTGCGCGGTTTGTGCACACTGGGCGCTGCGCGCCGTCCCGCCGAGCAGGCGTTCGCGCTCGGGGCGGCCCAGCGCGCTCAGCCGCACGAGCGTTTCGTGCTGTCGAGCAAGGTCGGCCGCCTGCTGCGAGCGAACCCGGCCGCAGCCGCCGACCAGCACGGCTATGTGGATGTGCTGCCGTTCGACCAGCATTGGGACTACAGCGCCGAGGGCGTGCGGCGCAGCATCGAAGACAGCCTGCAGCGCCTGGGCCTGGCCCGCATCGACGTGGCCTACGTGCACGACTGCGATGCCGCGACGCACGGCGCGCAGGCTGCCGCCGTGCTGCGCCAGGTGCTGGACGAGACCCTGCCCGCGCTGCGCCGGCTGCAGGCCGAGGGCCTGATCGGCGCCATCGGCCTGGGCGTCAACGATGTCGCGGTGGCGCTGGCGGTGTTGCGCGAAACCGATCTCGATGCGCTGATGCTCGCCGGCCGCTACAGCCTGCTCGACCACAGCGCTTTGACCGAGCTGCTGCCGCTGTGTGCCGAGCGCGGCGTGCACGTGGCGCTCGGCGGAGTCTTCAATTCCGGCCTGCTGGCCAACGGCGCGCGCGGCGCGAACCCGACCTTCAATTACCAGCCCGCGACGCGCGACTGGCTCGAGCGCACGGTGCGCATCGAGGCCTTGTGCGCGCAGCACGCGGTGCCGCTGCGGGCGGCGGCATTGCAGTTCGCGTTGGCCCACCCGGCGGTCGAGATCGTCATGCTGGGCGCGCGCTCTGCCGAGGAGTGGTCCGACGCACAGGCGATGGCGCGGCACCCGATCGCGCCGGCGTTGTGGGCCGCGCTGCGCCAGGCCGGCCTGCTACCCGGCGAGGCGCCGACGCCGTGATCGTCGATGCGCACTTTCACTGCTGGCAACTCGCCCGCGCCGACTACGCCTGGCTGACGCCCGCGCTGGCACCGATCTACCGTGATGTGCACATCGCCGACTGGCAGGCCCAGGCCGCGCCCTGCGGTGTGCAGGCCGGCGTGCTGGTGCAAGCCGCGCCGACCGAGGCCGAGACCGAGTTTTTGCTGACACAGGCCGATCACGCAACGGCCGTGCACGGTGTCGTCGGCTGGGTCGACCTGCTGGCGGCCGACGCGCGCGAGCGCATCGCGCGGCTGGCGGCGCGGCCCAAGCTCAAGGCCCTGCGGCCGATGCTGCACGACCTGCCAGACCCCGAGTGGATGCTGCAGCCGGCGCTGGCCCCGGCGCTGCGCGCGATGGTGGAGCACGGCCTCGCGTTCGACGCGTTGGTGCGTCCTGCACATCTCCCAGCCCTGCTGCAGCTGTGCCTTCGGCACCCGGACCTGCGCGTGGTCGTCGACCATGCCGCCAAACCCGACATCGCGGCCGCCGTATGGCAGCCCTGGGCCGATGCGATGGCGCGCATCGCCGACCAGACTCGGGCCGTGTGCAAGCTGTCGGGCCTGCTGACCGAGGCCGGCGCCGCCCCCGCGCCACAGGCGACGAGGCGCTGGGCGCAGCATGTACTCGAGTGCTTCGGGGCCCAGCGCGTGATGTGGGGCAGCGACTGGCCGGTGCTCGAACTGGCCGCGACCTATGCCACGTGGTGGGGCGAGACGCAGGCCATGCTCGCCGGCCTGGGCGCGGTCGAGCGCGCCGCCGTGCTCGGCGGCACGGCAAGGCGCATCTACCGGCTGTGAGCCGCGCCGCCGGCCACGGCGGCACCGTCACCCTGCCGCGAGCGAGCTGCTTGCCCACGCAAGGCCCTGCGCTATCCTGCGTCTCGAGGCTCTGCCATGACCCTGACCGAACTGCGCTACATCGTCGCCGTGGCCCGTGAGCGGCACTTCGGCCGCGCAGCCGAAGCCTGCTTCGTATCGCAGCCGACGCTGTCGGTGGCGATCAAGAAGCTCGAGGAGGAACTCGACGTCAAGCTGTTCGAGCGCGGCACCAGCGAGGTCAGCGTCACGGCGCTGGGCGACGCCATCGTGCGCCAGGCTCAGATCGTGATCGAGCAGGCCGCTGCGATCAAGGAGATCGCCCAGCGCGGCAAGGACCCGCTGGCAGGGCCGCTGAAGCTGGGCATCATCTACACCATCGGGCCCTACCTGTTGCCCGAACTGGTCAGGCACGCGATCGACCTGAACCCGCAAATGCCGCTGATGCTGCAGGAAAACTTCACGGCCAGGCTGCTCGACATGCTGCGCACCGGCGAACTCGACTGCGCGATCATGGCCGAGCCGTTCCCCGACGGCGGGCTGGCCATCGCGCCGCTGTACGACGAGCCGTTCATGATCGCGGTGCCCAAGGCGCATCCGCTGGCCCGGCGAAAGAGCGTCAGCGCCGAAGAGTTGAAGCAGGAGACCATGCTGCTGCTCGGTACCGGCCATTGTTTTCGCGACCATGTGCTCGAGGTCTGCCCCGAGTACGCGCGCTTTTCCAGCGAGGCCGAGGGCATCCGCAAGAGCTTCGAGGGCTCGTCGCTGGAGACAATCAAGCACATGGTGGCCTCGGGCATGGGCGTGACGGTGGTGCCGCAGCTGAGTGTGCCGGCTGAGCCGCAGCCGCATGTGAGCTACGTGCGCTTCGCTGCCCCGGTGCCCAGCCGCCGCGTGGTGCTGGCCTGGCGGCGCAGCTTCACGCGTTACGAAGCGATCGCGGCGCTGCGCAATGCGGTCTACGCCTGCCCGCTCGATGGCGTGAAGCGCCTGTCTTGAGCCGCGCCATCGCGGCCCTGGCCCGGCGGGCCAAGGCGGCTGTGTGTACAAGGAGGGATGAATCGTGGCAGCGGCACGCGATCGCGATGCCGTTTGACCGGCATCAGTGCCGGCGCCGCGCTGCGGTGATCCGATTGCTGTGCAAGCGCCGGCAGCGGCAGGCCGCCTGCGCGAGCGCACAAGGAGCAGCTCGGCATGTCGAAATCGAACACCTCGCGCACCGGGCGCAGCCGCGCCCCCGGCCACGCAGCGGCTGAGGCCGCGCGCGCGACTGCCGTGGCTGCGGCCGCGGCTCGAAGACCGATGCGGCGACACCGGTGACCGTGCGCGCGCGCCGCCGCCCCGCCGCGACACCCGTGGTCGCCGTGCCGCCCGCGCCGTGGAGCGTCGATGCACCCGCGTTGAAGGCAGCGCTGCACAGCAGCGATGCCGGCCTCGCGCCGCGCGAAGCCACGCGCCGGCAGCGCGCGCCCGGCCACCAGGCACTGGCCGCCGACGCGCTGCCCGCGTGGCCGCGGCTGCTGCTGCGCCAATTCGCCAGCCCGCTGGTGCTGATCCTGTTGTTTGCTGCGGCGGTGTCGCTGCTGCTGCGCGACTGGACCGAGGCGGCGATCATCGGCGCCATCGTCGGCGGCAGCGCCTTGCTCGGCTTCGTGCAGGAGTGGCGCGCTTCGGTGGCGGTGGCGCAACTGCGCCAGCGTGTGGCCTTGACCGCGCGCGTGCTGCGCGGCGGCACCGAACGCCGCGTGGTGGCGGCGCAAGTGGTCGTCGGCGACATCGTGCAGCTGGCCGCGGGCAATCTGGTGCCGGCCGACGGTGTGCTGTTGCAGGCGCGCGATTTCCTGGTCACCGAGGCGGCGTTGACTGGCGAATCGATGCCGGTCGAGAAACGCGCCGGCGTCTGCGCCCCCGACACGCCGCTGGCGCAGCGCGCCAACTTCGTCTTCCTCGGCACCTCGGTGCGCAGCGGCACGGCCAGCGTGCTGGTCACCGCCACCGGCCGCGCCACCGAGTTCGGCGCGGTGGCCGAGCGCATCGCCCAGCGCGAGCCCGAGACCGAGTTCGCCCGCGGCGTGCGCCGCTTCGGCGAGTTGCTGCTGCGGGTGATGATCGTGATGGTGCTGTTCGTCGTCCTGATCAATCAGTGGTTGGGCCGGCCCTGGGTCGATTCGCTGCTGTTCGCGGTGGCGCTCGCGGTCGGGCTGTCGCCCGAGTTGCTGCCCGCCATTGTCAGCGTCACCGTGGCGCGCGGCGCGCGCGCGATGGCGCGGCGCGGCGTCATCGTGCGGCGACTCGAGGCGATCGAGAACCTGGGCAGCATCGACGTGCTGTGCACCGACAAGACCGGCACACTGACCAGCGGCACGGTGGCGCTGGCCGCCGCGCTCGACGCGCAAGGGCAGCCTTCGGCAGCGGTGGCGCACTGGGCCTACACCAACGCCACACTGGAGACCGGCATCGCCAACCCGCTCGACGCGGCGCTGGCCGCCGCCGCAAAGCGCGAGGGTTTCGACGCCGCCAACCTGACCAAGATCGACGAGATCCCCTACGACTTCCAGCGCCGGCGCCTGACAATCGTCGTCGCCGAGGGCGGTAGCTCCAGCCACTGCATGCTCACCAAGGGCGCGTTCGACAACGTGCTCGCGGCCTGCAGCCTAGTCTCGGGCCCCGCAGACGCGGCGGCGCCGCTCGACGCCGTGGCACGGGAATGCCTGCGCAGCTTCTTTCGCGACCGCAGCGAAGAGGGATTCCGCGTGCTCGGCCTGGCCACACGCCGACTGCCCGCGCAGGCGGTCTACGGCGTCGCCGACGAGACGGCGATGTGCTTCGAGGGTTTCCTGCTCTTTCTCGACCCACCCAAGACCGGTGCCCGCCAGACCCTGCGCGACCTGGCGGCGCTGGGCATCTGCGTCAAGCTCATTACCGGTGACAACCGCCATGTCGCGGCACATGTGGCCGCCGCGCTCGGCCTGGCCACCGACACCCTGCTCACTGGCGAGCAGTTGGCGGCGATGCACGACGAAGCGCTGTGGCGGCAGGCCGACGCGAGCGACGTCTTCGCCGAGATCGATCCGCAGCAAAAGGAGCGCATCGTGCGCGCGTTGCAGCGCACCGGCCACGCAGTCGGCTTTCTCGGTGACGGCATCAACGACGCGCCGGCGCTGCACGCCGCCGATGTCGGCATCTCGGTCGACCAGGCCGTGGACGTGGCGCGGGCGAGCGCCGACATCGTGTTGCTCAAGCCCGACCTCGACGTGTTGCGCCAAGGTGTCGAGGATGGCCGGCGCACCTTCGCCAACACGCTGAAGTACATCGGCATCACCACCAGCGCCAACTTCGGCAACATGGTCAGCATGGCACTGGGCAGCGTCTACCTGCCTTTCCTGCCGCTGGCGGCCAAGCAGATCCTGCTCAACAACTTCCTGTCGGACTTTCCGTCGATCGCGATCTCGACCGACCGCGTCGACGCCGAGCGCATCGCAGCGCCACAGCGCTGGCAGCTGCGCGAGGTGCGCCGCTTCATGATCGTGTTCGGGTTGGTCAGCACGGTGTTCGATCTGCTGACGTTCGCGCTGCTGCTCGAGGTGGTCGATGCCAGCGAGCCGGTGTTCCAGACTGCCTGGTTCGTCGTCTCGCTGCTCACCGAGCTGGTCGTGGTGCTGGTGCTGCGCACGCGCGGCCCATTGTGGAAGAGTCGCCCCAGTGCGCTGCTGCTGTGGTCCACCGCGGCCGTTGCACTGGCCACGCTGGCGCTGCCCTACGTGCCCGCCGTGCAAGCGATGTTCGGCTTCGTGGCGCTCCCGGCCTCGTTGCTGGCCGAGCTGGGGGCCATCGTGCTGGCCTATCTGCTGTGTACCGAGTGGGTCAAGCGGCGGCTGGGCGCCGCCTGAGGCTGCGTTGCGCCGTCACGATCGCCGTCGCCAGCTGCGCCGCAGCGCCAGCCCCATCAGCGTCAGGCCCGTCAGCACCAGGCCGAGTGCCGCGATCGCGGCGCCGCGCAGCAGCGCATTGTTGAAGTCCTCGCCGCCTTCGTAATCCATGACGTGCAGACGCCAGAAGAAGTCGTAGACGACCCAGGCATCGTTGCGCAGCGCGAGCAACTCGCCGCTGCGGGCGTCGAAATACAGGCGCGTCTGCAGCGGGTCGTCGAAGCGCGCGAGCCATACCCCGTTGCGTTCGCCCAGTTCGCGCACGATGCCCATGCGTCGCGGCACTTGCTGCAGGTGCTGCACCGATTGCAGGGCAGCGTCGCCGCGGTACAGCGTGCGGGCGTAACGCTCGACAGCGCCGGCGTCCGGCCACGGCAACTCGCCACCCGTCGCGCTCAGCCATTGTTCGCCCTGGACATCGAGCAGCTTGAGCGCCGGGCCCGATGCCGTGGCCACGCTCTGCACCGACAACAGCGGGCCGCGCCCGGGGGCCAACGTGCTCAATGCGCGCGGCCAGTCGGCAGGCAGCGCCTGCTGCGGCTTGGACAGTACATCCGCGCCCTTGACCCAGGGCTGGAATGGCAACCACGCGAACAAGAGGCCGCCGAGCACCCAGGCCAGAACCTGAACGGCAATCAGGTAACCGACCCAACGGTGCCAGCGGAAGAATCGGGCGCTCAGGCTCATGGCATTGCGACGCGTGGCGATGCGCGGCATTGTGCCGTTGCCACCGGCGCGCGCGGCGTGGCCCATGGCGGCCACGATAATCTCGCCTTTGCCAGTCGCGGGCGCTGCCCGCCGCGCCCGCCGCCATGTCCACAGCCCTCTCCGGCGAAGTGCGCCGCCGCCGCACCTTTGCCATCATTTCCCACCCCGACGCGGGCAAGACCACGCTGACCGAGAAGCTGCTGCTGTTCTCGGGCGCGATCCAGATCGCCGGCTCGGTCAAGGCGCGCAAGGCCAGCCGCCACGCCACCAGCGACTGGATGGAAATCGAAAAGCAGCGCGGCATCTCAGTCGCCTCGTCGGTGATGCAAATGGAGTACCGCGGCTGCGTCATCAACCTGCTCGACACACCCGGCCACCAGGATTTCTCTGAAGACACCTACCGCGTGCTGACCGCGGTCGACGCCGCGCTGATGGTGATCGACGCGGCCAACGGCGTCGAGCCGCAGACGCGGCGCCTGCTGCAGGTCTGCCGCGCGCGCAATACGCCAATCCTGACCTTCGTCAACAAGATGGACCGCGAGGTGCAGGAGCCGATGGCCCTGATGGAGGAGATCGAGCGCGAGCTGGGCATGGAGGTGGTGCCGTTCACCTGGCCGGTCGGCATGGGCAAACACTTCCATGGCGTGATGGACCTGCGTGAACAGCGCATGCGCGTGTTCGCCCCCGGCGAAGACCGCCAACGCGACGATGACGAGGTGCTGAGAGGATTGAACAACCCGGTCTACGCCGAGCGTTTCGGCGCCGAATGGGGCCAGGCGCATCACGACATCGAGTTGCTGCAGGCCGCCGCGCCGCCGTTCGACGAAGCCGAGTTCCTGGCCGGCCGGCAGACGCCGATGTTCTTCGGCTCGGCGATCAACAACTTCGGCGTGCAGGAGGTGCTCGACGCCCTGGTCGACCTGGCGCCACCGCCGACGCCGCGTGCGGCGATGCAGCGGCTGGTGCAGCCCGATGAGGCCAAGTTCAGCGGCGTGGTCTTCAAGATCCAGGCCAACATGGACCCCGCGCACCGCGACCGGATCGCCTTCGTGCGCGTCGCCTCGGGCCACTTCGAGCGCGGCATGCGGCTGAAGGTGGTGCGCTCGGGCAAGGAGCTGCGCCCGAACACGGTGGTGAGTTTCCTGTCGCAGCGCCGCGAACTGCTCGACGAAGCCTTTGCCGGCGACATCATCGGCATTCCGAACCACGGCGTGCTGCAGCTCGGCGACACCTTGACCGAAGGCGAGGCCCTTCAATACACCGGGCTGCCGTTCTTCGCGCCCGAGATGTTCCGCAGCGTCGAGGTCGCCGACCCGCTGCGAACCAAGCAGTTGAAGGCCGGCCTGACGCAGCTCGGCGAAGAGGGCGCGATCCAGGTCTTTCGCCCGGTCGCGGGCAGCGTGCTGTTGCTCGGCGCCGTCGGCCAGTTGCAGTTCGAGGTCGTCGCCCACCGCCTCGAGCACGAGTACGGCTGCAAGGCGCGCATCATGCCGAGCCGCTTCCAGATCGCGCGCTGGGTCACCTGCGCCGACGAAGATGGCGGCGCCAAGGAGTTGCAGCGCTTCGTCGACGCCAACGCGCACCGCGTGGCCTACGATGCGGTGAACGCGCCCACGTTGCTGGTCGAGTACGCGCCCGAGCTGCGGGCGATCGAGGCCAACTGGCCGAAGATCCGGTTCCACGCGCTGCGCGAGCACGCCGGGCTGGTGTTCCAGGGCAAACTCGACGGCTGAGAGGGCAACCCGACCATGACCGTGCAACTGAAGAAGCCCAGCGCCGCCGCGGTGGCGATCCACTTGATCGATCGCGCCTCGTTCGGCAAGGTCGCCGCCAAGCTGCCGGCGGCCACCCGCCGCTGGCTGGCCACCGTGGGTTTCCACGGCGCGCCCGACAGCCACGCGCTGCTCGCCGACGCGACCGGCCGCCTGCGCTCGGTATGGGCCGGCGTCGGCGATGTTCGCCACCCGTTCGCGCTGGCCGCCTTGCCGCGCGCGTTGCCGCCCGGGCGCTACCGGCTCGGCGACAAGGGCCTGTCCGCCGACGACGAGGCCGCGGCCCTGTCGTGGGAGCTCGGCGCCTATGTCTTCGATCTGTACAAGCCCGCGCGCCGCGCAGCGGCGCAGTTGATGCTGGCCCCCGGCGCCGGCGCCACGCGCGGGCTGCAAATGGCCACCGCGATCGCTGCCACGCGCGACCTGGTCAACACGCCGGCCGAACACATGGGCCCGGCCGAACTGGCCGAGGCGGCGCGCGTCGTGGCCGCGCAGCATGGCGCGAAGTTCAAGCAGACGGTCGGCGACGCCCTGCTCGCCGCCGGCTTTCCGGCGGTGCATGCGGTGGGGCGGGCATCGACCCGCGCGCCGCGCCTGATCGAGCTGAACTGGGGCCGGCCGCGCGACCCGAGACTGACGCTGGTCGGCAAGGGCGTGTGCTTCGATTCGGGCGGCCTGGACATCAAGGGCGCCGACGGCATGCGCCTGATGAAGAAGGACATGGGCGGTGCGGCCCATGTGCTCGGCCTGGCCTCGCTGGTGATGGCGCTCGACCTGCCGGTGCGCCTGCAGGTGCTGATCCCGGCGGTCGACAACGCCATCGCCGGCAACGCCTACCGACCGGGCGACGTGATCAAGACGCGCAGCGGCCTGCACATCGAGATCGGCAACACCGATGCCGAGGGCCGCGTGATCCTGTGCGACGCGCTGGCCTACGGCGCCGAAGGCAAGCCCGCATTGATGATCGACATGGCGACGTTGACCGGCGCGGCACGCGTGGCGCTGGGCCAGCAGTTGCCGGCGCTGTTTTGCCGGCGCATGGAGTTGGCGCGCGAACTGGTCGACCGCGGCCTCGCACTGCACGACCCGCTGTGGCACATGCCGCTGTGGCGCGACTACCACCCGGCGATCGAGAGCGACATCGCCGACATCGTCAACACCGGGCGCAACACCATGGGTGGGGCCATCAACGCGGCCAACTTCCTGGGCCACTTCGTGCCCGCCGAAACCGAGTGGCTGCACATCGACCTCAGCGCCTGGAACGATGGCGCAAGGCCGGGCCGGCCGGTGGGCGGTGAGGCACAGACGGTGCGCACGCTGCTGTCCTACCTGGAAGCACGTTTCCCCCGGCACTGATGGAGCCGGCGTGAACCGCCTCGCGTTGTACCTCGACCTGATCCGCTGGAACCGGCCGGCCGGCTGGTTGCTGCTGCTGTGGCCGACGCTGTCGGCGCTGTGGATCGCGGCCGACGGCTTTGCTGGCTGGCACTTGCTGGCGGTGTTCGTGTTCGGCACGGTGCTGATGCGCAGCGCGGGTTGCTGCATCAACGATGTCGCGGACCGCGAATTCGACCGCCATGTGGCGCGCACCGCCGAACGGCCGGTGACTCGCGGCGCCTTGCCGGTGCGCGAGGCGCTGGGCGTGGGCGCCGTGTTGGCCGCGGCAGCCTTCGCGCTGGTGCTGACGACCAACGCACCGACCGTCGCGCTGTCGCTGGTGGCACTGGTCATCACCCTGGCCTACCCCTACGCCAAGCGACTGTTCGCGATGCCGCAGGCCGTTCTCGGTGTGGCTTTCAGTTTCGGCATTCCGATGGCCTTCGCCGCGGTGCTTGGCGGCAACGAGCTGTCTTCCGACGCCCTGCGCGCCGCGCTGCCCTGGCCGGCCTGGGCGCTGTTGATCGGCAACCTGTTCTGGGTCCTGGCCTACGACACCGAGTACGCGATGGTCGACCGCGACGACGACCTGAAGATCGGCATCGAGACGTCGGCCATCACGCTCGGCCGCTACGACGTCGCCGCGATTGCGATGTTCTACACGGTCTACCTCGTGTCATGGGCCCTGCTCGGCCGCGCGGTCGGACTCGGCGGCTGGTTCCTGGCTGGCATCGCGGCTGCGGCGGCGCAGGCGCTGTGGCACATCACGCTGATCCGCGGCCGTACCCGCGAAGCTTGCTTCAAGGCCTTTCGGCTGAACCACTGGCTGGGGTTCGCAGTCTTCGCCGGTGTCGCAATCGACCTGGCTGCGCGCTGACCCAGCCGCGGCGAGCTTGCCGCAGGTGATGCAAGCAAGGCTTTGCAACACCGTGGCATGCAGGCAATAGCACCCACTCGTGCCGCGTATACCGAACACATCGACGTCCCTATGGAGGCGACTGTGTCCATTACGCGCAAGGCATTCCTGGTTCAACTGGTGGGCGGCGGCTGGGTCCTGGCCGGCTGCGGTGGTGGCGGCTACGGCGGCGGCTCGGCCCCCGCGCCCTCGACCGGCGCGGGCTGCACCGCGACCATTGCCGGCAACCATGGCCACACGCTGGCGATCCCGGTGGCCGACCTCAATTCGCTGGAGGCCATCATCTACAACATCGGCGGCACGGCGGACCACTCGCACAGCGTGACCTTCAGCGCGATGGATCTGTACAACCTGAAGTTCGGCTACACCGTGGCGGTGACGAGCACGATGTCGGTGGCGAGTGCGACGGCGGCGCCGCACGACCACGCTATCGGCGAACACTGCGCCTGATCAGGCCTTGCCGAGTTCGACTGCGCGCTGGTGCGCCGCGCGCAAAGCCTGAATGAAGGCCGTGTTGACCTGGGCGGCGTCGAGCGCCGAAATCGCGGCCTGGGTGGTGCCGCCTTTGGAGGTGACGCGCTCGCGCAGCAGCGGCACGGCCTCGCCGCTGTGCTGCACCAGCGCGGCGGCGCCAACGAAGGTCTGCTGCGCGAGCAGCCGCGACTGCTCTGCGCTCAGTCCCAACTGCACGCCGGCATCGATCATGGCCTCAAGAAAATAGAACACGTAGGCCGGGCCCGAACCCGACAGCGCGGTGACTGCATCGAGTTGCGCCTCGCGCTCGAACCACAGCAATTGCCCGGTCGGCGCCAACACGGCCTCGACGGCGGCGCGGTCGGCCGCGCTGACCGCCTCGCGCGCGAACAAGCCCGCGATGCCCTGGCCGATCAGCGCTGGCGTGTTGGGCATGGCACGCACGATGCGCTGGCTGCCCGTCGCGCGCAGCAGGGCCTCGCTGCGGATGCCGGCCATCACGCTCAATTGCAACGCGTTGCCGACCAAGCCCGCACAGGGCACTGCGGCCTCGGCGAAGGCTTGCGGCTTGACGGCCCAGACGACGATCTCGGCCGTGGCCAGCGAGGCATCGGCCGCCGCCAGCAGGTGCACGCCAGGGTACGCGGCGGCGATGCGCTCGCGCTGTTCGGCCCAGGGCTCGACGACGCGGATCGATGCCGCCGGCCAGCCGCTGCGCACCAGGCCGCCGAAGATGGCGCCTGCCATGTTGCCGCCGCCGATAAAGGTCAGGCTCGGGTGTGTCATGCGAGCAATCCAGGTCGGCGCCAGGAGCCGTCGTCGCGTTCGCGCCCTGTCGTCATTGCGAGGCCGCCGAAGCCGGCGCCGAAGCCGGCACCGGCACTGGCATCGGCACCGGCGTCGTCACCGACATCCCTGGCCCGAGCGGGATGCTGGGGCTGATCGTGAGCCCGTTGACGAAGTAGCGCGTCTCGCCGAAACAGCTGCTCGGCAGGCCGACCTTCTCTTCGTAGTGCAGCATCACGCGCATGCCGACCGCGCGCTGGATTGCCGCGGCAGCGGCGTCGTCATGGACGGTGAAGAAGAACTTCTCGACCGTGGCGCCCGGCGTCGAGACCAGTGCCATTTCGCCTTCCCAGGTCTTGCAGAGCCAGCCCTTGTACGAGAACTTCTGCACCCACCCAGCGCGCTCTCCGCTCGAGTAGCTCCAGCTCAGCGCGAGCCAGAAGTACGCCGCGGTCAAGGCGGCGACCACGAGCAGGGCGATCAGAAGACGCTTGATCCACATGGGCGGCCCGAAAGTCGGAAGTTGGCGAAGGGCCGCATCGTCGCACACTGCCTGCGCAGCTACGATGCGCGCCTTATTGGACACTTTACGGGAGTCGTCGATGAACCGACGCGAAACGCTTGCCCTGATCGCCACGGCCACCGCATTCGCCGCACGGGCGCAAACAGCCTGGCCGACGCGGCCGGTGAAGATCGTCGTGCCGGCCCCGGCCGGCAGCTCGCTCGACCTGATCGTGCGCGCGATGAGTGACAAGCTCGGCGCCCGCTGGGGCCAGCCGGTGGTGGTGGAGAACAAACCGGGCGCCGGCGGCATGCTCGGCATGGACATCGCGGCCAAGGCCAGCGACGGCCATACGCTGGCGATCGGCTTCAACGGCCCGGTGGCGTTCGCGCCGTTTCTCTACCGCAAGATGCCCTATGACCCGGCCAAGGACCTGGTGCCGGTGGTGATGACCACCTCGCAGGCCAACGTGCTCGCCGTCAGCGTCGACAAGGTGCCGGCCCGCACGGTGGCCGAATTCGTCACCTGGGCCAAGGCGCAGGGCGGCAAGATGAACTATTCGTCGCTCGGCAACGGCAGCTCGGCACACCTGACGATGGAGCTGTTCCTGGCCGAGGCCGGCATCACGGCCACGCACATCCCGTTCAACGGCTCGCCGCCGGCGGCCATGGCCGTGGCCCAAGGCGAGGCCGACGCGACCTTCATGGTCGCACCGGCATTGCTGGCCCACGTGCGCAACAACAAGGTGCGCCTGCTGGCCGTCAGCAGCACACAGCGACCCGATTCACAGAAGGACTTGCCGACCCTGGCCGACGCCGGCTACGGCAACGTCGAGTCGCTCGCCTGGAACGGCCTGTTCATGCCGGCCGGCACCCCCGACGCCGTGGTGGCGCGGGTCAACACCGATGTCAACGAACTGCTCAAGGATCCTGCCGTACGGGCCGCGCTCGATGCCCAGGGGCTGACGGTGGTCGGTGGCAGCGCGGCTGACTTTCGCCGCGTGCTCGACGCCGAGGCCAGGCGCTGGGGGCCGATCATCACCAGGATCGGCGTCAAGCTCGACTGAGTTGGTTCGACTGCGTTGCTTTGCCTTGCCAGGGCGGAACCCGGCAACGCAAGGCAGGGCAAGGCAATGCATGGCGCCACACGAGTTGCGTTGGTCGCGGTGCGCGACCTGCTACACCGTCGCTTCGACCTTGGCGCCGACGGCCGCGAGCAACTCCGCGTTGCCACCGGCCGCCGCGGTGTTGATGGTCAGCGTCTGTTCGGCACAGAAGCGCCAGAGCAGCTCGGCGCGGCGCGCTTCGGCAGCGCTGACCAACGGCAGGATGGCGCCGTCACGGCCGGCCAGCGCACGCGCAACCGGGCGCAGCGCAGCGTCGCCGGCTGCGGCCACGCAGACCCCGGCCAGTCGTGCGTGCCTGAGCAGGGCACCGGTGGTGTCGGCGTCGAACAAGGCGAGCGCCGACGCCGGCAGGCCAGCCTCGATCAACGCGCCGCGCAAGGCCTCGCCACCCGCCGCGCCGACCAGTGCCACGCTGTTGCCACCAAGCAAAGCCGCCGCCGTGGCGGCCGCGGCGTCGATGGCTACCGAGCCCTGAGCCAGCACGGCGAAGATGCCGCGCGCATGCAGGCGCAGTGTGTTGCTCTCGCCCGTCGGGCCGGGCAGCGACCGGTCGGCGAGCACAACGGGCCCTTGCTCGGCATGACGGCGCAACTGCGCGGCAATCGCTGGCTCGAGCCGCGCGGCAGCGCGTTGCAGCACGGAGGCACGCGCCGACAGCGCATGGGCGGCCCAGGCGGCCTGGCCGTCGGCCAGCGCATCGAGCGTCAGCGTGCGGCCGACATCGGGCCAGGACAGCGGCGGTGCCGCGGTCGGTGCGGGTTCCGGCCATGCCGCGAAACGGTCGAGGTAGAACGGGCCACCCGCCTTCGGGCCGGTGCCTGAGAGGCCTTCGCCGCCGAAAGGCTGCACGCCGACGACCGCGCCGATCATGTTGCGGTTGACGTAGACGTTGCCGACGCGCGCGCGTTCGGCGATGCGCGTGGCGCGGCCGTCGATGCGTGTCTGCACACCCAGCGTCAGGCCGTAGCCGAGGGCGTTGATCTGGGCCACGACGGCGTCGACCTCACCGCCCCAGCGCACGACGTGCAGCACCGGGCCGAAGATCTCCTCTTCGATCTCGGCGATGCGCGCGATCTCGAACGCGATCGGCGCGACGTGGGTCGGGCCCGCGCTGCCAGGGGGGCTTTCGGCGATCAGCCTGGCATCGCGCCGCAAGCGCTCGACGTGGCGGGCGACATTGGCATGCGCCTCGGCGTCGATCAGCGGCCCGACGTCGGTGGCGAGCATTGCCGCATCGCCGACATGCAATTCGGCCAGCGCGCCACGCAGCATCTCGATCACGCCGTCGGCGATGGCCTCGTGCACGCACAACAGGCGCAGCGCCGAGCAGCGCTGGCCGGCGCTGCGAAAGGCGCTCTGGACCACGGCGTCGATGACCTGCTCGGGCAGTGCGGTGCTGTCGACGATCATGGCGTTCAGGCCGCCGGTCTCGGCGATCAGCGGCACGACCGAGCCGGCCCTGGCGGCCAGCGTGCGGTTGATGATGCGAGCCACCTGCGTGCTGCCGGTGAAGCACACACCCGCCGTTCGCGCATCGGCCACCAGCGCGGCGCCGACGGTCTCGCCACTGCCGTGCAGCCACTGCAGCGCATCGGACGGCACGCCGACCTCGTGCAACAAGGCGACGAAGCGGCGCGCCACCAGCGGCGTCTGCTCGGCGGGCTTGGCCGCCACGGTGTTGCCGGCCACCAGCGCGGCGACCACCTGGCCGGCAAAGATCGCCAATGGGAAATTCCATGGGCTGATGCAGACGAACACGCCGCAGCCCGACCGCGCAGGCCCGGCTTGGTGCATTTCGGCCTGTTCAGCGTAGTAGCGGCAGAAGTCGACCGCTTCGCGCACCTCGGCCACGCAGTCGCCCAGGGTCTTGTGCGCTTCCTTGACCAGCAGCGCGCAGAACTCGGGCAGGCGGGCATCGAGCGCATCGCCGGCGCGCCGCAGCAGCGCCGCACGCTCGGCGGGCGGGCGCGCGCTCCAGGCGGGAAAGCCCGCGTGCAGGCGGCGCATCGCCGCTTCGATCTCGGCCGCGGTGGCCAACGGCGAGGGGTCGAGACGCAGCGACGCCAGGGCCGTTTCGAGCGGCTCGCGCATCGCCACGCAGGCGAGGTCGGCACCGGTCGAATTGGCGCGCGCCGCGCCATACAGCGCGGCCGGCAGCGGCAGGCCGCCGCCATCGCGGGCCTGCAGCGGCGAGGCCAGCAGTTCGTCGGCGCTGAATGCCTCGTCGGCCAGCTGGTGCACGAACGAAGAGTTGGCGCCGTTCTCGAGCAGTCGCCGTACCAGGTACGCGAGCAGGTCGCGGTGCTCGCCGACCGGCGCATAGACTCGGCACGGGATGGCCGGATCCTGCAGCACCTCGCGGTAGATGCCTTCGCTCATGCCGTGCAGGCGCTGGAACTCGAATTCGGCGCCCTGCGCGCGGGCCATCTGCAGGATGGCGGCGATGGTGCCGGCGTTGTGGGTCGCAAACTGGGGATAGATCAGCGCGTGATGACCGATCAGCGCGCGAGCGCAGGCGAGGTACGAGATGTCGGTGTGCTGTTTGTGCGTAAACACCGGGTAGCCCGGCAGGCCCGCCTCCTGCGCGCGCTTGATCTCGCCGTCCCAGTAGGCGCCCTTGACCAGGCGAACCATGAACTTCAGGCCGTGCCGGCGCGCCATCGCGGCGACCTCGTCGACGACGGCCAGGCCGTTCGTCAGGTAGGACTGCACCGCCAGACCGAAGCCATCCCATAGCGGGAACGCGGTCGCGATGCGCCCGGCCAGCGCGTCCATCACGTCGAGCGAGAGTTCGAGCCGATCGCTCTCCTCGGCGTCGATCGTCAGGTTGATGTTGGCGCGCGCGGCCGGCTCGATCAGGCTCCACACCCGCGGCAACAGCTCGGCAAAGACGCGCTCACGCTGCGCATCCTCGTAGCGCGGGAACAGCGCACTGAGCTTCATCGAGATGCCATCCGCCGCGTGCGGCGACGCCGCGGTGCGCCCGGCTGCGATGGCTTCGATGGCATGGCGGTACGAGGCCAGGTAGCGCTGCGCATCGCGCTCCGTGCGTGCACCTTCGCCGAGCATGTCGTAGCTGAAGCGCAGGTTGGGCATCGACTTGCGCTGGCCAGAGGCCTCGCCCATCGCTTCGCCAATCGTGCGGCCGAGGACGAATTGGCGCCCGAGCAGCTGCAGCGCGCGCACGGTGGCCGCGACGACGGTCTTCGCGCCCAGCCGCTTCAGCAGCCCGGCCGGGCTCTCGCTTTCGGGCAGGAAGCGCTTGGACAGGGCAATTGCACTGGCCGAGAGGCTGGCCAGCATGCGGTGCGGGCCCTCGGCATCGTTGGCATCGAAGTCGGCGCGACCCAACTGGTCTGCCGTGAGCGCAATCGCCGTCTCGGCGTCGGGTACGCGCAGCAGCGCCTCGGCCAGCCGCATCAGGGCCAGCCCTTCGGCGGTGGAGATGGGGTACTCGTGCAGCAGCGACTCCATCGCCCAGAACGGCGCCGGACGGGCGCGCACGCCGTCGACCCACGGTCGCGCCACGCCGATCACCGCCGGCCAGTCGAGGCCGCCCAGCCGGGCCAGCGACTCGCTTACCCCTGCGGCCTCGGGTCGGTACGGAAACGGCAGGCGGGCACGCGCCGGCGGCGCATCGAAAGGCATGGTTTGAGCGCTCACAGCACCCCCTTGCGGTTGGATAATCGCCAGCTTACGCGGCATGGCACCGCGAATGATTCCGAGTTTTCACGCTATAGCCGAGAGTTCTGCACCATGACGACGATCGACAAGATCGACGCCCGGATCCTGCGCGCGCTGCAGGCCGACGGGCGCATCAGCAACCTCAAGCTGGCCGAGGCCGTGCACCTGTCACCCACGGCAGTGCTGGAACGCGTCAAGCGCCTGACGCGCGACGGCTTCATCCTCGGCTACGAGGCGCGCTTGAACCCGGGCAAGCTAGGCGCCGGCCTGATGGTCTTCATCGAGGTCTTGCTCGACCGCACGGTGCACGACGTGATGGATGCGTTCAAGGCCGCGGTGCAGGTGCGGCCGGAGATCCTCGAGTGCCACCTGGTCGCCGGCGGCTTCGATTACCTGCTGAAAACGCGCGTGGCCGACATGGCGGCGTACCGCGAGTTCGTCGGCAGCGTGATCTGGACCCTGCCCGGCGTGCGTGAAACGCGCACCTACGCGGTGATGGAGGAGGTCAAGAACACCACCGCGCTGGCGATATAGGGCCTGTTCGCACTGCCGTCTGCAGTATGAGCAGCAGGCCCTAGGCGCGCTGGCCGAAGATCGCGCTGCCGACGCGGACGATGGTCGCGCCCTCGGCAATCGCCGCTTCAAGATCGTCGCTCATGCCCATCGACAGGGTGTCGAGCGCCAGGCCTTCGGCGCGCAGGGCATCGAGCAACTCGCGCAATGCGCGGTGCGGCAAGCGCTGTGTGGCGGCTTCGGCGCCGGGTTCGGGGATCGCCATCAGCCCGCGCAGTCGCAAGCGGGGCAGCGCAGCCACCGCGTGCGCCAGCGCCGGCAATTCGGCCGGCGCGACGCCTCTCTTGCTGACTTCACCGCTGATGTTGACCTGCAGGCACAGCTGCAGCGCCGGCAGGCCGGGCGGGCGTTGGGCCGACAGGCGCTCGGCCAGCTTGAGCCGATCGACGCTGTGGACCCAGTCGAACGCGGCCGCCACTTCGCGCGTCTTGTTGCTCTGCAGCGGGCCGATCAAATGCCACTCGATGCCCGGATTCAACTCAATGAGCGCGCGTATCTTGGCCAATGCCTCCTGCACGTAGTTTTCGCCAAAGGTGCGTTGACCGGCGAGATGCGCCTCGCGAATGGCCTGGCTGTCGAAAGTCTTGCTAACGGCCAGCAACGTGACGCTTTGCACGGGGCGTTGCGCGATGACACAGGCCGCGTCGATGCGCTGCCGCACTTGTTGTAACTTCGCTGCGATGCTCGCCATAATGCCCCGAGACTAGCTCAAGCCCCAGCCCATCCCATGGATATCACCCAGTTGCTCGCCTTCTCGGTCAAGAACAAGGCCTCCGACCTGCACCTGTCGGCCGGCCTGCCGCCGATGATCCGAGTGCACGGTGATGTGCGCCGCATCAATGTCGACCCACTCGAGCACAAGCACGTGCACGACATGGTCTACGACATCATGAACGACTCCCAGCGCAAGCACTACGAGGACACGCTGGAGTGCGACTTCTCGTTCGAGATCCAGGGCCTGGCGCGGTTTCGCGTCAATGCCTTCAACCAGAACCGCGGCTCAGCCGCCGTGTTCCGCACCATCCCGAGCAAGATCCTGACGCTCGAGCAGCTCAACACGCCCAAGATTTTCGCCGAGCTGGCGTTGAAGCCGCGTGGCCTGGTGCTGGTCACCGGCCCGACCGGCTCGGGCAAGAGCACGACGCTGGCGGCAATGGTCAACCACCTGAATGAGAACGAATACGGCCATGTGCTGACGGTCGAGGACCCGATCGAGTTCGTCCACGAATCGAAGAAATGCCTGGTCAACCAGCGCGAGGTCGGCCCGCACACCCTGAGTTTCAACAACGCGCTGCGCGCCGCCCTGCGCGAGGACCCGGACGCGATCCTGGTCGGCGAAATGCGCGACCTGGAGACGATTCGCCTGGCGCTGACCGCCGCGGAGACCGGCCACCTGGTGTTCGGCACGCTGCACACCTCGAGCGCGGCGAAGACCATCGACCGCGTGGTCGACGTCTTCCCTGCCGCCGAGAAGGACATGGTGCGGGCAATGTTGTCGGAGTCGCTGATCGCGGTGATCTCGCAGACGCTGTGCAAGCTCAAGGATGGCTCGGGCCGCGTTGCGGCGCACGAGATCATGCTAGGCACGTCGGCGATCAAGAACCTGATCCGCGAAAACAAGATCGCGCAGATGTACTCCTCCATCC
>Ga0315271_10000152_pt1 | contig 33330 bp, 29 predicted proteins | sample C3_top_MG_FD_204664 | JGI IMG/M metagenome (GOLD analysis project Ga0315271, IMG submission 204664) | Sediment microbial communities from Yellowstone Lake, YNP, Wyoming, USA - C3_top | ecosystem: Environmental > Aquatic > Freshwater > Lake > Sediment | place: USA: Wyoming | collected 2017-08-01
TCGGGCATGGCCGCGGGCGCCGGCTTTCCGGCATCCGGGTGCAATGAATCTGGTGTCATGCGGTGGCCGTTCAGGATGCCGCGGGAGGCCGTCGTTCGGGATTGACCGCGGCGTCCCTGATCGTGTTGAGGCGGCGGACGAAATCGACCAGCACGCTGCCGGACCAGCCGAAGGTGAACAACCCCGACATCGCGATGATCGGCGCCAGCATCCGCCAGCCGTTGGGCAGGATGAAGCTGCCATAGCCGACCGTCGTGTACGTGTTGCCGGCGAAGAACCCCGCGGCCCGCCAGTCCGGGACGAGCCCCGAATACACCAGCGCCGCGGCCCAGAGAAACATCTCGACCACGTGCAGCGACAACAGCATGAAGACGATGCTCGACATCAGCAGGTCCGCCTGCCAGCGCGAAGGGTGCTGCATGATCGCCTGGGTGCGGCGCAGCACGTGCGTTGTCACTGTGCGCACGCCGGCGGCGTGCACGAGGACAATCAATATCATCACGGCGCCGCCCAGAAGGAGATCGGCGGCCGGCATGACGGCGGACAGGTGCTCGAACAGCGGCAGGTCCGCGATGTCCGCCGCGCCGCGCTCCAGCGTTCCCGGGATCTGCTGCAGCACGTCTGGCGATGTGCCAGTAGTGGCGGCGGCGAGAAGCGTCGAATGGGAATCGTGCATGTAGGAGCTTGTCGGGACCGATGCGCCGTGGCGACCGGCTTCACTATAGTGGTACGCCCGACAGGATTCGAACCTGTTACCGCCGGCTTAGAAGGCCGGTGCTCTATCCAAATGAGCTACGGGCGCGGAACCCGAAATATTATCCGGGTTTTCGGCAACAGGTACCGCAGATTTCGCTGGTCCGGGGCTCGTCGGGCCTTTCCGCAGATGCGGGTTCTAGGCTGCCAACGCCGGATAATCGGTGTATCCCTTGGGCCCGGCGGTGTAGAACGTGCTGTCGTCGGGCGCATTCATCGGAGCGCCGACTCTCCATCGCGTGACCAGATCGGGATTCGCAAGCATGGGGCGCCCGACTGCTACCAGATCGCCTCTGCCGGCGGCCAGGTCGCGTTCGGCGCGCGCGGCGTCGTAGCCTCCGGACAGGATCAGCGTGCGCTTGAACACGTGGCGGAACGTCGCCTTCATCGAATCAGGCACCGGTGGGGCACCCATCGACGAGTGATCGACCAAGTGAATGTAGACGAGCCCTGCGGCGTCGAGTCTCTGCGCGAGAAACGCGTAGTCCTCCTCCATCGCGGCATAGCCCGGCATGTCGTTGAACACGCCGAACGGGGATAATCGGATACCCACCCTTTCCGCGCCGATCGCCGCTGTCGCTGCGGCAGCGACCTCGAGCACAAAGCGCGCGCGGCCTGCGACCGAACCTCCATAGCGGTCCGTACGCAGATTGGAACTAGGGCGCAGGAACTGCTCGAGCAGGTAACCATTTGCCGCGTGCAGCTCGATGCCGTCGAACCCTGCCGCCACGGCGTTTTTCGCCGCCTGTACATACTCTGCGATCGTGCTCTCGATGTCCGCCTCGGTCATCGCCTCCGGCGTGGCGTTGGGCCTCATCCCTTCGGCATCCGTATACATCTCGCCCGCGGCGGCGACAGCCGATGGCGCCAGGATGCGCGCGCCCGCGGGCAGATTCAGCGGATGACCGATGCGCCCGCAGTGCATCAGCTGCACGAAGATCTTCGCTCCCAGCGAGCGCACCGCCTCCGTGACGTGCGCCCACCCCGCGACCTGTGCCATCGAGAAGATTCCCGGAATGCGCGCGTAGCCCAGTCCATTGGGCGATGGCGAAGTTCCTTCGGTGATGATCAATCCCGCGCAGGCGCGCTGCGCGTAGTACCGCGCCATGAGATCGTTGGGAACATTGCCCGTGGCCCGGCTTCGCGTCAGCGGAGCCATGACCAGCCGATTCTTCAATGCGAGCGGCCCCAGCATTGTCTTTGCAAACAGCAGCGACACGATCGCTCCTCACGGAAACTGTCTTGGCGGGTCAACCCGCGAAAATCGCGTCGGCCCGCGACCGAACCCCATGCGGTGCCGATAGACCCATCCTGAGCGGATTTCGCGCCGCTGTATGTGCGGCCGCGCACCTAGCGGCCCCTGCCTGCTTTCGCTCAGCGGTGACGCGGTCGGTCAACCCGTCGGAATGAAACCTGCGTGCGTCGGCGCACCGACACACGATCTCGATGGATGTTCGAATGCACCATGCCGATCATCCAGAAGAAAGGAATCCCTATGAAATCCATTCTCATCATTTCTGTTTGCGCAGTGTTGCTTGGGGGCTGCGTAATCGCCCCGGTGGAACGTCCCGGCTATCGTGATGGCTACTATCAGGGCCGTGACCATGTTCGCGGCGACGCATATGGCCGTGACTACTATTACCGCCGTGACTACGACAATTCGCGCGGACCATTCCAGGATCACGGTCGCTGACCCTTTGGGTCGTCACACCCCGCGACGGGCCGAAGGCCATTCGGAAGGGAAATCCGTGGACATGCGCAGGATCCGACCGCACAATCATTGCGTCTGGTCATGGAATCCCGGGTGAAAAGGCCTATCGTGGCGATGATGCCGGCGGTGCGGTGAATTGCCCCAGCACGTTCGGCGCCAGGTGCGATGAACAGGCATGCACGAGGCATGAGCGAGTTTTCTTCGGCCTTCTGGAGCGTCCCGGCAACCGGGATGCTCGAGCATATTGGGGTTAACGCAGAGGGGCTCGGCACTGCGGACGCGCAACGCCGGCTCGTCCAGTACGGCGTCAACATCCTTAAGCCGCAGGTCCGGTCCAACGCCTTTTCGCTGCTGTTGGGCCAATTCAAAAGCCCGATCATCCTCCTGCTGCTGTTCGCCACGGGCCTGTCGTTCTTCCTGCACGACCCCGTCAACGCGCTGATCATTCTCGCCATAGTTGTCGCGAGCGGACTCTTAGGCTTCTGGCAGGAGCACAGCGCGACGCGCGCGGTGGAAGAATTGCTGGCCATGGTTCAGGTCAAGGCCACCGTGCTTCGCGACGGAGCGCCTTGCGACATCCCCGTCGAGGAAATCGTTCCCGGCGATGTCGTCATCCTGAACGCCGGGGATCTCGTTCCGGGGGATTGCAGAATCGTCGAGTCAAAGGATCTCTTCGTCGACGAGGCCACGCTGACAGGCGAAACCTTTCCCTCCGAGAAATCGTCCGGCGTGCTCGCCGCCGACACACCGCTGGCCCAGCGGACCAACGCGCTGTGGATGGGAACGCACGTCGTCAGCGGAACCGCCAATGCCCTGGTCGTGGTCACCGGCACGCGGACGGAATTCGGCAAGGTGTCGGAACGGCTGAAACTGCGGCCCGACGAAACCGAATTCGAACGGGGCATCCGGCGCTTCGGCTACTTCCTGATGCAGGTGACGCTGGTGCTCGTGATGGCCATCTTTGCCATCAATCTTCGCCTCGAGCGCCCGCTCCTGGAATCCGTGCTGTTTTCACTGGCGCTCGCGGTCGGGCTCACCCCGCAATTGCTGCCGGCGATCATCAGCATCAACCTGGCCCGTGGCGCCAAGCGAATGGCCAAGGCGAGGGTGATCGTCAAGCGGCTGGCTTCCATCGAGAATTTCGGCAGCATGAACGTGATCTGCGCCGACAAGACCGGCACGCTGACGGAAGGCATCGTGCGTCTCCAATCAGCGCTGGACGTGGCGGGCAATCCCAGTGAAAAGGTCTTGCTGCATGCCTATCTCAATGCCTTCCACGAGACCGGTTTTACCAACCCCATCGATGAAGCCATTCGGACTCATCGCCCATTCGACGTGTCCGGCTACCGCAAGGTCAGCGAAATTCCCTATGACTTCCTGCGCAAGCGATTGAGCATCCTGGTCGCGCACGATGATGTCCAGTTGATGGTGACCAAGGGGGCGCTGCGCGACGTGCTCAGCGTCTGCTCGACAGCCGAAGACGGAACGGGTTCAATTGTGGATATCGCTGTCGTGCGCGACAGGATCCAGCAGCGCTTCGAGGAATTCAGCAGCAACGGCTTGCGCACGCTGGGCGTGGCGTGCAGGAACCTGGACTCCAGCGTGGCGATGAGCAAGGCCGACGAAGCCGGCATGACGTTCCTTGGCTTTCTCGTGCTCTATGACCCACCCAAGCCGCACATCGTCGAGACCATCGCCAGCTTGAAGCGCCTCGGCGTCGCATTGAAGATCATTACAGGCGACAACCGCCTTGTCGCGGCCAGCGTCAGCCAGCAGATGGGGCTGACGAACACGACGATTCTCACCGGTCCGGAACTCCGGCGCCTGAGCGACGGCGCCCTGCTCAACCGGGTGGGCAACGTGGACGTCTTCGCCGAGATCGAGCCCAACCAGAAGGAGCGCATCATTCTTGCGCTGAAGAAGGCGGGCAATGTCGTCGGCTACATGGGTGACGGCATCAACGACGCTTCCGCGCTGCACGCCGCCGATGTAGGCATATCCGTCGAAAGCGCCGTCGACGTCGCCAAGGAGGCGGCCGACATCGTCCTGCTCGAAAAGGACCTGCGGGTTCTCGTGCAAGGCGTCCGCGAGGGCCGGACCACGTTCGCGAACACGCTCAAGTATGTCTTCATGGCGACGAGTGCCAATTTCGGCAACATGTTCAGCATGGCGGGCGCATCGTTCTTCCTGCCGTACCTGCCTTTGCTGCCGGCGCAGATCCTTCTCACCAACCTGATGACCGACTTTCCCGAGATGACGATCGCCGCCGACCGTGTGGACGCCGAAATGGTCGACCATCCGCGGCGCTGGGACATTCACGCCATTCGCAAGTTCATGGTGACCTTCGGCCTGGTGAGTTCGGTATTCGACTTCCTCACCTTCGGCGCCCTGCTCTTCATCCTGCATGCCACCAAGGAGCAGTTCAGGACCGGATGGTTCCTGGAGTCGATCGTCTCGGCGTCGCTGATCGTGCTGGTCATCCGCAGCCGGAAGCCCTTCTTCCGGAGCCGCCCGTCGAAGTATCTGCTGCTGGCCACGCTGCTGACGGTGGCGGCGACGGTGGCGCTGCCCTACACGCCGCTGGGACCACTCTTCGGATTCGCGCAGGTGCCGCTTTCGTTCCTGCTGCTGATCGCGCTGATCGTCGCGCTCTACGTCGTCGCAACGGAGATCGTGAAGACCGTCTTTTACCGGGCGGTAAAATTGTGACTATCACGATGACAGGGGCGTCAATCCGGGGAATACCATGCATGCGATGGTGCTGAAGAAGATCGGCGCTCCTCTCGAATGGACGGAGCTTCCCGATCGGCAGCCCGGGCCCGGCGAGATCCGGGTGAAGGTGGCTGCCTGCGGCGTCTGCCGCACCGATCTGCATGTCGTGGATGGCGAGCTGCCCGACCCGAAGGTGCCGATCATTCCCGGCCACGAAATCGTCGGGCGCATCGAGGCGCTCGGACCCGGTGTCGCGGGCCTCTCCAGCGGCAAGCGCGTCGGCATCCCGTGGCTCGCCCACACCTGCGGGGTTTGCCCGTATTGCGCCGGGCATCGGGAAAACCTCTGCGACCATCCCGTGTTCACCGGATACACACGCGACGGCGGCTTTGCGACGGCGGTGATAGCCGATGCCCGCTTTGCGTTCCCGTTGGGCGAGGCCGGCGGCGACGTCGAGCTCGCCCCGCTGCTCTGCGCCGGCCTGATCGGCTGGCGCTCGCTGGTGAGTACGGGCGACGGCAGGAACCTGGGCCTCTACGGCTTCGGCGCCGCGGCGCACATCGTCGCGCAGGTCGCCCGATGGCAGGGGCGATCCATATTTGCGTTTACGCGGCCGGGGGATTCGGCCACGCAGGCCTTCGCGCGTCGCCTGGGTGCCACGTGGGCGGGCGGGTCCGACGAGACGCCGCCGCAACCGCTCGATGCGGCGATCATCTTCGCGACCGTCGGCGATCTCGTGCCGCTGGCGCTGAAGGCCGTGCGCAAGGGCGGCCGCGTCGTCTGCGCCGGCATCCACATGAGCGACATCCCGAGCTTCCCGTATCGCCTGCTGTGGGAGGAGCGCCAGCTCGTGTCGGTCGCCAATCTCACGCGGCAGGATGGCATCGACTTCCTGCGCCTGGCGCCGCAGGTCGGCATCGTCACGCAGACCACGCGCTATCCGCTCGATCAGGCCAACCAGGCGCTGGCGGACCTGCGTGCCGGACGGTTCGACGGCGCGGCGGTGCTGGTGCCGTGAGCGCGTAAGCGAGTTCGCTAGGCACCTGCGCGCCCCCGCGCTGAATCTCCGAGGGCGCCGGGGACGCTGCACGCTTCCGAGACATCCCCGGAGTGCATCCGGATTCAGGACTTAGGCTTGCGCGACGACCAGTGGATGTGGACGATCTGCCACTTGTCGCCCGTCAGGCGCAGGACGGCCGTTTCCGTGCCGATCAGCTTGACCGGCGTGCCTTCGTAGGTGCCATTGGTTTCGCTTTCTTCCATGATCAGCGCCATGGTTCCCGCGACCTGCTCTGCGCGCTTCTGCACCTTGCGTGTCACTGATTTCGCGAACTGGGCGTCGGCGTCGAAATGGTGCGACATGTACTCATCACGCGACCGCTCGACGTAACCGGACTCGAAGATCTGGACGTCGGCGGCGAGCGCCGACGTGGCGGCGGCCCGGTCCGCCTTGACGATGGCGGCATGAAATCCGTCCCACACATTGCTCGGACCGGCCTGGGCATGGGCCGGCGCCGCCAGCGCACAAAGAAGCAAAAAAACGGTCAGGGCGGAGCGCAAAGTTTTTCTCCCATGGGCGCGCTCGAGGAGGACGCAGGGCGTCCCGTGAAAGCGCCTCGAAGCATACCGAAAGCGTGGTGCCGGTGCTACTCCTCCGGCCCGATGTCGCGCACGCTCCGAGGGACGACCCCGATGTGCGAGCTGCCCCTTCCGGCGCGGTAATGCCTACTTGGCATCCCTTTGATGTTGATGCATCTTGTCCCTCGCCGCCTTTTCCTCAGCGGTCAACGTGCGAGCCGGAGCGGGATCAGGCGCAACGCCGGTCTTCTCCTGGACGTGGCTGTGGGGCTTGGACTTCTTCACGGCGGGCGGTTGGGCTGCCTGCGGGCTCTTCGCGACATCAGTCGTTGCGGGCTTGGCGACGACCGCGGTGTCTTCGGCGGCAAGCGCGGCACCGGAAACGGCGGCAAACGCCACGAGCGTGGCGGCGATCATGGCGGCTCTCATCTTCATGGATATCTCCGGGGGGTTGATTGCGTTGACGTGATCTGTTTCGGCCGGACGCTGCTGCATTTGATTCGAGTTTGGTCGATTCCATTTCACACGATCAGGCTACCGAAGCGTCACCGCCGGTACGATGACGCGGGAATTACATCTCGGTAATCCTTGCGGAATCGCGTTGCTCATTGACATCTCCGGTGGCTGGAACCGCATCAGCCTGCCGCCTTCTGGACGGTCGCGTGCGTTTTCTGCTAGGCTGCTTCATGAGCATGTTTCGCCGCGGCGTTTTCGCCCTACTTCTTCTGACTGTGCCGTTCCAGACAGCGCTGGGCGCAACCGGAATACTTTGTGCAGCCGATGACCTTGGTGCATGGCGTTCAGCCCCGGCAACCCATATCCACGACGACGCGGGCGCCATTGGGCAACACGATGCCAACGCGACATTCGCCGGCCACGACACAGCCATGGAAACAGATTCGCACGACCACCACAGTGCAGCAGGCAAGTGCAAGTTTCGCAGCGCATCTTGTTGCTCAGCCGCAGCGTTGACAGCCTCGCCGCTTGCCCTGTTCCCTCCGGACACCCCCTTGCGGGTGTCTCCGACCGTCGACCGGAACCTGGTTTCTCGTTCCAGCGACGATCTCTTCCGCCCTCCCCGAACCAACCGCGAGTAGGTCGCCGGCTGCGTCCGGCCGCGACCTGACGCGCTTCGACGGCGCGCTCCGGAGTATGGGTGCGCCTGCAGGAGCCGCATGGCGCCTTGCGCGCCCGAGTTGGATCAACGTTCGGGGTTTACACCATGTTTCTTTCATGCAATTTCACGTGCCTGCGCGTTGCGGGCGGCGCTTTGGCCATGCTCGCCCTGGCCGGATGCGCGACCCTGTCGCAGGATGCGGGCCTCGGCAACGTGCAGACGCTTGCCCGCGAGCGCATCGGCAAGGACGCGATGCTCCCGGGAGCAGAGACCGCGCCTGCGGCCGCTGTCACACGGGACCTGCTCAAGAAGCCACTCAGCGTCGACGATGCAGTTCAGCTTGCGCTTTTCAACAATGCGGCGTTGAAGGCAAGCCTCGCCGAACTCGGGATCAGCGAAGCTGACCTGATACAGGCCGGGCGTTTACCCAATCCGCGCTTCACTTTCAGCAACAGGCGCAACAGCGAGATCACCACGATCGACCGCACCGTGATGGTCAGCGTGATGTCGCTGCTGACGATGCCCTTGGCGCTGCAGATCGCCGGCCGCCAGCATGAGGCCACGCAGCTTCAGGTAGCGTCCGAGGTCGTCCGGCTCGCGAGCGAGACGCGTCGAGCCTACTTCTCGGCCGTCGCGGCACAGGAATCGGTAAAGTACTTCGAGCAGGTGAAGCTCGCAGCCGAGGCAGCGGCAGAGCTGGCGAACCGCATGGCCGCGGTCGGCAACTTCAACAAGCTGTCGCAGTTGCGCCAAAGAGTCTTCTACGCCGACGCCACCGGACAGTTGGCGATGGCCGGCCTCGCCGCAGCGGTTGAAAGGGAACGCCTGTCGCAGTTGCTGGGCTTGACCGGCGCGGACCTCGGATACCGATTGCCCGAGCGACTGCCGGACCTGCCTGACGGCACGCTTGCGCCGGTCGACGCCGAACGGGCCGCGCTGGAACGGCGTCTCGACGTCCTGCTCGCCAGGCGCACCAACGAAACGATGGCCGCCAATCTAGGGCTGACCAGGGCCACTCGCTTCATCAACGTCCTGGAGGCCGGTTACACCAACGAAAGCAACACGCACGGGAAATTGCAGAACGGATACGAGATCGACATCGAGGTCCCCCTGTTCGACTGGGGCGATGCCCGGCTCGCGCGTGCCGAGGGAACGTACATGCAGAGCGTTCATCGGCTGCAGAGCGTTGCGCTGGTTGCGCAGTCCGAAGTGCGCGCGAGCTACCAGATCTATCGCGCTTCGTACGAACTCGCGCGGCACTATCGCGACGAAGTTGTGCCGTTGCGCAAGCAGATCGCCGATGAAAACGTCCTGCGCTACAACGGCATGCTGATCGGCGTATTCGAGTTGCTTGCCGACGCGCGTGAGCAAATCGCGAGCGTCAACGGCTACATCGAAGCCGCACGCAACTTCTGGATCGCCGAGACCAATCTGCAAATGGCCTTGAGCGGTACTTCGCCCGAGAAGCCATGGTCAACGCGCTTCGCCACGATGGACAGCGGCACCACCCCACCCGGAGGACATTGACGCCATGGAATCCAGGATGAATCGACGACATTTCCTGGCGGGCGGCGCGACTCTGATGGGCGCCGCCGCTGTCTCGAAGGCGGGCATCGCCGCGGTGCCCGAGGCTTCGGTGATGACCATGCCCAACACGCAGGGACCGCTGCATCCGCCCAATGGCCGTCCCTACAACCCGGTCGTGACGTTGAACGGCTGGACGCTGCCCTGGCGCATGAAAAACGGCGTCAAGGAATTCCATTTAGTGGCAGAACCTGTCGTGCGCGAAATGACGCCCGGCATGAAAGCGCACTTGTGGGGCTACAACGGACAGAGCCCGGGCCCAACCATCGAAGTGGTGGAGGGCGACCGGGTCCGCATCTTCGTCACCAACAAGCTTCCCGAACACACGACCGTTCACTGGCACGGCCAACGCCTGCCGAATGGAATGGACGGCGTCGGCGGACTCACGCAGCCGCAGATTCCCGTCGGCAAGACCTTTGTCTATGAATTCGTCGCACGACGGCCGGGAACGTTCATGTACCACCCCCACGCGGACGAAATGACCCAGATGGCGATGGGCATGATGGGATTCTGGGTCACGCATCCCAGGGAACGGAACCCCTTGATCGATCCGGTGGATCGCGATTTCTGCTTTCTCTTGAACGCGTACGACATCGATCCCGGAAGCTACACACCGAAGATCATGACCATGCTCGACTTCAATCTCTGGTCATGGAACAGCCGGATCTTTCCGGGCATCGACCCCCTCGTGGTCCGCAGGAACGACAAGGTGCGCATCCGCATCGGCAATCTGACCATGACCAACCACCCGATCCACCTGCACGGACATGAATTCACGGTGACGGGCACGGATGGCGGTGCGACGCCCAAATCGGCTCGCTGGCCGGAGGTCACCACCGATGTGGCGGTGGGGCAGATGCGCCAGATCGAGTTTGTCGCAGATGAGGAAGGCGACTGGGCGTTCCATTGCCACAAGGCGCACCACACGATGAATGCCATGGGCCACGACGTGCCAACCATGATAGGCGTCGATCACCAGGACGTGGCGAAGAAGATCATCCAACTCGTTCCGGATTACATGGTGATGGGCGAACGCGGCATGGCCGACATGGGCGAGATGGAGATGCCGTTACCGGACAACACGGTGCCGATGATGACGGGGCAGGGGCCGCATGGGCCGCTGGAAATGGGCGGCATGTTCACAGTCCTCAAGGTTCGCCGTGACCAGCCGGTCGGGAATTTCCAGGATCCCGGTTGGTATGCACAGCCGAAGAACTCGGCCGCGTACGAATGGACAGGCGAACCTGTGCAGGCGCCGGAAGCGCCCAGGCAGGTGCCCGCTGTCCACGCCGCACCGACGATGGAAATTAACGTCCGCAAGCCAACCGGTCATTCCGGACATTGAAACGCACAGACGCAATCACTTATCACAAAGAAAGCACACAACATGACACGACGCTTCAGGTTGACCGTTGCGGTTGCGGCCATGGCGGCCCTTCCGCTGACCGCGCTGGCCCATGGGACAGACGACCACGCCAAACCCGCCAATGCGGCCATTTCAGCCGACGAACACGCCTTCGGGGTCGAGGGCAACCCGAAAATGGCCGACCGCACGATCCCGATTTCCATGGACGACTCGATGCATTATTCGCGGCGTGAAATCCGGGTCAGGCAAGGCGAGACGGTGACGTTCGTGATCAGCAACAAGGGAAAGCTCCTGCACGAACTCGTGATCGGGACGGAGGGCGAGTTGCAGAAGCATGCCGAGCTCATGCGCAAGAATCCGGAGATGGAGCATGACGAGCCCTACATGGCGCATGTCAAACCCGGCGCCACGGAAAAAATGACCTGGCGGTTCACCAAAGCCGGAACATTCCTGTTCGGATGCCTGGTTGCCGGGCACTTCGAGGCGGGAATGAAGGGAACGATAGTGGTCGCGGCTGCCAAATGACGCCGATTTCGCGCTCTCGCCTCCTTCCTTCGAACATGCCTGACCGGAGCCGGTGGCAATGAAGCGAAAACTAATCGTCGTTTCAGTGCTTGCATTGGCAGCGCAGGTTCCGGCCCATACCGGGGCCATGGCGTTCCTGCCCGCGGATCACCTTGTCATCGCCGCTGCCGATGCGGAAATGACCGAAGGGGAAATCCGCAAGGTCGATAGGGAAAACAAGAAAATCACGATCAGGCACGGCGAACTCAGGTCTCTCGACATGCCCGCGATGACCATGGTCTTCAGGGTCAAGGATCCCGCAATGCTCGATCAGGTTAAGGCCGGCGACAAAGTCAGGTTCCGCGCCGACAAGGTCAATGGCGCGTTCACGGTAATGGAGATCGAGGTCGTCAAATGACGTTGGAGGATCTGCGCGCTGGGGGTTACGAAATTGCGGCCGCGGCGCGGGGATTCAGACCTTAACCCGGCGCGCGCTCCGGACGTCCCGGAAACAACATGTCGAAGCGCGTCACCCCACCCGCGGAAAAGGCCTGAACGGTGCCGTGATGGGCCGCGACGATCGACTTGGTGATGGCCAGTCCGAGCCCCGCGCCATCGGTCGACCGCTGGCGCGACGGGTCGATGCGATAGAACCGATCGAACAGGCGGGCCAAGTGTTCCGGCGCAATGCCGACGCCGGTATTCTCGACCGAAACCCGCACCGCCCCGCTATCGCCGTCATCGATGTGCACATTGATCGCACCGCCTCTCGGCGTATGGCTGATGGCGTTCGACAGCAGGTTGCTCAAGGCGCGCCGGATCATCAGGCGGTCGCCATGAACGTCGCCACGGCCATCAAGCGTCAGTTTGACTCCCTGGTCCTCCGCCAGAGCATCGTAGAACTCGAACAGTTCGCGCACCTCTGTTGCGAGTTCGATCGGTTCGCTCCGCGGCACGATCAGTCCATGGTCCGCCTTCGCCAGGAACAGCATGTCGGCGATCATGCGCGCGAGCCGCTCGTACTCCTCCGAATTCGAATACATCACCTCGCGGTATTCCTCCGCGGATCGCGTGCGCGAAAGCGCGACCTGTGTCTGCGTCATCAGGCTGGCGATGGGCGTCCGCAGTTCATGGGCGAGATCCGATGAAAATTCCGACAGGCGGCGGAACGAGTCTTCGAGCCGCGCCAGCATGCCGTTGAACGCCTTCGCAAGGTCGACCAGTTCCGATGGCAGGGATTCCGTCGGCAGGCGATCATGCAGGCGGCTGGCGGTGACGCTCTGCGCAACCCGGGTCATGTCGCGGATCGGCGCCAGGCCTCGCCGTGCGGCGATCCAGCCGAGCAGGCCGATCGACAGGATCCCGGCAGCGATGGCGAACCAGAGGATCTCGTAGAAGCCCGACATGAACGTGTGATGTGCGACGAAATTGAGCGCGACGGCAACCACCACCTGTGGCGTCCCCGGTACATCGGTTGGGGCCCGGGTCGCGAAGCCGCGCAGGCCGTGTTCGCCATGCCCCCACGACACGAGCTCGAGGTTCGCCACCGGTGTTTCGGCAATCGCCCCCTTGATCAGGCTCTCCGGAAAGAAGGCATCGGCGGTGGCGAACAGCGTCCTGCCATCCAGTGTGGTGATGCTGACGGACAGGTTGTCGTGACCGGTCAACGCGTCGTCCATCCGGTCGGGCAGCGCGACGAGGTCGGACTGCGAATGAACCTTCGACAGGACGTGCCGGACCAGCTCCATCTTGCCGTGGAGGTCGCCGCGGTCCAGTTCGAGAAAATGCCGCTGGACCGAGACCCCGACCAGATATCCGATGGCCAGCAACACCACCGTCGATGCGGACGCAAAGTACAGCGCAAGCCGAAAGGTAATCGACTTGCGCCACATCAGGCGGACCCCGGCGTCTCGAGAACGTAGCCCATGCCCCTCACCGTCTGGATGAGCTTGGGCTCGAAGCCATCGTCAATCTTCGCGCGCAGGCGGCGGACCGCGACTTCGATCACATTGGTGTCGCTGTCGAAGTTCATGTCCCAGACCTGCGACGCGATCAGCGAGCGCGGCAACACTTCGTCGTGGCGGCGAAGGAGCAGTTCGAGCAGCGCGAACTCCTTGGCAGTGAGGTCGATGCGCTTGCCTGACCGCACGACCCGGCGGCGGAGCAGGTCGAGTTCCATGTCGGCGACCCGCAGGACTTCGGGCTCCTTGGTCTTGCCTCTGCGAAGCAGCGTGCGCACGCGCGCGAGCAGCTCGGAAAATGCGAACGGCTTCACCAGGTAGTCGTCGGCGCCGAGCTCCAGCCCCTTGACCCGGTCGTCGACCTGGTCGCGTGCGGTCAGGAACAGGACGGGCACGTTGTTGCCGGCCGCGCGCAGCGCATGCAGCACCGACCAGCCGTCGCGTCCCGGCAGCATCACGTCGAGCACGATCATGTCGTACTCCCCTGTCGTTGCCGCGTGAAGCCCGTCTTCACCGTCGCGCATCAGGTCGACGACGAACGACGCCTCGGTCAGGCCTTGTTTCAGGTAGTTGCCGGTCTTGGGTTCGTCTTCGACGACCAGGATCCTCATCGTCGTTCCTTGCGTTGGTTGCCGGTTCCGCAATTGTGCATCGACGAGCGAAGCGCGCGCGGTTCCTTACCGAATTGTAATTGTACTGTCAGGCAGGCGTCGGGGAGCTTTCCGCAGAATGTCACCGTTGCAACGACCTCATGCCCCCGTTTCCCCATTACGATTTCCCAATTGGAGTTGTGATCATGCAAAAACGCAACCTGGTCTTCCGGATTCTTCTTGCCGCCGTGCTTGCCATGCCGCTTGCGGCGATTGCCCAAAGCGGTCACGATGCGCACCATGTCGCCACGGCTGCCACGGCGTCGGATGCCGCACTTTCCGAAGGCGTTGTGAAGAAAATGGACCCGAAGGCCGGCACCGTGACGATTGCCCACGGACCGCTCGTCAACCTCGGCATGCCGAAGATGACGATGACGTTCAAGCTGCAGTCCCCGGCGTTGGTCGACGGCGTGAAGGAAGGCAGCAAGGTTCGCTTCCTTGCCGAGAACGTGAAAGGCGAACTGACCGTCGTTGCCCTTTACGTGGCGAAATAGAAGCGTGCGGTCCGCTCGCTTCGCGGAAGGAACCGAATGAGACCCAAGTACGCCGTGCCGGTCATGCTGCTCTGGGCAGCGGGTTTTGTCTTTCCCGTGATGGTTCACGCGGAAGACACCCGGCTCGGTGCCAACGTCGAGGGCCTCATCGAATATGCCCGCGGAAATCCGGAATACGCCGCGATGCGCTACGAGGCGGACGCCGCGGGCGACCGCGTCTACCCTGCGGGCGCGTTGCCTGATCCCCTGTTCCGCATGGAGTTGCAGAACATCACGAACGCCGGTTCCACTGCGCAGCCGAGCCTTCTGCCCAACAAGGTCGGCAGCACCAAGTACACGCTGCTCCAGCCCCTTCCGTTCTGGGGAAAGCGTGATCTCAAGCGCGAGGTTGCCGAAGCCGATGCCGAGCAGGCGCAGGGGCGCGCGGCGACCACGTGGTCCGACCTTGCCGCGAGCATCAAGACCACATACGCGCGGTACTACCTGGTTGTACGCAACGAGGAACTGACCCGGGAAATCCTGGACCTGCTTTCCCGCCTCGAACGGATAGCGCTGGTAAGGTATGAAAGCGGTCTCGCGCCGCAACAGGACGTTATCCGCGCCCAGGTCGAGCTCACCACGATGCGCGGCGAACTGCTGATGCAGGAGGGCGAGCGAACCGGACTGGAGTCGAGTTTGAACAGCCTCCTCGCGCGCAAGGCGTCGGCGCGCCTGGCCCCACCCGAGCGGCTGCGGGCGGTGCCGCCTCCGGCAAAGCTGGAGGAGGACGCGCTGGTGGATCGCCTGCACGCTCATAACCCACAACTTTTCGCCAACGACGCGCGCATTCGCGCGGCGGAGAAGAATCGCGAACTCACGTACAGGAACCGCTACCCAGATTTTGCCATCGGCGTGTCGCCCATCCAGATGGGCTCGCGCATTGGCGAGTGGGAAGTGATGCTCGAGGTCAACATTCCGCTGCAGCAGGGAACTCGACGGTCGCAGGAATCGGAAGCCGGGTCGATGCTGTCGGCGGCACGCTCGCAAAAGGAAGCCGTCGCGAATCGTCTCATCGGCGAACTGTTCGAGAATCTCGCCGGCCTGAAGACATCGCAGAAGATCGAGACACTGACGACGACCAGCCTGCTTCCACAATCCGAGGCGACGCTGCAGGCCGCGCTCGCCGGCTACGAGAACGGAAAGGTCGACTTCGCCACGTTGCTCGATGCGCAGCGACAAATTCGCAAGTCCAGGCAGGATCGGCTTAAGGCCCAGGCGGAAACCCAGGCGCGCCTCGCCGCGATCGAACGACTGTTGGGAGAAGATATATGAGTTGGCGAACGGGCATCCTGGCGGCAACGATCGCCGCGGCGGTGGGTGTGGGCGCCGGATATTGGTGGGGCGGGCGAACCCCTTCTTCGGGGGCAGATTCCGTGGCGCAAGGCGCAGCGACTTCCTCGGCGACGGGCGCGAAGGCCGAGCGGAAGATCAAGTTCTACCGGAACCCGATGGGATTGCCCGACAGCTCGCCGGTGCCGAAGAAGGATCCGATGGGCATGGATTACGTCGCCGTCTACGAAGGCGACGAGCCCGAATCGGACACCAGCCTCATCAAGATCAGCGCGGACAAGGTGCAGAAACTCGGCGTGCGCAGCGAACCGGCGACGTTGCGTTCGCTGGACAAGGTCGTCAAGGCAGTCGGCCGCGTCGAGGTGGACGAGCGCCGCGTGTTCGCCATCGCTCCCAAGTTCGAAGGCTGGGTGGAGAGGTTGTTCGTCAACGTCACCGGCCAGCCGGTCAGCAAGGGGCAACCGCTATTCGAGGTATACAGCCCGGAACTGGTGTCGGCACAGCGTGAATACGCGATCGCCACCGAAGCCGGCAAGACTCTCAAGGACGCCGGCGACGATTCGCGGGCCGGCATGAAGCGCTTGGCCGATTCCAGCCTCGCCCGGCTCAAGAACTGGGACATCTCCGACGAACAGGTGCGCGCATTGGCGCAGTCCGGCGAGGCGCGGCGAACCCTGACCTTCCGCTCGCCCGTGTCCGGCATCGTGATGGACAAGAAAGCCGTCCAGGGCATGCGCTTCATGCCTGGCGACAGCCTCTATCAGATTGCCGACCTCTCCTCGGTATGGATCGTCGCGGATGTGTATGAACAGGATATCGGGCTCATCAGGACCGGCAGCAAGGCCAAGGTCAGCATCAGCGCCTATCCCGACAAAAGCTTCGCGGGGACGATCACCTATGTCTACCCGACGCTCAAGCCGGAGACGCGAACTGTTCCCGTGCGACTGGAGATCGCCAACCCCGGCCAGTTGCTGAAGCCTGCGATGTTCGCGCAGGTCGAATTGCCGGTCGGGGGCAAGGGCAAAGTTCTGACGGTTCCGAACTCTGCCGTGCTCGACAGCGGCACGCGCCAGATCGTCCTGGTGCAACTCGCGGAGGGCCGCTTCGAACCCCGCGAGGTCAAGCTGGGAAGCCGCACCGACACCTACGTCGAGGTGATGGGCGGAGTCAAGGAGGGCGAGGAGGTCGTCGTCGCCGCCAATTTCCTGATCGACGCCGAGAGCAACCTCAAGGCCGCCATCGGCGGCTTCGGCCATTCGGACCACGGCGGAACTCCCGGCGCCGCAGCTACGACACCAGCCGCAACAACGCCGGCGGCGACTGCTGCACCAGGGGCCGGTGGCGCGATTGTTCCGGCGCCCGGCGCCAGGCAAGCGGTGGTCGGCCATCGGGCAGAGGGAACCGTGAAGGCGATCGATGCGCAATCCGGATCCGTGTCCATCGCGCACGGCCCGGTCGAGACGCTGAAGTGGCCCGCGATGACGATGGACTTCAAGGCCGCAAACAGCGCTCTTCTCCCCAACCTGAAGCCGGGAAGCGTGATCGCATTCGAGTTCGTCGAGCGAGCACCCGGTGAATGGGTGATCACGAGCGTCACGCCACCCAACAGCGCACGTGGCCCAGCTGCCGCGCCCTCCGCGCACACCGGTCACTGAAAGAAGACGCCATGCTGGGCAGAATCATCGAGTGGTCGGCGCGCAACCGCTTCCTCGTCGTGCTGGCGACGCTCTTCGTCACCATCGGCGGCATCTATGCGGTGATGACGACGCCGCTCGACGCCCTGCCCGACCTTTCCGACGTCCAGGTCATCATCTACACGGAATACCCGGGACAGGCGCCGCAAGTGGTCGAGGATCAGGTCACGTATCCTCTTACGACCGCGATGCTCTCGGTGCCCAAGTCGAAGGTGGTGCGGGGATTTTCGTTCTTCGGCGCGTCGTTCGTCTACGTCATCTTCGAAGACGGCACCGACATCTACTGGGCCCGTTCGCGCGTGCTGGAATACCTGAACTTCGCGGCGGGCCGTCTGCCCAAGGGCGTTTCGCCACAGCTCGGGCCCGATGCAACCGGAGTCGGCTGGGTCTTCCAATACGCACTGGTCGGCGCGAAGAAAAATCTCGCCGAGTTGCGCACGATCCAGGACTGGTACCTGCGCTACCAGCTGGCCAAGGCCCAGGGCGTGGCCGAAGTCGCCAGTATCGGCGGCTTCGTCCAGCAATACCAGGTGGTGGTCGATCCGGTGAAGCTTCGCGCCTACGGAGTGCCTCTCGCGAAGGTCACGCAGGTGATCCGCGAGTCCAACCGCGACGTCGGCGGACGCGTCGTCGAAATGGCCGAAACCGAGTACATGGTGCGCGGCAAGGGTTATCTGCGCGGCAAGGGCGACATCGAGTCGCTGGTGGTCAAAAGCGACAAGGGGACGCCGGTCCTGATCCGCGACATTGCCCGCGTGGAGATGGGCCCGGACGAGCGCCGCGGCTTGAGCGAACTCAACGGCGAAGGCGAAGTGGTGTCGGCCATCGTCATGGCGCGCTATGGCCAGAACGCCCTGGAGGTGATCCACAACCTCAAGGACAAGATCGCCGAAGTCGCCTCCGGCCTGCCTGAAGGCGTGGAGGTGGTGCCCGTCTACGACCGCTCCGACCTCATCCATCGGGCGATCGAGACCCTGAAGCGCACGCTGCTGGAGGAAAGCGTCATCGTGGCTGCCGTGTGCATCGTGTTCCTGCTGCACGTGCGCAGCGCGCTGGTGGCGATCGTGATGCTGCCGGTCGGCGTGCTGATCGCATTCATTGCCATGCGCCTGCTCGGCATGAACTCGAACATCATGAGCCTGGGCGGCATCGCCATCGCGATCGGCGCCATGGTGGATGCCGCGATCGTCATGATCGAGAATGCGCACAAGCACATCGAGCGGCTGCCCGAGGGCGGCTCCCGGCTGGAGGCGATGATCGCGGCGTGCCGGGAGGTCGGGCCGGCGCTCTTCTTCTCGCTGCTCATCATCACCGTATCGTTCCTGCCGGTGTTTACGCTGGAATCCCAGGAGGGCCGGCTGTTCTCGCCGCTCGCATTCACCAAGACCTTCTCGATGGCTGGTGCGGCGCTCTTGTCCATCACGCTGGTGCCGGTGTTGATGCTCCTGTTCATACGCGGCAAGGTGATGCCCGAGGCGAAGAACCCGGTGAACCGGTTCCTGATCTGGATCTACCGGCCGGTCATCGCCTGGGTGATGCGGTGGAAGAAGACGACCATCGTGCTGGCCGTCCTGGCGCTGATCGCCAGTGTCTATCCGGCCTCGAAGCTAGGATCGGAGTTCATGCCCACGCTGAACGAGGGCACGCTGCTCTACATGCCGGCGTCGCTGCCCGGCATGTCGGTCACCAAGGCCGCCGAACTGCTGCAGACGCAGGACAAGATCATTCGCAGCTTTCCCGAGGTGGCGTCGGTCTACGGCAAGGCCGGGCGCGCGCAGACGGCGACCGACCCCGCGCCGCTCGAGATGTTCGAGACCGTGATCAATTTGAAGCCCGAGTCCGAGTGGCGCGCCGGCATGACCACAGACAAGCTCATAGCGGAACTGGACAAGGCTGTCATGATGCCCGGCATCTCGAACGCGTGGACCATGCCCATCAAGGCGCGCATCGATATGCTGTCCACCGGCATCCGCACGCCGATCGGCATCAAGGTCTTCGGCAAGGACCTGGACGAGATGGAACGTCTGGCCAAGGAAATCGAGGCCGTCGTCAAGACCGTGCCCGGGACCACCAGCGCCTTTGCCGAACGCATTACCGGCGGCTTCTACCTCAACATCGAGCCGAATCGCGAGGCGCTGGCACGCTACGGACTGGCGATCGGCGACCTGCAGGACGTCATCGCGACGGCGCTGGGCGGTGAGATGGTGACCACCACCGTCGAAGGACGCGAGCGCTTCGGCGTGACGGTGCGGTACCCGCGCGAACTGCGTTCCGATCCGAAGCAGATCGCCGACTCCGTCCTGGTTCCGACTATGGACGGGGCGATGATTCCGCTTGGGCAGTTGGCCAAGGTCGAAGTAGCCAAGGGATCGCCGGGGATACGCACCGAGAACGCGCTGCTGTCGGCCTATATCTACGTCGACATCCGCGACCGCGACATCGGCTCCTACGTGGCCGACGCGCGCAAGGCCGTTGCCGACACCGTGAAGTTTCCACCGGGCTACTACATCGCCTGGAGCGGCCAGTTCGAGTACATGGAGCGTGCCACCGCAAAGATGAAGATCGTCGTTCCGGTGACGCTTCTCCTGATCTTCCTGCTGCTCTATCTCAACTTCCGGCGCCTCACCGAGACGCTGATCGTCATGCTGTCGGTGCCGTTCGCGCTCGTCGGCGGCATCTGGCTGATGTGGTTTCTCGGCTACAACGTCTCCGTCGCCGTGGCGGTCGGCTTCATCGCGCTGGCCGGCGTCGCCGCCGAGACCGGCGTGGTCATGCTGATCTACCTCGACCACGCATGGGCGGCAATCCAGGCGAAGCGCGAGGCGGAAGGCAAGTCCGCCACGGCAGGCGACCTCTACGCTGCCGTAATGGAAGGTGCGGTCGAGCGCGTTCGCCCGAAGATGATGACCGTCGTCGCAATCATGGCGGGCCTGTTGCCCATCATGTGGGGCACGGGTACGGGATCGGAAGTGATGAGCCGGATCGCGGCGCCCATGGTCGGCGGGATGATTTCCTCCACGATCCTTACGCTGGCAGTCATTCCGGCAATCTACGCGCTGGTCAAGGAATGGCCGCTGCGTCGGCTCGCTGCCAAAACAGCACACGAGGCTCGCGCGCCTGGGAGCCAAACCGAAGTTGCACCAATGTAATGCGGGAGTCATCGGTCTGACAGCGCCCTTCTCGCAGAATGACATCAATGCACAACACGATTGATGTTACCGGTTGCAGACGACGCCGGTTGCCGAATCAAGCGTGTCGGCGCATTTCCAGACGAGGACATGTCATGAACAAGCTGATGATTGCATTGATTGCAAGCACATTCGTCGCCACTGCGGCGGCCCAAACCGGCACTTTGAGTCCCGCCACCGTTGCGGACCATGGAACGCCGGCGATGCACGCCGCGGAATCAAAAAAGAACGCAGATATATCGAAATCGGTGACGGGGCTTACGGATTCAAAATCGAAGCAGCAAGCGGTCAAGGACGCGACCAAGGGCGCCGATCACGGTACGCCCGCGATTCATGCCGCCGAAGCCGCGCAGAACACCACCGCATCCAACGGTACGGTGAAGCCGATCACGAGTGCCAAGGTCGGCCAAGAGGCGGTGAAAGACGCAGTCAAAGGCCAGACCAGGTAACCGCAAGAAACGTGTCAAGACGGGGGACGCAAATCCCCTGTCATTTAAGTGATTCTGTTGCGATAGTTACAACCATGTAACGTTCCGGTAAGAAATCCAATGCCGCCGCAGTATTTGTTATTGTGCATGATCAAGCTTTCAATCGCTCAAACGGCATATAAATAAACAATGTAGACGACACCATTTGCAGCGATTGTTTACGTTGTATTCAATATTTCGCCTATCAGGAATCTTCATATGTCGATCAGTGTATTGAGAATGTTGCCAGCGGTGCTGGTTGCCCTTGCTTCCAGCGCAAGCTTCGGCCAGATGATGGGTGGAATGATGTCCACCGCGCAGTACTTCCCGCTGGTCGACGGCGCCCGCTACGACTACATGTTCGTCAGCGGCCCGCGCGCAACGGCGACGGCGGTGATGCACGGCGGCCAGACGTGGGGCGGCGTGACAAATCTCACCAGTGTTCACATGACGTTCGTCTGCAAGCCGGCGACTCCCTGCGCCGACGACGCCACCGATTTCTACCGGATGGACCCGGACGGCATGCATTACTTCGGCGGCGACGGCAACACGCCCGCCGACGATCATTTCATGATGACGTATACGACCCCGGAGTGGATGCTCAAGAATCCGGTGACGCCCGGCACGATGATGGGACCCGGCAGCTACCAGAGTGCGGAAATGTGGCAGGTGTCGGTTCAGGGCATGAACAGCATGATGGGCCCGCAGAGCCACATGAGCAGCTACCAGGCGCTGGCGCTCGAGACCGTTACGACGCCCTTGGGGACGTTCGCGAACGCCTTGCACGTGCACGAGCAGCGCGGCCCCGGCTACTCGCGTGATGTCTGGTATGCGCAGGGAGTCGGCATGGTGCGTTGGATGGATGGCACGGAAGAAGCCGTGCTTGCCAAGGTGACGATGCCCACCGGTCCGGGACTCGCAATGAAGCGGGCAGTCGAGTATTTCAATGCCGGGCTGGGCCACTATTTCATGACCGCGGATGCCGCGGAGATCGACGTGATGGACAGCGGGCGCATGTTCGGCTGGCAGCGGACCGGAATGAGCTTCAATGTCGTCGACGCGGCCGCCGACACGTCGGGCATGGCAGCCGCCGTCTGTCGCTACTACGGCAGCCCGGCGTTTGGACTGGATACGCACTTCTATTCCGGATCGGCGGACCAGTGCGCGGCGGTCCTGCGTCTGTGGCCCGATCGATGGGTTCTCGAATCGGGCAACGTGTTCCAGGTCTACATGCCGGACGCGATCACCGGGGCCTGCCCTGCCGGAACGCTGCCCGTCTATCGTGCATGGAACCAGCGCTCGGATACGAATCATCGCTACACGATGGACTCGCGGGTGCAGGCAACCATGATGCAGCACGGCTTCGCCGCGGAGGGCTACGGCAATCCGCCCGTTGCGATGTGCTCGCCGCAATGACCGCCGACGCATCGGGCCCCATCCTGCGAGGGTCGCGGCTCGCGCCTTGAGCGGGATCAAGCGTTCTTGCGGCGCCATCGGACGGTCCCCCGCGTTTGGCTCTAAACTAGCGGGTCACAATCGACGACGGTGCATCCCATGAAGATACTTGTCGCGACCGACGGCTCCAGGCACGCGCTCCACGCGGTCAAGTACGCCGCCAGGCTCTCCCGCCTATTGCGGTCGGCGTCCAATGTCATCACCCTCATCAGCGTCCACGACGACGTCGGCCTGCGCTCCACGAAATCGTTCGTGGGCCGCGAGAAGGTGGCCGACTACCTGCGCGAGCTGAGTGAAAAGGAACTCAAGGCTGCTCGCCGGTTGCTCAACACCGCCGGCGTGAAGCACAACATCGTCATTCGCACCGGGCACGTCGCGCGCGAGATCGTCGCCTGCGCCAACACCGGCAAGTACGACCTGATCGTCATGGGCGCAAAAGGGCGCAGCGCGATCGCCGACCTGCTGCTGGGCTCGGTAGCACAACGTGTTCTCGCGACGGCGAAGCAGCCCGTGGTGCTGGTGAAGTAGCGCAGGTCCTCGCAGCCAGGCCCGCAGCGCTCCATGCATCCCGACGATTTCCCCGACGATTCCGAAGACGACATTCACACGCCGGCGGAGCGGGCAGCGGCCGCATCGCGCTGCACGTGGGTAAGCGTCGGCGTCAACATCGTGCTGACGGCGATACAGATCGTCGTCGGCGTGCTCGCGAAGTCGCAGGGGCTGGTCGCCGACGGCATCCACACGCTGTCGGATCTCGTCGCGGATTTTGTCGTGCTGTTCGCCGGCCACCACAGCAAGAAGGACGCCGATGAGGACCACCCGTACGGCCACCAGCGCTTCGAGACCGCCGCTTCACTGGTACTGGGCGCGCTGCTGATCGCCGTTGGCGCCGGGATGCTGTGGTCCGCCGTGCACAAGCTGGAAGACCCGAGCACCGTGCCGACGGTCCATGTGGCCGCCCTCTGGGTCGCCTGCGGCGCGCTCGTGGCCAAGGAGCTGCTGTTCCGCTACATGCTGGCAACGGCCAAGCGTGTCAAGTCGAGCATGCTGGTGGCCAATGCGTGGCACGCGCGTTCGGACGCGGCGTCCTCGCTGGTCGTCGGCATCGGCATCGTCGGCAACCTGGCCGGGTATCCGATACTCGATCCGATCGCCGCGCTGATCGTCGGCTTCATCGTCGCCAAGATGGGCTGGGGTTTCGGCTGGGATGCGCTGCACGACCTCATGGATCGCGCGGTGGACGACGAGGACGTGCAGGCGATACGCGCCACGTTGCTGGAAACGCCGGGCGTCCAGGGAGTGCACGACCTGCGCACGCGCAAGATGGGCGACATGATCGTCGTCGACGCGCATCTCGAGGTCGACGCTTCGATCACCGTAGAGGCCGGCCACGACATCGCCGTCGCGGCGAGGCAGCGCGTGCTGCAGCGGCACCGCGTGCTGAACCTGATGACGCACCTCGACCCCTGGCGGCGGCCCGACTTGGACCACGCCGGTCCCGCGGCATCAACGGTGCGCTAGCGAAATCTCCCGTTCAAACGGAATCGAAGGGGGGATGCGACCCAGTCGACGGCATCATTCCGCGTCCGAACGCCCGCCCAGCATCAAGCCGAACACGAGGCCCGCGAAGGCGCCGATCGCCAGCGCCTGCCACGGATTGGCGCGTACGTAGGCGTCGGTCGCGCGTCCGGCCACCTGCGTCTTGGCTATTGCCACCTGCTGCAGGTCGGCGACGCGGATTTTCGCCGCTTGCAGCGACGCTTCCGCTTTCGCGCGCACCAGCGCGACGCGCTCTCCGGTCTGGCTGGCGGTAGCCTTCAGCAACTGCTCCATGTCCGCCGCCAGCGTCTTGAGATCCGCCATCAGCTTGTCCGTAGTGACCGGATCGCCGGATGCGCCTGCCACCAATTCATTCGCGTTCATATTTTCGTCCTTGGAATTTTTCGTGACCATATCCAGCATGCCGCGATTTACCGGCGCGTGTTCGCGCCGCGCAGTCACGCCGAGCGTCGGCCGCTGATGAGGTTCAACAGGACCATGACGATCGCGACCACCAGCAGGATGTGGATGAATCCACCCAGCGTATAGGAGGTGACGAGTCCGAGAAGCCACAGGATGAGCAGAACGACCGCAATCGTATAAAGCATGTCAGGCACCTTTTCGTTGTCCGGTCAGTCGGTCGCCGGCCAACGTCGAGGCCAGCGGTTGCCGGTACAAACGAAAACTGCCTGCGCCGGCGGGCCAATCCTTCGAAGCGCTGGCGCAGCGCCAGGAAATCAACTTCGAAGTACGACCCGAGCTTCCGGCTATTCCGATTTCCCGTCGGTGCGGTGGCGCACACTGCCCTTGCGCGCCGGCCCCGATCCCGGCGCGCGGGATCGGATTGCCGAACTGGCTACTGCCTGCCGCCGTGAATGTTGCCGGCGACGCCGCCGACGACGCCGCCGATGGCGGCACCCGTCCAGCCGCTGCCCCCTGAAATCGCCGCGATGCCTGCGCCTGCGGCGGCGCCGATCGCAGCACCGCTGACCGTTCCCTGCTGCTGCGCGCTCATGTTCGTGCATCCGATCACAACCATCGCGGCCACGATGGCCGCCAACATGCCGATTCGTTTCATTTTCGTCTCTCCGCTATTTGTTCTTGGCCAGGCCCGGCACGACCATCTCGAACCAGATCGTCTCGATGACCGGTCGCTGCAGCTTGTCGGGATTGGCGGCGTAATACTTGTCCAGCGCTTCGCGCACGCCGTCGAGCGTCTGACCCTTCAGTCCCTTGGTGGCGCGCGGGACAATGCTCTGTCCGTCGGTCGGCGGATTCGTGCCTTCGTACGCCGCTTCGACCTGTATGGTGTTGGCGATGCCGACGAGATACGCCTTCTTTACCGGTTCGGACGACGCGGTCCACAGTGCGCCGGTGACCAGGGGAATTTCCTGGGCGCGGACGCCGCTCGACACCACGGCCAGCGCCATGCAAGTCGAGCACAGCAGGGCACGCAATTGCAGTTTCGTTACCATCATGATCTCCGTTTGATTTTGCACTGTCCGAAGACATCTCGTCCCCGGCGTGCCGACCGGAAGGGCGCCGGCTCCGATGCCTTCGCCCGACCGTCCGCAGGGTTTGCCTGCGGCGATTCCACGATATCACAGGTGCCGCCGCCCTGCCTCGGGACAGTGCACTGCACTAACGAGGTGCGAAGCCCGGACATCGACGCAACTTTGTCTTGTGTCATGATTGAATTGCCGCGAAGGTTCTAGGCTGTCGGGAACTAGAGTAGGGAACTAATTGCCCTCGGCATCGCCGCGCGAAGCAGCGCAAGGATTCGCTTCAGACCCGGACCATGGACAAACACTATCTCTCTTCCCTGCTGGCGCCCGAGTCGATCGTCGTCTTTGCCGGCCAATCGGGCGACGCTGCAACCCAGACCCCGCAGGCCGCGGCGCTGCATGCGGCGCTGCGCGCCCAACGCTATGCCGGCAAGCTCTATTTCCTGGACATCCACACCAGCGGCACGCTGGGCGACCTGGCGCAGTCGCGCGCGGACCTTGCCATCATTGCGCTTCCGCCCGACGAGGTAGGCCCGGCGCTCGAACTCGCGGGACGCATGGCCTGCCGCTCGGCGCTGGTCGTCGGCAGCGGCATCGGCGCGGCCAAGGCCGCCGAGCTGAAGCAAATCGCGCGGCGCGCGGGCATCAACCTGCTCGGGCCGAACAGCCTGGGCTTCCAGCGTCCGCCATTGCAGCTCAACGCCAGCGTGATCGGTCCGCTGGCCAAGGCGGGTCCGCTTGCGCTGGTCTCGCAGTCCGGCGCGCTGACCTCGTCGATGCTCGATTGGGCGGCCGCCAATGCGGTGGGCTTTTCCCTCGTCGCGTCCATCGGGCGCAGCACGGCGGTGGACATCGCGCAGGTCCTCGACTTTCTCGCCCATGACGCGCAAACGCAGAGCGTCATCGTCTACCTCGAAGGCATTTCCAGCGCGCGCCACTTCATGAGCGCGCTGCGTTCGGCCGCCATTGCCAAGCCGGTGGTCGTGCTCAAGTCCGGCCGCAAGCCAGCCGGCAACGAGGCCGCGCAGACGCACAGCGGCGCCATCGTCGGCAGCGACGAAGTGTTCGACGCCGCATTGCGCCGCGCCGGCGCCGTGCGCGTGCGGTCGTTCGTCGAGCTGTTCTCGGCGGCCAAGTGCCTGGCGTCGCGCTACCGTCCGGTCGGAAGGCGACTGGCGATCGTCACCAACGGCGGCGGTCCCGGCGTGCTCGCGGCCGACTGGGTCAGCGAGATCGACCTGCAGCTGGGCAAGCTGTCGACCGAGTCCATCGCCGCACTGCGGCCACTGGTGCCCGAGCACGCTTCGCTTTCCAATCTTCTCGACCTGTCCGAAGATGCCGGGCCGGAGCATTACAAGGCCGCCATCGAAGCGGCCGGCAAGGACAGCACCGTCGACGGCGTGCTGGCCATCCATTCGCCGAAGGCGCGTGGCGACGTCGAGCAGGTGGCGCGCGCGCTGGTCGAGGCCAAGCGCTCGATGGGCAAGCCGCTGCTGACCTGCATGATGGGTGACGCCTCGGTCGGCGCGTCCCGCACCATCCTCAACGATGCGGCCATCCCCAGTTTCCGCACGCCCGAGGCCGCCGTCGGCGCCTTTGGCAACATTGCGTCGTACTACCGGAACCAGCTGCTGCTGCAGCAGACGCCTGCGCCGCTGTCCACGCTGGCCAAGCCCGACATCGAGGCGGCGCGCCTGATCATCGAGAGCGTGCTGGCCGAACGCCGCAAGGTGCTGACGGAAATGGAGTCCAAGGCGCTGTTGTCGGCCTTCCACATCCCGGTGACCAACACCATCCTCGCACGCAACGCCAACGAGGCGATGATGATCGCCACGCAGGTGGGTTTTCCTGTCGCGCTCAAGATCGATTCGCCCGACATCAGCCACAAGTCGGACGCGGGAGGCGTCGCGCTCAACATCCTCAACGGCACCGGCGCGCGCGATACCTACAGCGACATGGTCGAGCGCGTGAAGCGCCTGCATCCGGAAGCGCGGATCAACGGCGTTACCGTGCAGAAGATGGCGCCCGCGCTGCGCGGGCGCGAGATCTACATCGGCCTGGTGACCGACGATCCGTTCGGTCCGATCATCGTGTTCGGCGCCGGCGGCACGATGATCGAGCTGCTGAACGATCGCGCGATGGAGCTGCCGCCGCTCAACCAGTTCCTCGCGCGCCGGCTGATCGAGCGCTCCCGCGTCGCCGAGACGCTGGGCGAATGGCGCGGCGCCGGCGCAGTCGACATGGAGGCGCTGGAGAAGGTGCTTCTGCGGGTTTCGGAAATGGTGTGCGAACTGCCGCAGCTGCGCGAGATGGACATCAATCCGATCATCGTCGACGAGAGTGGCGCCGTGGCCGTGGACGCGCGCATCGTGATCGAAAGCGCAGCGCAGACGGTCAGCGGACGTTCGCACAACTACAATCACCTGTCCATCCTGCCCTATCCAGCACGCCACGAGCAGGCCTGGCCCATGCGCGGAGGCGGCCAGTACACGGTGCGGCCGATCCACCCGAACGACGCGTCGATGCTGCAGGACCTGGTTCAGAATCTCTCGCCCGAGAGCCGCTATTTCCGGTTCGTGTCGTCGATGCGAGAGCTGCCGCCGTCGATGCTGGCGCGCTTCACGCTGATCGACTACGACCGCGAAATGGCGCTGGTGGCGGTGTTCAAGGAACGCAACGCGGACGCCAACGGCGAGATCGTCGAGACCGAGCGCATCATCGGCGTATCAAGGTACGTCACCAACCTCGACCAGTCGAGCTGCGAGTTCTCGCTGGTGGTCGCCGACGATTATGCCGGCAAGGGCCTGGGTTCGCGCCTGATGGAAAGCATCATGGACGTGGCGCGGGAAAAGGGCCTGAGCGAAATCGAAGGCCTGGTGCTGGCCAAGAATCCCGGCATGCTGAAGCTCATGAAGAGCCTGGGATTCACCGTCAAGCCGTTTGCCGATGACCGCGACTTCATGCTGGTGACGCACACGCTTTGACGCCCGGCGATACTCAACCGCCCGCGTGGACTTCGTGCGCCAGCGGCAGACCGCTCGCGTAGTCTGAAATACTGGCGATCGTCGTCGCGCAAATGGTTCCGACCGCTTCCCGGGTGAAGAACGCCTGGTGACCGGTGACGATCACGTTCGGGAACGACACCAGCCGCTGGATCACATCGTCGGGGATGATTGAGCTCGACAGGTCCTGGAAGAAGAGGTCGGACTCCTGCTCGTAGACGTCGATGCCGAGCGCGCCCAGCTGCCCGAACTTGAGCGACGCTATCACGGCCTCTGTATCGACGAGACCGCCGCGGCTGGTATTGATCAAGATCGCGCCGGGCTTGGCCAGCGCAAGCGCTTCGGCATCGACCAGATAATGCGTCTCGGGCGTAAGCGGACAGTGCAGCGACACGATGTCGGAGCGCGCGGCGAGCTCCCGCAGCGGCACATAGCGGCCGCCCATCCGTTCGAAATCGGGGCTCTCGAACTTGTCGTAGCCGATCAGCTCGCAGCCGAAGCCGCTCATGATGCGGGCGAACACGCGGCCGATCTTGCCGGTACCGATGACGCCCACCGTGCATCCGTGCAGATCGGACCCCAGCAGTCCGTCGAGCTCGAAGTTGCCGTCCCGCGTCCGGTTGTAGGCACGATGGATCTTACGACGTAGCGCCAGGATCAGCGCGACGGCATGCTCGGCAACCGAGTACGGTGAATATTCGGTCACGCGGACGACCCTGACGCCATGCGCGGCGGCCGCCTTCAGGTCGACATTGTTGAAACCGGTGCAGCGCAACGCGACGAGCCGGGTGCCCCCGTCGGCCAGCGCGGCAAGCACCTCCTCGTCGAGCACGTCGTTGACGAACACACATACGGCGCCGCAGCCGGCCGCGAGCACCACCGTCGACGGCTCGAGAAGGTCGTCGAAGAAATGCAGCTCGTGGCCCACCTCGGTGTTGGCCTCGGCCAGCAGCTCGCGGTCGTAGCGCTTGGCGCTGAAGACGGCCACCTTCATGAAACGCTTGCGTCGACCGCCTGCTCTTCCGGAATGTCGTCCGGGAGAAAGCCGCCGGACTGATGGCGCCACAGCTTCGCGTAGTGGCCGTCGAGGCGCAGCAGTTCGTCGTGCGTTCCCTGCTCGACGATGCGGCCCTGCTCGAGGACGATCAAACGGTTCATGCGCGCGATCGTCGACAGCCGGTGCGCAATCGCAATGACCGTTTTGCCTTCCATCAGGCCCAGCAACTGGTCCTGAATGGCGAGTTCCACTTCGCTGTCCAGCGCCGAGGTCGCCTCGTCGAGCACCAGGATCGGCGCGTTCTTGAGTATCACGCGGGCGATGGCGACGCGCTGCCGCTGCCCGCCCGAGAGCTTGACACCGCGTTCGCCGACATGGGCTTCGTAGCCGGTGCGATGCTTCCAGTCCTGCAGGTCCAGGATGAACTCGTGCGCGTGCGCGCGGCGCGCGGCGGACTCGATTTCGGCGGCGGTGGCCGACGGCCGGCCGTAGCCGATGTTGGCGGCGATGGAGCGGTGCAGCAGCGAGGTGTCCTGCGTCACCATGCCGATCGCCGCGCGCAGGCTCTCCTGCGTGACGTGGCTGACGTCCTGGCCGTCGATGCGGATGCTGCCGCGCTCGAGCTCGTGAAACCGCAGCAGCAGGTTCACGAGCGTGGATTTTCCGGCGCCCGAACGGCCGACCAAGCCGACCCGCTCTCCCGGCCGCACGACCAGGTTCAAGTCGTCCAGCACGCGCTTGCCGTCGGTCCTGCCGTACGTGAACGTCAGGTGCTCGAAGCGGATCTCGCCGTGCGGCACTTCGAGTTCGCGCGCATCCGGCCGGTCTACCAGCGTATGCGGCACGGCGATCGTGTCCATGCCTTCCTGCACGACGCCGATGTTCTCGAAGATGCCAGTCACTTCCCAGCTCACCCAGCCGGCGACGTTGGCGATCTGCCACGCCAGCGGCAGCGCCGTCGCGACGATGCCGGCGCTGACTTGACCCTGCCCCCACAGCGTGATGCCGATGCCGGCGGTACCGACCAGCAGCATCGCATTCATCGTCGACAGCACGAACATGAAGCGCGTGATCAGCCGCATGTGCGCGCCGATGGCACCGGTATGGTCGTCGATGACCTCGCGCACGTACGCGTCCTCGTCCCGCGCACGGGCGAACAGCTTGACGGTGAGGATGTTGGTGTAGCTGTCGACCACGCGGCCCATCACCAGCGAGCGCAGCTCCGAGCTGGTGCGCGCGAGGTCGCGCATCCGTGGCACGAAGTGGCGCAGGAAGAAGATGTAGCCGGCGAACCACAGCACGGTCGGTATCGCCAGCCGCCAGTCCGCAAATGCCATCAGGAACAGCGCGCTCAGGCCGTAGATCACGATGTACCAGATCGCGCGGATGCTCGACACCACCGACTCGCGCAGCGCGTTGCTGGTCTGCATCACCCGGTTGGCGATGCGGCCCGCGAAGTCATTCTGGAAGAAGGGCCAGCTCTGGCGGACGACGTGCCAGTGGCTTTGCCAGCGGATCAGGCTGGTGACGCCCGGCACGACGGCGTTGTTGCGCATCAGGCTGTCGGCCAGCAGCGTCAGCGGCCGGCCGATCAGCACGATCAGCGCCATCCCCACCAGCACCGGCAGCGCGGCGCCGAACGCGGCCGCGCGGTCGCTCGCCTGCATCAGCGTCACCAGCTTGCCGATGAACACCGGGATCGACGTGTCGACCAGCGCCACGGCGAGGCCCGTGGCGAACATCGCGGCGTACAGCCCCTTGGTTTGCCGGACGAAGTGCCAGTAGAACGCGAGCAGGCCGCCGGGCGGCGAGGCGCGCGGCAGCTCGGTGGGTCGCACCCGGGACTCGAAGAATGCAAACATGGTCGCCGCCAATGCACCGCGGCGCACGCTCGTGACGTGCGCCGCAGCATCGATGAAGGACGGGTATCTTAGCAAACCCGGGCGTTCGGCCGTGCGGCCGGCGCCGAGCCGAACGCGGCGCGAACTGCGCTCAGCCCAGCGCCCGCGCGCCGACCAGGCCGAGCGAGAGCAGCACCGAGAACATCAGTTCCAGCTTGAACGTGCGCACCAGCAGCGGTGTGAACGCGCTGCCTCCGCGGCACGCGACCATTTCCCGGCGCAATCGCAACGCCAGGGGCAGCAGGACCAACGGCAGCAGCGGAGCCGGGGAAGCGAGCACCATAGCCAGCGCTGCGGTCAGCGCAAACGGCGCGAGCAGCGCCAAGTTGTACAGACACTGGGATGCCGAGACACCGTAGCAAACGCCGAATGTGCGGCGACCCACCTCCGCATCGTGTGCGATATCGCGATGGTTGTTGAGGGCGAGCGCAGCGGACGCAAGACCGCCCAGGGCGAACGCCGCGAGCCATGTCGCCGTCGTGTTGCTTCCCGTCAGAACGAATTCGGTGCCGCCGACCGCGACGAGGCCGAAGAACACGAACACGGTCAGCTCGCCAGTCGGCGTGTACGCGATCGGCCGCGGACCGCCCATGTACGCCACCGCCGCCACGATCGACGCGAGACCCATCAGCAATACGGGCATGCCACGCAAAAGCACGAGCGGCAGACCCAGCAGCAGCGTGACGGCGATCACCGCGACGATGGTGGCGCGCACCTGCGCCACGCCAAGCCAGCCATTCGCGGTCGCGCGTGGCATGCCGGATCGGTTGCTGCGTTCGGCACGGCGCACCGTGTAACCAACGTCGTTCTGCAGATTGGTGATGACCTGGATCAGGACCGCTGCGGCGAGGATCAGGATCACGAGCTTGGCGTCGACGTGCCCTTGGCGCTGCCATGCGAGTGCCGCGCCGACCAGGACCGGACTTACCGCGACCAGCAGACTCGGCGGCCGCAATGCGACCGCCCAGGCGGCAAGCGAGCCGGGACGAACCGGGCCCGGAACGGGGAGGAAGTTCGCGGTGTTCTGCATGGGTAGCAACTGTGGCACAGGGGCAAGCTCCGCGGCAAGGGCGGTTGGCAGCACAGGCGCCATGGTAGAGACCGGGCCGGATGCCGGCCTTGACCCAGCGCAAGCCGGCGCCATCGCGCCCGGCAATCGGCTGAGGGAGGATAATCCAGCTTCCGTTGCCCCAGGTCAACGCTCACGGAGCCCCCATGTCCCACCAGCTGATCGTCCTTCCGGATGACACGGCCAAGCCCATCGTCGACGCGATCGCCTCGGCATCGCACCGGCTCAACATCCGGATGTTCCTGTTCACCGATCCGACGCTGCTCGACACGGTGATCGCCGCCCACAAGCGCGGCGTCAAGGTTCGCGTGATGCTCAATCCGGCGCGCCGCAACGGCGAGTCCGAGAACGATGGCGCGCGCAAGCAACTGACCGACGCCGGCATCGAAGTGCGCGACAGCAACCCGGCCTTCGACCTGACTCACCAGAAGTCGATGGTCGTCGACGACAAGTCGGGCTTCGTCGAGTCGCTGAACTGGGAGCCGAAGGACCTGACCAAGACCCGCGACTACGCGATCATCACGACCCATGGGCACGAGGTGGCCGAGATGGTGGCGTGCTTCGACGCCGACTGGGCGCACAAGGAATTCAAGCCGCAGCCGGAATCGACGCTGATCTGGTGCCCCAAACAACGGACGCCAGCGCATCGCTGCGTTCATCGACGCCACCAGGCACACGCTATGGCTGCAGAACGAGCGTTACCAGGACCAGGTGATCATCGAGCGGCTCGTGCGCGCGGTGCGGCGCGGCGTCA
>Ga0315271_10000154_pt1 | contig 33253 bp, 32 predicted proteins | sample C3_top_MG_FD_204664 | JGI IMG/M metagenome (GOLD analysis project Ga0315271, IMG submission 204664) | Sediment microbial communities from Yellowstone Lake, YNP, Wyoming, USA - C3_top | ecosystem: Environmental > Aquatic > Freshwater > Lake > Sediment | place: USA: Wyoming | collected 2017-08-01
CAGGATCGTCTTGACGCGCAGGACGAGCTCGGCGGGGGAGAAGGGCTTGGGCAGGTAGTCGTCGGCGCCCTCGGAGAGGCCCTGGATGCGGTCAGCGACCGCCCCGCGTGCCGAGAGGATGAGGATCGGAACGTCGCCGATCGCCCGGGCCCGGCGGATCACGGCGAACCCGTCGAGCTCGGGGATCATCAGGTCGAGCACCACGAGCCTGGGCTGCTGCTCTTCGATCGCCCGGATCGCGGCTCGGCCGTCGCCCGCGGTCACGACGGCGAACCGCTCGCGCTCGAGGTACACGCGCACGAGGGTGACGATCTTGGGGTCATCGTCCACCACGAGGATGGGGGCGTCGGGCTGGGGCGGCACGATGGGCAGCATGACGCCCGGAAGCGTGCCGGGCAACCGTGACGGCTCCGTGACACCGCGTCATGACCGTGTCGCGGGCGCCGCAGAGTCTTCGGGCCGTCACCGGCGACCACCGCCGGGACCGCCGCCGGTCGCGAACGGGGCCGGCAGAGGAGGGATCTCCCCCAATGTTCCGTCGCCTCGCCGTCGGCCTCGCTGCCGCCGCCATGCTCGCCTCGGTCGCCGCAACCTCGGTGTTCGCGGGCGGTCCGCCCCACGTCGGGTTCTACGCCGACGGCACGCTCTGGCGCACGGTCGGCACCCCGACCGACTTCACCGGCACCGGCGCCCCGACCTCGTCCTTCGAGCCGATCTACGCGCTCGGCAGCGGCCTGCGCAACGTGGCCGCGGCCGCGCCCGGCGACCCGGGGTTCCGCGGCGGGCGCTGGATGGTGCTGCCGGTCACGTGGAACACGACGCCGGTCCAGCTCACCAGCGGCGACCAGGTGCTCGCGTACGCGGCGTCAGGGATGCTGACGATCGCCTCGACTCCGGTGAAGGAGTTCGAGTGCCCGGTGATCCCGATCCAGGGCAACTGACCGTCCCGGGCGGGGTCGCGGCGCCTCGCGGCCCCCGCTCGGACGCCCGGCCCCGCTACTCCTTGACCGCGCCCGCGGTGAGCCCCTTGACGAGGTGCCGCTGCGTGAGCAGCGCGAACACGATCACCGGCAGCGTGATCAGCACGCCCGCCGCCGAGAGCGAGCCCCAGAGCACCTGCTTGAACGACTGGCTGAACTCGGCAGCGCCGACCGGCGCCGTCTTCGCGTGCTGACTTGTGAGCATGAGGGCGAAGAGGAATTCGTTCCAGTTGAGCAGCAGGCAGAGGGTCGCGGTTGCCGCCAGACCGGGCGCCACGAGCGGCAGCGTGACGCGCAGCATCGCGCCAACCCGCGACGCCCCGTCCACCATCGCGCTCTCCTCGAGGTCAACGGGGATCTCCGCGATGAACCCCTGCATCATCCAGACCACCACCGCGATGTTGAACGAGAGGTACAGCGCCGAGAGCGACCAGATGGAGTCCGTGATCTTGAGGTTCGAATAGATCATGAACGTCGGGATCAGCAGGCCCAGCGGCGGCAGCATCCGGGTGAACAGGATGTACAGCATCATCGGCTGCCGGCCCCGGAACTGGAGCCGGGCGAACGCGTAGGCCGCGAACCCGCCCAGGACCACCGCGAGCGACGTGGACACGAGCGCCACGACCAGCGAGTTGCCGTACGAGGGCAGGAAGTCCTTGTAGGCGAGGTAGCCCTTCGACGCGAGCGCCGCGAGGTCGGTCTGCTTCTGCGCCAGGATCGAGGCGTAGTTGTCGAGTGTGGGCGTGAAGACGAGCTTGGGCGGGATGGTCTGGACATCGGCCTGGGTCTTGAACGAGGTCAGCAGGATCCAGAGCACCGGCGTCATGAAGAACGCGAGGCCGCCGAGCGCCACCACCCAGGTGATGATGAGGTCGAGGCGCGTGTGCCGCGGTTTCACGACCGCGACCCCGCCAGGATCTGCCGGCCGATCGAGCGGATGGCACCGAAGCTGACCGCCCAGAGCATCAGCAGCATGATCACCGCAACCGCCGCCGCGTACCCGAAGTGGAACCAGCGGAACGCCTGGAAGAAGTCGAACATCGTGAGCGTCTGGGTGGCCGTGCCGGGGCCGCCGCGCGTCAGGACGTAGATCGTGTCGAACGTGTCGAACGCGTCCACGCCGCGGAAGATCAGCGCCACGAGCACGATGCCCTTGAGCATGGGGATCGTCAGGTAGCGCAGCGCCTGGAACCGCGACGCGCCGTCGACCGCTGCCGCCTCGAACGGCTCGTTGGGCAGCGACTGCAGCCCCGCGAGCATCAGCAGCATCATGAACGGGGTCCACTGCCACACGTCCACGATGACCACCGCGATGAAGGCGAGTACCGGATCGGTGAGCATCGGCGGCAGCTCGATCCCCACGAGGCCGGCCGACCAGTTCACCAGGCCGAACGGCGGCGTGTACAGCAGGCGCCACGTGAGCCCGACCACGACCGGCGTCATCGCCATCGGGATGATCAGCAGCGTCCGCACGATCCCCAGTCCCCGCAACTTGCGCGAGAGCACGAGGGCGAGGATGAACCCGAGCACGAGCTCGGTCCCGGTCGTGGCGAGCACGTACAGCGCGGAGACCCGGATGGCGTCCCAGAACGCGGGATCGGTCGCGGCGGTCGTGTAGTTGTCCGCCCCCACGAAGTGCAGCTTCTGCCCCTGACCCGCCTGGAGGCTGACCCAGATCAGGTAGAAGACCGGGAAGAGCGTGAACAGCCCGAGGATGATCGCGGTCGGGGCGACCAGCGCGAACGCGAGCCGCCCGTTGCCGTGGGACTTGCGATGGCGGGAGCGCGGGCCTGCTGGCGCCACGCCCCCGTCGTCCGCGTGCCGGCCCGAGAGGTCCCCCGCGGCCGGCGTGGTGGCTCCGCTAATAGCCGGCCTTCTTCATGATCCGGGTGATGTCGTCCTGGGCCTTGTTGAGCTCGGTGGTGACGTCAGCTCCGGTGATGGCGGCCTGGATCGCGAGCGACAGGCGGTCGCCCACCTCGATCCAGTTGTCCACGCGCGGTCGGAAGTCGGGGTTCGCGACCTTGAGGTCGTCAAGCGTGGCTTGGAGCCACATCCCGTTGCAGATCGCCTTGGAGGCCTCGGCCATCGCCGGGTCAGAGAAGATCGAGGTCCGGTTGCCGTAGTAGACGGTCTGCGCCTTGGTGTGCTGGACCGGGTAGCTCGTCGCCCACTGCGTGAAGAGCCAGGCGGCAGTCTGCTTCTGCGATGCGGCATTGACGCCCAGCATCCAGCTGAACATCGACGGCCAGCGCAGGACCGTTCCGTCTGCCTGCGTGACGCCCGGGGTCGGCGCGCAGCCCCACTTGCCCACGGTCTTGGAGGAGGACGGGTCGTCGAGCGGCGACTGGGCCTCGTCGTAGGTGTCGAGGTACATCGCCGAGCCGCCGGCCGCGGCGAAGTTGCCGGCCTCGTCCCAGCCCCAGTTGGCGACGCCTGGCGGCCCGTAGTCCTTGAGCAGGCCGGCGTACGCCGTGAGCGCCTGGATCATCTCCGGGCTGTTGACCGTGACGGTGTAGTCGTTGGGGTAGTCCTTGAAGATCGTGGCCCCGTACGCCCCTGCGAACGTCATGAACCGGTAGACGTTCTGGTCGGCGCCCTTCTGGCCGACCGTGTTCCAGCCGTAGAACTTCTTGGCCGGGTCGTTGAACGCCGCGGCAGCGGCCTTGACCTCGTCGATCGTGTTCGGGACCGCGATCCCCTTGGCGTCGAACAGGTCCTTGCGGTAGTAGAGCAGCGTCGTCTCGAGGTAGGCCGGGATGGCGTACTGCTTGCCGTCCTGCTTGCCCAGCTCCACGAACGGGCCGATCAGGTCGTCGGGCTTGTACCAGGACGCGTCGTACTGGGTGGGGTCGGCCATGAACGAGCCCATGTCCGCGAGGTAGCCCGCCTTCACGTACTGCGGGATGACCTGGCTGTCGAGCTGCATGACGTCGATCGAGCCGGTGCCGGCCTGGAGGTCGACGAGCTCCTTCTGGGTGACGTCCTCGAACTTCTGGAAGTCGACCTCGATCCCGGTCAGCTTGGTGAACTGCGGCAGCGCCTGGGCCAGGACGTCCGTGTCCGTCTGGTCGGTCATCGCCACGAAGATCTTCTGGCCGGCCGCGGCCTGCCAGTTGATGGTCGAGGAGAAGTCGGCGAGGTCGCCGGTCTGGGGGATCACCGCCGCGCCCGCGCTCGCGGCCTCGCTGGGCGACGCGGTCGCGGCCGCGCTGGCGGTCGCTGCCTCGGACGGCGCCGAGGACGGCGCCGACGTGGCGGGGCTCGACGCCGAGGGCGAGGCCGCCTGCCCTGAGCACGCGGCGAACAGCAATGCCAGGACCAGGGTCCCGGCCCGTCGAGTCTGGTGCGCCATCGACCTCGTCTCCCTTGCCCTTGAGCCCGTATCCGGACGACTCATCATACTCACCATGTCTGCCGACGGGCAGGTAGGATCGTTGCCCGGAGGTCGCAACTCGGGCTCGCGGGCCTCTGTGCGGCCCGTACGATCCCCGACACGAAGCGCCGCGGGCCATCGGCCGGTTGGCGACAGGCGGGGCGCTAGTCGATCTCGAGCCCAGGGATCTCGCCCGTCACCACGCAGCCATCGCGCACGACTGCGATGACGGCCGCCGTGGCGGGGTCGAGGACCTCGAAGTCGGCCGGGGCGCCGGCCTCGAGTGGGGTTCCCGCGAACGGCCGCACGGTGGCGCCTCGCAGGTCGGCGACGTGGGAATCGCCGCGCGAGATGGCGAGGACCTCCTCGTCGCCGCCCACGGCGAGCACGGTGTCCGCGGCCCAGGCGATCGCCGTTGGCGCCGGTTCGGTCGGGACGCCGGCGATCACCCCGCCGGTGAGGATCGTGTACTCATGCGTCACGGCGCCAGCCTACGCCTGCCCGCGGGTCACATGGAGGCAGCGAGCGTCCGCGACACCGCTCGGCACACGGGCCCTTGCCACCACGCATCCACCGGCTCGCCCAAGGCACTGACCGGGGTCCAGCTACCGTCGGCGGCCACGGCGACCACGGGCGCGGGCACCCGGGCCGCGAGGTACTCGAGCGTTCGGTCGAGCACCGGCCCACGCCGGGCACGAGCCGCCACGAGCACCATCGCCGCCCCCGTCGCATCGACGGCCTCGGCCACGCCCGCGGGCCCGTGCCGGCTCGGCAGCCACACGCCCACGGTGCGGCCGGGCGCGGCCACCTCGCGCGCCTCGGCCAGGAGGAGGTCGTGCGAGCGGGTGCCGGTGTGCGGGCGCCCCGACGGCGACGCGTCCACGGGCGGGAAGTAGAGCCTCGGCAGGGACCTCGCGGGGGAGAGGTCATGCGCCGGGGCGACGCAGAAGAGCACGGTGCCCCCGACCCGGACGGCGGCCCGGGCGGCGAGCTCGCGGACGGGCGCATGGCGGGGGTCGGCACCGCCATCCGTCACGGCGATGACGGTGGCGCCCCCGGGGATGCGGGCGATGAGGTCGGTCAGGGTGGCGTTGGATCGGGACACGGTCGTGGCCTCGCGTGGTGGGGTTGGTCCGGTCGATGTGCGCAGTGTCGTCAGCCGGTCTTTCGCCTCGATTACGTCAAGCCGGCCTCGTGGGGGCGCTAGCATTTCGCACTGTGACGACCGCAGCCCAGCCCGGCGCCGAGCCCGCGCCCTTCACCTTCGCCCCATCGCCCGCCTATGCGCCGCGCCTCCCGGTCCCGGCGACGACGCCGCTCGCCGCGCTCGACGCCGCGGTGGCCGAGGTCCGCGCGAACGCCGCCTCGTGGGTTGCCGCGCCGGTCGAGACGCGGACCCGCCTGCTCGACGAGGTGCTCCGCGCCACGCTCGAGGTCGCGGGCCGCTGGACCGAGCTCGCGTGCCTCCAGGAGGGCCTTGACCCGAAGGGGCCGGACGCGGCGGAGGAGGGGATCGTCGGGCCGTACATCTTCGCCCGCGGCGTCCGCCTCCACCGCGACGCCATCCGCGAGATCGCCCGTAACGGCGTGCCGCGCATCCCCGGCGGCGCCCGCTGCCTGCCCGACGGGCGCGTCGTCGCCCGTGTCGCCCCGGCCGTCGCCAGCGATCGGCTGTTCTACCTGGGCACCACCGCCGACGTGTGGATGGACCGGGACGTCACGCTCGAGGGCCTGCCGGCCACGATGGCGACCGCCTACCGCACGCCTCCGCCGCCGCGCGTGTGCCTCGTGCTCGGCGCGGGCAACGCGAGCTCGATCGGCCCGCTCGACGTGCTGCACAAGCTCTTTGTGGAGTTGCAGGTCGTGGTGCTCAAGATGCACCCGGTCATGGCGCACCTCGGTCCCGTCCAGGAGGCTGCGCTCGCGCCGCTCGTGCGTGCCGGGATCCTGCGTGTCGTCTACGGCGACGCGCCCGAGGGCGGCCACCTCGCGCACCACCCGGGTGTGGACACGCTCCACGTGACGGGCTCGGACAAGACGTACGAGGCGATCGTGTTCGGCACGGGCGTGGAGGGCGCCGATCGCAAGCGCCGCGACGAGCCGATCCTGCACAAGCCGTTCAGCGCCGAGCTCGGCAACTTGACGCCGATCATCGTGGTGCCCGGCAAGTGGAGCGGCGCCGACCTCGACTACCACGCGGACAACATCGTCACGATGCTTGCGAACAACTCGGGGTTCAACTGCACGACCTCGCGAGTCATCGTCACCGCACGCGACTGGCCGCTGCGCGAGGCGCTGATGGACCGCGTCCGTGCGCGGCTCCTCGCCCTGCCGCCGCGGCTCGCGTACTACCCGGGCGCCCCGCAGCGGTTTGACGCCTTCCGCGCCCACTACCCGCAGGCGGAGACATTCGGCGAGGCGGGCGCGGGCTCGCTGCCGTGGATGCTGATCCCGGGACTGTCACCCGATGCTGTGGGCGACCCCGCCTACCGCTACGAGGCCTTCTGCCCGATCACCGCGGAGACGGCGATCGACGCGCGCGACACGGCGGAGTTCCTCGACCGGGCCGCCGCCTTCGCGAACGACGGGCTGTGGGGGACCCTCAACGCCACGCTCATCGTGAACCCGGCGACCGAGCGCGACCCCGCGATCCGCCCGGCGCTCGACCGCGCGATCGCGAGCCTGCGCTACGGGACCGTGTCGATCAACCACTGGTCGGCGATCGGCTACGGCCTCGGCGTCACGCCCTGGGGCGCGTTCCCCGGCCACCCGCGCGGCGACATCGGCTCGGGGACGGGCTTCGTGCACAACCCGCTGATGTTCGAGCGGTCCGAGAAGACCGTCGTGCACTCGTGGTTCCGCGCCTGGCCCAAGCCCATGTGGTTCGTGGGCCACCGCACCGCGCACCGGCTCATCCCGCACGTCGTCCGCTACGAGGTCACGCGCAACCCGCTCGAGCTCCTGCCGATCGGGCTGTTCGCGCTGCGCGGGTAGGGCCCGTCGGTCGCCGCGCCGCGCGCCGCCCCGAATTGGGTCTTGCAGTGATATATCTGGTCTCGATATAGTTGTCCCATGGCGCTCACGCGATCGGCGGTCCAGATCCTCTTCGCGCTGGGCGAGGGCGAGCGCCACGGCTACGCGATCATGCGGACCGTCGAGGATGAGACCGCCGGCAGCGTGAGGCTCGGCCCGGGAACGCTCTACACGACGCTTGCGCGTCTCGAAGCGGATGGCCTCATCGAGGAGAGCGACGCGCGGCCGGACCCGGCGCTCGACGACCAGCGTCGCCGCTATTGGCGACTCACGGCGTCGGGGCGCGCGGTGGCGGTTGAGGAGGTTCGGCGGCTCGCGGCGATCGTCGAGCGGGCACGACCGTGGGCGATGGGGGAGGACGAACCATGAGCCGCTCCGAGCGGGTGTACTGGGCCCTGCTCCGCGCCTACCCGCGAAGCACGCGCGACGCGTCCGGCGACGACATGGTGCAGCTGTTCGAGGATCGCCTGCGCGATGCGGACACGCGCCGGGAACGGGCGGGCGTCTGGCTCGAGTCGGTCGCGGACATCGTCGTCACGGCGCCTCGCGAACGGCTTTCCCGGCGCCGCGAACTCCGGATTGCGGAGGGGCCGCCGATCGAGTCCCGGCGTTCCGTGCTCCCAGACTTCGGAGTCGCAGCGCTGCCGCTCGCAATCACGGCATTCCTGATGCTCGCGGCGCCCGGCTACTACAGCCCGTTCTTCGACGAGCGGGTCTACCTCCTCGGGCTGCAAGCCGGAACGTCGGGGCTCTGGATGACCGCGATTCTCGCTGCGATCGGGATCCTGGCCGCGCGCCGCAGGGCCGACCTCAGCGACCCCATGCTTCAGGCGGTCCTCATCGCCGCCCTCGTCGCGCCGACCGTGTTCGTGTTCGTGCTCGTGCCCTGCGACGGGCTCGTCTACCTCGCCTATGCAATGACCTTCTTCGTGCTGGTGGCGAGATTCCGTGCCGTCCAGGTGGCGCTGGTGGTCCCCTTCTTGGCGTGGGTGCTCGTCGGTCCGTGGGTCGTCAACGCCCTCAACGCGCTGGAGTCGTAAGGCGCTGCACCTAGCCCGCCACCTCGGGTTCGAGCGCCTCGAACAGGGTGAGCTGCAAGCCCGCCGGCGCCTCGAGCCGCGAGTTCAGGGAGCGCCACGGCGTCTCGACCGGCGGTGCGATGAGCTCGGCGCCGGCCCGGACGAGCACGTCGGTCACCGCTCGCGCGTCCGCCACCCCGAACGCCACGCGCGGATGGCCGGCGACCCGCCGCCCGACCTCGAGCCTGTCGATGTGCTCGGCATGCGGCACATCCGAGATCTCCAGCGTCGCCCGCCCCGCGTCGAGGATCGTCACGCGCCCGGCGCCGTCCTCGAACGCCCCGATCTCGCTGAGCCCCAGCGCATCGCGATAGAAGCGCAGCGCGCCCTCGTAGTCGTCGGTCGTCACCACCAGGCGCATCTCCAGCACGCCGTCGGCCATCGGTGCCCTCCTCCTCCCCCGCCTCAGGGCGTGCAGCATGGCGCGAAGTCGGCGAGTCCGCCCGGGAATCAATCGGACCCGGGCGCGGTTCCGACGCTCCCGGGTCCTCGCCCGGTTCGCGTGGCTGCGCTTGCCGGGTTGCCATGAGCGTATCAGCCGACCGGCGCTCTCACGCAGGAGCGAGTCGGCGGGCCAGGTTGCGGCCCTACCGCACCCTCGCCGTGTGAGCGGGCCATCGCGGCAGCCCGGACGTCGCCAGTCGCCCCGGCTGCCGGTCGAGCGGGCCGTCCGCGCGGGCGAACCGATGGACGAGCCGACCGTAGGGCCACCACCCGGCCCGGCGACGGGCCCTGCGTCGAACCGCTAGACGGCGACCCCGGCGCGCAGCCCCTCGAGCACGGCCTCCTCGATCGTCCGCGGGCTCTGCACGTCGCCGGCGGCGAGCACCAGATACGCGCCGTCGGTCGCCGCGTCGGCCTCGAGCTCGAGCAGCAGCGCGTCCGCCGGCAGGTGCCCCTGCGCCAACACGAGAGCGACCGTGTCCTCGATGACCACGGCCTCCTCGGTCAGCACGTCTTGCAGGTACACCGCACTCTCGTCCACGCCAAAGAGCCGGGTCGTGGGCAGGATCGTCACGTGCGCCCGCCGCGCCGCCGCGGTCATCTGGTCTCGCACGTACTGCTGGCAGCGCTGGCCGGCCATGTTCCCCGTGACCCCGAGCGTCACGCGGCATCCGCGCGAGGCGAGCAGCGTCGCCACGCCGAGCCCGAGCCAGTCGGAACGGAAGTCCGCCACGACCACGTTGCCCTGCGGCACGGAGGCGGCGTCGCGGATGGCGTCCCACGCCTGGACGATCCGCGGCGACCCGTTGACCTCCATCGGCGGGGTGTACGGCGTGGCGCCGGTGGCGACGATGACGGCCTCGGCCCCGCTCGCCCGCACATACGCCGCGTCCGCGCGCACGCCAGTCACGATGTTGACCCCGGCCCGCCGCGCCTCGCCCTCGAGGTTCGTGATCGCCCCCCCGATCTCGTGGCGATTGGGGAGCAGCTGCGCCAGCCGAATCTGCCCACCCACGCGCCGGTCGGCCTCGACCAGCGTGACCGTGTGCCCGCGCTCGGCCGCGACGGCTGCCGCCTTGAGCCCAGCCGGCCCGCCGCCGATCACGAGCACGTCGCGCGGCGCGTCGGTTGGCGCGTGCCTGGCGTGCCCGGGCTCGCCGTAGCGCGGGAAGGCCCGCTCCCGGCCGGTCTCGGGAAATTGCACGCACGAGATGGGGTGGCTCGCGTGGAAGTGGCCGATGCACGCCTGGTTGCAGCCGATGCAGGCGCGGATCTCGTCGAGGCGCCCGTCCGCAGCCTTTGCCGGCAGCTCCGGGTCGCAGATGAGCGCCCGGGTCATCACGCACATGTCGGCGTTGCCGGCTGCGAGGATCATCTCGGCGTCCTGGGGCTGCGTGATCCGGCCCGCGACCATGACCGGCACTCTGACCGCGGCCTTGACCTTGCGGGCGTGCGGCGCGGTGTACCCGGCCGCGATCGGCGACGGCGGCACAATGTGGTCCGAGCCCGCGAGGGTGGCCGAGGTGCCCCGCACGATCGAGACGTAGTCGAACGCGTCCTCGCCGTCGAGCGTGCGAAGCGCGGCGATCGCCTCGTCCTCGGTCAGGCCGTCCGGGCTCTCCTCGCCGATCGAGATGCGCAGCCCAACCACGAAGCCCGGTCGCGTGGTCGCCCGGCAGGCCGCCAGCGCCTCGCGCAGGAAGCGCAGCCTTCGCTCCTCGTCGCCGCCCCAGCCGTCGGTCCGCAGGTTCGTTCGCGGGTTGAGGAACTGGGAGGGGAGGTACCCGTGCGAGGCGACGACCTCGACGCCGTCGAGCCCCGCGGTCTGCAGCCGCAGCGCCGAGGCCCCGAACCCCTCGATGATCTCGTTGATCAACGTCTCGGTCATCGCCCGCGGGATGACGTGGAACCGCTCGGTCGGCACCGGTGACGGCGCCCAGGCCACCGCGAGCGTCCCGTCCTCGGTGTCCATGATCTCGCGGCCGCCGTGGAAGAGCTGCCCGAACACCTTCGCCCCATGCCGGTGGATCACGACGGCGAGCTCGGTGTAGCCCGGGATAGTGTCGTCCGTGTCCGCGGTCAGCTCGGTCGAGGTGTAGCGCGCCGTCGGGTGGACGCCCGCGACCTGGATCACGATCAGCCCGGCGCCGCCGCGCGCCCGCGCCTCCTGATAGGCGATGAGCTGGTCGGTGATCAACCCGCCCACGGCCATGACGGTGTCGTGTCCCGACGAGAGGATCCTGTTGCGGATCGTCACCGAGCCGATGGTGATGGGCGAGAACAGGTTCGGGAACGAGGCAGCGGCGGTCGGCGTCGTCATGCGCAGAAGGATGGCGCGACCGTCGTCCCTGCGGAGCGCCCGTCGCGCGGGACGGCCCGGCCGGGCGCACGCTGCCCCTCGAGGCTCCTGGCGCACGGAAGCCTTTGCGCGATCGCCGGGGCGGTGGGTCTTGGTGATGCCGAAGCGCCCTCGACGGGCGGGCCCGCCCGCCCTTGGCCCGGCTGGCGGCCCTGCGATCGGCTCGCCGGGTGTCTGGTCCGCCGGAGTGGCCCGCTCGCCCGCCGGAGCCTTGGAGCCCGGCGAGTGGGCCGCCAGGCGGCCTGGGCGACGCCGCGCCCGTCCGCAGGGCCGCCGGCCGGCCCGATGCGCCAGGACGGTGCCCAAGGGCGCTATTCGGCACTCTCCCGATTGACAGCCGATGCAGGGGCCGCTGGTATCGTGGACACGATGCAGCCGCTCGTCGCGCACTGGATGGGGAGGGTCCCGTACCGCGAGGCGTGGGACCTCCAGAAGATGCTGGCCGCCGCACGCGCGGACGGTCGGATCGGCGATCGCCTGCTGCTTCTCGAGCACCCGCCCGTGCTCACGCTCGGCCGCCAGGCGTCGGACGCCCACGTGCTCGCCCCGGCAGGGATGCTCGAGGCGCAGGGCATCGAGGTGATCCGCGTCGAGCGCGGCGGCGAGGTGACCTACCACGGCCCCGGGCAGCTCGTCGCGTACCCCATCGTCAAGCTCGCCGAGCGCGAGGTCTACCTGCGCGAGTACGTGCGAGCGCTCGAGGCCGCGATGGCCGACACCTGTGCCGCGAACGGGGTCGAGGCCGGGCGCCGCGAGGGTCACCCGGGATGCTGGGTGGATGCCGATGGGCCGCTCGTGCGCAAGATCGGCGCGCTCGGCGTGCGGGTGGAGCGTGGCGTGACGTACCACGGCATCGCGCTCAACGTGACCACCAGGCTCGCGGACTTCGCGCTGATCGACCCGTGCGGGATGCCAGGCCTGCGGTCAACGTCCATCGCGGCCGAGCTCGGCCGTCGCACCGAGGCTCCGAGCACCGAGAGCGTCGAGGCGGCTGCCCGCGTCTTCGCCCCCGCGCTCACGGCACGCCTGGGCGCGGCGCTGGCCTGGTCGGACGAGGACCCGCGGGTCGCGCCCGCCCCCGCCGAGCCGGCCGGGTCCGCTGAAGTGCAGGCCGCCGGGAGCGCCCGATGAGCCAGGGCCTCTTCGAGCTGCGCAAGGACGCGATCACCGGCTGGTGGGTCGCCACGATCATCGACCGCACGTTCGCGCGCGAGCGCTTCGCTCAGGCCGCGGCGCTGATCGAGGACCGCGGCGACTGCTTCAACTGCCGGATCCCCGCCGGTGACGGCATCCGCCTCCGGATCCTCAAGGACTTCGCGTTCACCGTCGCAGGCACCGAGGAGGAGGCGCGAGCGAGGGAGGGGACCATCGCCCAGGTCTCGCTCCTCGACGCGCGTGCTGCGGGCTCCTGGCGCACCGTCGTGGCGCCGCCGCAGGAGCACCGCCCGCTCCACGCCGTGGGCAGCCAGACGATCGAGGAGCTGCTCGCGCGCTGCCGCGACGAGATCGTCGCTGCCCGGACCGCCGGGGCCACCAAATACCTCCAGGTCCTCCAGAACTGGGGCGCCCAGGCCGGGGCTCGGACGAACCACCTCTGCTTCGACCTGTACGACCTGCCGCAGATCCCGCACCGGATCGCGGAGGAGCTCGGCGGCGCGGCCCGGTTCCTCATCCGGGAAGGCGAGTGCCCGTATTGCCGGCTCGTCCGAGACGAGGTCCGCCACCCCGGGCGCCTGCTCTACGCCGACGACCACGCCGTCGCGTTCGCGCCGTACGCAAGCCGCTCGCCGTTCGAGGTGTGGGTCGTCCCGCGCCGCCACGACGCGGACTTCGCGCGCGCCGACAACCGCGACATCATCGCCACCGCCGAGGCCCTCCGCCAAGTGCTGGCCAAGCTCGCCGGCAGCCTCAACAACCCGCCTTACAACCTCGTGCTCCACAGCGCGCCGCTGCGCGAGCAGGTGGACGCGACGTACCACTGGCATTGGGAGATCCACCCCCGCCTGCGCGAGATCGCGGGCCTCGAGCTCGGCACTGGGCTACCCGTCAACTCGGTCTCGCCCGAGGACGCGGTGGAGGAGCTCCGCCTCGGCCGCGTGGACGACGGGCCACCGGAGCACCCTCGGCGATGACGATCCGACGGGTCTGGCGTCACACGCCGGGGGGCGACTCCGTCACAGGCGACCGGGGAGGGGCGAACACGGTCGGGCCCAGTCGACCGCAGCCGATGGAGCCAGCGTGGCATTCGAACCGGTCGAGTACGAGCGGCGCGCCCTGCCGAGCGTGCGCCCGATGAGCACCACGTGGCACGCCGACGAGGCGTATCGCTTCGTCGAGGAGCTGTTCGCCAAGCACCAGAACGAGATCTACGCATACCTGCTGCGCATGCTCCGCGACCCGGAGCTCGCCGCTGACCTCACGCAGGACGCCTTCGTCAAGGCGTACAAGGCGTACGACGCGCTCCAGAAGCCCGAGAACGCGCGGGCATGGCTCTACCAGATCGCCCACCGCGTCGCGCTCGACGACCTGCGCCGCCGGCGGATCGTGCGGTTCGTGCCGCTCGTCGGCGAGGCCCGCAACAGCACCCCGTCGGCGGAGCACCTCGTGATGGAGGCCCGGCTCTCGGGCGACCTGCAGCGCGCGCTCGAGAAGATCCCCGAGCGCCAGCGCCAGGCCCTGCTCCTCGCCGAGCTCCATGACATGACGGGCCTCGAGCTCGCCGCGGCGCTCGGCGTGTCGCACGTCGCCGCGCGGGCGCTCCTCACCCGGGCCCGCGAGAGCCTCCGCCAGGCGCTCGCCGCAGAGAAGGTCGTCGATGCCCAGCACGAGGCGGACATGGACGCCGCGCGGGAGCAGCGCCGGTGACCGCGCACGACGCGGGCCGCGGCCACGAGCGGGCGCGCGAGCTCGCAGCCCTCCGCGCAGACGAGTTCCTGCCACCCGAGGACGAGGCCTGGCTCGCCGACCACCTCGACTTCTGCGACGCCTGTGCCGTGGTCGCGGCCGAGTACGACGCGCAGCACGACCTGTTCGCCGACCTGCGCGCCTGGACGCCGGAGCCCCCGCGCGATCTGTGGGCCCGGACGGCAGCCGCCATCGAGGCCGAGCGCCGACCCCGCGCCGCGGCCCCGGGCTGGCGACTTCGCGACCGCTCGCCGCGGGCTGCGCGACGCCTCACGCTGGCGCCCGTGGCCGCAGTCGTGGCCGTCGTGGTGATCGTCGGCGCCGGATTGCTCAACACGGTCCCGCTCGGCCCCGGCGTCGGCACCACGGGAGCCACGCCGATCGCGCTGACCGCCGCCGCGGACATCCAGGTCATCGGCCGCGACCGCCAGGGCAACGTGCAGATCCTGAGCCGTCCGGTGGGCTCGGTGTGTCCGGTCGGCGTGGCGGTCTGCGGTGCCCAGCCCACCTTCGCCGTCACGTCGGTGAGCGGCGTCCAGTCCGCAACGACCCTCCAGGGCGCGATCTCGCCGTCCGGCGACCGGATGGTCGTCGTCGCGAAGGACGCCGCCGGTGAGGGCGTCTACATCGTGCCGGTGCGGTCGGGCGCCGCGAGCCCCGCCCCCGCCAAGAGCGCAGTGCCAGTCGCCAGCTCGACTGCGGCTGCGGTCACGCCGTCGCCCAGTCCGTCGGCGAGCGCCTCGCTCGAGACCACGGCCAGCACCGCGTCCACCTCGCCCGACGTCTCGGCCTCGCCCGTCGAGAGCCCGGCAACCGCTTCGGCCTTCCCCGTCACCTCCGCCTCGCCGGCCGCTACCCCGTCCGATGCGGCCACCGGCAGCCCTGATGCCACCGCGACCGCAACGACGCCGGCGCCCGCGTCGCCGTCCGCGACCCCCTCCGCGGCGCCCACCACGCTGCCCTCGGTCGAGGTCACGCCCGCGCCCGATGCCGCCATCAAGATCGCGAGTGGCGTGACCGTCGTGGGCACGCCCATGTACGCGCCCGATGGCGTGCACCTCGCCTTCGCGGCCATGCCGTCCAACGGCAGCGCCGGTCCTGACATCTACGTGTGGACCACGGGCGACAAGACCGCGCAGGCCATCACGTCCGACCACACCACCTGGCTCGCCGCCTGGACCCCTGACGGGATCCTCGTGAGCCGGGTCGCTTCGGGCACGCCTGCGACCTTCCTGCTCGACCGTGCAAGCGGGCACGCCACCCCCGTCGGCGACCCCGGCATCTGGCTCCCCTCCCTCTCGCCCGACGGCAGCAGCGCCGCTTGGTGGGACGGCACCGTCAAGCTCGCCGCCGACGGCGTGACTTGGGTTCCCGACGCGGGCAAGCTCGTCGCGGGCTCGTGGCCGGTCGCGAACAGCGGCGGCACCCCGCAGGTCCTGGCGAAGGGACCCCTCGCGGCGTGGCAGGTCCGCTGGTCCGCCGATGGCACCGCGGTGGCGGTCTGGACGGTCGTGGACCGGGCGAGCGGCAAGCTGAGCCTGTACCGCGTGGACCCCGCCACGAACGCCGCCGACCTCGCCGACCCGATGCTCGACGCGGCGCCTGCCAACCCCGATTTCTCGCTGCGAACTGGGCGCCTCGCGTGGACCACGCCCACCCAGGGCGTGCCCCAGGTCGTCGAGGTGCTCGCCTGGTCCGGCAAGACGATCGGGCACATCGAAGTCCCCGCTGACGGGAGCGGCACGGTCGTCCCCTGACCCGGTCAGCACGCCGCAAGGGGCGGAACGGTCTGCGAATCTGACGTCTTCCCCTTTGCTTGGGTCGGCGGATGCGCTAGATTCCCGTTCCTCATGCGACGCAGAGCGGTCGTCGCGGTCTCGGCGCTCATCGCCGCCGCCGCACTGATCGGCTTGCCTGGTCCCGCCGGCACGACGGCCCCCTCGCCGGCCAGGGAACTCCAGGCAGCCGCATTCATACCAGTGCCGAACTCGTCGGCCGCCTCGGCATCCTCGCCGGCGGCGGTGCTTGACAGCGCCCTGCGCGCTGACGGGTATCTCGGCGACGGGACGCAGCTCGTCGAGCGCGGGACGGCCCCGTCCGGACCCACGTCCAAGCCGTCCATCACGCAGCCGGCCGTCAGCGCGGGCAAGGACTGGAAGCCGGCGCTGCACAAGATGACCGGCTGGGCCACGTTCTACGACAACGGCACGACCGCGATGCGCCTGCCCCGGGGCACGGTCGTCCGGATCTGCGGCGCCGGCGGCTGCATCCTGCGGACCGTGAACGATTATGGCCCGCAGAAGCCGTCGCGCATCGTGGACCTGTACCGGCCTGACTTCTTCGCCATCTGCGGATGCGCGTCGTGGTCGGGCACGACCTGGGTGACGGTCTCGGTCTACTGACCGCCCGCCGCGGGCCGCGATGGTCCTCGATGACCCGGGCGGGATCGCCGCCCGCTCGCGCGCCCTCACGCCCGGCTGGTGCGCGCCGGTCGCGCTAGACTTCACATCGATTTCCGCGCCGGTCCCGTGAGGCCGGGTGGCCCCGTGAGGCCGGGAAGGAGGAGCGAGCCGCGTGCGACGCTACGGGTTGACCCCATGACGGGCCGCCGGATCATGACGGCGGAGGATGTCCGCCGGGCGACCATCCGCATCTCCCACGAGATCGTCGAGAAGCACGCCGGCACGGACGGGCTGGCGCTCGTCGGCATCCAGCGGCGCGGCGTTCCCCTCGCGCACCGGATCGCCGAGGCGATCCGCGAGAACGAGGGTGTGGACGTGCCCGTCGGCGCGCTCGACATCACCTTCTACCGCGACGACCTCTCGCTCGTTGCCCAGCAGCCCATCGTTAAGGGCACGGACATCGCCTTCGACCTCAACGGCAAGACGATCGTGCTCGTGGACGACGTGCTCTACACGGGCCGGACGATCCGCGCCGCGATGGACGCGCTCATCGACTACGGGCGGCCTCAGGCGATCCGCCTCGCCGTCCTCGTTGATCGCGGCCATCGCGAGCTCCCCATCCGCGCGGACCACGTGGGCAAGAACGTGCCCACCTCGCGCGAGGAGGTCGTGAAGGTCACGCTCGAGGAGACGGACGGCGAGGACGCCGTCGAGATCGAGCGGCGTCCCGGCGCCGACGCAGCCGGAGGGTCGGTCGAATGAGCACCGGGTCGGACCGTCCGGAGGGGGCGACACCGGCCCCCGTTCACTGGGCGCACAAGCACCTGCTCGACGTGGACGGGCTGACTCGCCCGGACATCGAGCTCGTGATGCGCACCGCGGACGAGATGCACGACGTCCTCGCGCGCCCCATCCCCAAAGTGCCGGCCCTGCGCGGCCTGGGCGTGACCATCCTGTTCTACGAGGCGTCCACGCGAACCAGGGTGAGCTTCGAGGTGGCGGCCAAGAACCTCTCAGCCGACGTGGTCAACATCGCGGCCGCCTCGTCGTCGGTGTCCAAGGGCGAGTCCCTCGTGGACACCGTGCGCACCGTCGAGGCGCTCGGCGCGGACATGATCGTCATGCGCCACAACGTGTCCGGCGCGCCGTACCTCGCTGCGGAGATCTTTGGCGGCAGCGTGCTCAACGGCGGCGACGGCTGGCACGCGCACCCGTCCCAGGCGCTGCTCGACCTGTACACGCTGCGCTCGCGGCTGCCGGGCGGCTCGCTCGAGGGGCGCAAGGTCGTCATCCTCGGCGATGCGCTCCACTCGCGTGTGGCGAGGTCGAACATCTGGACCCTCACCGCGATGGGCGCGGACCTCTGGCTCTGCGGCCCTTCCACGCTCCTGCGCGGCTACGACGCGTGGGCGGCGGCAGGGGCGGCCGGGCGCCGGTTCACCGTGACGTCAGACGTGGGCGCGGCCCTGCGGGACGCGGACGCTGTCATGGCGCTGCGGATCCAGAAGGAGCGCATGGCGTCGGGCCTGCTGCCATCGCTGCGCGAATACGCGGCGCGGTACGGGCTCACCGCGGAGCGGCTGCGCGCTGCCAAGCCCGAGGTGATCGTAATGCACCCGGGACCCATGAACGAGGGCGTCGAGATCGCGGCGGATGTGGCCGCTGGCCCGCACTCGGTGGTGACCGACCAGGTGAGCAACGGCGTCGCCGTCCGGATGGCGCTGCTGTACCTGCTCGCCGGGACGCGGCGGACGGAGGCGGGCGCGTGAGCGGGTTCGAGCAGACGATCCGCGGCTGGGCGGTCGATCCGGCCGTCGGGCGCGAGGGCGCAGCCGAGGTCGTCGTGCGCGACGGCACCTTGGCGCGGCTCACGTGGCTCGAGGGCGCCGAGGCCGACGGCATCAGCGCGACCGGCACGCTGATCCTGCCGGGCCTCATGGACATCCACGCGCACTTCCGCGAGCCCGGCAACGAGGATGCGGAGACGGTCGCGACCGGTCTCGCAGCGGCAGCCCATGGCGGCTTCACGACCGTGGCGCTGATGCCCAACACAACGCCCGCGATCGACGAGCCGTCCGTGGTGGCGCGAATCCGCGCTGCGGCCGCCGCCTCGGGCTCGCCGGTGCGGACGCTCATCTACGGCAGCGTCACCGCCGGTCGCAGGGGCGAGACGCTTTCCGCGATGGGCGAACTGGCGGACGCGGGCGTGGTCGGGTTCTCCGATGACGGGGCGTCCGTGCGGTCGGCGTCGCTGCTGCGCAACGCGCTGATGTACGCGGGATCGCTCGGGCTGCCGATCGTGGACCATCCCGAGGACAGCTCGCTCACCGAGGGCGCGGAGGCCCACGAGGGGCTGATCGCGTCGGTGCTGGGCCTGAAGGGCTGGCCGTCCGCCGCCGAGGCGGGCTCGATCGCGCGCTCGATCGCGATCCTCGAGGACGTCGTCCGCGACGTGCCCGGCGCGCGGCTCCACCTGACGCATGTCTCGACCACGGAGGGGCTCGAGGCGGTGTTCGCCGGCCTGGGCAAGGGCCTGCCGGTCACCAGCGACGTCACGCCGCACCACCTCGCGTTCACCGACGAGTGGATCGCCGGCGCCCGGCGCTGGTCCTGGGACGTCCCGCGCGGCGCGGACGCGCAGACAATCGACCCGTGGGTCAGCGGGGGCATCGTGGCGCCGCCGTTCGACCCGTCGCTCCGCGTCAACCCGCCGCTCCGCTCGCCCGACGACGCCTCGGCCTGCTGGGTGCACCTCGCGATGGGCACCGCCGTCGCGATCGCGACCGACCACGCGCCCCACACCGAGGTGGACAAGCACGTCGAGTTCGGCTGGGCCATCAACGGCATCAGCGGGATCGAGACGGCGCTCTCGGTCGTGCTCGCGGGCGTCGCGGCCGGCCAGCTGCCGCTGATGAAGGCCGTCGCCGCGCTGACGACCGGCCCCGCGTTCGTGCTCGGCGACCGGGCGGGGATCGCCCCCGGGCTGCGTGAGGGCGAGCCCGCGGACCTGGTCGTCGTGGACGCCGGGGCGACCTGGACCGTCTCGGCGGCGTCCCTGCGCTCGAAGGGCAAGAACACCCCGCTGCTCGGGCGCGAGCTGCCCGGCGTCGTGCGCCTCGTGCTCGCCGGCGGCCGCGTCGCCTACGCCGAGGGCTGACGGAGACCCGCGATGACCGACCGCAACCGTCGGATCCTGGCCGTGGCGCTCGTTGTGGCTGGCGTCGTGCTGGTCGGGTACGCGCTGCTCGTGATCTGGCTGATGGCCCGCGGCGACTATGAGGTCGGGCCGCTGCGCGTGGTCACGGTGGTGGTCAATCTCGTGACCGCCGTGATCTGCCTCTGGGGCGCCCGGTTCTTCTCGCGAGCCGGGCCGCCGCGCCGCTGACTCTGGGGCTGCGGCGCTATCCCCGCGGGCCGGCGGACGGCTGCGGTGCCGAGGCGACGGGCGGCAGGTCCGACGGCGCGGTCGCGAGCATCTTGCCGGTGTAGGCGTCCACCAGGAGCCAGCGCGGGAACAGCGAGCCGTCGTCGGCGATGACCACGTCGCGCATGTACCAGACCGCGACGTTCGCGAAGCCCGCGATCTTCCCGAGGCGTGCTGCAGCGGCACCGGCGGCGGGGTCCAGCCGGGCCACGGTCGCGGGGCGGGCGAGGACGGCGAGCAGCGTCACCACGTGCTGATCGGCCGAGGCCGGGGGTGTGAGCGCGATGCCCGCGCCCTGGCGGGGCTCGAGCAGGGGGCGCAGCGTCGCATCGGCGTCGCCGGCCCAGACCACGCGCTCCACGACGAAACCCTGGTCGCAGGTGCCCGGGTCGGCGCCGCACGAGCCGGCGACGCCGAACCGGCCGATGACCTCGACGGCGACCGGGCCCGCCGCAGCCGCGCTGCCACCCGTGACCGCCGACGGCAGCACGACGCCCGGCGGGACCGTGACGTGGAGGTGGGCCGGCCGTGCGCCGGACGCGCCGAGCCCGCCAGCGGTCGGCGAATCGAACAGGGTTCCGAGGCGGTCGCACCAGGCGCCGAACGTGATCATCGGCGAGGCGCAGTGGGTGGCCGGGCCCGCGAGCGCGAGGTACCCGGCGACCACGACGACCGCGGGCGGCCCGGCGGACGACGCGCGAGCGGCGAGCACCGCGGACGGCAGCAAGGCCGGCAGCGAGCGGAACGTGGCGGGGAAGCCCGCGAGCGACGGCGGGACGGCCGGGGGCGCGCTCGCGGCAGGGGATCGCGTCGGCGCCGCACTGGGGGACACCACCGCCAGTGCGGACGCCGACGCATCGAGCCGGTCATCCTGCGCCGGTTTCGGGCCCAGCAGCCCCGCTCCCACGATGGTGGCGAGCAGCGCGACCGGAGCGACGAAGCCGGCGGCCCTCAGGAGGCGCCGGATCGGTGATCGTGAGTTGATGGACGCTGGCTCAACGATCATCTCGTGGTCTATACGCTGCCCGAGGTCCATCGGATGCGCCGACGGCTTGCGATCGGTCGCGAGCATCGTAGGCTGCGCGCCATGAGCACCATTCCCGAGCTCGCCTCCGTGCAGGAGCGGGTGTTCTGGCACACCACCACGCCCGAGGTCCCGAGCCACGCCGGGCGCGACCTGCCTGACGTGGCGGACGTCGTCGTCATCGGCGGCGGGCTGATGGGCCTCTCGGCCGCGCGGCGATCGGCAGAGCTCGGCGCGAGCACCGTCCTGCTCGACGCGGATCGCCTCGGCTTCGGCGGCTCCACCCGCAACGGCGGCATGTGCCACCCCGGGTTCAAGCACGGGGTGCTGGCGCTGATCGCCGAGCACGGGGAGGCCAAGGGACTCGCGATCTACCAGGAGTCCGTGGACGCCTACGAGCACGTGCGTGAAGTGGCCATGGCGGTCGACGCCGACTTCGAGGCGTTCGGCGGGCTGGCGCTCGCGTACGCGCCGTCGCACGTCGCGGGGCTGGCGAGGAGCGTCGAGGGGCTGCGCCGCGCGGGGATCGAGGCGCACCTCGTTCCCAAGGCGGAGCTGCGCTCTGAGATCGGCACCGACGCCTACGCCGGCGGCATGGTCAACGAGCGGTACGCCGGGCTCAACCCCGCCAAGCTCACGTACGGCCTCGTCGGCCTCGCCGAGGCGGCCGGAGCTTCGCTCCACGATGGCGTCCGCGCGCTGCGGGTCCGGCCCCATGCCGACGGCCGCACGGTGGTCGAGACCTCGCGAGGGCCGATCATCGCGCGGGACCTGATCGTGGGCACCAACGGGTACACCGGTGGCGTGACGCCCGGGCTGCGACGCCGGCTCCTGCCAATCCGCTCGTACATCATCGTGACCGACCCGCTGCCCGACGACCTCGCCCGCGAGATCAGCCCGCGCCGGCGGATGTTCTCCGACACCAAGAACTACCTGTTCTACTGGCGCCTCACCGCGGACAACCGGATGCTGTTCGGCGGGCGCGCGTCGATGTGGCCCACCTCAGTGGGGCGCACGGCGGCGATCCTGTGGCGCTCGATGGTCGAGCTCCACCCGCAGATGCGCGGGACGCGCGTCGCCTACACGTGGGGCGGCAACGTGGGGTTAACGCACGACCGGATGCCGCACGTTGGGCGGATGGACGGCGTGGCGTACGCGGTGGGCTGCTGCGGGTCGGGGGTGGCGATCATGCCTTGGCTCGGACGGCGCGTGGCCGAGTGGGTGGGCGGGGGTCCTGCGCCTGAGCTCGCGGCGTTGCGGTTCCCGCTGGTGCCCGCGCCGTACGAGGGGCGGGCGTGGTTCCTGCCGCTCGCTGGCGAGTACTGGAAGACGCAGGACCGCCTGGCGGCGCGCGAGGCCGCGAAGCGGGGATAGGGCCGTTCCGTCGAGTCGCCGGCGCCACGCCGGGCCGGCTGATGGCCCTACTGACGGTTGCTGCGTCGATTGGGCCGCTTCAGTGGCCCAATCATCGGGTGAGGCAGCATCCAGGCGCCGAATCGCCCGGGCCATGGCCCGCTCGACGGATGAACCGCCCGTAGGGCCCCGCCACGGACCGCGGGACGCAGCCACGGCCGAACGGCTACGGGACCGTGGCACGCACCGTCCATCGTGGCGATGAGCACCTCGACGTTCGGGTCGTCGTCGACCCGGTGTACCCGAGCCCGTGCGCATCCGCGGTTCCCACTAGAGCGTCGCGGCCAACCGCCGGAGCGTCGCGAGGAGCCGGTCGATGTCCGCCTCGGTCGTGAGGTAGTTCACGATCCCGGCGCGCAGGTACGCCTGGCCGCGGAGCGTGGTCGTGGACAGCCAGCCGTCGCCGTTGATCTCAAGCGCCGCGCACAGGTGGTCCTGGTGGTCGTCGAGCGCGCGCGGGTCCATCGCGGCGGCCGCGACCGAGCCGCCGGGCAGGTGCCGGAAGCACACCACCGAGAGCTCGGGCACCGCCGGCGCCGCCTCGAAGTCGTCCGCCTCGGCGCAACGCCTGGCGAGGTACGCGGCCACGTCGTCGTTCATCTCGATGAGCCGCCCGAAGCCCGAGGTTCCCAGGTGCTTCCACGACGCCCACAGCTTGAGCGCCCGAAAGCGTCGCGTGCCCTCGAAGCCCAGCTTGTAGAAGTTGAGCTGGCCGGCGTGGGCGTCGTGCTCGAACTCGGCCTCGCCAGCCGGAGCTGCCTCCCCGCCGCGGTAGTACTCGGGCGAGCGGTCGAACGTCTCGCGCAGGTGGTCGCCCTTGCGCACCAGGAGCGCGCCCAGGTCGTACGCCTGGAAGAACCACTTGTGCGGGTCCACGGTCACCGAGTCGGCGAGCTCGAGGCCGGGCACCCGGGACGCGTCGCGGGTCGAGAGCCGAGCCGCCCCGCCGTACGCCGCGTCCACGTGGAACCACAGGCCCTCGGCGCGCGCCAGCTCGGCCAGCTCGGGCACCAGATCGACAGAGCCCGTGTTTGTCGATCCCGCCACGGCGCACACGGCCACCGGCCGCAGCCCGCGCGCCCGGTCGGCGGCGATCGCCTCGGCCACGGGCTCGGCGTGCAGGCGGAAGCCGTCGTCGGTCGGCAGCACCACGAGGGTCTCGGGCGGGAAGCCCAGCTCGTCGAGCGCCCGCGCGATCGAGAAGTGCGTCTGGTCGCCGGTGTAGACCCGGATGCCCTCGAGCGAGGCACCGCGGGGCGGTCGCGAGAGCCCGGCGAGCCGCGTGAGGTGGATGTCGCGCACGAGCGCCATCGCGATGAAGTTGGCCATCACGCCGCCCGACGTGCACAGGCCGAAGCTGCCCTCGCCATACCCGACGAGGTCGCACAGCCAACGGACGACCTCCTCCTCGATGAACGCGGCGACCGGGCCGCAGTGCCAGACGTCGATGCCCTGGTTCGTCCACTGGGTGAGGATCTCGCCCGCAATGGATGCGACGAGCGGTGGCGGCGTGAAGTACGAGAGCACGCGCGGGTGGTACGAGTTGAGCGTGTGCGGGGCGATGCGCGCAGTGAACTCGTCGAGGACGGCCTGCAGGGTCGTTGGATCGGAAGGGGCCGGACCCGGGCCGCCCGTCACGCCGTAGTGCTCGCGGCGGATCGTCGCGTAATCGACCGGCAGGCCGATGCCGTGGACCATCGCCTCGTCGTAGAGCCAATCGAGCGAGGTGGTCCAGACGGCTTCGCCGGCGCGCTGGAGCGCCTCGCGGGAGGTGGCGGCGTCGCGGATCCCGATGAGCTCGGGCTCGGGATGCCAGCGGAAGGGGGCAAGCGGGTCGAGGTTCGCGGTAGGGTCGTCCATCGCGGCGAATGGTACGACCGGTGGCGTGGGCGGCGCGGCCTATCCACTGATCGAGGCGCGATCCGACTGGCAGAGGTTGCGGGCCGACCGCTCCGCGATGGATTGCCCGTGGATCGCGTTGCGCCGTCGCAGGCGAGTCCGAGGGCCAGGCCGCCGGGCGGGATTCCAAACCCATTGAACACGGGCGAGCGGAATCCGCCTGCGTCGTGCGGGTGGGCCGATCGCGCGGCCCTCGCTGCGCTCGTCACGAGCGGTCACCGACCGTAGAAGGAGGTCTCCGCAGCCGGATCGACGACGTTTGGCCCGAATTCGGCGGGCCCGACCCTCGTCTTCGCGCACGTTGTTCATTCCTTGTGGAATCCGGCGAAAGCGCAGGCACGAAGACGCCCCGCGAGGGCCGAAGCCGCCGCGGGGCGCCGGAATGATGACGAGGGCCCGAACCTAGACGAGCAGGTCCCGGTACATGCGCAGGTAGGACGCGGTGGCGTCGATCAGCTTGTCGATGTCCTCGTCCGTGTGGGCGCCCGTGAGGAAGCCGCGGATCATGTAGTGCGGGTGCACGTAGATCCCGCGGTCGAGGAGCCAGTTGCGGTAGCCACGCTGGATCGGGTGGTTCTTGTCCATCGCGAACCGGGCGAAGTCGCGGTACCGGCGGAGCGGCTGGTCGGTGAAGACCACGCTCCACACGCCGGCCGTCTGGCGGGCGCGCACCTTCACGCCCAGCTCGTCGGCCACGGCGTTGATGCCGTCCGTGAGCCGATCGCCGAGCGCGAAGATGTGCTTGTGGATCGCCCCATCCTGGACGATCTTGGTCACTTCGAGCGCGACCGCCGCGTTGAGCGAGTGACCCGCGAAGGTCCCCGCGAACAGCACGTCGCCCTGCGGCCCCAGGTGGTCCATGATCTCGCGCCGCCCGACGAGGGCCGAGATGGGGAACCCGTTGCCCATCGCCTTGCCGAAGGTCGAGAGGTCGGGCGTGACGCCGTAACGGCCCTGCGCGCCGCCGGGACCGTGGCGGAACCCGGTGATGACCTCGTCGAAGATCAGCAGGGTGCCGGCCTTGGTGCACGCCTCGCGCAGCCCCTCGAGGAACCCGGGCTCGGGGAAGATCGCCCCACCGTTGTGGAACACGGGCTCGAGGATCACCGCGGCGATCGTGTCGCCCTCGGCCTCAAGCGTGCGCTGTACGGACGCCAGGTCGTTGTACTGCTTGACGATGACGAGGTCACGCACGAACTTGGGGATGCCGGCAGATCCGGGGACCGGCGCCGGGTCGGCCTCGTCGGACTCGTCGGTCGCAAGGTGGCTGCTCCACGACACGTAGTCGTGCCAGCCGTGGTAGTTGCCCTCGAACTTGAGGATCCGCTCCCGGCCGGTGAAGCCGCGTGCCAGGCGTACCGCGTGGTAGGTGGCCTCGGTGCCGGTGCAGGAGAAGACGACCTTCTCCGCGCTCGGGATCATCTCGACCAAGCGCTCGGCCAGCTCCACCTCGAGCGGGTTCGCTGACGCGAACGAGACGCCATGCTCGTCCATCGCGCGCACGACCGCTGCGTTGATCCGGGGGTCGTTGTGCCCCAGGAGCACGGCGCCGAACGACTGGTGGAAGTCGATGAACTCGTTGCCGTCGACGTCCCAGATTCGGGAGCCCTGGGCTCGGGTCATGAACAGGGGGTAGGGGCCCGCGCCGCGTCCCTCGCCCTGGACCCCGCCGGGCTCAACCTTGGAGGCGCGCTCGAACATGGCGCGCGATCCGCTGGTGTCGATGTTGCCCATCGAGTCCGCGACGAGCGGTGGGGCCGTGGTCATGTGCTGGTCGCCGGTCATGGCAGCCTCCGATCGGGTCACGGTCGCCGCCGAAAGCTCATGCGGTCGGACCGGCCCGACACCATGATGGGGCACACGTCGCCCGTGTTCCAGAAGCTGGCACGGCGAGGGCTCGCGAGGCTGGGCTCACGCGAGCGCAGGGGCCGGCGCCGCCACCGGAGCGGGCGTGGGGCGGTCCAGATCGCCCGCTCAGTCGGGGATCGGCGCCCCGGGCGGCGGAGGCGGCGGGCCCGGTGGCGTCCCGTACGGGGACGAGGTCGTCGTTGACGACGGGCCGTAGGGCGACGACGTCGACGTTGACGACGGGCCCACGTACGCCGAGGGCCCCGGCTGGCTCGTCGGTGCGGCCGGCTGCCCGCTCGGGGCGACGGGGCTGCTCGGCGCCAGCATGCTCGACGGCGGGCTCGCCTCGGTCACCACCGGCTGTCCGGTCGGCCAATTCGGCCCCGTCGGCAGCGCGGGGGCGCCCGAGGCCACCATCTGGGCGCGGATCTCGCGATCCCGGGCGGCGCACCGCAGCTCGACCCTGAGCATGATCAGCGCCAGCAGGATGGTGCCGGCGGCCGCCATCAGCTCGACAACCACCTGGAGCCAGAAGCTCTGGTCGAGGGCCGAACTGAAGGCGGCGAACGCAGCGTCCTCGCTCTGGGCCTTCACCAGGTTGCCGAACATGGCGATCCCGATCATCCATCCGCCGAACCAGCTCAGCACCCACGAGCCCACGATGCCGATGACGGCCGCGAGCACCATGAAGGCACCGCCGCCCTCCGGGTCGACGCGGTAGAGCAGGTCCTGGACCATGCCCGGGACCTTGAAGAAGTTCCAGATCGGGATCAACGTGTAGATGAAGACGCGCATCGGGCTCCGCGACGGCGCGCCGCCGCCCAGCAGCGGGACGTTCCTCGTCACGAGGGCGAGCCAGCCGGCAAGGGTCAGCACCGCCAGCAGCATCAGACCACCCTGGAGGAGCGACAGCAGGCCGAGCTGCACGGCTGGGACGACGTTCGCGCTGCTTGCCGCCGTGTGACCGCCGTTGAGCGCGTTCATGAAAGCCTGCTTCTGGTCGGCGAAGGAGGCGGTGGTGAGCTTGAGGATGAGGAGGCCGAGGATCGCCACGGCGAACAGCAGGGCGGCCGTGATCAGGGCGAGCGGCCACGAGATCACATAGCTGCTGACGCTCCGCTCGGCGGCGGCGTGCTCGGCGCGGAGGTCGAGCCCCGGCGTCTCGAGGGCGGCCGTGCGCGAGGCCCGGCAGTGGTAGCACTTGTCGTCGCGCCTGCGGTTGATCGACTTGCAGGAGTCGCAGACCCAGATGTCGTTCACGACCCGAATCTAGGGCCTTCTGGCCGCGCCTGTTCGTGCTCGGCGCACGCCCGCCCGATGCGACGCCAGGCGCCGCGGCGTCCCGTCGGCCGGACCGGGCGCCCGCAGACGGTACAGTGGCGCCGTGACCACCCCGCAGAGCCCCCGCAAGCCTGGACCGGTCGCCTACAAGGGCGAGCCGCTCGATGCCGAGCGCGGCCCAGGCCTCGGCTGCTTCTGGTTCCAGATGATCCTGCTGGTCGTGCTGATCATCCTGACGCCGCTCTCTGTGGACGTGCTCCACTGGGGCACCACGATCACCGTCATCCTGCTGTTCGCCGTCATCCTGCTGTTGCTGATCACAGGGCAGTCGATGATCTTCCTGCTCCGCCTCGTGGCCGCCGGTCGCAGCGAGGGCCGCCGGCGCCCGCTCGGGAGCACGAGCCCGACGGTGGGCGAGATCGAGGACGAGGCGCCTGCGCCCGAGGCCGCGCCCGCCGCCGATGCACCCGCGCCCGACGCCGAGCCCGAGTCAGCCGGGCCAGCTGCCGACGACACGAGCACGACCGCCGGGAGCGACCCCTCCGGCGTGCGACAATAGCCGTCCGACCAGCCACCACAGCGGAGGCCCGTCAACCTTGCCCGTTCTTGCCACGTACTTCAACGTCCGCCGCGGCCGCGATCCGTTCTTCAAGTTCTTCATGAAGACGCTCTTCCCGCGCCAGGTGAAGGAGTACGAGGAGAAGTTCGGGATCAAGTTCGTGGGCTGGTTCAACGTGGCCCACGGCTGGGATTACGACAACGTCATCATGTTCGACCTTCCCGACTACGCAACCCTGGACAAGCTGGAGGCCGATGAGGCCACCCGCGCCCTGGGCCACCGTGCCGGCGAGTGGATGTTCGAGCGACACCACTCGATGTTCCTCCGAGAACGACTCGGACCGGACCTCGAGTACCACGGGTAGAGGAGGCGGAACGATGGACGTGGGCCGCAACGACACACTGAGCGCCCTCGCGAGCGACGCCGCCCTCGAGCGGACGGCATTCCTGGTCGAGGCGACCGAGCAGCTGCGCAAATTCCTGGATCGCAACGCCAACCACATCAGGGACCTCGGCGGCCTCACCCTGATCGACGAGGACCCGGACTACCTGTCGGTCGCCCCGGACGGCACGTTCCGCGTGCGCAGCCGGTATGAGGATCCCGAGACGGGCGAGTGGGTCACCGAGACCGAGGTGGTCGAGGCCGCGTCCGAGCTCATCGAGCTCTACAACCCGGCCGAGATCTTCACCGCCTTCGCCGAGGCTGCCCGCGAGGCCGCGGGCTTCGAGGCCGAGCCCACCGCCACGGGCGAGCTGCTCGCGACCGCGGGCGTCGCGCCCGAGGAGTCCTTCGCGCTCAACGGGGACGACGCGGGCTACGCCGCCGCCGCGGACACGTGGGCCGCGGGCCGGGGCCCTGCGCTCGACGCCGACGACGAGGAGACGGCCGCCCTGGCCATGTACAACCTCGCGCTCGACTTCCAGGAGAAGAGCCAGTCCAACGAGGCCGCGCTGCTCGAGCAGTTCGAGGAGGCCATCGGCAAGCTCGCGAGCCTGGTCGGCGATCTCGTGATCGTCGATGACGAGGACGAGCGCCTGATCCTGGGCTCGTCGGGCCGCTTCCGCGCCGAGGTCCTGCCCGAGGACGGTGGCGGCGAGTGGCGCGAGCTGACCGCCCCTGACGACATCGTCGAGTTCTACGACCCGACCGACGTGTTCGGCGATCTCGCCGACTCGCTCGCCGAGGCCTACCCGTCTGTTGCGCCCGAGCTCGCCGAGGATGGCGAGGAGGAAGATGACGGCGAGGAGGACGAGGAGGGCGACGAGGACAAGGCCGACGTCGAGGACGTCGAGGACGTCGAGGACAAGTAGCCCTCGGCCACCACCCGCCCGTCGTGCGCCCGTACGGGGCGGAGCTCGTCGAGCGCCGCGAGATCGGTCTGGGCTCCTGGCTGCTCGCCTGGCACGCCCCGGCCATCGCGTCGGCGGCACGCGCTGGGCAGGCGGTCCACGTCCGGACTGTCGAGGCGGGCGGGCTGCCGCTGCGCCGCCCATACGCGGTCACCACGGCAGACGCTTCGTCCGGCACGATCACGATCCAGGCCCCGGGCCGGACCGGCTGGTCTGACGGCTCGCCGCCGTCCTGGATTTCCGCGCTGCGGGTCGGCGACCGGCGCGACCTCGTGGGGCCGATGGGGCGCCCCCTCGAGGTGGACTCGCGGTCGCGCCACCTGCTGATCGTGGCCGATGGCCCCTCGATCGCGGGTGTGCGCCTGCTGATCGACGAGGCCGTCCGCGGCGGGAACTCGGTCGCGCTGCTGTACGGTGCCGCCTCCGCGGGGAGCGTCTACCCCTCGAGCCTGCTCCCGGACGAAGTGGAGTACGTGGTGGCCACCGCAGACGGCTCGCTCGGGCACCGAGGCTCGGTCGCGGACCTCTGGCTCGACTACGAGGCGTGGGCCGACCAGGCGTTCGCCGCCGGTTCGTCAGCGCTGCTGGGCCAGCTCGCGACGCTCGCGGCGGGTCGGCGTCAACGGCTCGGCGTGGCGACGCTTGGGCGGAAGCGCGGCGGCGGCCGACCCATCGTGCCGGGCTCCCCGGAGGCCCGTCGCAAGGCGTTCCTCCAGGTCGTGCTCGACCAGACCATCGGCTGCGCAGCGGGGACGTGCCTGGGCTGCGTGGTCAATGGCACCAACGGAACCGTCCGGGTCTGCCGCGAGGGGCCGTCCTTCGCCGCCGACGAGATCGACTGGGAGCGTGCATCGTGAAGGCCGCCTCGCGCCGCCAGCCACAGCTCGAGCTGCTCGCGGCCATCCTGGGCATCGTGTCGTTCATCGCCATCACGCTCGGGTTCGTGTGGTCCAGCCTCGGCTACGTCGGACCGGCCGGCGAGCCGTACAGCGCGCTCAACCACTGGATCAGCGAGCTCGGCCAAGAGGGGGTGGCCGCCCGCGCCGACTGGTTCAACCGCGGCCTGATGGTCGGCGGGGTCGCGTTCGTGGGCTTCGTCCTGGGGCTGGCGCGGACCAGCCCGTCGCAGCTGCGATGGGCGTACGCCCCGATCGGCGTGGTGGCGGGCATCGGCGGCTTCTTCGTGGGCGTCTTCCCGATGAACCACGCGGACCAGCACGTGGTGGCCGCCTCGACGTTCTTCAACCTCGGCTGGATCTTCGTGGCGCTCGCGTCGATCGCCATCGTCCGCAACCGCGAGCCGCGTCACCCAGCCTGGCTGGCGATCGTCGGCGTCGCGTCGGTCGCCGCGTTCATCGCGTTCCTCGTGTCGCTGCGCACTGACGAGTTCTCGCGCCAGCGGATGGCGTCGTCCGGGCCCATCACCGACCGGCCCGACGTGTGGATCGCTCCGATCCTCGAGTGGGCCACGCTGATCAGCATCATGGTCTGGGTGCTGCTCGCGTCCATCGCTTGGCTGCGCGAGCTGCGGCGCGAGGCGGCGGGCGGGAGCGCTGGCGCCGGAGCGAGCGCGTGACGGCGGGGCGCACGGCGTGAAGGCGAGGCGCAAGGGCCTCGCGGCGAACTCCAAGCGAACCCCGACCGTCCGCCGGGTCCAGCCTGCGATCACGCCGGCCGCGCGTCCGAAGCCCCAGACGCAGCTCGGGCCGCGCGCGGCGGGGTCTTCGCGCGGTGTCGATGGCGGCTCCGGGTCGTCATCCTCGTCCTCGGCCTCCGTGTCGCCCGCGCTCGACCTGCTGGGCGGCCGCCCGGTGGACCTCACGGTGAACCTGGGCCGTGGCCTCGTGCTGGAGAACCCGGTGATCGTCGCGTCGGGGCCGTTCGGGTACGGCGTCGAGGTGGCCGACCTCGTGGACCTGCCGCGCCTGGGCGCCATCGTCACGCGCAGCACGTCGTTCAAGCCGCGCGCTGGGCACCCCGCGCCGCGCATGACCGAGGTCCCCGCTGGCCTCCTGCTCGGCATGGGCCCGCAGAACCCCGGGATCGACATGGTCCTCGAGCGCTACGCCGAGGCGTGGGCGCGATGGCCGGTGCCGGTGATCCTGAGCCTCTGCGCGGACACGAGCGGGGAGCTCGGCGAGGTCGTCCGGCGGCTCGAGGGCGTGCCCGGGATCGCGGGTCTCGAGATCAACCTCTCGTGCGGCAGCGGACGCGGCGGCGTGCCTGGTCTCGACGCCGACTCGGCCGCCTCGTACGTGGCCGCTGCCCGCCGCGGGACCGACCTGCCGCTCATCGCCAAGCTGACCGCGGCCGCCGGGGACGTGCGCGCCGTCGCCCGCTCGGTGGAGGACGCCGGCGCGGACGCGATCGCCGCGATCAACACGCTGCCGGGGTTCGTCCCCGCCGCGGATCGGCGCGGCCCGGCGCTCGGGTCGGACTACGGCGGGCTCTGCGGCCCGGCCCTGCGGCCGATCGCGCTGCGCGTGGTCTGGGAGGTGGCGCAGGTTGTGGACGTGCCGGTGATCGGCATCGGCGGGGTTGCGAGCGTGGACGACGCGCTCGACTTCCTCGCGGTCGGGGCGAGCGCCGTCGGCGTCGGCGTGGCCGCGCTGGCGGACCCGATGCTCCCCGTGCGCCTGGCCGACGAGCTGGCTGACGCCTGTCGCGAGCGCGGGCTGGCGTCCGTGAGCGAGCTCGTTGGGACCGCGCTGCCGTCCAAGCCCGCGGTGCCGTCCACCCGCGGCGCGGAATACGCCCGGTGACCTGGCTCCTGGCGTGGCTGCTGGCGATCAACCTGGTCACCGCCAGCCTCTACGCGTACGACAAGATCGCCGCCCCGCGGAAGTGGCGGCGCATCCGTGAGCGGACCCTGCACATCTGCTGCTGGCTCGGCGGCGTACTGGGGGCATGGCTCGTCTTCCTCGGGATGCGCCACAAAACCCGGCACCAGTCCTTCTGGGTCGTCCAGACCCTCGCGTCCGTGCTCTGGACGGGCGTGCTGGTGGTCGCGGCAACGCGGTAGCGGAGCAGGACCTGATGGACCCCGGCTGGGACGATCCCACCGATCGACGCCGCTCGTACAGCGTCGAGGTCGCCGGCGTCGGCGGGCCGCGCAATCGGCCCGGGAGGACGGCCGTGGCCGCCCTCGTCGTCGTCATCGCGCTCGTCGCGGGCGGCGTCGTCTCGGGTCAGCTGTTCCCCGTCCAGCGGTCCGCGGTTGCGCCGTCGGCCTCGCCCGCTGCGCTCGAGTCGGCCTCGACCACGCCCGCGCCATCGCCCGCGCCCACCGCCGTCCCGGTGCCCACGGGTCCCCTCACGGCGCGCGTGACCGCGTCGGCGGTCGATGTCGTCGCGCTCGTCGCGTCCATCCCCAAGCACGGCACGGGACCGATCGCGTTCGTCGCCGGGCACCTGCACTCGCGGCCGAAGCCGTGCGACGTGGGCTCGCCGCTGTCCGAGTGCCTGACCCTGTCCATCGACGGGCTGCGCGGCGCGACCGTCGTCCCCGACGACACCATGCTCGGGTGGCCCGGTGACCCGGTGGGTGGCGACACGCTCGTGCTCCTGCCGCGCGACGGCAAGCTCGTCTTCGTGGGCTCCATCCGCGTCGACCCGGCGGGCATCCCCCGGATCGACGTGCTGGGGGCCCGCGTGGCAGCGGCAGCGAACCACCCGCAGGTCGCGCTCCTCGAGACGGACGGGGTCCTGGTGCAGGGCGCGGCGCCGTGCCTCGCGCTCGTCAAGTGCGATCCCGGCGCACCGACGCTCTTCGCCCAGCCCCCGGGCGGCGGCTGGCAGATGGACTTCACGGGCGCCGTGGCGGTCCACCTCGCGTCCGGCGTCTTCGGCGTGTCGTCGAGCGCGGTCTGGACCACGGGC
>Ga0315271_10000155_pt1 | contig 33196 bp, 35 predicted proteins | sample C3_top_MG_FD_204664 | JGI IMG/M metagenome (GOLD analysis project Ga0315271, IMG submission 204664) | Sediment microbial communities from Yellowstone Lake, YNP, Wyoming, USA - C3_top | ecosystem: Environmental > Aquatic > Freshwater > Lake > Sediment | place: USA: Wyoming | collected 2017-08-01
ACACGCAAATCCACCGACACGCAACACGCCGACGCATTGCCGGGCGAGGCCGGCGTGGCGCGCGTCTATCGCGCCGCCACGCAGGACGCGCCGCCCGCGGCGCTGGATGCCCGGATTCTCGCCGCGGGGCAGCGCGCCGTGGCCAGGCCGAAAGCGCACGGTCCGTTCGGCGCACACTGGGCGATTCCGCTTTCCACCGCCGCGGTAATCGTGCTGAGTCTCGGTGTCGTGTTGCTCATGACCAAGCAGGGTGCGCTCAATCACCGCGCCGAGCAGGAAGTGCCAAGCGAATACACGGTGGCACCAGCTATACCAGAAAGCGCCGACGCGGAACGTGTCGTGACAGCGCCGGCCGTAGCACCGCCGGTGGCGGACATGACGCGCAGTGATGAGCGCGTGGCGGTGCCAGCCAAGGCGAAACGCGCCGCACCGGAACCGGAAAAGCGCATTGCCGAATCGGTCGCAAGCAAACCGGCCGCACCCGCATCGATCGAGTTGATGAAGAAAGTTGAAGCGCCACCGGCGACCGCAACCCCGCAGGCGCTGGGACGCTTGCAAGAGGCAGATCGGCTCAGCACGGCGCGTGAAGAAAAAACGCGGACCCGTTCCACCGCAGCAGGAGCAATGGCCATGAAAATCCAGGGAGCAGAGGTTATCGCCGTACAGGCCAGCGGACAGCCCGGCAGCTACCAGTTCAACGTAACGGTAAAGAGCCCCGACACTGGTTGCAAACAGTACGCCGACTGGTGGGAGGTGGTGAGCACGGACGGCAAGCTGCTTTACCGGCGCGTGCTGCTGCACAGCCATGTGGACGAACAGCCGTTCACCCGCTCCGGCGGGCCAGTGCCGATTCAGCCGGATACGCAGGTCTGGGTGCGCGCGCACATGAACACCAGCGGTTACGGCGGTGCTGTCTTGAAAGGATCAGTGAAAGACGGATTCAAACCGGCCATGCCCGATGCGGAGTTCGCCACTGGCCTTGCCAAACAAGAGCCGCTACCGGATGGCTGCGATTTTTGATCGAACACCAGTTTTGCAGTATCTGGCCGCTTCCGGCGTGTAGGGACAATCAAGTTTCCAGTAAGCGGGCGTTCAACTTCGTTTTAGTAGCTCCTCAAATTGCTCGATTGGTACTGGCTTGCCAAACAGATGTCCCTGGTGGTGAAAACAACCGCACTCCATAAGGAGTTGTTTTTGCTCCTCCGTCTCAACCCCTTCGGCAATGACATTCAGGTTCAGGCTTTGTGCCATGACAATGATGGCGCGCATTATTTCCTTGTCGCTGGAATTGACGGCGATGTCGCTGACGAACGACCGATCGATCTTGAGAAAATCGAGGGGCAGCTGTTTGAGGTATTGCAAGGAGGAATAGCCGGTCCCGAAATCATCCAATGAGAATTGGACGCCGACACTATTCAGGGTGTTCATGGTCAGAATTGTTTCAGCAATGTTTTCCTGCAACAGGCTTTCGGTCAATTCCAGAATAAGCAGTTCCGGGTTGGTACCATGGCGCTGTATGCCGGCCTGCACTTGAGCCGCGAACCCCGCGTGGCGAAATTCGTGCGCACTCACGTTCACCGCCAGGGTGAGGTGGCGTGTTAGTTCATTTTGCTCCCATGCCTTGAGTTGCGCGCAGGCTGTCTCCATGACCCATTGTCCGATAGACAGAATCAGCCCGGTTTCCTCCGCCAACGGTATGAATTGGGCAGGTGTCACCAGCCCGCGCACCGGGTGCTGCCAGCGGATCAAGGCCTCTGCACCGAGTGGGCGGTGTGCACTATCCATCTGGATCTGGTAGTAGAGTCGAAATTGCTGGAGCTCCAGTGCGTTTTGCAATTCGCGCTCAAGTGATACGCGGGTATTGATATTTTCCTGCATATGCCGATCAAAGAAGCACAGGGCGTTGCGGCCGGCTTTCTTGGCCTGGTACATGGCAATGTCGGCTTGCTTCATCAGTTCATCAACCGGCTGTCGATTGCCCCTGAACAGGGTGACTCCGATGCTGGCGGTGCAACGGTAAGTATTTTTGTCGAGCAGGTATGACTTATTAATAGTCGCGAGTATCTTCTGGCAGATGGATTCTGCCTGTGATCCGGCTTCAACAGGTTGTTCGTCCAGGTCGACCAGGATCACTACGAATTCATCACCACCAAGGCGCACCACGGTGTCACTCTCACGCATGCAGGTCTTCAAGCGGTGTGCGACTTGCCGCAGAAGCACGTCCCCGATGTCATGGCCGAGCGTATCGTTGAGGTTCTTGAAATTGTCCAGGTCAACGAACAACAATGCACCGTGATGGCCGCTGCGCGAACTTGAAGACAGGGCCAGCTTGAGCCGGTCAAGAAGTAGCAGACGGTTGGGAAGGTCGGTGAGGTGGTCATAGAATGCCAGATGCTGTATTTTTTCTTCAGCTGCTTTGCGTTCCGTGATATCGATGTGTGACCCGACATAATGGGTAATGTTGCCGTCAGCCCCCTTGACGGCTGAGATGGAAAGCCATTCTGGATAGATCTCACCATTTTTTCGCCGGTCCCAGATTTCTCCCTGCCATGTACCAGTCTGAGAAATGGAGTCCCACATTGCTTTATAGAAGCTCTCATTGTGGCGCCCAGATTTGAGTATTCGTGGTGTCAGGCCCACCACTTCTTCGGCCGTATAGCCGGTGGTATCGCAGAATGCCTGGTTTACCCGCAGGATTACACTATTCGCATCAGTGATCATCAAACCTTCTTGTGCCTCGAAGGCACTGGCAGCGATGCGAAGGTTTGATTCAGTTGCCCTCTTTTCCTCACCGATAGAATAAGACACAAGCAGGTAGAGCCCGGCAGATCCACATCCCAGGTTCAACAGGTAAAAGATGCGCCTGGCCAGATCCGGTAGGGGGGTTACGGTTGCCGCGACAACGTTGTCGATAAGAGCAGAGATCAGGATCAACACGAAATACATGAGGAACCACATCAGGGCAGACCGTTTCTCAAGAAACAGTAGCGCCGCAATGGGCGAGAAGATCGCCCAGATCATAACCATACTTCCGGCGGAAAATCCGCCAAGTGACCACATCAGCAAGAACGGCAGCAGCAGCACCAAAGTCAATTGGCTGTACTGCATGAACAAGACTTTCTTTGTCTTAAAGAAGTAGGCGAGACCGAATGCCGAGATTATCGAATAGGACATTGGAATCGAGCCAGAGAGAAAATGCCCCAGCAGAAAATAAATCGATCCCCAGACGAAGGCGAGTGGTCCGATGATCAGCGCGACCAAAGTCAATACCACTTTTCTCAGGCGAGAATCGGCATCGTCTGTTGGAAGAAAACCAAGCTCGACAATTCGTCCCAGAAAATTTCTTGGTGTAGGCATCCATTACCTTCCAATAATTCAATACGAATCGGTAACGCCAAATAGTCAATTGGTGCTTCTCACAGGCAGAGTCGCGCCGACTGTATTTATTATGCCGCTTCCTGAAGCATCAACGTCGATTGCTCGGGCCCCGCATGACTGCAACGACCGGAATCAGGCCCGGGTTCGTGCCGGTTGCTGCTTCCGGTATATGACCGACTGCCTCTGGCCAGAAGTGAACAACCAGTGCTGTCGTCATGCAGATGTTGATTGCCGCTGTGCGTAGTCGAGGGCTTTCCATGTGTCGTCTGACGCACTGCTACCTTATGCGAGCAATAGCCGCCACTCAAGGCCTAAAAATGTGTGGCCAAATCAATGTTAATGTTATCGTTGAAAACTTGGGAAACCTGCGCCAGAGAGCATTGGTTGCTGATAGTTTTGAACAATCCACTCTGAAACGGGTTTGTTAGGCAAGATTGCCCTGGGTTGTCCCAAAGCGCCGCACCCTGGGGTGAACTTTACCCGCCGCTCAGCGCCTGCAAGAGATACACCTCATCGGTAGAGCGAAGCGCATGTGACAAATCAAACACCTGTTCGTTGTTGACGAAAAACCGCATGTGTCCGCGCATCTGGTCTTGTTCGTCCACCACGCGGAAGCGCAGGCCGGGGTATTGGCGGTCGAGGTCGGCGAGCAGCTCGGTGAGCGTCGCGCCGCTGGCCTCGACCTTCGGCGCTTTGGTGTACGAGAGTAGTGAACTGGGAATCAGCACCTTCATCGAGTTGGCCTCGGCTCGTCATTACACCGCCGCGACTTCCACTGCGTAGATTTCAGGAAGATTCCGCGCGATGCAGGCCCAGCGCTTGCCTTCGTCGCGACTCATCCACAGCTCGCCGCTGGTCGTTCCGAAATACAAGCCGACGGGATCCTGCGCGTCCGCTGTCATGGCCTGGCGTTTTACCGTCCACCACGCCTGGCTTTTTGGGAAACCGGCGTCGAGACGTTGCCAGCGCTTACCGCCGTTGCGGGTGACGTAAACACTGGGTTTGCCTTCTGGGCAAGTGCGTGGCCAGACGGTTTGGCCGTCCATGGGCAGCACCCAGGCGGTGTCCGCATCGCGAGGGTGCACCACCATCGGGAAGCCGATGTCGCCGACATGCTTCGGCATGTTCCGACCGATGCGCGTCCATTCGTTGGACGGCCGATCGAGGCGGTAAATGCCGCAGTGGTTCTGCTGATACAACCGGTCCGGGTTGCTCGGGCAGAGCCGCACGCAATGTGGGTCGTGAACGGCCATGTTGGCCGCGTCGAAGCCTTCGACCACATTCATTCCTTGCACAAGCGACGTCCAGGTACGGCCGAGGTCGCGGGTTTCGTGAATACCACCGCCCGACATGCCGAAATACAGATGCGCGGGATCGCGCGGGTCGACGATGATTGAATGCAGCTTCGGTCCATCGGGCGTGCCGTCCTGCACGCTGCCCATCCATGCGCGGTACTGCGGATCGTCGTTGATCACGGAGAACGGATCCCAGGTGACGCCGCCGTCGTTGGAGCGGAACAGCCCCTGCGGCGAAGTGCCCGCGTACCATGCATTCGGTTCGTTGGCGTGGCATGGTGTGAGCCAGAAGGTGTGATCGACTGCGCGTCCTTTCTCACCCTCGGGCGCCTTGGCGAATGCGGGCGGCCGGGTGGCTTCCTTCCAGCTGCGGCCGAGATCGGTGGAACGAAAAATGGTGGGACCGAGGTGACCGGTTTTCGCAGCCGCCAACAGCGTGCGCCCGTCGCGCGGATCGAGCACTAGGTGGTTGATGATGTGGCCGAGAAAATGTGGCCCGTCCACGCGCCAGGTCTTGCGCGCGGCATCGCCGTGCAGCAGCCAGGCGCCTTTGCGCGTGGAAACGAGTATCAGCACCCGACTTGCCGGGCGTCGGCGCGCGGGACGCTTTACGCGCGTGTTTGTCACTGGCTTGCGAGTTGCTGACTTCCGGGTGGTGCGCGCCATGATTACTCCTCCTCCGTGGTTTGTTTCTGCCCCAAGGTAGTCAAACGGTGTTCCTCAAATTCGACAGCAATATGATGCCAAGCGCGCCGCGCAACCGCCACCCGGAAAAACTAAGGTCTTTATCAGGTATTCGACAGGGTCGTGAGGAAACCGAATAAGAGAACAGCAATAGCTAATATTTTGAATGAATTCTTCTTTGACTCTGTTTCCGGTGTCACCCATGTCTGATCCCGGTCAAAGAAAGGGCGGTAAATTGGCGTAGGTTGATGCCACGGGACAATCGTAGGAGCGGCCGGATGGCAGGGTCACGCTTTCGCAAAGCATCGCTCGTTGTGCTGGGCGCGGTGGTTGCCGCGCTGGGTGCGGCGGCGTACTTCTACCAGCGCGACATACAACAGGCCCGCGATCGGGTTGCGAGCGGCAGCGTGATTGCCCAAACACCCTGCGGCGCGATTGAGTATGCCGTGGCCGGCGACGGCGAACCGGTGCTGGTAGTGCATGGCGCCGGTGGCGGCTTCGATCAAGGCCTGGATCTCGGCAATCCGCTGGCCGCGCGCGGGTTTCGTGTTATCGCGATGTCGCGCTTCGGTTATCTGCGCACGCCATTGCCGGCCGATGCCACGCCCGCCGCGCAGGCCGATGCGCATGCCTGCCTGCTCGACGCCTTGCATATCCGCCGCGCGGCGATCCTCGGCGTTTCGGCCGGCGCGCCATCCTCCCTGCAATTCGCGATACGCTACCCGCAGCGCACGACGGCTTTGGTGCTGCTGGTGCCCGGTGCTTACCGGCCGCGAAACGCCGAGGACACGCGGGCGATGGTTGCGCCGTCCGGTACAAAATTTCTGTTCGATACAGCCATGCGCTCGGACTTTCTGTTCTGGGCTGCGATCCGGCTTGCGACCGACAGCATGTTGCAGGTATTACTTGCCACCGATCCGGCGCTGGTCGCCAGCGCGACTCGCGAAGAGCAGGCGCGGGTCGCAATGCTAATGGAGTATATTCTTCCGGTAAGTCCGCGCCGGCTGGGGCTGCTCAATGAAGCCAGGGTGATGTCGACGATTGAACGCTACGCGCTGGAGCGCATCACCGCGCCCACGCTCGCGATCAGCACGCAGGACGATTTCTACGAAACCTGGGAGACTGCCCGCTACACCGCCACCCAGATACCGCGCGCCCGCTTTCTGGGTTACCCGACGGGCGGGCATGTGCTGGTCGGGCGCCAGCAGGAAGTGATGGATGAGATCGCACGGTTCTTGAAGTAGCGGCAAGAAGGTAAAGGGCTGTTCTGATTTTCCACGGCAGGTATTTCAATGCTGGACGAGGAGCAGTTTCCAAAATGGCTGGGCTGGGCGGGAATTGCCTTTGCGCTGCTCTTCACGATTGGGGCGTTTCGCAATGTCACAAGTGTGGTTCAGGTCATCGCGGATACCAACAACGCGCTGCTGCCTCTTTGGATGGTCATTCTTGGGGCCGCGCTAATCTGGTTTTCAATGCGCCCCGTTCACGTCGTTGACACCGAGTAAGGGGCCCCAACGACGCGCGCCTAAGTTGTGACTTTGAGATGTGCGTTGATAACAATGAAAACAACAGGAGGTCCAGAAATGAAACGGATAAAGCCATGGATGTATGGGTTGTTTCTGCTGGTGGCCGTGCCTGCTCTCTTGTCCTTGTTTCCGTGGATCCATGTGCCGAGAACAGTCCAGTTTGACAGTACGCTCCCGTATACGGAAATCGGTGGCTACAAGTACCACACGGAAATATTCGGCAAACCGGAGGCGAAGCCCGTGATTGTGGTGCACGGTGGCCCGGGCATTGATTACGCTCACCTGAAAACGTTAGTTCCATTGTCGAAAAATTACCGCGTTATTTTCTATGATCAGCGAGGCGCGGGTTTGTCTCCGCGCGTGAACAAGAGCGATCTCACCCTGGATAAAAGCCTGGACGACCTGCATGCCCTCGTCGAACACTTTTCCAATGGCAAGAAAGTTAAACTAATTGGTCATTCCTGGGGCGGGATGCTGGTTGTTGGCTATTTATCAAAACACCCGGAGCGTGTGTCGCAGGCAGTAATCGTCGAACCAGGTCCTCTCCACCCGGATGCGGCAAGGGAGTGGGTCGGGAAATTCAATCAATTCCGATCAATATCGTTGTGGGCCATCGCCCCGTATTTGGTGGCCTATCCATTTGTCGCTAAAGAGGACGGGCAGGAGGGCTTCGACTACGTGGTGACCAAAGCGTCTAACGAGAGAATACCAGGGCCGCCCTACGAATGTCCGGACCAAACCATTCCCCCAGAGATGTTCAAGCGCGGCGGGCTTGAGTCAATCAACAGCATTCTGAAACCGATTATGGACAGGCCTGAGTCGTTTCCTTACGACCTGACCACAGGCATTGCCGAATATCGCGGTGACTTGCTGCTGATCAGCAGCGATTGCAGCATTATTGGCTCGGTGTTTCAGGAGAAATACCACATTCCCAAACTCCCTGCGAAAACCGTGCACGTCAAGGGAGTGAACATGGGACACAACCTGTTGACCGAAGATCCGGAATGGAGTCTGAAAACCATAGGACGATTTTTCAAACCATAGAATCCGCGCTTCTTCAGGCTTTCCGTACCGGTGCCACAAACAACAGTACAAGGAGATCAGTATGGCGGATTCGAAATACCTCGCGGGGTTGATCGGCCCCAGTCTTGTTGCGATCACCATTACTGAAACGATTAATGTGCATATCTGGGACAGCAATACCGCCGCCGGTGTTTTTCTTAACGGCGGCCTGCTGTTTGTGGCTGGCCTGGCCATTGTTCGCGCGCACAATCTCTGGGTTCGGAGTTGGCCGGTTGTGATTACTGTCGTGGGCTGGTCTGTCATGGCCCTTGGCCTATTCCGGATGTCCGCGCCGGAACTGCAACTCAAGGGCGCCCAGAACATCTCCCTCGTCATCGCCGAGACCATGGCGGTTCTGGCCATCGGCATATTCCTGACCTTCAAAGCCTATTGGCCGAGGCGATAACGAGGAGCAATGCGCACGACGCCGATGCTGGAATTGATCGATCGGGAGAGGCCGCAGTATCGGGTCTTTGCCGCCTTGTCGGTTGGCACCGTCGTGCTGACAGGGCTACTTCAGTATTCCGACGCGCGCATTTTTCAGCGTGTGATGGGCGGTATCAATCCATTGGCTGCCGCGTTACTGGTTGTCGTTCTGGGATTTGTCTGTTTGTCGTGGCTACTTTCCCGCGGGGGTTCGCGATCTACCGAAAGCAGAACCGGAAAGGCCTGTTGCGCGCCTGCGGCCTGGCGGCGTTGTTCGGGATTATCATCATCCCGGCCGACCTGTTGATTGCTTTTCCTGCCGATATCAATGTTCCGTTTCCGGAGTCGCCGCTGTTTTATCCTGCCATCGGATTCTTTGCGGAGATTCTTTTTCATGTGCTGCCGCTGGCGTTGCTCCTGATCGTGCTGTCTTCTGTTTTCAGGGCCGCGAACCGGAACAGAATTATCTGGTTCAGCGTTGTCGCTGTTGCGCTGTTGGAGCCGGTGTATCAAACCCTGTGGATGGTTTCGCTCGACCGCTACCCGGTCTGGGCCGTGACATACGATGCACTGCATGTCCTCGCCATCAACCTGCTTCAGTTAATCATCTTCCGGCGCTACGATTTCGTTTCGATGTATGCCTTCCGGCTGGTGTATTACCTGTTCTGGCATATCGGCTGGGGGTATCTCCGTTTGGAAATACTATTTTAAATATGTGAGTAGTCTCAGGTCTTATCGTTTCTTCAGCTGGTTCGTGCGAAGCCCATAAAGCGGTTTCTGTTGTGCCGCTTTCTTCTGAATCCGTTGTCACCGGTTTGTCTGGATGGAATGAATATCAGCGGTGGCTTGATTTATTGATGAGACCCCGGTAAACACAGGGCATGAATAAATTGTTTCAGAGTCTCACCGATAGCGGCCGAGTGGTACGGGCCCTGCGCTTTTCCATCCAGGGTCTGCGGGCGGCCTACCAAAAGGAGTCGGCCTTTCGCCAGGAACTGGTGCTGGCCGTGGTGTTGCTGCCACTCGGGGTCTGGCTGGGAAGAACCGGGGTAGAGCGTGCATTGCTCACCGGCAGCATGCTGCTGGTGTTGATCGTGGAGTTGCTGAACTCGGCGGTCGAAGTCACCGTGGACCGCGGCGGCAAGGACTGGGACGAGCTCGCCGGCCACGCCAAGGACATGGGCTCGGCGGCGGTGCTGATTGCATTGCTGCTGCTGGTGGCGACCTGGGGATTGGTGCTGTTCGACCGGTTCGGCGCCTGAATCGACTGGCACAAGTACCACGCTCGCGTTTGTTCCACGTATGGACGGTTCCGCCCTTCGTAGCGGTTGCAAGTTGGCATTCAGACCGACATGTCGCCCTGGAGGGCGACCTACATTGTGCGTCAGCCGTGGCGGTGGGTTTGCGCATCGGCCAAATACTGTAAACTCACCCAATCGGTTCCAGCGGAATTTCTGATCATGAGCCCAAGCCTCCCCGGACGTTTCCCCCGCACCCGCATGCGCCGTATGCGGGCCGACGATTTCTCGCGCCGCCTGATGCGCGAGACGACGCTCACGGTCAACGACCTGATCGAACCAGTGTTCGTGATTGAGGGCAAGAACAAGGCCGAGCCGGTGGCGTCGATGCCGGGCGTGACACGCGTGACCATCGATCTGCTGCTCAAGCAGGCCGAGGCCTGGGCCAAGCTCGGACTGCCGGCAGTGGCGCTGTTTCCGGTCACGCCAAAGGAAAAGAAATCGCTCAACGCCAAAGAGGCCTATAACGACAAGGGCCTCGCCCAACGCGCGGTGCGCGAGCTGAAAAAGAACATTCCGGAACTCGGCGTGATCACCGACGTGGCTCTCGATCCGTTCACCACCCATGGTCAGGACGGATTGATCGACAAGAACGGTTATGTGCTGAACGACGAGACAACCAAAGTCTTGGTGAAGCAGGCGTTAAGCCATGCCGATTCCGGTGCCGACGTGGTCGCGCCATCGGACATGATGGACGGACGTATTGGCGCCATCCGTGACGCGCTCGAAAAGGCTGGGCACGTGAACACGCGCATCCTCGCCTATTCGGCCAAGTATGCATCGAGCTTCTACGGTCCGTTCCGCGATGCCGTCGGTTCCGCAAAGAATCTGGGCGGCGGCAACAAATACAGCTACCAGATGGATTGCGCCAACTCCGACGAGGCGCTGCGCGAGGTCGCGCTTGATCTGGAGGAGGGCGCCGACATGGTCATGGTCAAGCCCGGCATGCCGTATCTCGACATCGTGCGCCGCGTAAAAGACGAGTTCGGCGCGCCGACCTTCGTCTATCAGGTGAGCGGCGAATACGCGATGATCATGGCTGCCGCCAAGAACGGCTGGCTCGATGAGCGCGCGGTGATTATGGAATCGTTAACTGCCTTCAGACGCGCTGGCGCGGATGCGATCCTGACCTATTTCGCTTCACGCGTGGCGAAGTGGCTGAAGGAAGGCTGAGTCGTTCCCTGTCTCGGGAAACAACTACGGGGCCCGCGGGCCCCGTAGTTGTTTGAGGAGCGGTTCTGCTTCAGCGGCCCTTGCCGAGAATTTCCTTCTCGATCTGCTCCAGGCTTGTGTGGCGCACATCCTTGCCCTTGACGAGATAAATGATGTATTCGCAGATGTTGCAGGCATGGTCGCCGATGCGCTCGAGCGCGCGCGCCGCCCAGACCACATTCAGGGTGCGTGAAATGCTGCGCGGATCTTCCATCATGTAGGTAATCATCTGGCGCATGATGCCATCATATTCGCGGTCCACCTGCTCGTCCTCGCGCGCCACGCGGATGGCGGCCTCGACATCGAGACGCGCAAAGGCGTCGAGCGCGTCGTGAACCATCTGGCGCACATGATTACCGAGCGCCTGAATCTCCATGTAGTTGTTCTTGGGACGTTCCTCGGTGGCAAGGCGCACGGCCATGCGCGCGATTTTTTCGGCCTCGTCACCGATGCGTTCGAGGTCGGTAATGGTCTTGATGACTGCCACCACCAGGCGCAGGTCGCTGGCTGCCGGCTGGCGGCGGGCGATAATCTGGCTGCATTCCTCATCGATGGCGACTTCCATCTGGTTGACCTTGTAGTCTTCGGTCACGACCGCCTCGGCGATTGCGGTATCGGCGTTCACCAGCGCGGTGATCGCCTGGCCGATCTGGCGTTCAACCAGCCCGCCCATCTGCAGCACGCGCGTGCGGATGTCCTCGAGCTCGGCATTGAACTGGCGGGAAATATGCGTATGAATCGGTTCCATAATGTTCTCCGTAAATTCTCGTGAGCCGGTGCCGGCTTACCCGTAACGTCCAGTAATGTAATCTTCGGTCTGTTTCTTGGTCGGATTGGTGAAGATCTGGTTGGTGTTGCTGAACTCCACCACCTCGCCCAAGTACATGAACGCCGTGTAGTCGGAGACGCGCGCCGCTTGCTGCATGTTGTGCGTCACGATGATGATGGTGACGCGCTCCTTGAGTTCGTGCATGAGTTCCTCGATGCGCGCCGTGGCGATCGGGTCGAGTGCCGAGGTGGGTTCGTCGAACAGCACGATTTCCGGTTCGGTGGCGAGTGCGCGCGCAATGCACAGGCGCTGCTGCTGGCCGCCGGACAGGTTATACGCCTGCTGGTGCAGCCGGTCTTTGACCTCCTCCCACAGCGCGGCGCCCTGCAGCGCCTGCTCGACTTTCTCGTCGATCACGCCCTTGCGGCGCACGCCGCGCACGCGCAGACCATAGGCGACGTTCTCGTAGATGGTCTTCGGGAACGGATTGGGTTTCTGGAACACCATGGAGATGCGCATGCGCACCTCGATCGGATCGATCTTCGGTCCGATGATGTTCATGTTGTCCGGATGCAGGACGATCTCGCCCTCGTAGCGGTTGCCCGGGTAGAGGTCATGCATGCGATTGAAACAGCGCAGGTAAGTGGTCTTGCCGCAGCCGGACGGGCCGATGAGCGCGGTCACGCGTTTCTCGGCGATTTCGAGGTTGATGTTCTTGAGCGCGTGCACCGTGCCGTAATAGAAGTTCAGGTCGCGCACTAGCGCCTTGACCGGCGGCGCGGACGACGCTGCGGGCACATTCGACAGATGCACCTTCCCGGCGGGACGAGCGGTGGAGTTAATTTCTGGTGTCATGTTGTATCTCCTACCATTTAATGCGCTTGCGGAAGCGGTAACGGATCCAGATGGCGATGCCGTTCATGATGAGCGTCATGCCGAGCAGTACCAGACCGGCGGCAGCGGCGTTGTGGTGGAACTCCTCCTGCGGGCGCGACACCCAGTTGAACATCTGGATGGGCATGACTGTGAACTGGTCCATGAGCCACTGGAAAGACAGGAACGGCGGTTCGGCGCTGATCGGCGGCGTCGGCAGGAAGGCAATGAACGAGAGCGCGCCGATGGCAATGAGCGGCGCGCTCTCGCCGATGGCGCGCGACAGCGCGATGATGACGCCGGTCAGGATGCCGCCGGTTGAATAGGGCAGCACATGGTCGCGCACCGTCTGCCATTTGGTGGCGCCGAGCGCATAGGCTGCCTCGCGGATGTTGCTGGGGATGGCGCGCACCGACTCGCGCGTGGCGATGATCACCATCGGCAAGATCAGGAGCGCGAGGGTCAGGCCCGCGGTCAGGATGCTTTGACCGAGGTTGAAGGTGTAAACGAACAGGCCGATTGCCATCAGGCCATAGACAATGGAGGGCACCGCCGCGAGGTTGGCGATGTTGATTTCGATGAGTGCAGTCATCCAGTTCTTGGGTGCGTATTCTTCGAGGTACAGGCCGGCGGCAATGCCGAGTGGCACGGCGGTCATGGCCGTGACCAGCATCACCAGCGTGGTGCCCACCCAGGCCGAAAGGATGCCGGCCTTGCTCGCGAAGCGAGACGGGAAGGACGTGAAGAAATCCCAGTTGAGGCGCGGCAGGCCGTCGGCCGCCAGATCGAGAATGAGTGTCGCCAGGGTGAGCAGCGCAACCGTGAGCGTAAGCAGACCGATGACCGAGAACATCCGGTCGAACAGTTTGCGGCGGGCGATCAGGGCTTTGAGCTTGTCCATGTCAATACACTTGGCGGAAGCGCTTGCGCAGGATGAAGCCGGCGATGTTGAACACCAGCGTCATGAGCAGCAGGGTGAGACCGGCGGCGAAGATCGTCTGGTAGCCGATGGTACCGTGCGGCAGATCGCCGAGACTCACTTGCACGATGTAGGCGGTGATGGTCGCGGCCGGTTCCATCGGATTCCAGGTGAGGTTCGGCTGCATGCCGGCGGCAATGGCCACCACCATGGTCTCGCCGATGGCGCGCGAGATGCCGAGGATGTAAGCGGCGGCAATGCCGGACAGCGCCGCCGGGATCACCACGCGTAAGCTTGTTTGCAAGCGCGTGGCGCCCATGGCGTAGGAACTCTCGCGCAGGTGCATGGGCACGGCGCGGATCGCATCTTCGGACACCGAACTCACGTACGGGATGATCATGACGCCTATCACAATGCCGGCCGAGAGCATGTTGAAACCGGGCAGCTCGGGCAGGAGCTTCTGCAGCAGCGGCGTGACAAACAGCAGCGCGAAGTAGCCGTACACCACGGTTGGCACGGCGCTCAGCAGCTCCATGAGCGGTTTGATGATTTCGCGCGTGCGGTAGCCGGCGTATTCACTCAGGTAGATGGCCGTGATGGTGCCGAGCGGGATGGCGACCACCAGCGCGATAGCCGTGGTAACGAGCGTGCCGGCCATGAGCGGCAGGATGCCGTAATGGGCATCATCGAACAGCGGTGTCCACTGCGTGTCGGTGAGAAAATCCAGCAACGAGACCTGCTTGAAGAAACCGGCGGACTCGACGACCAGCACTCCGACAATGCCGATGGTAATCGCCACGGACGAGAGTGCCGCCAGGAACAGCAGGCTTTCGACCAGGCGTTCGCGCAGGTGGCGCAGGCGCGAGCGGGTGGCGTGGGCGGAAAGGCTGGCGGCCAAGAGAATCTCCGGAACGTTATGATGTTTATGAAATCCAGCCGGAACCCTAACAGCGGATTGTGACAATTATGTTACAGAATCGGCCAGGACGGTAACACCAAATATGTAGGTAGCCCTTTAGGCCGACATGTCGCCCTAAAGGGCTACCTACAGGGCGGTAGGCGCTGAAAATGCGAAGGGCGCCCAGGGCGCCCTTCGGTACCGAGACAGGGAATGCTTTGCGTTACAGCTTGGCCTCACGCTTCAGCAGGTCCTCGATCCTCAGGCCAACCTCGGAAGAGCCACCGAATACGGTGCCGATCTTGCCCTTCTGGAAATGCTCCAGCGCGATGCTGTAGGCCTTGGCCGGCAGCGGCACGTACTTCACTTCTTTTACCAGCGGGGCGGCGTTCTTGAGATAGTATTCAACGAATTCCCTTACCTCTGGCTTGGCCGCCGATTTCTTGCTGACGTAGATAAAAATCGGGCGTCCCAGCGGGTTGTAGGTGCCATCCTCGACACTCTTCGCCGACGGCATGATCGGGCCCTTGCCGCCGTCGATGGCCACCGCTTTCAGCTTGGTCGGGTTTTCCGCGTAGTAGGCAAAACCGAAGTAGCCGAGCGCGTTCTTGTCGTTGGCCACACCCTGCACCAGTACGTTGTCGTCCTCGCTCGCGGTGAAGTCACCGCGCGAGCTCTTGGCTTTGCCGACCACGGCCTCGGTGAAATAGTCGAAGGTGCCTGAGTCGGAGCCGGCGCCGTACAGTTTGATCGGCGCATCCGGCCACTTCGGGTTCACCTGGCTCCACTTCATGATCTTGCCCTGGGCCGCCGGCTCCCAGATCTTCTTCAGCTCGGCCACGGTCATTGACTTGATCCAGTCATTCTTTGGATTGACCATCACGGTGAGCGCGTCATAGGCCACCGGCAATTCGTAGTACTCCACGCCGGCCGCTTTGCAGTCGTCCATTTCCTTCTTCAGGATCGGGCGCGAGGCGTCGGAGATATCGGTCTCGCCGCGGCAGAATTTCTTGAAGCCGCCACCAGTGCCGGAGATGCCCACCGTCACCTTGACGACGTTCTTCTTGGCCTTCTGGAATTCCTCGGCCACCGCCTCGGTAATCGGGAACACGGTGCTGGAGCCGTCCACCTTGATGAAGGTTTCGGCTTGAGCGGTAACTGGCGTGGCGCCGAATGCGCCGGCCACCAGTGCGACAACGCCGGCTGCGGATAATGTCTGCTTGAGTTGCATGAAAACCTCCAGATATGTGTATAGGTAACGACGTGCGTACTATTACAACCGAATGTGACAGATTGATGAAATCAGCGTGACATTCCGGTGAAGCCAGTGTGATCCAGCCCAGACACTAGGTGCCGGTGTCAGAGGCGGCGTGCAGCGTGGCGATCAGGCTTGCAACGCGCGCGCGGATGTCGTCACGCGTGGCGCGAAACACGGCCATGATCTCGGATTCTGTCCCGGTTGCCTTGGCCGGGTCGGTGAGTGGCCAATGGATTTTCTTTGCACCCGGCGGCAACACCGGGCAGTGTTCGTCGGCGTGACCGCAGACGGTCACCACGATCCCGGCCCGCCGGATCATATCGTCGGTGACGCGCGTCGATTCCTGGCCGGAGATATCCACCCCGGCTTCGGCCATCACCGCGATAGCGCGCGGATTCTTACCGTGCGCCTCGATACCGGCCGATTCAATCTCGGCGATGTCGTGGCCCAGATACTTGCCCCAGCCCTCGGCCATTTGCGAGCGGCAGGAGTTGCCGGTGCACAGAAATAATATGCGGGTTTTGTGCGTGTCGATGATCTGCTGGCAATCCACAGTTTGGATCACTTGAGCTTAAAACTGGCGTGACAGGCGACACAGTGCTGGGTCAATTCGCCGAGCGTGCCTAGCGTGCGCGGCAGGTCGTTGCCCACCGCCGCCTCCTGCGCCGTGCGCGCGAAGCGACTGGCAGCGCGGTGCATGTCGGTACCGATGTCCCGCATGGCCTTGGGCATGTACGGGGCCATGTGCGAGGCGCCGTGGCTTTGTAGCGAACTCATGCCGATCCGTTGCTCGGCGATGTCCGCCGCCTGGTTGTATTCCCCCTTTGCCAGTGCTGTCTGGATTTCGCCCATGGCGGTCAAATGGTCACGCATGTTGGCGAGCATGTGTTCTTGCATCGGTGCCGGCATAGTGACCGGCTGGCGCGTATCGTCGGCAGCAGTGGCCGGGAGTATGTTTCCCAGCAGCAGAGCGGTGGTAATAGTCAGAATGTGTGTCATGGTGTTCTCCGATTCGCGGTGAGCTGGGCCTATAGCGGTGCCCGCAATCATCGTAGCTCAGCAGGTGTCTGAAGCGCGACCGGTCGACTATCTGACTCTCCTCCAGTCGAGATGGCCTCAGGTGAGAACCGCGCGGTCACGAGACGCAGTACCACCAGTGTAACGATCACCCCAAGGCCGAGCAGCACCTTCTCCGGCGCGTACTCGCGGAACCACAGGCCCATGAGTTCTCCGATCAGCACCACCAGCGCGGTGTCGAGGATAAACGTAACCCGCACGCGCCCGAGCTTGAGGTAGGCCTGCAGGGTACGGATTACCTCAAGCAGCGCCAGCATGATCAGGGCGTTGATGATTGTATGCTCCGCGACAGAGGCCCAGCCACCGCCGACTGCCGTCCCCAGGGTGCGCACCATATCGATGCAGCCGACCAGCATCCAGGCGCACAATACGACGATGAGCAGGCCGGCGAGAATACGGATCAGTGTTATGTAAATGGCATCGGCGATGGTGCCCGGGGTGCCGGGCAAGTCGGCTCCATGACCTGTGTTTTTCATGCTGGCGGCTCCTTGCGTCAATGTGGCAGTCAATGAAGCGACAGTTTCCGTCCCGGATATGACAGTGGCGTGAATTTCCGTTTATCGGCAGATGGTGTCGGGTCACAGGGGTGAATGACCGGAGATGTCGGACGGTTCCGGCAGATTGACTTACAAAGAGGTTGTCTGCGCCTTCAGTGCCGGATTTGGCGAGCCGGCGGAAACACGCAGGAGAAGGCGCTGCCCTTGCCGAGTTCGCTTTCGATTTTCAGGTGCGCATCGTGGCGCAGCAGGATGTGCTTGACGATGGACAGGCCCAGGCCCGTGCCGCCGGTATCGCGCGAGCGCGCGGTATCGATGCGGTAGAAGCGTTCGGTCAGGTGCGGAATATGTTGCGGCGCGATGCCTTCGCCGCTGTCGCGCACGGTGAACACCGGATGATCGCCGTCCAGTTTCCAGGTGAGGCGGATGTCACCGCCGGCCGGCGTGTAGCGCACGGCGTTGTTGATGAGGTTGGAGAAGGCGCTGCGCAGCTCTTCTTCGTTGCCGGTGAGCCGCAGACTGGCGTCCGCCGTCAGGCTGATGTGGTGGTTACGCGCGCCGCTGACCAAGTCACCCATTTCCTTGAGGGCGGCGAGCATGGCCGGCACGTCGACGATTTCTTCGTGACGCGTGGCCGGCGTGGTTTCGAGTTTGGACAGGGTGAGAAGGTCGTCCACCAGTCGCGCCATGCGTTGTGCCTGGTCATGCATGGTTTCGAAATGCCTACGCAGATCCGTGCTCGCCGGCCGGTCCATGTCCTTCAGGGTTTCGAGGAAGCCGGTGAGCACGGTGAGCGGGGTGCGCAATTCGTGCGAAATGTTGGCCACGAAGTCGCTGCGCATGCGTTCGAGTTGCGCGAGGTGCGTCATGTCGCGCGCGATCACCAGCTTCTGATTGCTGCCGAACGGAATGATGCGCACCGACAGCGAACGCTCCGGCTGCGATGGCGAGGCCATCTCCAGCGCTTCGTTGTAGTCACCCTTGTCCAGGTAGGCGGCGAACTCCGGTTGCCGCACCAGGTTGATGATGCGCCGCCCGCTGTCACGCGGCGTGGAAATGCCGAACAGGCGCTCGCTCGCCGGATTCGCCCACTCGATCTCGTTGTTGCGCGACAGGATCAGCATGGCATCCGGCGTCGCAGACGAGGCGCTCTGAAAGCGCGTCAGCATTTCGGTGAGACGGTCTTCGCGCCGTTCGGTTTCCTTCGTCAGCGCGCGGATGCGGTCGAGCACTTCGCCCCACAGGCCGCCGGCGTCCGGCACGTCCTCGCGCTTGTTCACCAGCCAGCGATTGAGTTGCGCGAGGTTGCGCAGGTTGGAAGCGATGTATAGGCCGAAACCGAGCGCGGCGATCAGGAACGGGTAACCGGTGATCTCGGCCAGCATCAGACTGGCGAGCGCGATGCCGAGGAGTATCCAGACTTCACGCCAGAGATTCCCGGACATGCGTCAGTCCTGGGTCGAGAGCCGGTAGCCGGCGCCGCGCACCGTCTGGATGAGCGAATCGTGCCCGCTCGGGGTGAGCGCCTTGCGCAAGCGACGGATGTGCACATCCACGGTGCGTTCCTCTACGTAGATATTGTTTCCCCAGACGCTGTCCAGGATGCGCTCGCGTGAATGTACGCGTTCCGGGTGGGTCATGAAGAAGTGCAGCAGGCGGAATTCCATCGGTCCGAGCTCGAGTTTGATGTTGCCGGACTGCACGCGGTGTGTCACCGGGTCGAGCGCCAGACCGCGCACCTCGACTGGCTCATCCGTAGCCTGCGGCGCGCTGCGGCGCAGCAGCGCCTTGATGCGCGCCAGCAGCTCGCGGGTCGAAAACGGCTTGGTAATATAGTCATCCGCACCGGTGTCGAGGCCGCGCACCTTGTCCTCTTCCTGGCTGCGGGCAGTGAGCATGATCACCGGCACCCCCTGGGTGAGCTTGTCGCGCCGCAGCTTGCGCGCGTAATCGATGCCGCTCATGCCCGGCAGCATCCAGTCGAGCAGGATCAGGTCCGGCAGGCCCGCGAGAATACGCTGCTGGGCCTCATTGGTATCGGCCGCCTCCACGCAGTCGTACCCACCCTGGCTCAGGGCCAGGCACACCATTTCACGGATGGCCTGTTCATCTTCGACAATCAGAACTCGTCCCGGCATGTTTGAATACCCTGAGGAAAGAGCGGCATAGCGTGAATGACATATTCATGACGCACCGTCATTTCATAGTATTCATATTACAATGGCATGACAGGCCGCGCGAACAGCGCGGAAGCAGTATAATTCCCCCCAATCAGCTGCCAGGACCGTGCGCCCCATGTCGAAGAACTCAGTGAGACCCACGGAGCTCAAACTCCACCAGAAATCCCGCCTGCTCGAGGTCACCTTCGATGACGGTTCGCATTTCAAGTTGCCCTGCGAGTACCTGCGTGTAAATTCGCCGTCCGCCGAGGTACGTGGCCACGGTCCGGGTCAGGAGATACTGCAACTCGGCAAGGAGAATGTGAACATCACCGACATCGAACCAGTTGGCAGCTACGCGGTGTGCCTGCACTTCGACGACGGCCATGCCACCGGCATCTACGCCTGGGAATATCTGCACGACCTGGGCGTGAACCAGGACGAAAACTGGAAACGTTATCTCGACCGCCTGGCCGCCGCCGGGCACCAGCGCAAACTGGCGCAGACCTGACATGACCGGACCGCGCGACGACAAAACCACGCACTTCGGTTTTCGCGAGGTGCCGGAGTCGGCCAAGGCTGGCATGGTCGGTCAGGTGTTCAGCTCGGTCGCCAGCCGCTATGACGTCATGAATGACGTCATGTCGCTCGGCATCCACCGTCTGTGGAAGCGCTTCACCATCGGGCAGGCCGGGGTGCGTGCCGGTCAGAAGGTGCTGGATCTGGCCGGCGGCACCGGTGATCTGGCGGCGCAATTCGTGCCGCAGGTCGGACCAACAGGCTCGGTGACCGTGGCCGACATTAACGCCGCCATGCTGGATGTCGGGCGCGCGCGTTTCGCCGATCGCGGGCTGGCCGGCAATGTGGAGTTTGTGCAGGCCAATGCCGAATGTCTGCCGTTCCCGGACAATCATTTCGACTGCATCACCATTGCTTTTGGCTTAAGAAATGTCACGCACATCGACGCGGCGCTCGCCTCCATGTTCCGCGTGCTCAAGCCGGGCGGGCGCCTGTTGGTGCTGGAATTTTCTAAGCCGGTGCTGCCGGGTCTGAATGCCGTGTACGACGCTTATTCGTTCCACCTGCTGCCGAAGCTCGGCAAGCTTATCGCCAACGACGAAGACAGTTACCGTTACCTGGTCGAATCGATCCGCAAGCATCCTGACCAGGAGACGCTCAAGGGAATGATGGAGCAAGCCGGCTTCGAGCGCGCACACTATTTTAATCTGAGCGGCGGCATTGTCGCGCTGCACAAGGGTTATAAGTTCTAATACGTCTTTGCGGCAACGACTCCTGCCTATGCCACTGCCGTTCATGCCATTCATCGAAGACGTCGGCAACCGTCTGCTGCGCCTCGACCCCGAAACCCTGCGTCGCCTCGGCGATTTGCAAGGCCGGGTGATGTGCATCGAGTTTCGCGACCTCGGGTGCAAGATTTTCCTGCACCCCTCCGAGTCCGGTTTCCGGATCGCTACCGAATCGGCTCAGCCCCCGGCCGTTACGCTGCGTGGCACGCTGGCGACCTTTGCGCGCCTGGGGCTGGGTGCCGAGACCGAAACCCTCAAGGCTGGCGAGCTCGAGATCGAAGGCGATGCCGCACTCGGCCAGCGCCTGCAACGCATCTTTCGCAATCTCGATCTCGACTGGGAAGAACCGCTCGCCCGCCTGTTCGGCGATTCGCTCGGACATGAGATCGGGCGCGCGGCGCGCGCCGCCTTCGCCTGGCACCGGCAAGCGTTCCAGACCTTTAGCCTGAACACCGCCGAGTATCTGCAAGAGGAGGCGCGCCTGTTGCCGGTGCGTTACGAGATTGAGTCGTTCCTGAACGGCGTGGATGGCGTGCGTGCCGATGTCGACCGGCTTGCCGCGCGCGTCCAGCGTCTCAAGGATAAACTGTCCGCATGACCCCGCTTTCCCAGATTGGCAGACTGCTGCGTATCACACGCGTGTTCGTGCGCCACGATCTGGATGAATTCGTACGCGCCCTGCACCTGTTCCACCCGTATCGCCTGGCGTTGCGCGCCGTGACCCTGCGCTGGTTCACGCAGCCTTCGCGCCCGCGCGCGGTGCGCCTGCGCGAGGCGCTCGAAGAGCTCGGGCCGGTGTTCATCAAGTTCGGACAAATGCTGTCTACGCGCCCCGACCTGTTGCCCGACGACATTGCCATGGAACTCGCCCGCCTCCAGGACCAGGTACCGCCGTTCCCGGGTGAGGAAGCAGAGAGCATTGTGGCTGCGGCGCTCGGTGCGCCGCTGACAAGTCTATTTCGCCAGTTCGACAACCAGCCGGTCGCCTCCGCCTCGGTGGCGCAGGTGCATTACGCCGTGCTGCAGGACGGCACCGAGGTCGCGGTCAAGGTGCTGCGCCCCGGCATCGAGCACACCATCGAGCGTGATCTGGCGCTGCTCGACACGCTTGCGCGCCTGACCGAGCGCTATGCGCCGGAAACGCGCCGTCTGCGTCCGCGCGAGGTAGTGAACGAATACAACAAGACCATCCATGGCGAGCTCGACCTGATGCGCGAAGCGGCAAATGCCAGCCGTCTGCGCGCCAACTTTGAGAACTCGGCGCTGCTGTACGTGCCGAAGATCTACTGGGACTACACGCGTTCGAATGTAATGGTGATGGAGCGGGTTGCCGGCATCCCGGTCGGCAATATCGCGGCACTGAAGGCCGCGGGCGTGGACATGAAGCAGCTCGCGCACAACGGCGTCGAGATATTTTTCACCCAGGCGTTCCGCGACGGCTTTTTCCATGCCGACATGCATCCCGGCAACATCTTCGTTTCTCCCGAGGGCCAGTATCGGGCGGTGGACTTTGGCATCATGGGTACGCTCTCGGAGCGCGACCAAAATTATCTGGCCGAGAATTTCCTCGCCTTCTTCAACCGTGATTACCGCGCCGTGGCCGAAGCGCATGTGCGCGCCGGCTGGGTGGACAGCGACATCCGCCTGGAGGAATTCGAGGCCGCCATTCGTGCCGTGTGCGAACCGATTTTCGCCAAGCCTCTGAAGGATATCTCCTTCGGGCGGTTGTTGTTGCGCCTGTTCCAGACCGCGCGCCGTTTCAACATGGAAGTGCAGCCGCAGCTCGTGTTATTGCAGAAGACACTCTTTAATATAGAAGGCCTCGGCCGTCAGCTTTATCCGGAACTCGATCTGTGGGAAACGGCCAAGCCCTTCCTCGAACAGTGGACACGCGCGCAGTTCGGCCCCGCTGCGTTCCTCAAGACGCTCAAACGCGAGTTTCCGCGCTGGTGGCGGATGTTGCCGGAGACCCCGGCCGCGGCCTTTGATTTTCTGCGCAAGGCCGGCAATGGCGAGTTGTCGCTGCACTGGCGCTCAGCCGAACTCGACAAGCTGCGCCACGAGTTGCGCGCGCAGCACCGGCGCCTGCTGCTGACGGTGACCGCTAGCGGCCTGTTGATTTCAGCGGCGGTGTTGCTGGCCGTGGGCGGAGTGAGCGCTGCCTCATGGATCAACCTTGTGGCCTGGCTGCTGGCGGGTGCGGGCCTGGTGTTGCTGATGTCCGCCTGGCCGCGTCGTCAGCCGTAAGGTCAATCCCGACCGAAATACTGTACCGGAACTCCCGCCATCCATGGCCGTCGCTGGGTGGCCGCGAGTCCAGCGGCGCCGCGGTTGTGCTAGGATTATTACACGCGCTCTGCTCACCAAATACCCGGAATTCATGGCGATGAACCGTGCCCGTTACTGTTCTCTCGCTTGCGCCGCCTTGCTGTGCGGTGCCGGTACGGTTGTGGCTGACAACGACTCCAGCGGCTTGTTACTGGATCCTGCGCTCGTGAGGGAGGCGAATGCCAGGTCAGCGTATCAACTCATCAACCGCACGGACACGGATCTGCTGCGCTCGTTCACCGGCGAAACCCTGGGCTGGGGCAATAACCGGTTCTCTGTCCCATTACAGCAGGAGACATGGCGTCTCGATTCGCGGCGTTCCCTGCTCATGAATGCACTGGCCGTGGAGTGGCAGCACAGTTTGAATGCGAGCAATATCCTGACCCTTAGCGCCCGCCACGCAGACAGCCTGTACAGCGATGCAGAATTGCCGGGCACCGCGGGCAAGGCTGCGACGCTTTCCTGGAACACGCTACTCGGCGGCGAGTCACTCGTCGTCGGGCGACTGTATGCGGGTGACGAGGACGCGAAGGAGCGAGGCATCGGCAGCAACGACCGCCGGTATTACGGATTACACCTTGAGGGGCGCTACGGTTTGTGGCGTGACCACGCGCCGTTTGCAAGCCTGAAGTGGCAACGCAGTAACGTCGAGATGCCGGGCAACACGGGAACGGCCAACCCGCTGTTGCGGCGCGAAAGTTATTCGGTTCTCGGTGCCGGGTGGAATTGGCAGGTCAGCCCCAGCTGGGATGTGCGTGCCGAGGCCAATTACCGGTTGCTCGACGAAAGCGCGGATGCCGCCGAATTCGACCGCACCCAGTTTCACTTCAGCACGCGCTACGGTTTCCGCTGAGCACGCGGTTATTTCCGCCTAGCCCCAGTCCAGACGTTTGGTAAAGTTCGCCGTGTGCGGCCGCTCTTCATAACCGAGGGACGGATAGAAGCCGCGCTTGTAGGACTCGCGTTCGCGGCTGTTGAGCACGCTGATACGGAAACACTTCAGCTTGACTGCCTCGGTTTCGATCGCAGCCAACAACGCCTTGCCCACACCGTGTCCGCGCGCGCTCTCCACCACGAACAGTTCACTCACCAGCATTTCGCGCCCGGCGAATAGCAGGTAGGTAACAATCTCGCCGTGGATGTAACCCACGACCTTGCCTTGAAGTTCGGCCACCAGCAGCAGGGCGTTTTCCCCGGTTATCAGCGCCTCAAGGCGCTGCTTGAGGGTGCTGCCATCGGCCTTGAACGCCGGGTTCCAGCCGAGCTCGCGGTGCAGCTGCATGATGTCGGCAATATCGCTCGGCTTGAGTGGGCGAATAATGCTCCTGGTTTTGTTCATGAGTTCTGATTCGCCTGGTGATTACAAAAGTGCATGGCTTGCCGGGCGCACCAGTCCGGATTCGACCTGGTCGCGCGTGGCGCGGTCGGTCAGCACATCAATCAGTGCCAACGCGAAATCCATGGCCGTGCCGGGACCGCGAGAGGTCAGCACCTGGCCGTCATGCACCACCGCCTGCGATTCGAGATGGATGGCCGGAAACTGCCGCGCATCCAGCGCCCCCGGGTAACAGGTGGCGCGCTTGCCGTCGAGCAGCCCGGCGATGGCCAGCACTTTGGGTGCGGCGCAGATGGCCGCGGTGAATTTTCCGGCCGCAGACATCTTTTTCAGCAATGCCAGGATGCGTGCGTCCTGTTCGAGGTGGGTGGCGCCCGGCTGGCCGCCGGGCAACACGATCATGTCGTAGTCCTGATTCAGTGCCGCGTCGAGCGTGGTATCGGGCAGCAGCACGGTGCCACGACTGCCTTTGATCGGACCGGGCGTCAGCCCCGCGCTCACAACCTCGATCTGCGCGCGCCGCAGCAGGTCAATGATTGTGACGGCTTCCAGTTCCTCGCAACCGGGCGCCAGCGGGATTAGGACGCGTGCCATGCTCTGGTTCCCGATGCGCGGAGTTTCAGGAACTGGGCAACGCCTGAGACGGATGGCTCCTGGCAACTTGTATCCGCAAGGTGGCCACGCTGTCTCCCGCGGTGCGCACCGCCATCATGACGGTGCGTACAAATCGAGGGGCGGGCGGCATGCATCATCCGCGTGTGTCGATCAGGGTTTTTGTGCCCGGAAGATGGAGATGCCTTTGAGCAGGTTGAGCGCCTCCTGCAACTGGTAGTCCTCGCCCGCAGTATCCAGTTTCACGGACGGAACATCCTTCTTCGCGCCCGGCTTCTCCTTGCCCTTGCCCTCGATGTGTCCGGGCAGATCGGCTTCCTTGAGCGACTCTTCCCCGGCGGTTTTGTCGCGCTTCGTGACCTTGGCTTCCTCGGTGACCACGTCCGGCAGGATGCCAGTGGCCTGGATGGAGCGGCCGTTCGGCGTGTAGTAACGCGCCGTGGTGATCTTGAGTGCCGCACCGCCGCTCATTGGCAGAATGGTCTGCACCGAGCCCTTGCCGAAGGTTTTGGTTCCCATGATCACGGCGCGCTTGTGATCCTGCAGCGCGCCGGCCACGATCTCCGAAGCGGAAGCCGAGCCACCGTTTACCAGCACCACCATTGGCGCGCCGCTGATCAGGTCTGCCGGTGTGGCGCTGAATTTAAGTTCGGCATCCGCCACGCGTCCCTCGGTGTAGACGATTAGCCCGCTGGTGAGGAACGCGTCGCTGACCGCCACGGCCGCGTTCAGCACGCCACCCGGATTGTTGCGCAGATCGAGCACCAGACCGGTGAGATTGCTCTTGTTCTGCAGCTTGAGCTTGGCGAGCGCGTCCTTCAGTCCGTCCCCGGTATTCGCCTGAAACTGGGTGATACGCACATAACCGAAACCATTCTCCAGCATGCGGAATTTGACGCTCTGGATCTTGATGACCGCGCGTGTGAGCGTGAAGGTGAGCGGTTTGGGCTGGCCTTCGCGTACCACGGTGAGCACGATGTCGCTGCCGGGTTTGCCGCGCATCTGCTTCACGGCATCGTTGAGGGTCATGCCCTTCACCGCCTTGCTGTCGAGGCGGATGATCAGGTCGCCGGTCTTGAGACCGGCGCGCGCCGCCGGGGTGTCTTCGATCGGCGACACCACCTTGACGAAGCCGTCTTCCATGGTGACCTCGATGCCGAGACCGCCGAATTCACCTTCGGTGCCAACGCGCATTTCCTTGAAGCCTTCCGGGTCGAGGAAGCTGGAGTGTGGGTCGAGACCGGCGAGCATGCCCTGGATGGCATCGCGCAGCAGCTTCTTGTCTTCCACCGGTTCGACGTAGTCGGCCTTGATGCGGCTGAACACCTCGGTGAACGTGCGCAATTCGTCGATGGGCAGCGGCTGATCCGCCTGCTTCGCCGCGGTGCGTTCTGCCTGCACCGCGCGTTCCAGCGTGAACCCGACGCCGACAAACACGCCGAGGAGCAGGATCAGGGCATAGCGCGTGAACTGTCCGTTCTTGATAAGGTGAACCAACTTCATGGTGTGTCTCCAGGGCTGAATATGTGACACCGGCCAGCTTGGCCGGGCGAAAAAACCACTATTTATAATCTACACCAATCGAGGGGGTTGCGTGGCTCGCCGTGTTCGCGAATCTCGAAATATAGTCCAGGTTGCGCCGGGCCGCCGGTATTGCCGCTTGCCGCGATGGCCTCACCGGCCTCCACCCTGTCGCCGACTCCTTTGTACAGGCTCTGGTTATGGCCGTAAAGCGTCATCAGACCGTCGCCATGATCCAGTACGACCAGTAGGCCAAAGCCACGCAGCCAGTCGGCATAGGCGACGCGCCCGCGTGTGACAGCCTTCACCTCCTGGCCTTCGGATGCGGCCAGAAAAATACCGCGCCAGCGCAGGTCGCCGATTTCCTTGGGGCTGCCAAAGCGTGCGACAAGCCGTCCCTGTACCGGCAGCCGCCAGCGTCCACCCTTGCCGGCCGCAGGCCTTCCGGCCGAAGGTTCCAGTGCCGGGGTGCGGTTCAGTTCTGTGCGCAGTTCGCGCACCAGGCGCGCCATGCGATCTTCATCCCGCTTTAGACGTTCGACCTCCTGAGACCTGTTGCGTACCCGTTCGTTCAGTTGCGCGAGCAGGACGCGTCGTTCGGCGCGGGCTGCCTCCAGCGCGGTTTTCTGCTCGAGTTGGCGGGTGCGCAGTGTCGCCAGTTCCTGCACGCGTTCGGCAATCTGTTTCTCCAGCACATCCAGCCGGCTGAGTGTCGTCTCAATGCCTTCGATACGCGCCGCGCGCGCTTGGGTGAGATAGCGGTAATAGGTAAGCGTGCGGCTTACGCGCGCCGGATCGTCCTGGCTGAGCAGCAGCTTGAGGTAGTCCTGCTGGCCGAGTGCGTAGGCGGCACGCACGGCTTGTTCGAGTTCCTGGCGACGTGCGCCAAGTTCGGCGCGGCTGCGGGTGCGGGCCTGTTGCAGGGAAGTGAGACGCGTGCTTTCGGATTTCTGGCGCGCCTCGGTGTCGCGCAGTGATTTGAATTGATGGCCGATGCGGCGCTCCGACTCGCGGAGTTGCGCGCGCGCCTCATCGCGTTCGCCGCGGGTTTCGTTCAGGTCTGTCTGCAGAGCATCGATGCGCGTGCGCAGCGCGCGCAACTGTTCTTCGCTCTGGCTGGCGGCGGCAACGGCAGTGCTGTACGCGAAGATCAACACCGCCAGCCACCGTGCCGGCCGGTGCAGGCGCTGCGGGCTGTCAGGGGTTGAGATCAACCAGCGCGTGCCCGCTCATTTCCGGCGGGATCGGCAGGCCCAGCAGATACAGCATGGTCGGCGCGATGTCTTCGAGCGCGCCGGTCGCCGCGATCTTCGCCGGGCGGCCGACATACACGAACGGCACCGGATTGATGGTGTGCGCGGTGTGCGCCTGGTGGGTGTCGTTGTCGAACATCTGTTCGGCATTGCCGTGATCGGCGGTGATCAGCATCTCGCCGCCGACCGCGCGCAACGCGTCGTAGACGCGTTTCAGGCAGCCATCCAGTACTTCAATGGCCTTGACCGTGGCATCGAAATCGCCGGTGTGTCCGACCATGTCGGGGTTGGCGAAATTGCAGATGATGATGTCGTACACGCCGCCGCGGATCGCCTCGATCAGCTTTTCGGTCACCAGCGGCGCGCTCATCTCCGGCTTCAGGTTGTAGGTTGGTACGTCGGTGGGCGAGGGCACGAGGATGCGATCCTCGAACTTGAACGGTGCCTCTTCACCGCCGTTGAAGAAGAACGTGACGTGCGCGTACTTCTCGGTTTCGGCGATGCGCAGCTGGTGGATGCCGTGCGCGGCCAGATACGCGCCGAGCACGTTGCGCAGGCGTTCCGGGGGAAATGCGCACGCGACATGAAACTCCGACTGGTATTCGGTGAGGCTGACGAAGCGGCCGAGGCGCGGCCACACGGCGCGTTGGAAGCCGTCGAAGTTTTCCTCGATGAACGGGCGCGTGATCTGGCGCGCGCGATCCGAGCGGAAGTTCATGAACACCACCACGTCGCCGTCCAGGATGCTGATCGGTATGCCGCCGGGCGGCACGATCTCGGTGGCGGCGACGAATTCATCGCTCTCGCCGCGTGCGTAGGCCAGCTCCAGGCCTTCGCTCGCGCTCTGGGCGGTGTGCTCGGCCTTGCCCTGGGTAATGAGATCGTAGGCGGACTGGATGCGCGGCCAGCGGTGGTCGCGGTCCATGGCGTAGTAGCGGCCGATGATTGAGGCGATGCGTCCCTGCCCGAGGGCCGTGAACTTGGCCTCCATGGCCTTGATCGACGCCGCTGCGCTGCGCGGTGGCGTGTCGCGGCCATCCAGAAAGGCGTGCAGATAGAGCTGTTTCGCGCCGCGTTTTACCGCCAGCTCGGCCATTGCCTGGATATGCTCTTCATGCGAGTGCACGCCGCCCGGGGACAGCAGCCCGAGGATATGCACCGCCTTGCCGGTGGACACAGCCAGGTCCACGGCATCGGTCAGGGTTTTATTGGAAAAGAAGGTGCCCGAACTGATTGCGCGATTGATGCGCGTATATTCCTGGTACACCACCCGGCCGGCGCCGAGATTCAGGTGCCCGACCTCGGAGTTGCCCATCTGGCTGGAGGGCAGGCCAACGGCGGCCTCGGAGGCGTGGATCAGGGTATGCGGGTAGTTTTGCCAGAAATAGTCCCAGGTGGGTTTTCTGGCCTTGGCGATGGCGTTGTGTTCGGGGTTTTCCCGGTAACCCCAGCCGTCCATCACGATTAACATCAATGGTTTCGGGGGTGCAGACATGGGTTTACTCTAGGCCGCGTTGTCTATTAGTCTTTTCAAATCCACTAATATTGTATAATGTTTCCAAAACAATAACAGCAGATTCATGGATGAACACGGGTGCTTGAACCGCAGTACGAATACATCATGACTTCAAAGAGGCCCACAGACATGAATGCAGTGGCGGAGAAGGTGGTGCTGATCACCAACCAAGAGGACATTATTCACGCGTCCCATTCCCTGAAGGCCATGGCGCACCCGCTGCGTCTTGAGATTCTATGCATACTGGGGGGAACCACCGAAGTCAGCGTGCAGGACATTGTCGAGCAGGTCGGCACCTCGCAAAGCAATATCTCCCAGCACCTGTCGATCCTGCGCGAGAAAGGCATTCTCGCCTCGCGCAAGGACGCGAACAAGGTTTATTACCGGATTGCCGACCCGAAAATTTTGCAGCTCATCGGCGCCATGCGTGCGGCATTTTGCAGCACACTTGCGGATTGAGTCTTATCGGACGGCGTAAGATACAAACGCTGTCTGTCTTCCTGCTGTCCATACCTATATAAAAAAACATGCAATTCATCATCAATAACTGGTACCTGGTGCTCGGCATTGTTGTGGTGCTGACGATGCTTGCCTGGGGGCCGCTCACCCAGCTGCTGCACGGCGTGCAGCATGTCACGACTGCCGAGGCAATTCGTCTCCTGAACCATGAAAAGGGCTTGCTGGTGGATGTGCGCGAGCCGGACGAATTTCGCGGCGGCCATATTCCGAATGCCTTGAACCTGCCGCTCTCCGGGTTGGCCGGCAGCCTGAAGCAGGTCGAGAAACACAAGGCGCGTCCGCTCATCATTTGCTGCCGCACCAGCCAGCGCTCGGCGCGTGCCGCAGTCGCACTGCGCAAGTTCGGCTTCGCGAGCGTGCAGGTGCTGGCTGGCGGCATCACGACCTGGCAGAGAGAGAATCTGCCGGTGGAAAAGTGAGCATGGCGCGCGTTCGGATGTACAGCACGCGCGTCTGTCCGTACTGCACCCGCGCCGAACAGTTGCTGGCCAAGAAAGGCATCACCGCTGACCAGATCGAGAAAATTCAGGTGGACGTGCATCCGGAACAGCGCGCAGAAATGGTGCGCATCACCGGCCGTCGCACTGTACCGCAGATATTCATCGGTGACCGGCACGTTGGCGGCTTCGATGATCTGGCGGAACTGGATGCCGACGGCGAGCTCGAGCCGCTGCTGCGCGCCTGACCGTGGCGCGGAGTAATCGCCACTACCGATATTCAAAACACACACGTTCACTTCTCACCAGGTTCCCTCGCCATGACCGAACAGACCGCCCAGCCCGGACACGTCTTCAATCTTGAGAAGATCTATATCAAGGACAGTTCCTTTGAAGTGCCGGGCGCCCCGCAGATTTTTCTCGACGCCACCAGCCCGGAGGTCGGTGTGCAGCTCGGCATCAGCCACAGCCAGATCAATGCGGAGCAGAGTTTGTATGAGGTGGTGTTGGCGGTGACCGTTACCGCCAAGCATGCCGACAAGACCGTGTTTCTGGCCGAGGCACACCAGGCCGGTCTGTTCCGTGTTGCCGGCATGCCGGCAACGGAGCTGCCCAAGATTCTCGAAATCGCCTGCCCGAGCATGTTGCTGCCGTTCGTGCGTCAGGCGGTGAATGGCCTGATCGAAAGCGGCGGTTTTCCGCAGCTGCTCCTGAGCCCGATTAATTTCGAGGCGCTGTACGTGCAGAAGCAGTCCACTGCGCCGCAAGCCGCCACGCACTGATCAATTCCGGCACCGGTCGACCGTCACCCAAGAGACCGACATGACTGCCGCCAAACCCGTCATCGCAGTGCTCGGTGCTGGTTCCTGGGGCACCGCGCTGGCGGTGCTGATCGCACGCAACGGTCACCGCACTCTTCTTTGGGGGCACGATGCCGCGCGCCAGGCGCAGCTCGCGCACGAGCGCGAAAACAACCGCTACCTCCCCGGCGTCCGCTTCCCGGGAAATCTTCTCATCCGCGAAGACCTGCTTGAGACGGCTGAGGAAACCGGGCACCTGCTGGTGGCGGTACCCAGCCATGCCTTCCGCGCCACCCTCGAGACGCTGAAATCCAGATTACCCACGCAGGCGATCGTCGCTTGGGCAACCAAGGGCCTGGAGCCGGCCAGCGGCCGGCTGCTGAGTCAGGTGGCCGCCGATGTATTCGGTGAAAACCGGGCGCTTGGCGTGATCTCCGGGCCGACCTTCGCGAAAGAAGTCGCGCAGGGCTTGCCCACGGCCATCACCGCCGCGGCGCGTGATGCCGCCACTGCCGAGGCGATCGCCGCCTGGCTGCGTGGCGACCGAGTGCGTGTCTACACCAGCACCGATCTGGTCGGCGTGGAGCTGGGTGGCGCCATCAAGAATGTGTTGGCCATCGCCACCGGCATCAGCGACGGGCTGGGTCTCGGCGCCAATGCCCGTGCCGCGCTGATTACTCGCGGGCTCGCTGAAATGCGCCGCCTGATCGAGGCGCTGGGCGGCCAACCCGAGACCGTCATGGGGCTGGCCGGCATCGGCGATCTGGTGCTGACCTGCACCGACAACCAGTCGCGCAATCGCCAGGTTGGTCTGGCGCTCGGCAAGGGCCGCAAGCTGCAGGTGATCCTCGGCGAAATCGGCCAGGTGGCGGAAGGCGTGGCTACGGCCCGCGAGGTGCTGGGCCTGGCCCGGCGCCACCGGGTCGAGATGCCGATTACTGAACAGGTTTGCCGGGTTTTGTTCGAGGGGGTAACACCACAAGTCGCTGTTGAAGCATTGCTGCGGCGCGAACCCCGACAAGAAAGTTAGGTTCATGTCCATTGCGAGGCCAGTACCCCTGCTGGCCTCGATCAAATCGAGGGTCTCCGGTCTCCGTGCCACGGGTTGGTCTAGGATTATCAACACGTGGAGGCAACATGAAGAAGATCGGGAGCAGCGAGGCGCAGGCCGTCCTCAGTGCACAGCAAACCGGGCAGCACAACATCGCGCACTGGCGATCGCGACGCTGTGGTGCGCGTCCATCCAGGCAGGCAGCCGCCGGGCCCGTAAACGCGGCGTGATCATGAAGGCGCGGCTCTTGCTTCCTCGTGCCGGCACTGTCATGCCCAGGTTGGCGATCGCGCAGCGCTGTCTTGTTGCGCTCATTGGCATGCTGCTGCAGGTCTCAACCGCCATGGCCGGACCGTGGCTCAATGCGGATGATATACGGCTGCGTCATGATCTCTTGCTGCTGGCCGACGCCGGGCTGATTTCCGCACCGCTCACCAGTTGGCCGATCCCCGTGGGCGACATCGCGCAGGGTCTGCAAGAAGTGAAAACAGAGTCACTCACCAGCGATGCGCTCAGGGGCGCCTATGAACGTGTACAGGAAATCCTGAGGCGCGAATCGGTCCGCAATGTGGTCGCAGCGCATGCGCGTCTGGCCGCAACCAACGAGCCAACGGCCTTTCGCGGTTTTGCCGAGCTCCAGCGCGAACAGATCGAGGCCACGGCGGGGATCGCCTGGCAGGGCGAGGCGGCCTATTACCGTCTGGATGCCACGGCCGTGGCGAAGCCCGATGACGACAAACCCCTGCGCGGCGACGGTTCGTACCTGGGAACGCAGTGGGGCAACTGGCTGTTCTCGGCCGCTGCCGTGGACCGCTGGTGGGGTCCGGGCTGGAACGGAAGCCTGATACTCTCCAGCAATGCGCGCCCGGTACCTGCTCTGGTGGTGCAGCGCAATCAGTCCACCGCTTTCGAAACACCGCTGCTCCACTGGCTCGGTCCGTGGCAATTCATTTTCATGATGGGCCGGCTCGATGGCGAGGCCACGATTCCCTATGCCCAGCTGATGGGCATGCGCCTTAACCTCAAGCCGATCCCGGCGCTTGAAATCGGTTTCTCGCGCACCGCACAGTGGGGCGGAGAAGGTCGCCCAAATGATTTCAGCACCTTCCTGGACGTATTGTTTGGACGCGATAATCTCGGCGACAACGGAACGACCACCGCCAATGAACCCGGCAACCAGCTGGC
>Ga0315271_10000156_pt1 | contig 33184 bp, 43 predicted proteins | sample C3_top_MG_FD_204664 | JGI IMG/M metagenome (GOLD analysis project Ga0315271, IMG submission 204664) | Sediment microbial communities from Yellowstone Lake, YNP, Wyoming, USA - C3_top | ecosystem: Environmental > Aquatic > Freshwater > Lake > Sediment | place: USA: Wyoming | collected 2017-08-01
GAAACGGCCAACCGCATCGCGCAATGGTATGCGGATGAAACCCGCCCGCTGGTTTCCGGGGATTGGTGTATGACCGAATTCGCCAGCGCGCTTGCGCTCAAGGAACGTACCGGACAGCTCACCCGCAAGCAGTGCAATGCCGCATGGAAATTATTTACAGAATTTTGCGGCGGCAGTTTACGCTTGTTGCCGCTTGACCGCGAGGTATACGTGCACGCCGCACAACTGGTACGCGGCAGCAAGAATGGTTTACGCGCCGGTGATGCGCTGCATTTGGCCCTTGCGCTGCATGTTAAGACGGAAGGCTTCTTTACGCTGGATGTCCGACTGGGAGCCAGCGCGCATCAATGCAAGTTAGCGTCCGTTGAGCTTCCTTAATGACCTTTACATAATTCATGACAATCTTGTAATTTTACCGTAGGGCGGGCTCGGTCCGCCGCGTCGGGGCGCTTCGGCAAACTCAGGACAGGCTCCACCCGACCTACAAAATACGGAAGCTCTGCCTTCAATTATGTAATCGTCAATAAAACATTCGTTCCTTACTTAAAGCATCACCATAATCAATCACTGGAAACACCATGAGCAATTTACCCAAATGCCCGAAATGCAATTCGGAATACACCTACGCAGACGGCAGTAACTTTGTCTGTCCGGAATGCGCACACGAATGGTCCAAGGATGCGCCTGCCGAGAGCGCAGAACAACAGCGTGTCATCCGCGATGCAGTTGGCAATGTGCTGGCCGACGGCGATTCGGTGACGGTTATCAAGGACTTGAAGGTCAAGGGTTCTTCCTCAACCGTCAAGGTGGGCACCAAGGTGAAGAACATCCGCCTGGTCGAGGGTGACCATGACATCGATTGCAAGATCGACGGCATCGGGCCGATGTCATTAAAGTCCGAGTTTGTAAAAAAGGCCTGAGCTGCTCTTGCCTGCCCCTGATACGGAATTGATCTACCGCGACGATTCGCTGCTCGTAGTGAACAAGCCCGCCGGGTTGTTAGCCGTACCCGGGCGCGGTGCAGACAAGCAGGATTGTCTGTCCGTGCGTATCCAGAGAGATTTTCCCAATGCACTCGTCGTCCACCGCTTGGACATGGCAACCTCCGGCCTGTTGGTGTTCGCGCGGGGCGTGGAAATTCAGCGCCGCCTTTCGCAAATGTTCCGCGACCATGAAGTCGCAAAACTCTATGTAGCGCTGGTGCAGGGCAGGGTGGAGTCGCCGACCGGCGAAGTGGATCTTCCTATCGCTGCCGATTGGCCGAACCGCCCGCTGCGAAAAATCGATGTCGATACAGGAAAGGCTTCGCTGACTCGGTATCGGGTGCTGGACTACGGCAATGGAGCGGCTGAGACTTTACTACGCGACACTCAAAGCGAATTGATTTTGGAAACTAGCCGCGTGGAGTTGGAACCTGTCACCGGGCGCACCCACCAGTTACGGGTACACATGGCGGCTATCGGCCATCCCATCGTGGGCGATGCGCTATATGGCGTACCAGCGACAGATCGCATGATGTTGCATGCTTGTTCGCTGCGCTTCATCCATCCCGTGAACGGCATACTGCTTGATTTGCAAAGTGCGCCCCCATTTTGAGCTGACAAGCTATTGTTTAAATGCGCACTTCCCTTTATTTACGCGGTATTCTTCAGTATCGCCAAATCGGATGCATCTGAATGTAATAATGGTTTTCAATTTGCTACAATGTTATCTAGTGTTTTGGAAAGCTCACTAATCATCGTTCATGGCACATAACATACAGAAGCTTGCGGTTTTGTTTGCTGACATAAGCGGCAGCACTGCGCTTTACGATAACCTTGGCGACGTGCTGGCGCAACGTTTGATATCAGGATGCCTCAACATGATGACCAATGAAATTCTGGCTCATCAAGGTGTTGTGGTCAAAACCATAGGCGATGAGATCATGTGCACTTTTTCCAGTGCTGAAAATGCTTTCAATGCTGCCTGCGCAATGCAGAACGCGGTGAAAAATGACAGTCACGGCTCCAGCCAGCCGATGCATATCCGTATCGGCTTTCATTATGGTGATGTGATCTGTGAGGCGGGCGATGTATTTGGCGACACCGCCAACGTTGCTGCACATGTTTCCAAAATAACCAGGGCAAATCAAATACTGGCGACCCAGACCGTGATTGACGCCTTGCCCATCGGCTTGAAAAGCAAGACACGCCCGATAAGACGCTCCGAATTCAAGGGCAAGCAGGAGCAGTTCGACATCTTCATGATCATCTGGGGGACAGAAGACATGGAGAGCACCCGCATCGGGATCCCCGCCTTCCGTAAAGCCCATGATGAAGAAAGCAACAATGAACTGATGTTGCGTTATCTGGACCATTCCTATGTTGTCAGTAAAAGGCACAAGACTGTCATATTGGGGCGCGAGGCAATCTGCCAGATCGTCGTACAGAGTGACTTCGCGTCGCGCCAGCATGTGCGGATCGAATTCCGATCGGGCAAATTCTTTATCGTTGACCAGAGCACCAATGGGACCTATATACGTTTCAAAAACGGCACCGTGGTGTGTATCACTTGCGATGAAATGGTACTGGAAGGATCAGGCTTCCTCAGCATGGGCCAAGCGTTTTCAGAGCATGCTATTGATCCGGTTGAATTCGCAGTTTTTGCGGCACCAGTACAATACAAGTGAGCGGTAGTGCTTTGCCGCGGTTCATTGGCCGAGCCGGCAAAGGCCATCCCGCCATCCAAATAGCTTGAATGCTATACTCCGCATCAGTTATTTCGATTTTCCGATGATGCTCTTTTTACCCACCTCCGCAGCATTGAATCACTTGCTCACCCAGAACAGCTGGGCATTGCGGCGTCTTGCGCATTTCGCTGGCATGACGGTTCGCTTCGACATCACACCATTTTCGTTTGCCTACACCATTCTCGCGGATGGGAGCGTGCTTGCGACCAGCGTGTCTGCCAGCGCGGATACCACATGCGTGATCGCACCGACGCTGCTACCGCGACTCGCACTGCGCGACGAAGCCGCCTATGCAGAAATACGCCACGAAGGCGACAGTGCGCTATTCTCGGAGATCGTCGCGCTGATACGCGAGATGCGCTGGGACATGGCCGAAGACTTGAGTAATGTCACCGGCGACATCGCTGCGGAGCGCATCACGCAAGCCGTGCACAACACGCAGCAACAGTTGCGCGACGCCGCAATGAATTTTTCGCAGGCCGCCGCAGAATATTGGACTGAAGAACGCCCGCTACTGGCCAAACCGCAGCACATTACGAAATTCAAGCAGCAGGTCGAATCGTTGCGCGACGAGTTAGAGCAGTTGAGTCGACGTATTGATCGACTGATTACCAAATAAATAATATGCGTTTCTTCCGTTTACTCAAAATCATTTTCGTCGTGCTGCGTTTCGGTTTGGACGAGTTTCTGCTCGCGCACGAGCGCGTGCGCTGGATGCGCGTGCCGCTGAACATTTTGTTATTCCTGCGTAATACCGACAAACCGCGTGCAGTGCGATTGCGTCTTGCGCTCGAAGCGCTGGGGCCGATCTTCGTCAAATTCGGCCAAATGCTGTCAACGCGTCGCGACCTGATGCCGCTCGACATTGCCGACGAGCTGGCCAGGCTGCAAGACCAGGTGCCGCCATTCCCTTCGGTACAGGCCATGGCCGTTCTTGAACACGTTTACGGCAAACCGTTAAGCAAAGTGTTCAAGAGCTTTGAGGAAACGCCTGTGGCCAGCGCGTCGGTTGCGCAGGTGCATTTCGCAGTGTTGCCGGACGGGCGAGACGTCGCAGTTAAGATATTGCGCCCCGGCATCGAGCGGGTGATCAAGCATGACCTCGCGCTGCTCGACATCTGCGCCGACCTGATCGAGCGCTTGTGGGCCGATGGCCGCCGCCTCAAGCCGCGCGAAGTGATTGCCGAATTTGAAAAGCATCTGCATGACGAACTCGACCTGATGCGCGAGGCCTCGAACGCCAGCCAGCTCAAACGCAACTTCGCAGGATCTCCGTTACTTAAGGTTCCCGAAATGTATTGGGATTACTGTCATAACGAAGTGATGGTGATGGAGCGCATGTACGGCACGCCTGTGAGCCAGGTTTCCGCGTTGCGCGATGCCGGCGTAGACATAAAGAAGCTTGCTGCGAACGGCGTGGAGATCTTTTATACGCAGGTGTTCCGCGACGGGTTCTTCCATGCCGATATGCACCCAGGGAACGTGCAGGTCGCTCCTAATGGCCAATACATCGCGCTAGATTTCGGCATCATGGGCACGCTGACCGACGTTGACAAACGCTACCTCGCGCAGAATTTCATCGCATTCTTCCGCCGCGATTACAAGCGCGTCGCCGAGGTTCATATCGAGTCGGGTTGGGCGCCCGCCGAGACCCGCGTGGACGAACTCGAGGCGGCTATCCGCGCGGTGTGCGAACCGATCTTTGATAAGCCGTTACGCGAGGTGTCGTTCGGCAAGGTGTTACTGCGACTGTTCCAGACCTCGCGCCGCTTCGACATCAAAGTCCAGCCGCAACTGGTGCTGCTGCAAAAGACGCTGCTCAACGTCGAGGGGTTGGGCTTGCAACTTGATCCCGAACTCGACCTGTGGAAGACCGCCAAGCCCTGGCTGGAGCGTTGGATGGCGGAGCAGATCGGCTGGCGCGGTTTCCTCAAATCGCTGAAAGTGGAAGCACCCAACTACGCGATGCTGTTGCCGCAACTGCCACGCCTGCTGCACAGTTATCTGACCAATGATACCGGTGCCGCCACCAACGAAATATTGCGCAAGATGCTGAAACAGCAAAAGCGTTACAACACCTTGCTGTCAATAATCAGTCTTTTGCTGCTAGGTATTTTTACGTGGGGAGTTCTGGTTTCGATTTAAACTACGCAGCTTACTTTGCCTTGGCATGCGCAGGACGAAACGTCTTGCATTGCCCGGGATCAGATTCCAGATACGCGCCCTCGATCAGGTCGATGCAATAAGGGATGGCCGGAAACACTGCATTCAAACAATCGTCGATCGCAGACGGTTTTCCGGGCAGATTCACGATTAGGCTCTTGCCGCGTATCCCGGCAGTTTGTCTGGATAGTATCGCAGTAGGCACGAATTTAAGCGAAGCACTGCGCATCAGCTCGCCGAATCCCGGCATCATCTTCTTGCATACCGCCTCTGTAGCTTCCGGCGTGACATCGCGTAAGGCCGGCCCAGTGCCTCCCGTAGTGACTATCAGGCAGCAACCTTCCGCATCGCTCAACTCGCGCAATGCCGCTTCGATCTGCGGCTGCTCGTCGGGGATCACCCTGGTTACCGCCTGCCATGGAGATATCAGCACACGCGTGAACCAGGCTTGGATTGCAGGGCCGCCCTTGTCTTCGTATTCACCGCGGCTAGCGCGATCTGAAATCGTCAGTATGCCAATTCGCGCAACACTCATATTCATTCCTTGAAATCTGCCGCATTCTGAAACACCGTGCCGTCCAGCAGTTGCACGACTACCTGTTCGCTCGCATTCAGTCCGGTTTTCTCGGCGGGCACGACCATTAGCCCATCCGCCTTGGCCATCGACAGTAGCATTCCGCTGCCCTGTGGGCCGGTTGAAGTTGCCGCATAGCCGCCTTCCTCCTTTGCCAACGTCACCCGGACGAATTCGGTACGCCCGGGTTGATGCTTGATGTTATGCGTAAGCCGCGCCACTATAGTACGGCGATACAAGCGAGTGTGTCCCATCATGTGCCGCAATGCCGGCGCAACAAATTGTTCGAAGCAGACCATGCTAGAGACCGGATTGCCCGGCAAACCGAACACCGCTGTCTTTGTGGTTATGCCGAACGCCAGCGGATGCCCCGGCTTCATATCCACACGCCAGAACTTCATCTGCACACCCAGTGCCTCGATGGCCGGACGCACATAATCATGCACGCCGACCGAAGTACCCCCCGAAACCAGCAACACGTCGAATTTCAGGCCGCGCTGCAAATACTCCGTTAATTCGGCGGGGTCATCGCGCGCGATACCAAGCAGGGCGGGTTCTATACCCAGCGCCTGCACCTGGGCCATCAGCGCGTAACTGTTGGAATTAGGTATCTTGTTCGGGTCGACCGGATCATCCATATCTTCCAGCTCATTGCCGGTAGACAGAATCGCCACGCGCGGACGGCAATATACTTGTACCTGTGCACATTTCACCGTCGCTAAAATGCCAGTCACGCCAGGCGTGATCTCGGTGCCGGCGGTCAGTACCACTTCGCCGTTGCACATGCCCTCGCCTTTGGAGCGAATGTCATTGCCGGCTTTCACTGCGAATTTGATCCGCACATTATTTTCGGACACAGCCTGGGTATCCTCGACGCGTATCACCGCATCCGCGCCTTGTGGCACCGGAGCACCGGTCATGATGCGTGCACACTGTCCGACCTGAACAATTTTTGTTGGCATATCTCCAGCCTTGATGTCCTCGATGACCTCCAGTGTCACGGGAACCTTTGCCAGATCAGCGCTGCGCAACGCATACCCATCCATCGCGGAAACATCGTAAGGCGGCAGATCGCGATTAGCGCGCACGTCCCTGACAAGCACGCGATTCAACGATTTCTCCAGTCCGACGATCTCAACATCGGAGAATTTTACGGATTCAAGAATGCACTTTTGCGCATTGCTTACTGATAAATATTCCATCGGCATATTTCCTTGTGCGTATTTCGAGCGGGGCTCATTGTTCAATTGAAAATATTTTACATCGCGCAATACCCGTCATTCACCAGATACTGCTCACGAAACATTCTGGATCTTCGATTTTCCCGAAAGCTGATATTCAACGGTCCGCTTCAGCCAAGGCGGGGGTACTTCGCTATGGCTCCAACATCAATATATTACTAACTGATATTTTACAAAAACGAGGGTGTCGGTACCGTCAGGGCTGATGCAGGTGGAAATGTTCCAGCGATAGAGCTGACTTCAACTGCGTCCCATTGCGGTTGTGATTACTTGACGTTAACTGTTAAATGCATCGTTTCGTGAATAGAGCATTCAACATCAATTTTTCCAGGTTTATCGAATTTCACCACTTTTGATTGGCCCTTTGGATAGACACCCAGATCAAATGCAGTTGCTGCAGATGCAGAGTAGATATCATGGTTGAATGGATCATTGTTCTTGAAACTTAGCTTGTCGCCAACTTTTATATCAATCGTCGTTATAACATCCAGGCCCCTCATGAATGCCATATCCAGTAGGCCAATTTCAGTTTCATCGGCGTTCGCATTTGCAGAAAGAATAACTGTCAATAAAATCGAAAGCAGTAATTTATTTCCTCTGGTCAACATCGTCCTGCTCCTTGTTTGATCAAATCACTCTTGGTTAGTATGCCAACCACACATCAAAGGTAGTGAATTATCGCTGAAGTTATTTCAAGCCAGATTTCTTCTCGCTCGCCATTGTACGCGTCACGAATCCCATCTCACTTAACAGCACTACCGTTCTTTGCTCTCACACCAAAACATCAACAAATACGGCAAACATCCGCTTTGTGGAAACATTTCGAACGGCGTCTACTGACTCAAAGCCGAACTACACAGTATCAAGTTCGACCTCCCAAAACGGACACCTAGTCATTTTCTTGAAATAAATAATTTATCCTATTGCAACATATTTTCGCTACTTTTACATCTGTTAACTTTGATCAAGGGAGAAAATAAGATGCATGAACTACAAAGTGATGATTTATTTATTCCCGATTTTCTTTTAAAACTTCTGCCTCAACCAAAGAACGATCGGCGTGAAACACATACCGAAGACTTTCTGAAGAGCGTCCAGGGTTGGACTGAATTTTTTCCGGTAGATGAATGCGTTGAATGAATCGCAGCTTAGAAGTAACTGAAACTGCTTATTTTTCATTATACTCATCCCTCTGAACTAGATGTTAAGCACCGCTTTTCGCGAGCGCGACATCTTGCGGCGTATCCAAATCGAGGAAACTGCGTAGCGCAGGATCAACCTTCAGCAACTCTGCCTCATCGACATAGCGCACCTGCAACCGCTCAAGAATGGCGCGCAGACTGTTTTTTCCTCCACCCGCGAGATGCCCGCGTATCGTTTCCAGACAGCTGCTCGCATAAAACGCCGCCAGCGGTTGCGGATGCCCATGCACGACCGGCACCACTGCCTGATTGCCAGCCCGTTGCTGCGACAGATACTCGATTGTTGTCGTCGATACGAACGGCATATCGCAGGCCACCGCAAACACCCACGGTGTCGTGATCTGCACCAGACTCGCGGCTAGACCCGCCAACGGCCCTGTACCCATCCCTCCGTCAGAATTTACATCACAAATTTGCGGCAGAATTATTTCGGGTCGCGGCTGACGGACGCTTAAGATGACGCGTGGAAATATGAGCTGCATAGTCACTATCACGCGCTGTAGCAGCGTTTGTTCGCCTAGCAATATATTGGCCTTGTCGCGCCCCATGCGTTGCGAATCACCACCCGCCAGAATGATTGCGGTGCAATCTTCAATCATTTGTGATCCAGCATGAATTGCACAATGCCTGCGATATCGTCCAGCGCGAAGTGCTGTAACTGGGGATGAGCCTCGTCGACATCCGTGACCATAGCAATAAGTCCTTCTTCTACCGTGCAGCGCGGAACGGCTGAGCATTCGCGGCGCAGTACTTCTATCTTCATTCCCGGCGCATGAGAAAAACCCTCCGCCAGCACCAGATCGGCTTCGCCCATGTAACGCTGGGCCAATTGTTCGGGTTCACGCCGATCTACAGCATCAGCAATCAACTGAAACTCGTTGGAGGTGACCAGCATGCTCATCACCGCGCCCGCCCGCTTGTAACGCCAGCTATCCTTGCCCGGCGTATCCAGCACCACCTTGTGGTGCGCATGCTTGATCGTGGCGACGCGCAATCCCCTTCCGCTCAACTCATGCAGCAGCTTTTCGATCAGTGTGGTCTTGCCGGAGCCAGAGTGTCCTACAAAGATGAATACGGGCGGGGTCATTGCCGGATTTGTCAGGGATGCGGTGTCACCCAGGCATCGCCGTGGGGAGTGATTTCTTTTTTCCAGATCGGCACGCGCTGCTTCAATTCATCGATCAGCCAGTGACAGGCTTGCAGCGCTGGGGCACGATGTTCGGCGCCAGCCGCGATGAACACGATCTGTTCGCCGGCGCTGACCACGCCAACGCGATGCACGATACGTGCATCGAGCAAACCGAATTTCGCTATCGCTTCGTCACGCAACTTGTTCATTTCTGCTAGTGCCATGCTGCCGTATGCATCGAAGCTGATCTCCGTCACCTCGCGACCTTCCGAAAAATCGCGCGCACAGCCGATGAACGTGGCGATGCCACCCATGCGCATCGAACTGGCGCGCAATGCCGTTAATTCCCGGTCAACAGAAAAATCTTCCGACTGCAGCCGCACTGTATCAGTCATGTCACCCACCTGAAAACTTTGCCATAAGGGCGATCTCGTCATTGTCTTTCAGCGCCAGCTTCATGTCGCGGGTCTGCACATTATTGACTGCGATAAAACTGACGAGTTCAAATGCTTGCGGGTAACGCGCGGTCAATTGCGCAATTGCATCCTGCAGGCAGAAGCCGGTTTGAAACTCGATTTCAGTTTCGCGAGAGGAGACTCGCTCTGCCACCGGGCCAAAGAACAACACGCGTATCATTTTTTTTCATTCGCCGCCAGATCATTCCGCAGCCATACGCCGCTCTTGCCGCCGCGTTTTTCCTCCAGTTGTATGTTTTCGATGCGCATGCCCTTGTCGATCGCCTTGCACATGTCATACACGGTGAGCAACGCCATGCTGGCGGCACACAAGGCTTCCATCTCTACCCCGGTCTGCCCGGAACACTTGACCGTTGCGAGCACCGTTAGCGCGACACTTCCCTCGCTATCCGGGTTCGTGATTTCGTCAAAAACGATCTCGACACCGGTCAGTGGCAGGGTGTGGCACATCGGAATCAGCTCTGCGGTACGCTTCGCCGCCATCACTGCGGCGACATCGGCCACCGTCAGCACGTCTCCCTTAACTATCTTTCCAGCCTGGATCCTGGATAACGTTTCCGGACGCATGCGCAACACGCCGCTGGCGCTGGCGATGCGGTCCGTGTCGGGCTTTTCGGAAACATCCACCATGCGTGCCCTGCCTGCTGCTGAAAAATGGCTCAACTCATCCATGGTGGTTTTGCATGCTCCTGTCAAGTTTATTGGTCAGGTGTTTTTCACGACGATTTTCGGAAATACTGCGCTATGGTCCTGTGCCATCTCGGCGATCTTGACTGTGATGCGGCGTGCGATCTGCTTGTAGGTTTTGGCGATCTTGCCATCTGGATCCGCAACCACCGTAGGCTTGCCTGAATCAGTCTGCTCACGGATACGAATATCCAACGGCAGCCCGCCCAAGAATTCCACGCTGTAGTCGGCACACATTTTTTCACCGCCACCCGCGCCGAAGATGTGTTCTTCGTGGCCGCATTTGGAACAGATGTGCGTGCTCATGTTTTCCACGATACCGATGATCTTGATGCCTACCTTTTCAAACATCTTGAGTCCCTTGCGCGCGTCAAGCAATGCGATGTCCTGTGGTGTCGTCACGATGACCGCGCCGGTGACAGGCACATTCTGCGCCAATGACAGCTGTATGTCACCCGTGCCAGGTGGCAGGTCCACCACCAGATAGTCCAGGTTGTCCCAGTGGGTTTGCCGCAGCAGTTGATCGAGCGCCTGCGTCACCATCGGGCCGCGCCACACCATGGGCGCATCATCACCCTCTGTCATGTAGCCTATCGACATGGATTGAATGTCATGGTTGACCATCGGCTCGAGGGATTTTCCGTCGACCGATTTGGGCTGCCCGCGGATGCCCAGCATGGTGGGCTGGGACGGTCCATAGATGTCCGCATCCAGTATGCCGACGCGTGCGCCTTCGGCAACCAGCGCCAGCGCCAGATTCACAGCGGTAGTAGATTTTCCCACGCCACCCTTGCCGCTTGCGACCGCTATGATGTTTTTCACGCCATCGACCAATTTCACGCCGCGTTGCACCGCATGCGGCACGACTTTGCTGGATACGTTCACTGTGAATTTGCCCACACCCGGCAGCGCCGATTTGAGGTGCGCTTCTACCATCACGCGTATCTCGTCCCATACGCTCTTGGCCGGATAGCCAAGCAGGATATCCAGCGACAGCTCATTGCCGCTGATCTTGATGTTCTTGACCGACTTACCGCTGACGAAGTCTTTTTTGGTGTTCGGGTCGATCAGATTCTTCATTGCATTTTGCACATCAGACTCGTTAAAGCTCATTACCTGCTCCTGAAATAGATTAAAAACCAAAGTTATAACTGTAAAAACTGAATTCTAAACTACTTGACTATATTTGTCGGGTATTTTTATCCCGATGCAGTAACCTCGGTTACATTTAGCGTGACTTGTAATGCGACGTTGCCCACCGGACAATCTGCGCATACGGAAAGTCCGCCAATTCGCCAAACTTCTGCTGCGCCTCCACAAAAAGCAGGTCTATATCCTGCACCTGTTCTTCGCCGTTCAAAATAAATTGTAATCCCCTCAAGCCGCCACACTGGATACGCATTTCCTGGGCATGCGGCAGAGGACCGTCGATATGAGACTTACCCAACGCGAATTTGAAATTGAGTCGCAACGAATCGTGCAAGGCAATACAACCCTTCTGTGCTTCCACGCTATTACAGGAAACGGCCTCGCGCTCGGCAATATTATGTTTCTCTGCTCTCGAACACTCGGCGCAATGAGTCAGAACAGATCTTTCAAAAGGACAATGACGCGGGATTGAAGTGGTCAGCGCCTGACGGTAGGCTGTTTCATCCATTGCCTGGCTTAATCGTCCTGGGGATGGTGCACTACTTCACGTATTTGATTGAGTAAGTCTTCGGCGTGTAATTCTGTTTCGGCAAACATCACTTTGATTACATAGTGCGCATCGCCGGAAAGCTCGCTGCGCAATTGCTTGGCCCGGTTCGATGCTTCACGAAATGTTTCATGCTGCTCCAGCTTTTCCAGGCGGCGTATCGGTGTTTCAAATATCTTGTAAACGAAATAAGGCATGCGAATCTTTCAGTAAGTTAATAAGAAGGCATCTTATTGTGTATTTATCGATCAGGGCTTGGCGCCGGGTTTCAGAAAAGTCACCACATTCGAGTCAGGCGCGTTTTTGCTTGTGCAGCTTCCCTCACCAACCCCGGCTTCCCGCTCTGCTTCATGCAACAAATTGATCACATCCACATAGTGCTTCTGTTTCACCATCATGAGTGCAGTGAGGCCGCCCTCGTTGCGCGCCATAACATCGGCGCCCGCCTTCAGCAAGACTTCCACCACTGCAGTTTCACCGTATCCTGCCGCCAACATCAGGGGACGGATACCATAGGAGATAGGTGTTTCCACGTCCGCACCCGCATCGATGAGCGTTTGCGCGACATCGGCAAAACCCCGGTTCAGCTCTGGGTTATATGCAGATTTCATCAACGGCGTCCAACCTTTCTCATCCGTTACATTAACGTCTGCACCCAATTCGATCAACGCGCTAACCAGTGGCAGATTACCGGTGTGTGCTGCCATCGTGAGCAGAGTGCCCTCGTCGTAAATTGAATCCAGCTCTTCGCTTGCAGCCAACAACTGCCGGACAGATTCAATATCACCTGATTTTACTGCCTTAATTATTTCTTCTGACATACAAAGCTCCTTGTTTATTCTGGTTACCGATCTTTAATTATTCTTGGCACCCTGATCAACCCATTTTTTCAGCGTCCCGATTTTATCCTTGGCCAAACCGCCGTCCATTCCATACGGCATCTTAATGGATGCATGGACACGACCTTCAACAACCTGAATCATGATGCTGGTAAAGCTGTCGCCCGGCTTGATGACCGTTCCAAATTTGGTACCCTTCATCAGGCTCTGGTAGGTCCTCATGTCCAATCCGCTTTTCTCATAGCCCTTGCCACCTGGCTCGTGACAATTCAAGCAGTAGTCATGAATGATAGGAAGGACATCATTCTTATAACTGACTTCACCCGCCCCCTGCGCAGAAGTTTCTGCCTGAGCAGAAAATGAAAGCGCCGCAAGTACAGCAGTAACCAATATTGTCCTGTTTTTCATGGGTTTGTCCTTCAAGTTATATCTTCTTAACGCTACTGCCTGATGCGTGAGGTTCGCTATTTCAACCTCGACCATATCCGGACCTTCACAAAATACAGCAGAGCAGTCAACACGATCAAATACGCAATCACGGAGTAACCCAGCCTATGTCGCTCTTCCTCATGTGGATCAGCCGCCCAATACAGGAATGACACAACCTCATTAGCCTTTCCCTGAATCTCCGTGCGCTGAGTTGCGTCCACGGCTCCACTTATTCCAAGCACGTCCGGCATTTTAGTTTCGGGGAATATATGATTTCCAGTCACTCCTTCGGCAGTGTTGTAATAACCTATGAGGTAGGAATAAACATAATTTGCCCCACCTTCGCGTGCCTTGGCCATCAAACTCAGGTCCGGCGGTAATTTCCCAAACGTTTGCATGGCTGCATCGTCAGACATTTGACCGGTAAGCGGCGCATCAAGCGGTTGGTTGCCGCGCCAATCATCGATCTTTTTCTTGTCTATGCCAAGCGAAGCCAAATCGCTGTATCTGATGTATTTCAGGGTATGACAACCATGACAGATATCCATCAATGTGTCTGCGCCGCGCTTGATAGCCGGTGTACCTGTATCTACCCGGATATTTTCCAGCTTTGTTTCTGCACCCCAGACCGGGGCTGCGAAACAAAACAACGTCAATAAAACCATGAAGTTTTTCATGGCTTGTCCCCGCTGCGGCGGCGATGCGGAAATTTGCTTATTTCCTTCACTTCGCTGGCCATCAGGGCTTCCACCTCTGGTGGAAGGCCACGCCGAATTAGCCATTGTTCTTCCTTTTTGGATGCAAACGGCAACAACGCGAACAGAGCAAAATAAAAAAATGTCGCCGCTTGTCCCACCACGATGGTCTGGTCGGAAGGCGGAACATAGCCAACATATCCCAGCACCAACATATCCACTGCAAACAGGAAGAACATCGCGCGATACCAGGGTCGGTACCGCGCCCCCCCGGGAATGCGGGAACGATCCAGGTATGGCATGAAAGCGAACACCATCACCGACAGCCCCATCGCCACCACACCTCCCACCAGATTAGGCACAGCGCGCAAGACCGCATAGAACGGCAGGAAATACCATTCCGGAACGATGTGCGTCGGAGTTTGCATGGGGTTGGCCGGAATGTTGTTTGCAGGCTCGATCAGCAGATTCGGAAAAAAGAACACGAAAATACAGTACACGATCAAGAAAATTCCCAAGCCATAAAAATCCTTGCTGGTGAAATAGGGGTGGAAGGGGATGTTGTCCTTGTCCGCCAGATCGATGCCACTGGGATTGCTGCTCCTGACGGTATGCAGCGCCACCAGATGCACCACCACTCCGCCGATGATCAAGAATGGAAACAGATAATGTAGCGCAAAGAAGCGTGTCAGAGTTGCATCGCCTACGGTGTAATCGCCGCGCAGCCAGACCACTATCTGATCACCAAAGTATGGCGTGGCACGGAACAAGTTGGTGATTACGGTCGCACCCCAGAAGGACATTTGTCCCCACGGCAACAGATAGCCCATGAAGGCGGTTGCCATCAACATCAGCAGCAATCCCTGTCCGGTCCACCACATCAACTCTCGCGGCGCACGATACGAACCGTAATAGAGTGTGCGTGCCATATGGATATAGATCACCAGAAAAAAAGCAGATGCGCCTGTGGAATGCATGAAGCGCAACAGCCAGCCATAATTCACATCCCTCATGATGTGCTGGATGGAGTCAAACGATAACGCGATATCCGCCTTGTAATGCATGGCCAGAAATATGCCGGTGGCCACCTGCAACACCAAGACGAAGCCGGCAAGAAAGCCGAAGTTCCACCAGTAACTGAGATTTCGCGGCGTTGGATAGCCAGTCAGCTCATGTTTCACAAAACTGGTAAGTGGAAAACGGTGGTCTATCCATTTGACGATTTTGTTTTTCATGACCGTCTCCTATGCTTCGCCGATGACGATTTTGTCCCCACCTAAAAACCGGTAGGGTGGTACCTCAAGATTTTTGGGTGCAGGACCTCGAACGACTCGACCACTATCGTCGTACTGGCTGCCGTGACAATGGCACGTCCAGCCCGGACCTTCCTTGTTCGGTACGCAACCCATGTGCGTGCAGACACCGACCACGACCAGCCATTCCGGCTTTTGGACACGTTGCTTGTCAGGTTGCGGCTGCATGCCTCCATTGGAAACATTCATCGCATTGATCTGTTCCTGGGTGCGATGCAATATAAATACCGGCTTGCCCTGCCAGGCAATCGTACGCATACCTCCTTCAGGAATGCCGCCCAAGTCCACTTCGGTGGTGGCCTTGGACAACACGTCCGAACTCGGATTCATGCTGGCGATAAAGGGAATGCACGCAGCGGCCACCCCGGTTCCGCCAACAACAGAAGTCACCTTGACCAGAAATTCACGGCGTCCAGTATCGTCTAACGCATCGCTCTCAGACATTTCAACCTCCTAATCTGCATTCACCAACTATTCCGGCAATTATTTCTGTACGGTTTTCTTTAGAACATCTTTGATCGCGTCCGGCGATTTCATGATGTTCATGAAACTGTTTTTTCCCATCATGCTCAAATCTGGAAAATTGATTGCGATCCGAAAACGCGCATACAGCGCATAAACCTTGTTGCCAGAAACCAAAACTTCGTAGGGCAGGTGAGCGGTGGATTTCACATCATGAAAATCAATCTCGCTCATGATGAAGCGGTCATCCATGTATTTATCGTCTTCGCTAGCACCCTTCATCGCAGCACCAAATACGCTCTCCTGCTTGCCGGGAACATCTACACGGTAGACTTTTGTAACGCCATTTTTATTGGTTGTCAGTTTTGCATCAACCGACTGAACCGCTTCTTCGTAGCTGCCATATTCGGCCAACAAACTTGGCTCATCGAAATACTCCATGCCTATCATGTAGTGATATTTACGCGCCTTTTCTGCGGTCATTCCTGTTGCGCCAAACTCTTCCACCTTGCCCAGAGCCTTGGCCAAGCCTGCAGCAACACCACTCAAATCGCCTTTCATGCGATATACGTTCGCCATATAAACGGGATTGGTATAGCTCACCTGCACCCCGTCTTTTCCTTTGGTGACCGACACTCTTTGTATCGCGCCAAAACCGCCATGCTCTGACTCGGCCGCATTCTTTTTCATCTCGTCATTGGTGACGATCAAAATATCAGCATCCGCATAGGGCGAATATTCTCCGACCACGGTAAAACCTCCTGCAACCAACGCAGCTTTTGTCTGAACAGTTTTTTCAGCAACCTTTCCTTCACTTTTTGAAGCCAAAACAAAAGGTTTCAAAATCACATCATCAGCCATCGCGTTGCTTATACCGAGCAACAACGCCGACAACCAAATGCTTTTGAGTATCGATTTTCCCATCATGCTTCTCCTCACAGGTTAGTTAAGTACGGTTATAAACTTTCCAGACTTTCAAGTTTCTCAGGATTGAACCAAGCCAGTTTTTTCCTGAGGGTGACGACACCGCCGATGATGATCAAGGTCGGAGCTTGCGGTTTTTCTACTTCTGCGATTCCTGGCAATGTTGCGAGCGTACCGGTGATGACGCGTTGGTTCTTCGTGGTTCCCTGCTGCACGATGGCAATGGGTGTAGTGCTCGACATACCATGTTTGATCAATTCGGCGCACAGCGTATCCAGCCCGTGCAGCCCCATGTACACCACAACGGTCTGCTTGGGTCGCGCAAGCGCATCCCAGTCGAGGTTCATCGTGCCATCTTTCAGGTGACCGGTCACAAAAATACATGACTGCGCATGATCGCGATGGGTCAGCGGTATGCCTGCATACGAAGCCACTCCGGATGCCGCCGTGATGCCGGGAACAACCTGAAAAGCAATGCCTTCGGCAGCCAGTGTTTCAATCTCTTCGCCGCCGCGCCCGAATATGAACGGGTCGCCGCCCTTGAGGCGCAGCACGCGCTTGCCCTCCTTGGCCAGACGCACCAGCAGTTCATTGATATCTTCCTGCTGCATGGTGTGGTCAGCGCGTTTCTTGCCCACATAGATGCGCTCTGCATCGCGACGCGTCATATCGACTATCGGCTTGGATACCAGGTTGTCATAGACCACCACATCGGCCTTCTGCATCAAGCGCAATGCGCGAAAGGTCAACAGATCCGGATCGCCCGGGCCGGCCCCAACCAAGTACACTTCGCCGCGCTGGATGTTATCCTCGTTCGCCAACATTCGTTGCAGCATTGCCTCGGCGCTACTCTCATCGCCCGTCAATACTTTCTCGGCAACCACGCCTTCCAGCGCGTTTTCCCAAAAGATGCGACGCTTCGCTGGATTGGTGACACGCTGTTTGACCAGCTCGCGGAAACGTTCCGCGAATGCCGCAAGGCGACTGTAGTTCTGCGGAATCATGGTCTCGAGTTTGCCGCGCATCATGCGCGTCAGCACGGGCGACGCACCACCGCTGGAGAACGCCACCATCAGCGGCGAGCGGTCAAGAATGGCGGGCATGATAAAGCTGCACAACTCGGGATCATCCACCACGTTCACCGGGATGTTGCGCGCACGAGCCAATTCGGAAACTTGCTGATTGACGCTGCGGTCATTGGTCGCCGCGATGACCAGTCTCACACCATCAAGATGTTGTGCAGCAAAACGTGCGACGATGGCTTCGACACGCTGCTGCGTTGCCAATACCGGATCGATCTCGGGCGCAACCACTCGCACATTCGCCCCCGCCTCCAGCAGCACGCCTGCCTTGCGCTTGCCGACTTCACCTCCACCCACCACCAAGCAAAGCTGGTTGCGCACTTTTGCAAAGATCGGTAGATAGTCCATTATCCCTGTACCGCTTTCAGGATCAACGGCACCAGCGCTTCCGGCAGCTTGATCTTGCCCGCAAGTGCAAATTCATGCGCGGCTGGCGACATCTTCTGCCAGGTCTTGCGGATGATCGGTATCCATTTTGCTTCGTCATACTCCGGATGCTGAGCAGCAAATCCGGTAATGTAATGTTCGAGGAATACCAGGTCGACCACGTCTTCCATCAACTGCGTCTCCGGGTTGACCTTCAAGCCCTTTTTGCTGACGATGGTCTTGACGCGAGCTATCATCTCGTCGTCATAGCCCGCCTTTTTCATAAGGTTTCCGGCAGTCTCGGCGTGGAACTTGTACAGCCCGGTGCGCCACAGCATGTAGCCTGGCTTGTCCATCGGATAGTTGCTGCGCGGAATCTTCCAGCGCTGGATGTGTTGTGCCCGCACTGCAAGCTTCACCGCCTCGGAGGCATCAGGGATGTAACGTTCCTGCATCTCGCTCATGCGCTGTGCGTAGAGCAGTTCCTTGGGATATTCCTTGCCGTCCGCCAGCTCCTTGTTCGGATCTTCGGCGTTGGCCTGGTCAAAAGCGGCGATGGCGGCTTGATAAGTTTGCTGTGTCATTTTGCTTGTTGGCTGGAATAGGTTGATTCAAGATGTTTGCGTTGTTCAAGTTGCCGCCGAATGAATGAGACAAAGCGTGTCGCCCAGTAACAGCTGCCGATGGTGCGCAGATGGGTATAGGAAGCAAGCAGATTATGCAAAACAAGTCCATCCCGCTCCCCGTCTACGCCGTGTCCTCGCTCCACGCGATATGCGTAGCGGATATCTGGCGGAAGGTTCTCCAGGCTGGAGTAATGAAACTCATGTGCCTTGATCTGTTTTGCTGATGCCTCCGGACGAGGCCAGGGATGCACCTCCTCTTCCTTCAGGTGCACATAACCGCGTCCGATGGGTTTGTTGTGCATCTTCACATCGCCGGGAATTACTCCAACCATCTGGTAAGTACGCCCTTGGTATTCAATACCACGTGACAGATACATCAGCCCGCCGCATTCGACATAGGCAGGCATGCCATTTTCGATGACCCTCTTGATCTCTCCGCGCAATGAACTGTTCGCTTCCAGTTCGGCCGCGCACATCTCCGGAAAACCGCCTCCAATGTACAAGGCATCAATGTCGGGAAGGTGTGAGTCGCGCAATGCGTCGAACGGCACCAGTTCTGCTCCTGCCTCCTCAAGCGCATCCAGGTCGTCGGCGTAATAAAACCCGAAAGCGCGATCGCGCGCGATTCCGATGCGCACCCTGTCGCCACAAGCCAACGGACTCACGCTGGCTTTGTGCGGAACGTTCAGCGGCTCTTTCTGTGATAGAGCAAGCAATTTGTCGAGATCGACCTGTTCAGCGATGGCCTCGCCTATCTGCTTGATCTTTGCGGTAGCGACATGTGACTCGTTGCTGGGCATCAGGCCAAGATGGCGCTCGACGATACCGAGCCTCTCGTCGTGATGGATCGCACCGACTACCGGTACATCGGTGTAATGTTCAATGACGCTGCGCAACTTTGCTTCATGTCGGCTGCCTCCAAGGTTATTAAGTATCACCCCGGCGATATTGATGTTGCGATCGAATGCCTGATATCCCAGGATCAACGGCGCGATGCCCCGCGTCATGCCGCGCGCATCGATCACCAGAAACACCGGCAGGTCGAGCAATATCGCCAGAGCCGCGTTGCTGTTGCTGCCATCCAGCGCCAGGCCGTCGTACAAGCCCTTGTTGCCCTCGACCAGATTCACTTCCGCGCTGTGTTGCGCGAAGGTGGAGACGATGTCGTCACGTTCCATCAGGTATAGATCGAGGTTACGGCAGGCGCGTCCGGCGGCTTGGCTAAGCCACATGGGATCGATGTAGTCCGGACCTTTTTTATAGGGCTGCACCACATGACCGCGCGCTTTCAATGCGGCGCACAAGCCAATGCTAACCATGGTTTTTCCGGATGATTTGTGTGCTGCGGAAATCAGCAACCGGTTGTTCATTTCAGCTGGATGCTTTAGGTATCTCGCGGGGGGTGAAGTCCAGCACCCGAATGCCGATAGCGGCAATCAGGAAGGATATGCCGACTCCGCCGAGTCCCAGCAAGACTTCAGGTATCGAAGGATGGTACAAACCGATCTGCCCATCGCCAAAACTGCTGCTGGATTCATAACCGGGGAAGATATTCAGCGGAAAAGCCTGCCCGCCGATAATGAATACATACAATAAAGCGAGCGCGCCCAGAACAATGAGCAATGATGCGGCCACCACATGTTTCGATTTTCCCAGGGAGGGATGAAAGATCAGCAACAAAGGAAGCAGGCTGCCGATAAAAACATAGCCGATCCAGAGCAGCAGAGGATATATACCGCCATCGCGCAGAATGAAACGCTCAAAACCCGCCTGATGCGCAAAATACAGATTGGTCAGGTGATATGCCACCACGAAATAAAACGCGGCGATCACAAATACGCCCATCAGGTTTCGCATGCGTTTCTGCACATGCTCGTCCAGACTTTTTTCATTCCATTGATAGATGGCGGATTGAACGAGATGGAACACGGCCAGACCCCATGCAAAAGACAACACGATAAACATCGGCGGCAGGATCGCCGTACCATAGGCTTGGCGCGCCACCAAAAAAGAAAAGATCACGCCCGTGCCCGTGGTCAGCACGAATCGCCAGATAAAGACGATAAATCCTGCGGGCTTCGACCATGGATACATGCGTTGTTCCATCATGGTCCACAGGTATACAGCGACTGAGGCGAACATTCCCGAATATAGAAATATGTTCCAGGCAAAGACCGACGTATGATTAAAGTTGGTCGCCGCCACAATGATGCGGTCCGGCCTGCCCAAGTCCAGCATCAATACGGTCAATCCACCTGCGAGCATGGCGATGGAAAGCAGTCCTGCCAAAGGAGCCCTGGCCTTGTAGGCGGGCTTGTTAAATACCGAGCCGATCGATGATACGTTGAGTACGCCGGAAGCAGAAACGATCAAAAAAATAGCAAACACATGCGGGACACCCCAAACGATCTGGTTGTTCATGCCGGTGATGATGTGTCCCTGTTCATCCATCATATGCACGGCATACAGCCCCATCAGCACAACCAAACCACCCGCGGCAAGCAGCGCGTAGAAGAGTCTGGTTTTGAATTGTTGTGGGGAGTGACTTGCCATTTTATAGTCCCTGGTAACGAACGCCGGTATTCAGCCCAAGATCGGCACGCACCTGCGTTGATTGGACGGTGCGGATCTTTTTGGAGATCTCGCTTTCAGGATCGTTGAGATTGCCGAACAGGATGGATTTGTTCGGGCAGGCTTCGGCACAAGCGGGTTGTTGCCCTTTATCCACACGATGGACACACATCGTGCAACTTTCCACCGTGCCCTTGCCGCGCGGCACATCCGGCTTCTGGTCATGCAGTGGTTCATGTACAAAAGAGCGCGCCTTGTATGGACAGGCCATCATGCAGTAGCGGCAACCGATGCAGAGATGCTTGTCGACCAGCACGATGCCGTCTGCGCGCTTGAAGGATGCGCCTGTTGGGCAAACATCCACGCAGGGAGGTTCTTCGCAATGCTGGCACATCATCGGTAGCGCAAGTGTACGACCGCCGCGCATGTCCTTGAGTTCGACCTTGCGTATCCACTGGGAATCGGTCGGACTCAAACCGCCCGATAGGCCATTTTCCTTGTTGCATGCCGTCACGCAATCGTTACAGCCGTCTGCGCAGCTCGCAGTGTCGATCAGCATGCCCCAGCGCACTTTGCTCGAAACCGCTTCGGACTTGCCGTGCGCCATATCGAACAGCAGCATTCCCGGGGCGATTGCGACCGCCGCCGCCCCGACCGAGGTCTTCAGGAATTGCCTGCGCTGCACATTCGTATCACTCATTTGGAACCCTTCTGTACCAATGGTGGCTGGTGATTGGATGACTGGCGTTTGCTGGAGTGACATTCGAAACAATCGATCTTGACCGCTTGGTAACGGTGACAACCTTCGCAGAAACTGTCAGCGCGTCCGAGCACGCTGTTGTCGCGCAAACTGGCATGACACTCGATGCAGTTTTTCAGGCTGTGTTTTCCGTCGCGTATGCCTTTGTGTACGGTTTCATCGCGCTCATGCAAAAGCACCTTCATGTGGTTCTTGCGCATCCACTGCGGCTCTTCCACACACTGGCCACCCTTGCCGACATCGAGTTTGGGCATACCATAGCTTTCCGTAGCAACCGCAGACGCACAGATGCAGAGTGCGGCCAACAGCATCGCGATCCGTTTAAGCATTTTGCTTACTCGCCCAAGCCCATCTGAATGTAACCCGTCGGGCACACATCCGCGCAAATATGGCAGCCGATACACTTGTTGTAATCGGTGTCCACATAACGCCCGAGGGTCGCCTTGTCTTTCTTGACGCGAAATACTGCAGTCTGCGGGCAGTACACCACGCAATTGTCGCATTCGAAACACATGCCGCAGCTCATGCAACGCTTTGCTTCCGCCACTGCTTCTTCCTGTGCGAGTACGCCCAGGCGATCCTGAAAATTACCCAGCGCTGATTCCTTGCTCAGGGTGATCACATTGCGTTTATTGCGCGCAACGATGGAAAAGTGTCCCAGGAACAACTTATCGTGCGGAATCACATAGCGATCCGAACGATTGTCGAAGTTGTGTATGGCCACGTTGGAACTATCAGTGCCGCGCAACGGCACGTGTGTTTCTTTTACTTCAAGCCCTTTTTCCATCATCTTGCGCATCAGGTCGAATTGGTGCGCATCGATCTTGGGGCGCTTTTCCAGATCCTGTCCGTTCAGATAATTGTGTATGCCGTCTGCCGCGATGGAGCCGTGACCGATCGCAGTGGTCAACAGATGAGGACGTATGATGTCGCCGCCTGCAAACACACCTTTCTGTCCGGCAACCAGATAGTTGCGGTCTGTCGAGACCGCGCCCTTGCCGTTGTTGAATTCTTCCAGCCCGCTAAAGTCCACCGCCTGGCCGATCGCTGACACGATCAGGTCGGCAGGAATGTCCTCCTCGCTACCCTCGATGTTCTTGACCTCCAGTTTGCCGCCGACCAGCTTTGCCTCGCACTGGCAGACGCGCAACGCTGTAGCGCGCCCATCTGCGCCGCGCACGATACCGATCGGCACCAAGCCGCCGCGGATCGCGATACCTTCGGCTAGTGCCTGTTCGATCTCATGCTTATTCGCCTGCATCTTGTCGATGGCGAAGATCGAAGTCAGTGTCACTTCGGCACCCTGTTTGACCGAGATTTGCGCCACATCATGTGCAACTTGGCCAGCGATGGCCTGCTCGAAGTCGGTCGGTTTGGATTCTTCGAGATGACCGAGACGGCGAGCAACCGTGGCCACATCGATCGAAGTATCACCACCACCGACTACAACGACGCGCTTGCCAACATGCTGGAGGCGGCCGTCATTGAAAGCCTTGAGGAATGCAGTCGCAGTCACGACGTTCGGTGCCGAGCTGTCCGCTAGCGGCAACGCACGCCCTGCCTGTGCACCCATACCCAGGAATACAGCATCGAAGTCCTTGCGGATCTGTTCCAGCGTGATGTCAGTGCCCACACGGCATTTCATCTTGGTCTTTACGCCCAGATCTGTGATGCGCTTGATCTCTGCATCCAGCACTTCGCGCGGTGTACGGAAACCGGGAATGCCATAACGCATCATGCCGCCGAGATGTTCATGCTCGTCGAATACGGTGACTTCATGTCCTTTCAGGGTGAGCTGATAGGCACAGGACAAACTGGCCGGGCCGCCACCGATGACTGCCACTTTTTTACCGGTAGGCTTCGCACTATTTTTATATGCAAGGTTATTGGTGATCGCATATTCACCCAGAAAATGTTCTACCGAATTGATACCGACATGATCTTCCAGCGCATTACGATTGCATCCTGTCTCGCACGGCGCCGGACAAACACGACCCATCACCGACGGAAAAGGATTGGCCTCGGTCAAACGACGAAACGCATATTCCTGCCAGGGCATGGCCGGCTTGCCATCGGCCCCGACTGGTGGCTTTTCAGTACCGCGCACGATGGCGAGATATCCGCGAATATCTTCACCCGCCGGACAGCTTCCCTGACACGGCGGTGTAGACTGGATATAGGTCGGACACTTGTGCGTAAAGCTCGCCTGCATGATCTTCTCGCTCAAGCGACCGGGCTTGTTGTCTCCATCTTTATAGCGACGGAAAGTGATTTGTTGAGTCTTTTCAGTTGTTGTTGACATTACACTGCCTCCAATAAATTATTATTTCTCGCCCAGCTTGATCGCATTGCTGACCAATTGGTGAACACCGCCAATCATTCTTCGATCAAATCCATAAATAGGCATGATCTTGGTAAATTGCGCCTTGCAGATCGCACATATACAAGCCATAAAATTGACCCCATGTTCGTCGGCTACATGTTGCAACACTTCCATGCGCGGCAAAGCGCCCTTGACACGCAAGTCCAGCAAGTCATCGGTCAACAGACCACCACCACCACCGCAGCAAAAAGTCCGCTCATGCGTGGTGTTTGGATTCATTTCGTAGAAATTATTGGCAACCGCCTTGATGATATTGCGCGGAATATCAAACTGCCCGCCTGGATAACCACCCATGCTAGAACCGCGTGCCACATTGCATGAATCATGGAAGGTGATGATGTGCTTGTCGTTGGCTTCCTTGTCGAAGGACAACGCGCCCTGCCCGATCATGTCCCAGGTAAATTCGCAAATATGCATCGGCTGTTTGTAGCGATGGTCCAGTTGCTTCTGCAGCATCATCGCAAATTTATCGGTCTCATCCGCACCCTCGCCCACACCGCTCAGGGTATTCCAGAAACTATAGGCAACACGCCATGCGTGGCCGCATTCTCCGACCACGATGCGCTTCACGCCCAACTCCAGCGCTGCCTGGCGTATGCGCAGCGCGATCGTACGCAGCTGCTCGTAATTGCCTATGAACATGCCGAAGTTCGCCGCCTCGGAAGACATCGAAGACAGTGTCCAGCTGGTGCCGGTGGCGTGGAAAACCTTGGCATAGCCGATCAGGCTGTCGATATGCGGCTCGGCAAAAAAATCGGCTGAAGGGGTGATCAGCAAAACTTCCGCACCTTTCACATCCATCGGAAAACGCACGTCAATGCCGGTAGCTTCTTTGACATCTTCTTCCAAACCTTCCAGCGTATCCTTGAGTGCGGGTGCCGGCAGGCCGAGGTTGTTACCTATCTTATGAACCTTGCCGATAATCTCGTTCGAATACTTTTGACCATAGCCCACGGAATCAAGGATTTCGCGCGCGGCCATGGTGACCTCGGCGGTATCGATGCCATACGGGCAGAACACCGAGCAACGGCGGCACTCGGAACACTGATGAAAATAGTTGTGCCACTCGTCGAGTACTTCGCGGGTCAGATCGCGCGCACCGACCAGCTTGGGGAAAAATTTGCCTGGCAAGGTGAAATAGCGGCGATACACGCTGCGCATAAGATCCTGGCGCGCCACCGGCATATTCTTGGGATCCTGCGTACCGATGAAGTAATGGCATTTGTCCGAACACGCGCCGCAATGAACACAGGCGTCCATATACACTTTAAGTGAGCGATACTTGCCGAGCAGCTCACCCATCTTGGCTATCGCCTGATCATGCCAGTCTTCGACCAACTGTCCGGGAAAACCCAGGGCATCCTGGATCTTGTCGTTCGCTACAAACGGTCCCTTGCCCTCCATCGCTCCCGGCTTCAATGCGGGAATGATCGGAATGACACGATAAGCCGGTGCAGCGATATCAGCCATGCTATTTCTCCGATTCCAGTTGTTTCGCCCAGGCAGCGATATGGCGTTTCTCACGCGAATTGTCTGCCTGGTTGCGGCTGGGTGAGAAAAACACGCCGGGAGCATGCAGCAGCTTGCTGATCGGGAAGATCATCATCAGCAACGCGACCATAGCCAGATGAACGTAAAGTCCGATGCTGGCAGGCAGGGCCTGCAGGTTAAAGTTCATCAACCCGAGCATGAATCCTTTCACCCCAACCACATCGCCATGTACAACAAATGTCATCACCAGGCCGGATATGCCGATTACCAAAAACAATACCAGCATCAAGTGGTCAGAGGGAGTGGAGATATAGCGGATGCGCTCGACGAACAGGCGCCGTGCCCACAACCCGGCCACGCCGAGCACCATGGTGATACCGGCATACATGCCAAACGGTTGGATGAAAGCGACCCAAGCCCAAACAGGCTCGGTGAAATATCGCAAATGACGCAACAAAACGAGGGCCAGACTGGCATGAAACAGCCATCCCAAGCCCCACGTCCATAAATTTGCCTTGAACAAGCTTTCAAAAAACACCACTTCGCGCGCCATACGCAGCACCACGCCGCTGGTATTGATAGGAGCCGGGGTGGTGGGTATTTTAAGTGGGGCGGGAGTACGTGTATAAACGCTGATACGGGAAAACAAACCCACGACAAGCACCAAGGTGGCAAAGTAAAACAGGATTGCGAATAAGGTGCTCATCACGAGTCAGTTGCAAGATATCTGAATCAAACGCAGCCAGTTGGCTTGGGTAATCCGGCGATCTTGCATGCCTGCTTGCCGGGACCATAAGGAAACAGGCCATATAGATACTCGCTGTTGCCTTTGTCGGCCCCAAGCTTCTTGCCTATCGCCTTGGTCAATACACGAACTGCCGGAGCAATTTGATATTCCTCAAAATACTCACGCAGAAAATTGATGACTTCCCAATGCTGGTCAGTCAAATCAACACTTTCAGTTTGAGCAATATATTTGGCGATATCGGTATTCCAATCAGCCAGATTGACGAGGTAGCCCTCTTCGTCGGTTTCATAGGTTTTTCCTTCGACTTCGATGTTGGGCATGCTGATTCTCCTTAATATTTAATGAAATTTATAGCCAGGATTGGCAGTTTTTATTGGTCGTAGTGAGCTCGACAAAGCCGCCGAAATCCACGGGTGAGACTCCTGCAATGAGACGATCAGCTAGACCGCGTGCCTCAAGATCCGGCTGAAGAACATATAGCTTGAAGCGCCCCATAGCCTCGCGGATTTTAGCCTCAAACGCATTGCCGGATGTAGCCGCATAAACCGCGTCTTCGATAAGCAAAATATCACCCGATTGAGCCACACGCAAACAACTATCGAGCGCGCTATTGGTAAGTGGGGATTTGTTGATGATATGCAACATGTAACGGTTCTCCTTTAGAAGCTCAAGACCACGTCTTGCTGATCCATCAACTCGCCCATTTCTGCGCGTCCCAACACGGTTACATCCACCAGCAAATCTTCCTCGCTCAATCCCCGGGCTTCCATCGATTCCTTTTCGACATAGAGTTTCTCGATGTCATAGCCTTCCAATGCGCGATAAGCAGGCGAAAAGTTTTTGGTCTCGATGCCCTTGGTCTGCTGGCCCTTCTTCAATTGGTACACGCCATCATCCAAAAATACCAGTGAGACGTCCTGATCGAAAGCCGCCGTGATCAAAACAACCTCCAGCGATTCCAGCGCATAAATTGTTCCATATGGCGCCTTACGGTTAACAAACATGAATTTTTTAACGTCACTCATTCCGTACCCCTTAATCGCCAAATACGATCAAACGATCAGTTTTAACACCGGCTTCCACCATCTGACCTAGACCGGAAATCCGAAAGCCTTTTGCAAGGTTTTCTTCTTTGATACCACGCCGCAAAGCTGCTGCAACGCAAACCACTAGATCTACCCCATGTTCCTCGTTGAGCTTGCCCCAACGATTTACAATATGCCGATCATCCTGTGGTGGCTCGGTCAGTTTGGAAGCGTTATTTACGCCGTCATGGTAAAAAAATACGCGCCAAACTTCATGGCCTTTTTCAATAGCTGCCTTGCAAAATAAATATGCAGAATCGCTTGCCTGATGCTGGTATGGGCCTTCGTTTACAACAATCCCGAATTTCATGCGGTCACCCCGACTTAGAAACGGATATGGGTTGAAGCATTGAACGTCGAACGAGAACCGCGCCAATCATCAATCAGATACTTGGTGAACGGCAACTCTGTCTTTTCAAAGAAGCGTGGCCAGCCAATGCGGTCGATCCAGTCAGCCATACGTTCCCAAGGACGAGCATCGTCCTTGTACACATGCAATATACGCTTCACCACTTCGTTAACTTCTGGCCATCTAGGTGCATTATTAGGCAGACCTGAGGCGACCATTTTCATAAAAGTAGGCTTAGCGCGTGCATTGGAATTTTTTCCGCCTACCCAAATTGCCAACTTTGAATATTCCGGATCATTGATCTGCATTGGGGGGCAAGGTGGGTAACAAGCGCCGCAGCACATGCACTTGGACTCATCGATTTCCAGTGAAGGTTTGCCATTCACCATAGCTGGGCGAATCGCAGCAACCGGACAACGAGCGACCACTGTCGGACGCTCACAGACGTTTGCAACCAGATCGTGGTTGATGACGGGCGGCTTGGTATGTTGAACGATGATCGCAAGATCAGCCTGTCCACCGCAATTGATTTCACAGCAAGAGGTAGAAAGATGCACGCGATTCGGCATTTCTTCGCGCTTGAATTCGACAATCAGTTCGTCCATCAAAGCTTTGACTACGCCAGAAGCGTCAGTGCCGGGAATGTCGCAATGCAACCAGCCCTGCGTATGCGCGATCATCGAGATCGAATTGCCGGTTCCACCCACCGGGAAACCATGCTTTTCAAGTTCGGCGATCAACGGATTGACCATCTCCTCTTTGGACACCATGTATTCGATGTTGGAGCGAATGGTAAATCGCACACGCCCTTCAGCGAATTTGTCAGCGATATCGCACAACAGGCGGATAGTACCCACATCCATTTGCCGTTGCGTACCGGCACGGACTGACCAGATATGGTCACCGCTATGTGCTACGTGATGCAATACTCCAGGACGTGGACGATCATGGTATTTCCAATTCCCATAATTTTTCACCATTAACGGATGGAGGTATTTCTTGTTGTCCGGTACGCCTGTTTCTTTTGGCTTACGCTTTGGAGCTGGTTTCTCTATAACGGCTTGATTCATTTTTTATCTCCTCAGGCAGCTTGTTTCTTGGAATTGATCTTGGCGACTTCCTCATCCCAGCCGTCAGTACGAACATACGGATTGGTTCGTGGTGTCGAAACCATGTTCGGATCAACATCGACTTCAACCCCTTCCAGGAAGTTGATCAAGCCGATACGCTCGATCATCTCACCGGTACGCTCGTGTTCCAGCGCATTTTCCGCGAAGAAATCTATAGTACGCTGTGCCAAGTCAACCAATTTTTGCACATCTTCGTCGGATTCAAGTTTCATGAACGGGATAATGACCGTGCCCATCAGACCACCGATTTTCAGTGTGCTCTTTCCGCCAACCAGCACGCTTGCGCCTTTGTCTTTACCTGGAGCCAGTGCGCCTGTCATAACGTTGATGCAGTGCATACAACGCACACAATCGTGGTTGTCGATCTCAATCGCTTGAGTATCGCTGACCGCAACGCTGGAAATGCTTGGGCCTTTTTTGACATTCTTGATCTGCTTGAGCTGAAATGTCTTGGTCGGGCAACGAGCGACGACATCGTTCACCAACTCGTCCATACCATGTTTGGCGAACCACTGTTTAGCCATAACTTCATCGGTGCGGATGTTGTCGCGCCAAGTTCCGATAACTGCCATGTCTGCACGCTGCACAGAATTCATGCAGTCATTCGGGCAACCGGAGAATTTGAACTTGAATTTGTAGGGCAGGGAAGGACGGTGAATATCATCCAGGAAAGTATTCAGCACACTACGTTGTGCTTTGGCTTCGTCGTAACAAGACTGCTCACAACGAGCCGCACCCACGCAAGACATCGAAGTACGCACTGCCGGACCCGCACCGCCGAGATCAAAACCCATCTCATTGATCTCGTCGAAGGCCTTTTGCACATTATCGGTAGTCGCGCCCTGGAACATGATGTCGCCAGACTGGCCGTGGAATGCTATCAGGCCTGAGCCATGCTTTTCCCACACGTCACAAAATTTGCGCAGCGTGTCAGTATCGTAATGCATTCCGGGTGGAGGCATCACACGCAACGTATGAAATTCCGTGCAATCTTTATATACCGGCGTACCGTCTTCATTCTTGAGTTCGGTAAAACGCGGAATGATGCCGCCGCCATAGCCGAACACGCCGACTGTGCCGCCCTTCCAGTAACCTTTTTTGGTTTTGTACGAAGTCTCCAGCTGTCCAAGCAGGTCTACGACGTAATCTTTATTCTTGGCCAATTCTTTCAGGCCAGTCACAAAACTGGGCCATGGGCCGCTCTCAAGTTGATCTAGATTCGGGGTATCATGCATCTTCTTAGCCATAATAAATTCTCCTTTTAGTCGCGTTGCCTGGGGCCCAACTGCTGGCAAACGAAAAATAATGACCCGGCAGAGGCGGGACTCTTACTTATGTTCTGGGTACACCTTTTTATATTTTGCGGCCTACCCATCTCTTTAGGTGTATTAGCATACTACGATATATCATCTTTTGCATTCCATTACCCTTAGCGGCTATCTTTAATAACCCTTATGGGTGGTATTTGCCTTCCCTAGTAGTATTTCAAAATCAGGCACAATCACGATAAACTAAAACCACTGTAGTTTCTCGTTCAGAATAACCTGATGAAGAATGCGGTCAAACCACCAAGAGGCAGATGTATATAATGGCACAAATCAGCGAATTAATAAAAATTAAAGTTCCTTTGGGCGGTCAGGAAATCGAGCTGCAACAAATAGACCATGTTGAAGGCGGCATGAGCTTGTTGCGAGTCCGCATACGCGAGGGCAAACGCTTTACGATTTTCGACATAGACCCGGCCACTTCGCGTCTATGGGCAACTGCCATGTTGGATTGGTCAAACTCGCAACCGGCGGCTCATGAATAGCAAGGCACCTGACATGATTGACATGATATTCGATCTGGAAGGTGGGACACTCCCTGCCGCTTACCCGTTTGCGTTATGGGAAGCACTATTACAGCTTGTCCCGCAGCTTGCGGAAGAAAAATCTGTCGGGGTTTTACCGTTGCGCGCAACCAAGGAGAAGGAAGGGTGGCTAATCTCAAGGCGTTCCAAGCTAGCGCTTCGCCTTCCGAAGAAATCGGCCGAGCATATTGCTGCCCGGCTGAGCGGGAACACCGTGCAATTAGGTACTTATTCATTGACGCTGGGTAAATATAAGCCTCGCGAGATGCTGCCTTACCCTACCATACACGCGCAACAGGTTACAGGCGCCAGTGACGAGGTAGTATTCATGGACGAGATCCGGGCACAGTTAAGTGAGATGGGTATCGCGGCAATGCTGATCTGTGGCAAACGCGGCTCCATCGGAGACGAACTTATTTCCCTACAGGGTTATAGTCTGGTAGCCCATGATTTGAAGCCGGATGCCTCGCTGCAATTGCAATATGCCGGTTTAGGTGGAAACCGTCAGTTTGGTTGTGGTATTTTTATACCTTACAAAGTAATTTCTGGTTTAAGTGACGATTAAATTTTAAGGAGACTGATAATGAGCTACACAATCGCAGGAAACGAATTAGAAACCGATGTTGATGGCTACTTGCTGGAACCAAATTATAGCGATGAAATAGTAAGCATCATTGCGGCAGCTGAAGGTATTGAGCTAACCCCAAAACACTTGGAAGTCGTCAATTACATGCGCGATCAGTTCCGCGAACATGGGCACACACCCAACTTCCGTAATATGCTGAAAGGCGTAAATGAATTCTGGCCTGAGGCAGATAGCAAAGCCCTATACGATTTATTTCCGACTGGCCCGGCAAAGCAGGGCGCAAAAGTTGCCGGGCTTCCGCAGCCTTATGGCAAGGGCGGTTATTAAAATACCAATGGTTCAACAACAACCGGTCAACCAGCATGAACACTGACAACCTTCACGCCAATATCAAAGTGGATATGCGCGGCCTTAACTGCCCGGCATCGTTGTTCGGTGCCAAGCGCGTGGTTGACGACCTGAAATGCGAACAAATTTTATTGCTGATCTCGGATTGTCCGGGCACGCGTGACGACCTTCTCGCCTGGACGGAACAGACCAGCAACAACGTAATGAAAGCAGAAGCGATGCCTGATGGAGGTACCGGTTATTACATCATGAAGGGCAAGGGAACTGAGCGTATCGCGAATGCCATTCTCGATATCCGCGGTGTGCAGTGCCCGGGGCCTATCGCAGAAGCCAGGAAATTGCTGAACGGCATGAATTCAGGCGAAGTCCTAAAGCTCATCAGCAATTGTCCCGGCATCCGTTCCGACATCGGCGGCTGGGTAGATACGGCCGGAGTAAAAATGGTAAGTACTATCGAAACTGCTGCTGGCGAATTTGAATTTTTCTTGCAAAAGAGCTGGCGTTAATTTTTCGCCCACCTGATATGCGCATCAAAAGCCAATGGTTCAAAAGTGACCGCGAGAAAACTCCCCAGGAAATTGCGGGGGCAATGGCTTTTACCATCTGGCGCATTGCCGACAACGCGCTCAAAAATACCCGCAAGGCCAATTTCGAGATCGCCATCGGCGCACAATACTTTACATACATCACCGAATTCCTGGTGTTCCTGATCCAGGTCGCGGACCGCATCGCTTATCGCCAACTGCCGGCTGAAGATCGTTTTACCTTTACCAGCACCTTGGCAAATCGCGTGGCCGAAACGCTTTCTGAAAATCAAAGCCGGTTGATGGGCGGCAGTATCGCCGACCACAAGCAGCATTTCATCGAAAACCTCAACCAGCGCGCAGGAGAGTATGCCGATTTCAATTATGGTATCGATGGCCCTGAATTCGCCTTCACCCGTTACCTGGGCTTCTGTATGCGCGCAGTCATGGATGATAAAGACGTTGAATGGGTGGTTGACCAGATTATGAGCATCGAAGCGCCTGAAGCTGTCGAGATGGTGGAAAAAACCATGAAGAACCTGTTCGATGAAGAACCAAAACAGCCGCGCAACCGCAAAACCACCAGCGGCGATTGATTCTCACAGTTTCACGCTTACCGGCGATGCAAAATCCTTTCGATTTAAATAACCCCACAGCCTACTTGCGCTGGCGCGAACGCAAGCTGGCTTACGCCGTCATCGATACCAACGACCTTATCGTCGAAATCA
>Ga0315271_10000157_pt1 | contig 32960 bp, 32 predicted proteins | sample C3_top_MG_FD_204664 | JGI IMG/M metagenome (GOLD analysis project Ga0315271, IMG submission 204664) | Sediment microbial communities from Yellowstone Lake, YNP, Wyoming, USA - C3_top | ecosystem: Environmental > Aquatic > Freshwater > Lake > Sediment | place: USA: Wyoming | collected 2017-08-01
GCGACAACTGCATCACTTACTGCCCCGATGTCGCCGTACAGCATGTCGGTGCGGGCTACGCGGTGCTGACCGACTATTGCAAAGGCTGCGGCCTGTGCGTCAAGGAATGCCCGACCGGATCCATGACGATGCAGGAGGAACTGCGGTGAATGCAGCTGCACCGATGTTGTTGACCGGCAATCACGCCGTGGCCTGGGCCGCGCGATTGGCCCGGCCCCAGGTCGTGCCGGTGTACCCGATCACACCGCAGACGCCGGTGCTGGAGAAGCTCACCGAGTTCCAGGCCGATGGCAGCTTTCCGGCCGAGATCATCACCCCCGAATCCGAACATTCGGTGATGTCGGCGTGCATCCCGGCCTCGCTCGCCGGCGTGCGCGTGTTTACCGCCACCGCCTCGCAGGGCCTGCTGCTGATGCACGAACTGCTGCATTACGCGGCCGGCGCGCGGGCACCGATCGTGATGGCCAACGTCAACCGCACCGTGGCTTCGCCGTGGGCCTTCTGGCCCGACCAAACCGACAGCCTAGCGCAACGCGACACGGGCTGGATCCAGTTCTACGTCGAGAGTGCGCAGGAGGCGCTGGACACGGTGATCCAGGCCTTTCGCGTCGCCGAGCAGGTGTTGCTGCCGGTGCTGGTCAACCTCGACGCCTTCTACGTCTCGCACTCGCTCGAACCGGTGTCTGTACCCGAGCAGGCCCTGGTCGACGCCTACCTGCCGCCATTCACGCCGGTGCAGAGGCTCGACACCGCAGCGCCCTCGTCCTGGGGCAATGTGGTGACGCAGGACATGTACTACCGCCACCGGCAGGATGTCGAAGCGGCCATGGGCCGCGTGCCGGAATTGGCCGCCGAGGCCGATCGCGCCTGGGCCGAGCGCACCGGCCGCAGCCACGGCGTGGTCGAGCGCTATCGCTGCGACGGCGCCCACACGGTGATCGTCAGCATGGGCAGCATGTGCGGCACGGCGCGTGAAGCGGTCGACGCGATGCGCGACCAGGGGCTGCCCGTCGGGCTGCTCAAGCTCAGGCTGTTCCGGCCGCTGCCGGCGCAGGCGCTGCGCGCCGCGCTCGCCGGCACGGCCGACGTCGTGATCCTCGACCGCAACCACTCCCCGGGTTTCGGTGGCGTGTTGCACCAGGAACTGCGCGCCGCGCTCTACGGCATGGCCGGTGCACCGCGCGTGCATGGCTTCCTGGCGGGCGTCGGCGGCGTGAATGTCTCTCCGGAACGCATCGCCGCATTCGTGCAACAGGCGCTGCAGGGCCAGGCAATGCCCGAATCGGTCTGGGTCAGGTAGAACCCATGCAAACCATCACCATCGCCCAGGACCATGGCGCCGAGCCGCTGCTCTGCTCGGGGCACGCGGCCTGCCCCGGCTGCATCGAGCCGCTGACGGCGCGGCACATCCTGGGCGTGCTCGGGCCCGACACGATGGCCGTGATCCCGCCTTCGTGCATGGCCATCATCGCCGGGCCGCAACCGTTCAGTTCTCTGCGCATACCGGTCTACCAGCCCACGCTCGAGGCCAGCGCCGCGGCCGCCTCGGGGCTGCGCCGGGCGCTCGACGCGCAGGGCCGGCACGAGACCCAGGTCATCGTCTTGGCCGGCGACGGCGGCACTTACGACATCGGCTTCCAGTGCCTGTCGTCGGCGGCCGAGCGCAACGAGAACATGATCTATTTTTGCCTCGACAACGAGGGCTACATGAACACCGGGGCGCAGAAGTCTTCGTCGACCCCGCACTTCGCGCGCACCGGCTCGACGCCCGCCGGCAAGACGTCGCGCAAGAAGAACCTGACCGAAATCATGGCCGCGCATGGCGTGCCCTACGTCGCCACCGCCAGCGTCGGCCACCTCGACGACCTGCTGCGCAAGGTGCAAAGGGCCAAGGCGCTGCGCGGCATGCGCATCATCACCCTGCTGATCCCCTGCCTGGACGGCTGGGGCCTGGCCGACGACGGCGGCCTGACCGCCGCGCGCTATGCCGTCGAGTGCGGCGCGTTCCCGCTCTACGAGATCGAAGACGGGCAGCGCTACACCCTCAATCACGACCGGCGCACGCGGCCGGTGGCCGATTACCTGGCGCTGCAGCGGCGCTACCGGCACCTGTCGGCCGCCGATGCCACGACCCTGCAGGCCGAGATCGACAGCGGCTGGACGCGCTTGCTGCAGCGCGTGGCGGCGAGCAGCGCAGAGGCCTAATCAGGGCCTGTTCGCACTGCCGCCTGTCGCGTGAACAGGCCCTATCCCCGCGTCGGCGTGGCCCCTCGCGCCGGTGCCCGCGGCGCGGCACCGGCCTGCTGGCGCTCGATCAAGCGCAGCATCGTCGCCAACGTGATCGAACTGAAGGTGGCCTTGGCGTTCTCGTCGATCTCGGCCAGCACGGCGCCCAGCGCCCGATCGACCGGCGTCGCGTCGCCGTTCGGCGCCGCACGCTCGGCGGCCGGCGGCTCGATCTCCTCGAACATCTGGATCACGTCCATCAGCGTCAGGCGCCGCGCGTTGCCGGCAAATCGGTAGCCACCGCCGGCGCCGCGCACCGACTCGACGATGCCTCGCCGCGCCAGTTCGGCCAGCACCTTGGCCAGGTGATGTGCCGACACACCGTGTTTGTCGGCGATCTCGGCGGCCGAGATGTGCCGGCTCGGGTCGCTGGCGAACTCGAGCACACTGTAGAGCGCGAGCGAGGTGTTCTTCTGCAGCCTCATCGCTCGTCTCCGATCTCCGTCTCCAGCGACATCAACGGGCCGGCCATCAGCCCCTGGCTGCGAAAGAACGACAGCATCAGCGTGTTGTCGCGCGCCAGCATGGTGCGCAACGTGCGCACGCCGGCGCGCCGGAATCCAGCGCTTATGGAGGCCAGCAGCTGCGTGCCCACGCCCTTCAGCCGCTGCTGCGGGTCAACGTCGATGGCAAAGACCCAGCCGCAGGGCGGCGAGCCGAACTCCCAGTCGCGCACCTCGCCGATGACGAAACCGATCACGCGGCCTTGCGCCAGGGCGACCAGGAATTGCTGCGGGCTGCGCCCACCCCCGCCGTAACGGCGAAACACCGACAACCAGTACTTGCGCTTGGCCAGGCCGGTGACGGTGGCGTCGATGGCGATCACGGCGTCGAGGTCGCCTTGCCGCACCGGGCGGATCAGGAGGGCGTCGGCGTTCGAATTTTTCGCGGCTGCCTGCATCGGGAGTGCCCTCTGGACATGAGCCAGATCAAGGAAATACCTGCATTCCGGTACCAGAATGATTTTATGGGGTGAAGTCTAGCCGCTCGTTCGGCGCTTTTGCGCCATAGCAACAGGAGACAAACATGAGATTCATCAAGTTCGCCCGCGCCGCCCTGACCCTGATCGCTTGCCTGGCCGCGGCCGGCAGCGCACTGGCGCAGGAGCCGATCCGGATCGGCTCCTTTCTCTCGGTCACCGGGCCAGCGTCATTCCTCGGTGAACCGGAGCGCAAGACGCTTGAGATGTACATCGAACGCATCAATGCAGAGGGTGGCGTGCTCGGACGCAAGCTGCAACTCATCGTCTACGACGACAGCGGCGACGCCGAGAAGGCGCGCACCTTCGCCAAGCGCCTGCTCGAGCAGGACAAGGTCGACGCGATCGTCGGCGGCTCGACCACCGGCACCACGATGGCGGCAGTGCCAATGGTCGAAGAAGCGCAGGTACCGTTCATCTCGCTGGCCGGGGCGGTGGTGATCATCGAGCCGGCCAAGAAGTGGGTCTTCAAGACGCCGCACACGGACCGCATGGCCTGCGAGAAGATCTTCGCCGATTTGCAGACGCGCAAGCTGCCGAAGCTGGCGCTGATCTCCGGCGCCGGCGGCTTCGACAAGTCGATGCGCGCCGAGTGCCTCAAGGTTGCACCGAAGTACAACATCGAGGTGGTTGCCGACGAGACCTACGGCGCGACCGACAACGACATGACCGCGCAGCTCACCAAGATCCGCGCCAGTGGTGCGCAGGCGGTGCTCAACGCCGGCTTCGGCCAGGGGCCGGCGATCGTGACGCGCAACTACCGGCAGGTCGGACTCACGATGCCGCTGTACCAGTCGCACGGCGTGGCCTCGATGGAGTACGTCACCTTGTCCGGCCCGGCGGCCGAAGGTGTGCGCCTGCCCGCCGCCGCGCTGCTGGTGCCCGACCTGCTGGCCGCCAACGACCCGCAAAAGGCCGTCGTCACGGCCTACAAGCGCGACTACGAGGCGCGCTACAAGAGCGATGTGTCGACCTTCGGCGGCCATGCCTACGATGGTCTGATGCTGGTGGTCAACGCGATCAAGCGCGCCGGCACGACCGACAAGGCCAAGCTGCGCGACGCGCTCGAAGCCACCAAGGGCTACGTCGGCACGGCCGGCGTCGTCAACATGTCCGCAACCAACCACATGGGGCTGGACCAGAGCGCCTTCGTGATGCTCGAGGTCAAGGGCGGCAACTGGGCAATGGCCAAGTAGCGCGCCTCATCGCCGCAACCCCGGCCGAGCCGTCGTGATGGCCAGCCAGTGGCTCCAGTTTCTAGCCGGCGGGCTGACCGCCGGCTTGATCTATGCGCTCGTCGCGCTCGGCTTCTCGATCATCTACAACGCCAGCCGCGCCATCAACTTCGCGCAGGGCGAGTTCGTCATGATCGGCGGCATGAGCGCGGTGACGTTGGTGGGCGCCGGGCTGCCGCTGCTGGCCGCCGTGCCAATGGCGGTGCTGGCCGCGGTCATCGTCGGGCTGCTGCTCGAAAAGCTGGCCATCGAGCCGGCGCGCCATGCCGACACCGTCACGCTGATCATCATCACCATCGGCGCGTCGCTGCTGTTGCGCGGGCTGGCGCAAGTGGTGTGGGACAAACGCGTGCACGCCCTGCCCGCCTTTTCGGGCGACGCGCCGCTGCGGTTCTTCGGTGCCACCCTGCTGCCACAAAGCCTGTGGGTGCTCGGTGGGGCAGCGCTGGCGGTGGCCGGACTGTCGTGGTTCTTCAATCGCACGCTGTTCGGCAAGGCCATGCTGGCCACCTCGTACAACCCGTTGGCCGCGCGGCTGGTGGGCATCAACACGCGAACGGTCCTGTTCGCGAGTTTCGGCCTGGCCGCGATGCTCGGCGCCCTGGGCGGCGTGCTGATCGCACCGATCACGTTCACCTCGTACGACAGCGGCATCATGCTCGGCTTGAAGGGCTTCGCGGCGGCGATGCTCGGCGGCCTTGGCAGCTTTGCCGGGGCGGTGCTCGGCGGCGTGCTGCTCGGCGTGGCCGAAGGGCTCGGCGCCGGCTTCATATCGTCCGCTTACAAGGACGCGATCGCCTTCGTGATCATCCTCGCGGTGCTGTTCTTCATGCCGGGAGGCCTCCTTGGCGCCCGCCGCACTGAGCGTGTCTGAGCCGATCGACCTCGGACTGCGACGCTGGCTGATGGCCCCGCGCACCGGCGGCCTGCTCGCGCTGGCCGCGGTCATTGCGCTGCTGCCGCTGGCGCTGGCCAACAACTACTTCTACGAGGTGGCGATCGTCATTGCCTTCAATGCGATCGTCTGCGTCGGACTGAACCTGCTGATCGGCTACGCCGGCCAGATCAGCCTCGGGCACGCCGGCTTCTTTGCGCTCGGCGGCTACGGCTCGGCGATTTTGTCTGGCACGTACGGCTGGCCGGCATGGCTTGCGCTGCTGGCCAGTTGCGCGGCGGTCGGCATGCTGGCATTCGTCGTCGGCCGACCGACACTGCGCCTTCGGGGTCACTACCTGGCGATGGCCACGCTCGGGCTGGGCATCATCATCTCGATCGTGCTGACCACCGAGGCCCGCTTCACCGGCGGTCCCGACGGCATGTCGGTGCCGCCGCTGGCGCTGTTCGGTTGGGTGGTGAAAGGCGAGCGCGCCTGGTACTGGCTTGCCGGCGCCTGCCTGCTGGTGGCGGTGTGGCTGGCGCTGAACCTGATCGAGTCGCCCGCTGGTCGCGCGCTGCGCGCCCTGCATGGCTCCGAGATTGCCGCCGAGACGCTGGGCATCGCCAGCGCGCGCACCAAGCTGATGGTGTTCGTACTCTCGGCCGTGTTCGCCTCCATCGCCGGCGCATTGACCGCCCACTACGCAGGCTTCATCACGCCGGCCAAGGCCTCGTTCATGCATTCGGTCGAACTGGTAATCATGGTCGTCTTCGGCGGCATGGCGTCGGTCTTCGGCGCCGTCGTCGGTGCAGCCGTGTTGACGATGCTGCCGCAACTTCTGACCGTGCTGAAAGACTACGAGATGATGGTCTTCGGCGTGGTGCTGATCGCGACCATGGTGTTCCTGCCGCAGGGCATCGTCCCGACGCTGACGCGCTGGTTGCGCAGGAGCTCGCGATGACTGCGCTGCTGGCCGTCAGCGATCTGAGCAAGGCCTTCGGCGGCGTGCAGGCCATCGATGCGGTGTCGTTCGAAGTGCGCAGCGGCACGGTGCATTCGATCATCGGCCCGAATGGCGCCGGCAAGACCACGCTACTCAACATGCTGACCGGCATCTACGTGCCCGATGCCGGCCAGCTGCAATTGAACGGTCGGCAGCTCGCCGGCCAGCCGACGCACCGTTTCGCCGCCGCCGGCATTGGCCGCACGTTCCAGAACCTGCAGGTCTTCTTCAACATGACGGCGCTGGAGAACGTGATGACCGGGCGCCACCTGCGCGAGCCGTGCTCGCTGCTGCACGCGCTGTTGCGCACGCCCGCGCTGGTGCGCGCCGAGGCGGCGTGCCGTGACGTCGCGCAGCGTCTGCTCAACCTGGTGGGCCTGGCCGGCTACGCGACGACCCTCGCCGACGCCATGCCCTATGGCGCGCTGAAACGGCTGGAGATCGCGCGCGCGCTGGCGGCCGAGCCCAAGCTGTTGCTGCTCGACGAGCCCGCCGCCGGTCTGAACCACAGCGAGGCGCGCGAAATCGACGTGCTGATCAAGAAGCTGGCCGCCGACGGCACGACGGTGATCCTGGTCGAGCACAACATGAAGCTGGTGATGGGCGTGTCGGACCATGTGCTGGTACTCGATCACGGCAAGAAACTGGCCGAGGGCACGCCGGCGCAGATTGCCAGCGATCCGCGCGTGATCGAAGCCTACCTCGGCAGCACCGACGACCCCAAGACGCCTGCGGCGTCGCCCTCCGAGCCTGGCAGGGGCCCCGCCATGGCCCCTGCGAGCGCCGCCCCGTTGGCGCGGCCCGGCAATGGCGGCAGTGGAGTTGGCCATGCTTGACGTGGTGCACCTCGACAGCCGCTACGGCCGCATCCCGGCCCTGCGCAGCGTCGATCTGCGCGTGGCCAGCGGCGAACTGGTGGCGCTGGTTGGCGCCAACGGTGCCGGCAAGACCACACTGCTGCGCGCGATCTCGGGCGTGCAGCCGGCCAGTGGCGGCAGCGTGCATTTCGACGGTCGTGATCTTGGCCGGCTGTCGGCCCGCCAGCGCGTTCAACTCGGCATCGTGCAGGTACCTGAAGGCCGCCAGGTGTTCGGGCCTTTGAGCGTCGAAGACAACCTGCTGCTGGGCGCGTTTGCCCGCGGCGCGCGCGATGGACTGCACAGCGTGTACGCCATGTTCCCGGCGCTGGACCGCAAGCGACGCGAAGCCGCCGGCACCTTGTCGGGTGGCCAGCAGCAGATGTTGGCCATCGGCCGCGCGCTGATGGCGGACCCCAAGCTGCTGCTGCTCGACGAACCGAGCATGGGCCTGGCACCCAAGCTGGTGGCCGAGATCTTCGCCACCATCGCCGCGCTGAAGGCACAGGGCACGACCATCCTGCTGGTCGACCAGAACGCCCGCGCCGCGCTGGCCATCGCCGACCGCGGCTACGTGATGGAAACCGGCCGCGTCGTGCTCGACGGCGTGGCCGGCGATTTGCTGCGCGACCCACAGATTCAGCAGGCCTATCTGGGTCTGTGACCAACGACGAGGAGTCCCGATGAAGAACACCCTGCACGCCGGCGCCACCGCCAACACCGCACTCACGGTCGACCGCGAGCGCACGATCGATTTCATGGGTGAGAAGGCGCGCGTCTACGCCACGCCGATGTTGGTGCGCGACATCGAGATCGCCTGCCGCAACCTGCTGCTCGATCACCTCGACCCCGGCGAAGACTCAGTCGGCACGCGCGTCGAACTCGATCACCTGGCGGCAACGCTGATGGGCATGAAGGTCGAGCTCACGGCCAAGATCAGCGAGGTCAAGGGCCGCCTGGTCAGCTTCGAGTTCACCGGCCGCGACAACCTCGAGCCGATCTGCCGTGGCCACCACCAGCGCTTCGTCGTCGACGTGAAGACCACCGAGTTGCGCCTGGCGGCCAAGGCGCAGAAGGCCGGGATCACATGAAGACCGCCGCGGCGCGAACCGAGCGCGTGCCGACCTACTGCTACCAATGCGTGGCCGGGCCCGACCTGTTGACCGTGAAGGTCGAGGACGGCGTGGCCACCGAGGTCGAGCCGAACTTCTGCGCCGCCAACGTGCATCCGGGTGGCGGCAAGGTCTGCGTCAAGGCCTACGGCCTGGTGCAAAAGACCTACAACCCGAACCGCGTGCTGACGCCGATGAAGCGCAGCAACCCGAAGAAGGGGCGTGACGAAGACCCGGGCTTCGTCGAGATCTCGTGGGACGAGGCGCTGAGCCTGATCGCCGAAAAGTTGAAGCACGTGCGCGAGCGCGGGCTGACCGACGAATCCGGCTACCCGCGCGTGGCCGCCAGCTTCGGCGGTGCCGGCACGCCGCAGTCCTACATGGGTACGTTCCCGGCTTTCCTCGCTGCCTGGGGCCCGATCGACATGGGCTTCGGCTCCGGCCAGGGCGTCAAGTGCTATCACTCGGAGCACCTGTACGGCGAGTTCTGGCATCGCGCCTTCATCGTCACGCCCGATACGCCGCTGTGCAATTACCTGATCTCCTGCGGCTCCAACATCGAAGCCTCGGGCGGCGTGACCGGCGTCTTCCGCCATGCGCAGGCCCGCGTGCGCGGCATGAAGCGGGTGCAGATCGAGCCGCATCTGTCGGTGACCGGGGCCTGCTCGGCCGAGTGGGTACCGATCAAGCCGAAGACCGACGCCGCCTTCCTGTTCGCGTTGATCCACGTACTGCTGCACGAGGTGGCGCGCGAACGCCTCGACCTGCCGTTCCTGGCCGAACGCACCGCATCGCCGTACCTCGTCGGACCACGCGGCTACTACCTGCGCGATCGCGTCAGCCGCCAACCCTTGGTGTGGGACCTCGCGAGCGCCACGGCCCAGGTGCACGACCGTCCAGGGCTGCAGGCGGCGATCGAGGGCCAATTCGAAACCGACGCGATAGAGATCGGCCCCGACGACGACATGCTCGCCGAAGGCATGCTGATGGGCAGCACCGCCTTCACGCGGCTGATCGAACACGTGCGCACCTACAGCCCCGAGTGGGCACAGGCGATCTGCGACGTGCCGGCGGCGACGATCCGCCGCATTGCCAACGAGTTCATCGATCACGCCTGCGTCGGCCAGGCGATCGAGATCGACGGCCAGACGATGCCTTTGCGCCCGGTCGCGGTCACGCTGGGCAAGACCGTCAACAACGGCTGGGGCGGCTTCGAATGCTGCTGGGCGCGCACGGTGCTGACGACGCTGGTCGGCGCGCTCGAGGTGCCCGGCGGCACGATCGGCACCACGGTGCGGCTGACGCGGCCGATGTCGCACCGGCACGAGAGCGTCAAGGCCGGCCCCGACGGCTTCATGCACTTCCCGCTCAACCCGACCGACAAGGCGCGTTGGTCGCCAAACCCGAACATCCGCAACGCCTACCGCACGATGGTGCCGCTGGCCGCCGACGGGCCCTGGAGCCAGGCGCTCGGGCCGACGCACTTCTCGTGGCTGTTCCTCGACGAGACGCCTAAGGGCCTGCCGCGCGTGACGCTGCCCGAGGTCTGGTTCGTCTACCGCACCAACCCGGCGATCTCGTTTTGGGACACCCAGGCGCTGGGCGAAAGGATTGCGCGCTTTCCGTTCACGGTCGCCTTCGCCTACACACGCGACGAGACCAACCATTTCGCCGATGTGCTGCTGCCCGATGCCACCGACCTGGAGAGCCTGCAACTGTGGCGCGTCGGCGGCACCAAGTACCAGGAGTCGTTCTGGGACCACGAGGGCTTCGCGCTGCGCCAGCCTGTGGTGGTCGCTCACGGCCAGGCGCGCGACTTCACCGATATCGCGACCGAACTGGCGCACCGTGCCGGCCTGGCCGACAAGTACTACGCGGCCATCAACAAGGGCGCCGGTGGCGTGCCGCTGAAGAGCGAGCACGGCGATTTTTCCCTCGATCCGCAGGCCGAGCACAGTCGCGACCAGATCTGGGACGCGGTGTGCCGCGCGGCAAGTGCCGAGGTCAGCGACGGCGCACATGCGCACGGACTCGACTGGTGGAAGGAACACGGCCTGGCGACCAAGCCCTACCCGCGAGGCCAGTGGTACCTGCTACCGACGATGGTCAAGCGCGGACTTCGTTTCGAACTGCCCTACCAGGAGCGGCTGATGCGCGTCGGGGCCGAACTCGGTCGCCGGCTGCACGAAAACGACATGCACTGGTGGGACACGCAATTGAAGGAATACCAGGCGCTGCCGGTGTGGAAGGACTTCCCCGGGCTGTGGGAGGCACTCATCGGCGAGACCGGCGGCCGCTCGCAGGACTACCCCTTCTGGCTCCTCACCGCGCGCAGCATGCAGTACGCGTGGGGCGCGAACGCCGGCAATCAGTTGATGCGCGAGGTCGCCGACAACATCACCGGCCACCGCGGCGTGATCATAAACAGCAGCGCTGCGACTCGGCTCGGCATCGCCGACGGCGACCCGATCGAGATTGCCACGCCGCAGCGCAAGGTGCACGGCCGCGCCGTCCTGCGCCAGGGCATCCGGCCCGACACGCTGCTGCTGATCGGGCAGTTCGATCACTGGGCAACGCCGCTGGCCAAGGACTTCGCGATGGCGAGCATGAATTCGCTGACGACGATGTCGATGGCGCTCACCGACGCGACCGGGTCGGGGGCGGACATCGTGCGCGTGAAGATCACGCGCGCGGCCGCAGGAGCGCTGGCATGACCCGCTGGGCAATGGTCGCCGACCTGCGCCGCTGCGTCGGTTGCCAGACCTGCACGGCCTCGTGCAAGCACACCAACGCCACGCCGCCGGACGTGCAATGGCGGCGCGTGCTCGACATGGAGTTCGGCACCTACCCCGACGTACAGCGCGCGTTCGTGCCGGTGGGTTGCCAGCACTGCGACGAACCGCCGTGCCTGGACGTCTGCCCGACCACGGCGACGAGGAAGCGTGCCGACGGCTTCATCACGATCGACTACGACATCTGCATCGGCTGCGCCTACTGTGCGGTGGCCTGCCCCTACCAGGCGCGCTACAAGACCGAACGCGCGACCTTCGCCTACGGTAAGGCCAGCGAGCACGAGACGAAACGTCAAGACGACGCGCGGCTCGCGGTCGCCACCAAATGCACCTTCTGCGTTGATCGCATCGATGCCGGCACTGCCAAGGGTCTGGTCCCCGGTGTCGACCCCGAGGCGACACCGGCCTGCGTCAATGCCTGCATCGCCAGTGCGATGAGCTTCGGCGATCTCGACGATCCGCAAAGCAACGTCTCGCAACTGCTCGATGCAAATCAGCACTTCCGCATGCACGCAGAGCTGGGCACCGGGCCGGGCTTCTATTACCTCTGGGACAAGGAGGATCGGCCATGAGCTTCGGTCCCAACCCCTGGCAGCAAACGCAGTGGGACTGGCGCGCGGCGGGCAACTTCATGGGCGGTGGCGCCGGTGCGGGCTTGATCGTCTTCGCCGTGCTCGCGGGCACCGGCGCCTCGTGGCTCCTGATGCTGACCGGCGTCGCGCTGGTCGGTACCGGGTTGTGCTGCGTCGCGCTCGAAATCGGCCGCCCCCTGCGCGCACTACGGGTCTTCGCCAACCCGCGCAGCTCGTGGATGTCACGCGAGGCGATCGTCGCCACGCTGCTGATGCCAGCGACATTAGCCGCCGCCATGGACCTGCCGGGCATGCGCTGGCTGGCCGGCGCGCTGGCGCTGGCCTTCGTCTATTGCCAGTCGCGCATCCTGTGCGCGGCCAAGGGCATCCCGGCCTGGCGCGAGCCGCTGGTCATGCCGCTGATCGTCCTGGCCGGCCTGACCGAAGGTGCCGGCCTGGCCCTGCTGCTGCAGCCGGCACAGGTGTTTTACGAATCGCGCCTGCTGGCCCTGGCCTGCGCGGTGGCGCTCGCCCGCCTGGCGGTCTCCTGGGCCTATCGGCGCCGCCTGGCCGCGCGCGCACGGGCGGCGCTCGATGCCCCGATCCGCTGGATGCAGATCGCCGATGCGACCGCGGTGTTGCTCCTTCTCGCGCTCGCGGCCAGCGCCACGGCCCCGCTGCCGCTGATCGCCAGCCTGGGCCTGCTGCTGGCCGCCACTGGCGCGTCATTGAAGTACGCATTGATCACGCGCGCCGGCTTCAACCAGGGCTTCGCGCTCGAGCACCTGCCGGTGCGCGGCGTGCGCCGCTGAACGGCCACCACAGGGAAGGATTCGACATGGGTATGCTCACAATGGCCGAAGTCGGTGCCGAAGGCGGGCACTGCCTGCACCCGGCGATGGAAACCATGCCGCGCGATCAGCTCGCGGCCCTGCAGCTCGCCGGGCTGCGCAGCAGCGTGCGCAACGCCTATCAGCATGTGCCGATGCAGCGTGCGCGGCTCGACCTGGCCGGCATCGGTCCGGGTGACATCCGCACGCTGGCCGACGTGCAGCGCCTGCCATTCACCGTCAAGTCCGACCTGCGCGACCACTACCCGTTCGGCATGTTTGCGCGGCCCAACCATCAGCTGGTGCGGCTGCATGCCTCGTCGGGCACGACGGGCAAGCCGATCGTCGTCGGCTACACGCGCCACGACATCGCGACCTGGGCCGACCTGATGGCGCGCTCGTTCACGGCCGCCGGTGCGCGGCCCGGCGACATGATCCACAACGCCTACGGCTACGGCCTGTTCACCGGCGGGCTGGGCGCGCATTACGGTGCCGAGCGCCTGGGCGCCACGGTGGTGCCGATGTCGGGCGGATCGACCGAACGGCAGGTCGCGCTGATCATGGACTTCCGCGCCCGCGTGCTGTGCGCCACGCCGTCCTACGCGCTGGCGATCGCCGAGGTCGCCGACGCCCAGGGCGTCGACCTGCGCCAGAGCGCGCTCGAGGTCGGGCTGTTCGGCGCCGAGCCCTGGAGCCAGGCCATGCGCAGCGAGATCGAGGCGCGGCTGGGCTTGAAAGCGGTCGATATCTACGGCCTGTCGGAAATCATGGGCCCGGGCGTGGCCTGCGAATGTGAATGCCGCGCCGGGTTGCACGGCTGGGAAGACCACTTCCTGTTCGAAGTCATCGATCCCGAAAGCGGCCTGGTGCTGCCCGAGGGCCAGGCCGGCGAGCTGGTGATCACGACGCTGACCAAGCAGGCGCTGCCGATGCTGCGCTACCGCACGCGCGACATCACGCGCATCACCAGCGCCCCCTGCGACTGTGGCCGCACCCACGTGCGCATCCTGCGCATCACCGGCCGCAACGATGACATGCTGATCATCCGCGGCGTCAACGTCTATCCGTCGCAGATCGAGGCCGTGCTGGTCGGGCGACCCTGCATCGCACCGCATTACCAGCTCGTCGTGCAACGCCGGGGCCAGCTCGACGAAGTCAGCGTCGAAGTCGAAGCCCTGCCCGGCGTGGCCGCCGACACCTACGAGACCGTGGCGCACGACGTGGCGCACCACATCAAGTCGCTGGTCGGCATCACCACCGATGTCTGCGTCAAGGCCCCCGGCGCGATCCCGCGCTCGCAGGGCAAGGCCGTGCGGGTGCGGGACCTGCGGCCGAAGGAGTCTGTGTAATGGATCAATGTGCTCAGGCTTCTCGACTCGCGAATTTCATGGCACGTCTAGTGGTCATGCGCTTGCGGTTCGCCGTCGGTCGGGTCGCCGGCACTGGCGCGGCAAAGTCACCCCCGGCCAGGCGGCAGCGCTTCGGCGCAGCGGCCGCTGCTGCGCACCGACTGCCCTGCGGTGCTCGGCCTTGTTGCCCGTCGCACAACTCGCTGCGCTCACTGCGTTCGCTACGCTCAAACAGGGTGCGACAAGTCAGATCACGTGGCGCGCTTGCGCGCGCGGGCCACAAGACCTCTGCTCCTCGGCGCCCCGCAGGCGCGCTGCCACCTGCCCGGGCGCGCCATTGCAGATACAGCGATGATCGGCGTTGTGAACGCCAATGCGGGTGGCCTTCGCGGCAGGCGGTACCCGGCAGGGGCGATTTGTGGGGCGGCGAGGAGCACAGGGCTGGGGTCGGCGCGCGCAGCGCGCTTCGTGGGCTGACTCGCCGCACCTGTCCGAGCGCAGTGAGCGCAGCGAACGTAGCGAGTCGTGCGGCGCGACCCCAGGCCGAGCACCGCAGTGGAGTCGGCGCAGAGCGCCGACCGCTCCACCATGAGTCCCTGCCGGGTGCCGCCTGCCGCGATGCGCTAAAGCCGCGACCGGGCTGGAGCGACTGAAATGGCCGGCAAACGTCTACTCAAACTGAATGTCAACGGCCGCGAGCGCGAAGACGCGGTCGCCGACAACACGCTGCTGGTCGACTATCTGCGCGACAGCGTCGGCCTGACCGGCACCAAGCAAGGCTGTGACGGTGGCGAGTGCGGGGCCTGCACCGTGCTGATCGACGGACAGCCGCGCGTCTCGTGCATCACGCTGGCCGCGAACTGCGAGGGGCGGCACGTCGAGACCATCGAGAGTCTGGCCACCGAAGGGCGCATGAGCCGGTTGCAGCGGGCGTTCCACGAAAAGCTCGGCACGCAATGCGGTTTCTGCACCCCCGGCGTGATCATGAGCGCCGAGGCCTTGCTGCGCCGCAACCCGGCGCCCAGCGAGGCCCAGATCCGCGAGGCGTTGTCGGGCAACCTGTGCCGCTGCACCGGCTACGTCAAGATCGTCGAGTCGGTGCAGGCGGCGTTCGCCGCCGAGGCGAGCGCCGTTGCCGAGCCGGGCACGTCGGTGGTGGGTCAGGACACTCCGCTGATCGACGGCATCGAGAAGGTCACCGGCCGCGCACGCTATACCGCCGACCTGCCGTTCCCTGGCGCCCTGGTCGGGCGCATCCTGCGCAGCCCGATCGCGCATGGCGTCATCCGCAGCATCGACACCAGCAAGGCACGCGCGCTGCCGGGTGTGCGGGCGATCGTCACCGGCGCGGATTTCAGCGCACCGTATGGCGTGATCCCGATTGCGCAGAACGAATGGCCGCTGGCGCGCGACAAGGTGCGCTACCGCGGCGAGCCGCTGGCCGCCGTGGCGGCGGTCGACGAGGCGTCTGCCGAGGCGGCGCTGGCGGCGATCGTGTTCGATATCGAAGCCTTGCCGGCCTACTTCAGCGCCGCCGATGCACGGGCCGCCGATGCCGTCGCGCTGCACGACAACAAGCCCGGCAACCTCGAACGCCAGGTCGATCAGACTTTCGGCGATGTCACGGCCGGTTTCGCCGCGGCCGATCTGGTGCGCGAGCAGACCTTCCACTACGCCGAGGTCGCGCACGGCCAGATCGAGCTCAACGCCGCGGTCGCCAGCTGGGAGCCCGAGCATGGCCGGCTGACCTCGCATTCGGTGACGCAGGTGCCGTACTACCTGCACCTCACGCTGGCGCAATGCCTGGGCCTGGACAGCGCCCAGATCCGCGTCGTCAAGCCTTTCGTCGGCGGCGGCTTCGGCCACCGCGTCGAGCCGCTGAACTTCGAGATGGTGACCGCCGCGCTGGCCCGTGCGGCCGGCGGCACGGTGAAGATGGAGTTGACGCGCGAGGACGGCTTCCTCACCCACCGCGGCCGGCCCGAGACAGACATCCGCTTGAAGCTCGGCATGAAGAAGTGCGGCGAGATCACCGCCGTCGACTGCGAGATCACCCAGCGCGGAGGCGCCTACGGTGGCTACGGTCTGGTGACGATCCTGTATGCCGGCGCGCTGCTGCACGCGCTCTACCGCCTGGCCGCCGTCAACTACCATGGCCACCGCGTCTACACCAACACACCACCCTGCGGCGCGATGCGCGGGCATGGCGCGGTCGATGCGCGGCACGCTTTCGAGGCCTTGCTCGACAGCATGGCCGGCGAGCTCGGCCTGGATGCCTTCGCGGTGCGCCGCGCCAACCTGATCACGCCGCCCTGGCGCAGCGCCAACGACCTGCAGGTCAACTCCTGCGGCCTGCCGGCCGCGCTCGATTGGGTCGAGCAGGCCTCGGGCTGGAAGACGCGGCGTGGCCACTTGCCGCGCGGCCACGGCCTGGGCCTGGCCTGCTCGCACTACGTGTCGGGCTCGGCCAAGCCGGTGCACTGGAGCGGCGAGCCGCACGCGGTGATCAATCTCAAGCTCGACTTCGACGCCAGCATCACCGTCCTGACCGGCGCGGCGGACATCGGCCAGGGCTCGTCGACGCTGCTGGCGCAGGTGGTCGCCGAAGTGCTGATGCTGCCGCTGTCGCGCATCCGCGTCGTGGCGGCGGACAGCGCGCTGACGCCCAAGGACAACGGCTCGTATTCGTCGCGCGTCTCGTTCATGGTCGGCAATGCCGCCTTGCGCGCAGCGCAGGAGCTGCGCCGCGTGCTGATCGCCGCCGCAGCCGCCAGGCTCAAGGTCGGCGCCGAGTGCATCGAATGGCTGGGTGCACGCTGCGTCGTTGCCGGCAGCGACGACGGCCTGGACTTCGAGGATGTCGTCACGGCCGCGCTCGCCGACAGCGGCACGCTGACGGTCAAGGGCACCTGGTCGGCGCCGCCCGAAACCCAGGGCGGCAAGTTTCGCGGCGCCGCGGTCGGCTCGAGCGCCGGCTTCTCGTATGGCGCGCAGGTGGTCGAAGTGGCGGTCGACGAAGACACCGGCGCGGTGCGCGTGGTGCAGGTCTGGGTCGCGCACGACTGCGGCTTCGCGATCAACCCGCTGGCCGTCGTCGGTCAGGTGCAGGGTGCGGTGTGGATGGGCATGGGCCAGGCGCTGTCGGAAGAGACGCAATACCACGAGGGCCTGCCGCTGCGCCCCAACCTGCTCGACTACCGCATCCCGACCAGCGTCGAGTCGCCGCCGATCGATGTCAAGCTGATCGAGAGCCACGACCCGCTCGGGCCCTTCGGCGCCAAGGAGGCCAGCGAGGGCTCGCTGCACGGCTTTGCGCCAGCGCTGACGAACGCGATCTGCGACGCCATCGGCATCCGCTTGACCGAGTTGCCCGCTTCGCCTGACCGCGTGCTCGATGCGATCCAGGCGCGCCGCCGGCGCGAGCGCCTGCGCGCCAGTCGTTCCGCCGGCGTGCCCGAATCCTCGCTGCAGGGGTGACCATGCAACGCCTGCCTGTCTTCGTCCTGCACCGTCCGGCCAGCGTGCTCGCGGCCGCGTCGCTGCTGGCGGCCGAACCGGGTGCCCGGCTGCTGGCCGGCGGCACCGACTTGATGCCCAACCTGCGCCGCGGCATCGAACAGCCGCCGACCCTGATTGCGCTCGACGGCGTGCGCGACATCGGCGAAATCGTGTTCGACAACGGCGGGCTTTCGATTGGCGCCGGCGCGACATTGGCGCGAATGGCTCGTGACGAGCGCATCGCGCGCGACTGGCCGGTGATTGCGCAGGCCGCAGCCTCGGTCGCCGGGCCGGGGCACCGCAACGCCGCCACCCTGGGCGGCAACCTGTGCCAGGACACGCGCTGCGTGTACTACAACCAGAGTGCCTGGTGGCGCGCGGCCAACGAGTTCTGCCTCAAGCGCGGCGGCGACACCTGCCATGTCGCACCGCAGGGCCAGCGCTGCCACGCGGCGTACGCCGGCGACATGGCGCCGGCGCTGTTGGTGCTCGGCGCACAGGTCGAGCTTCTTTCCCGGGGCGGCGTGCGTCGCATTCCACTGGCTGCGCTGTACCACGACGACGGTGCGGCGCACCTGCTGCTGGCCCGCGAAGAGGTGCTGGCCCGCATTCACGTGCCGGCGGGCGCAGCGCCCACGCTGCGCAGCGGCTATCGCAAGGTGCGGACCCGCGCCGCGATGGACTTTCCACTGGCCGGCGTCGCTTGTGCATTGACCTTGCAGGCCGGCGCGATCGCTTCGTTGCGCATCGCCATCACCGGCACCAACCCCAACCCGTTCCTGCTCGAGGGTTGCGACGCGTTCACCGGCCGGCGCGTCGATGCCGAACTGCTGACCCAGCTCGGCAAGAACGTGCAGAAACAAGTCAGCCCGATGCGCAGCACCGTCACGCCATCGAATTACCGCCGGCTGGCCGCCGCGGCGCTGGCGCAGCGCCTGCTGCGCGACCTTGCGGCGACAGGAGACTGAAGACCATGTTGTGCCCGAAATGCCATCGCCCGGTCATGGACGCGCGCGACGACGCCGGCGCCCTGTGCTGCGCCCACGCCAGCTTGCAGTGGCGCTGCACGCTGTGCGCCAGGGTCGTCCCCGGCTTCGCCTTTGCCTACGGCAGCTGCCCGCACTGCGGCGGTACGCTCGAGTTGCTCGACACGCCGCGCGCCAGCGAGCCCGCCGCGCTGGCCTGCATTCGCATGGCCTTCGAGATCGAACTCGGCGCGCGCGCCTTCTATCAGCGCGCCGCGGCCGACAGCGCCGACGCGGCACTGAAAGAGCTGTTCGGGCGCTTCGCAGTGATGGAGGGCACGCACATGGAGACGCTGGCCCGGCGCTACCACGTCGACGTGCCGGCGCCGTCGCAGGCCTTCAGCGTCGAGCTGGCCGCCATCTTCGCCGGCGTCGAGAACCGCCCGCGCGACCCGGAGAACCTGTTTCGCATCGCCACCGCGTGGGAGCGGCGCGCGGCCGACTTCTTCGCCGAGCGCGCCGCCGGCGCCACGCCGGGCTCGGCCGAGCAGGCGCTGTACCTCGAGTTGGCGGCCGAGGAAGCCGAACACGCCCAGTGGCTGACCACCGCCCACGCTCGCTGGCTCGGCGGTCACGGCGACCTGTTCCCCGGCGATCGTCTGCATGCGGTACCGGCGGCGCAGGCCGGCACGATGAACGCTGCAGAGCTGCTGCTCGAAGGCCATGACGCTGCCCGCACCGCGCTCGTCTGTGGCGAGCAGAGCTTGAGTTACGGTGCGCTGCGCGAGCGCACTGCGCGCGCGGCCGCCGCGCTGCGCAAGCGCGGCGTCGGTGCCGGCGACCGGGTGGCGATCAAGTTGCCCGACGGCCTGGACTGGGTCTGTGCCTACCTGGGCGCGATCTGGGCCGGTGCCGTGGCGGTGGCGGTGAACCCGCGCGTACCCGCGGGCGAATGGCAGTACATCCTCGACGAGGCCGGTTTTGGCGTCATCCTCGCCGAGTCGGCCGACGAAACGCCGCCGCCCTGGTGCGATCGTGTGCTGCGGCTCGACGAATGGCGGCGCGAAGTCGACGGCACGGGGCCGATCGCGCCGGCAGCGATGGCGCCCGACGCGCCGGCATTCTGGTGCCACTCGTCGGGCACCTCGGGCAAGCCGAAGGCCGTCGTGCACCCGCATCGCTTTGCGCTGCGCATCGAGCAGGTCTCGCGCGAAGGCCTGGGTATTGGCGCCGACGACCGCCTGTTCGCCAGTTCCAAGCTGTTCTTCTCGTACCCGCAGACCAACAGCCTGTGTGCGGGCCTGAAGCTCGGCGCCACGGTGCTGCTCGATCCGCAGTGGCCGACGGCGCAAAGCGTGGCCGCCAGCGTGCGCGCGCTGCACCCGAGCGTGTTGTTCTGCGTGCCCTCGCTGTACCGCAACCTGCTGCACGAGGGCCTGGCCCCCGCCATCGCCGACGCCGGCGTGCGGCGGTGCGTGTCGGCCGGCGAAGCGCTGCCGGCAAGTCTGCGCGAGGCCTGGCGCGAGCAGACGGGCTTGACCATCGTCGACGGTTACGGCGCCTCCGAGGTGCTGATCCTGGTCATGCTCGACCACGGCGACGGCAAGGGCTTCATGCCGTCGCCCGGCGTCGAGGTGCAGCCGATCGGCGATGCGCCGGCCGATGCACCGACCCGCCTTGCTTTCCGTGCGCCGACGCTCGCGCTCGGCTACCTCGACCGGCCACAGGCCCAGTCCGAGACCTTCCGCGACGGCCTGCTGTTCTGTCCGGCCGACCTGTTCCGGCGCAACGCCAGCGGCGGCTGGGCCTTTGCCGGCCGCGAGGATGCGCTGGTCAAGATCCGCGGCCGCTGGGTCAATCTGGTCGAGCTCGAACAGCAACTCGCCACGCAAGCCACCGGCATCCTCGAAGCCGCCGCGGTCTGCGTGCCCGACGGCGACGGCGTCGACGCGGTGGCGCTGTTCTTCGTCGCCCGCGATGCCGCCGTGGCCGATGCCGCCCTGCGCTCCTGTGCCGAGCGACTGCCGCCGTACCAGCGCCCGCGCTGGCTGCACCCGCTGTCCGCGCTGCCGCGCACGCCCACCGGCAAGCTGCTGCGGCGCAAGCTGCAAGAGTTGCACCGCGCGCTCGCGTGAGGGCATGAGCGCCATCGTCCGCACCGAACAAATCGGCCGCGTGCTGGTCGCGACCTTGTCGCGCGCGCCGGTGAATGCGCTCGACGACAGCCTGATCGCGCAACTGCACGCCGTGCTCGACCGCGTGATTGCCGACGACGCCGTGGCGCTGTTGCACCTGCGCAGCGACCAGCGCGTGTTTTGCGCCGGCGCCGATCTGGCATTGATCCGCAATTGCTTCGCTACGCCGCAGGGCCCCGATGAAATGACCGGCGTGGTGCGGGAAATGCAACGCCTGTATGAACGGCTCGAGGCGGCGCCACTGGCGACGCTGGCCGAGATCGAGGGCGCCGCGCTTGGCGGTGGGCTCGAACTGGCGCTGGCCTGCGACTTCCGCGTCGCGGCGACGGACGCGCCGATCGGCTTGCCAGAGGCCTCGCTCGGCCTGTTGCCCGGCGCTGGCGGCACACAGCGGCTGACCCGGTTGTGCGGGCCGGGCGTGGCCAAGCGCCTGATCCTGGGTGCCGAAGTCATCGACGGCGCGGCGGCCGAGCGACTGGGCATCGTGCAGTGGGCCCGGCCGCGCGCCGAACTGGCGGCCTGGGCGCGCGAACTCGCCGCGCGCGTGGCCGCCATGCCCAAGGCCGCATTGGCCGCCAACAAGCGCTGCATTGCCGCCGCGAGCGACGCAGCTCGCGACGGCTATGCCGAAGAACTGCGCGAAACGCGTGCCCTGTACGACCACCCCGAGACGCGCAAGAAGGTCCAGGCCTTTCTGGCCCGTGGCAATTCGCGTCCAAGACCCACCAAGACCACGCACAAGGAACCCACATGAGCATGCAAGGCAAGATCGCCGTCGTCACCGGTGCCGCATCGGGCATCGGCCGGGCCACCGCGCAAGCGCTGGCCGAAGCGGGCGCGACGGTCGTCGTGTCCGACATCGATGCCGGCAAGGGCGAGGCCGCCGCCGCGGCATTGCGCCAGAAAGGACACCGAGCCGACTTCGTCGCCGTCGACCTGACCAATACGGCCTCGATCGTCGCTTTCGCGGCGACGGTGCAGGCGCGTTTCGGTAGCGTCGACATCCTGGTCAACGGCGCCGGCTGGGGCCGCACGGCGCCGTTCTGGGACGGCACGCCCGAGTTCTGGGGCCAACTGGTGGCGCTCAACTTCGTCGGCCCGATGACGCTTTGCAAGGCACTGCTGCCGGCGATGATGGAACGCGGTGGCGGCAAGATCGTCAACATCGCCAGCGACGCCGGGCGCGTGGGCAGCCTGGGCGAGACCGTGTATGCCGGCGCCAAGGGCGGCCTGATCGCGTTCACCAAGTCGCTCGCGCGCGAGACCGCACGCTACGGCATCAACGTCAACTGCGTCTGCCCGGGGCCGACCGACACGCCGCTGATGGCCGCGGTGCCCGACAAGGTCAAGGAGGCGCTGACCAAGGCGATCCCGATGCGCCGCCTGGGCAAGCCCGAGGAAGTGGCCGACGCGGTGGTCTTCTTCGCCAGCGACCGCGCCGGCTTCATTACCGGACAAGTCTTGAGCGTCAGCGGCGGCCTGACGATGGCCGGGTAAATGAACACCCCCGAAGCGGCCTGCGGCCGCCTCCCCCTCGAGGGGGCAACGCCAGCGGCCCGGCGGAGCCGGATCCGCGGCGTTTGCTTGGACTTGCCCGCATCGCATGCGTCGCGCGACGCGCGAACTGCAACGGAGCAGCCCGGACGTCGGTTCCCAATTCGTCGTGCCCACGGGCCTTTGGCTTGGCGCTGGCCTGATCTACAGTGACTGTGAACTAAGGAGAACACCATGAAACGCATCCAACTCGCGAAGTACCAGGCCCGCCACTTCGGCTACAGCGTGAGCGGCAAGGTCGCCACCATCACGCTGAACCGGCCCGAGCGCAAGAACCCGCTGACCTTCGACTCGTACGGCGAGTTGCGCGATCTGTTCCGCGAGATGGTCTACGCCACCGACGTCAAGGCGGTGGTCTTCGCCGGAGAAGGCGGCAATTTCTGCTCGGGCGGCGACGTGCACGAGATCATCGGGCCGCTGGTGAAGATGGAGATGCCCGAGCTGCTCGAATTCACGCGCATGACGGGCGACCTGGTCAAGGCCATGCGCGCCTGCCCGCAACCCATCGTCGCCGCGATCGACGGCGTGTGCACCGGTGCCGGCGCGATGATCGCCTGCGCCTCGGACCTGCGCTTCGCCACCGCGCGCAGCAAGCTGGCGTTCCTCTTCGTTCGCGTCGGCCTGGCCGGCGCCGACATGGGCGCGTGCACGCTGCTGCCGCGGCTGATCGGACTGTCGCGCGCCGCCGACCTGCTCTTCACCGGGCGTGTCGTCAATGGCGAGGAGGCCGAACGCATGGGCTTTCATAACCGCCTGGTTACGCCCGAGTCGCTGCTCGACGAGGCCACTGCGATGGCGCAAAGCCTGGCCGACGGGCCGACCTTTGGCCATGCAATGACCAAGACCATGCTCTGGCAGGAGTGGAACTCGGGCCTGGGCGAATGCATCGAGGCCGAGGCACAAGCGCAGGCGATCTGCATGCAGACGCAGGATTTCGAGCGCGCGTACCACGCGTTTGCCGCCAAGGGCAAGCCAGTCTTCGAAGGTAATTGACGTGGACCACCCCCGAGGCGCCTTCGGCGCCTCCCCCTCAAGGGGGCCGAGGCCCGCGGCTCCAGGCCGACCTGCGTCGGCCTGGACGGGCCGAGGTATGGCCGCGTCTCGCGGCCATGCGGCCCGCAGGGCCCGCCTGCGGACCGGCAAAGCCGGATCCGCGGCGGCCGCTTGGCTGCGTTTGGTTCGTGCGTCGCGGGTGTCATTTACCACCATAGGCAACTGATGCATGCTGCGGCCGACGGCGATGAACCAGGCGGCGTGCTCGAGCGCTGCGGCCGTGCGCTGCAGGTCGCATGCAAGGCGGCGGCGATCGCCGGCGCGCTGGTCTTCGTCGCGCTGGTCGCGATGTCGATCGTCTCGATCAGCGGGCGCAAGCTGTTCTCCGCGCCGGTGCCCGGCGACGTCGAATTGCTGCAGTTGTGCGCGGCGTTCGCATCGTCTTCGTTCTTCGCCTGGTGCCACCTCAACCTCGGCGACGTCAAGGTCGACTTCTTCACCGAGCACATGGCCGCGTCGAAGGTGCACGTGCTCGATTGCGTCGGCTCGCTGCTGGTCGGCGCCTTCGGCGCATTGATCGCCTGGCGCACCGGCGCCGGCGCGCTGTCGCTGTGGGCCAGCGGCGAGACGACCATGATCCTGGGCTTGCCGGTGTGGCTCGGGCAGGCGCTGATGGTGCCGGGCTTTGCACTGCTCGCGCTGGTCGGGCTGTACCGCGCGGCGTGGCACGCACGCAGTGTCAGGGGGCCGGCGTGACCGGCATCAGCGCCGGGCTGGTCTTGTTCGGGCTGCTGATGGTGCTGCTCGTACTGCGCGTGCCGATCGGCATCGCGATGTTTTCGGTCGGCGCCGGTGGCTACGTCTGGCTGACCGGCGGACAGTGGGCGCCGCTGCTCAACTCGTTGAAGAACCTGGCCTATGCGCGGCTGTCGAACTACGACCTGATCGTGATCCCGCTGTTCCTGCTGATGGGCCAGTTCGCCACCCACGGCGGGCTGTCGCGCGCGCTGTTCCGCTTCGTCAGCGCGTTCATGGGTCACTGGCGCGGCGGCGTGGCGATGGCGGCCGTCGGCGCCTGCGCCGGCTTCGGCGCCATCTGCGGCTCGTCGCTTGCCACAGCCGCCACCATGGGTCAGGTGGCGCTGCCCGAACTCAAGCGCCTGGGCTATGCCGGCAGCCTGGCCACCGGCACGCTGGCCGCGGGCGGCACGCTGGGCATCATGATCCCACCGTCGGTGCCGTTGGTCATCTACGCCATCCTGACGCAGGAGTCGATCGGCAAGCTGTTCATGGCCGCCGTGCTGCCCGGCGTGATCGCGATGCTCGGCTACATGCTGGTGATCAAGATTGTCGTCACCTGGCGGCCTGCGATGGGCCCGGCCGGGCCGCGCGTGGCCTGGCCCGAACGCCTACGCGCGCTGGCCGCGGTGCTGCCGGTGCTGGGCGTGTTCCTGGTCGTCATCGTCGGCATCTACGGCGGCTGGGCCAACCCGACCGAGGCCGCCGCGATCGGCGCCGCCGCCTGCGGCGGCTTGGCGCTGACCAGCGGCAAGATGCGCATGCAGGGCCTGATCGACACCGCGCTCGGCACGGCCCAGGCCAGCGCGATGATCTTCCTGGTCCTGCTCGGCGCGGATCAGCTCAACACCGCGCTGGCGCTGTCGCAGATGCCGGCCGAACTGGCGGCCTGGGTCAAGGGCAGCGGTTTCTCGCCGTTGCTGGTGATGTTCGCGATTCTGCTCACGTACATCCTGCTCGGCTGCGTGATGGACTCGCTGGCCATGATCCTGCTGACCATTCCCGTTTTCTATCCAGTGGTGATGGGCCTGGACTTCTGGGGCCTGGACGCGACTGACAAGTCGATCTGGTTCGGTATCCTGGCGCTGATGGTGGTCGAGATCGGCCTGGTGCACCCGCCCGTCGGCATGAACGTCTACGTCATCAACCGCATCGCCAAGACGGTGCCGCTGGTCGAGACCTTCAAGGGCGTGATGCCGTTCCTGATGTCGGACTTCGTGCGCATCACCGTGCTGCTGTTCTTCCCTTCGCTTTCACTGGTCCTGGTCAGGACCTTTCAGACCTGAGTCCATCCACCCCGCAAGGAGACTATCCATGAAGCTGCGTCACTCTCTCGGCCTCGTCGCCGCCGCCATCGTCTCGCTCTCCGCCGCGTTGCCCGCACATGCCCAGCAGGTGGTGCTCAAGGTGCACCATTTCCTGCCCGGCACCTCGAACGTACACATCAACATCATCCAGGCCTGGTGCGACAAGGTCGGCAAGGAGTCGGCCGACAAGCTGAAGTGCCAGATCTACCCGGCGATGCAGCTCGGTGGCACACCGGCGCAGCTGTTCGACCAGGCCCGCGACGGCGTGGCCGACATCGTCTGGACCATCCCGACCTACTCGGCCGGCCGCTTCACCAAGTCGGAGGTCTTCGAGTTGCCGTTCCTGACGCGCAGCGCCAAGGGCTCGAGCCAGGCCTACTGGAGCTACGTGCAGAAGAATGCGCTCGATGAATACCAGGGCGTGCGCCCGATCTTCTTGCACACCAACGACGGCTCGTCGTTCCATCTGTCCAGCGCCAAGGGCGTGCGCACGCTCGAAGACCTGAAGGGCCTGAAGATCCGCGCCGCGACACGGCTGAATTCGCGCATGCTGGCTGCGCTCGGCGCCACGCCGGTGCAGATGCCGCTGCCCTCGGTGCCCGAGTCGATGTCCAAAGGCGTGATCGACGGCGCGATGGTGCCGTGGGAAGGTGTGCCAGCGGCCAAGCTGCAGGAGATTGCCAAGAGCCACCTCGACGCACCGGCCGGCCAGCCCAAGTTCGCCAACTCGATCTTCGCCTACGTCATGAACCAGGCCAAGTACGACAGCCTAGCACCCGAGCTGAAGAAGGTGATCGATGCCAACAGCGGCATCGCGGTGTCGGCCTGGGCCGGCGAGAAGTTCGATGCCGTGGTCGCCGCGAACCACAAGCTCGCCGGCGATCGCGGCAACGCGCTGCTGACGCTGACCGACGCCGAGTTCCAGCGCTGGATCAAGGCCTCGGCCGACGTCGACGACCAGTGGGTGAAGGAGGTCGGTGCCAAGGGCGGCAATGGCAGCGCGTTGCTTGAAGACGCGCGCGCGCTGATCCAGCAATATGACCGTTGAGCCACGTCGCTGGCGCGACGCCGACGGCGTGCACATCGACGTGCGCGGGCTGGCGCCACCGCAACCACTGGTGGCGATCCTGCGTCTGGTGCACGAGCAGCGCGACGGCGATGCCGCGGTGATCGTGCACCATGACCGCGACCCGCTGCTGCTCTACGCCGAGCTGGCCGAGATCGGCTGGACGGCCGAGCGCATCGCCGCCGAGCCGGGTGGCGTGCGCCTCAGGCTCCACCGCCCCGGCTGATGGCCGTCCCGGGCGCGTTCCTGCTCGGGGCGACGAGCCGGCTGCTGCCGGCGTCGATTCCGTTCCGCTTCTTCGCCGCCGCCACCCTCTTCCACCTGCTGGCCTGGCTGGCGCTTTGCGCCGGCGCCGACCGCATGGCGCCGTTCGTCGCCGCACCGGGCTGGCCGCTGGCCGCGCTGCATCTGGTGACATTGGGCGTGCTGGTCATGACGGCCATCGGCGCGGGCCTGCAGCTGCTGCCGATCGCCACGCGCCAGCCGGTGCCCTCGGCGTTCTGGCCGCGGGCGATCTGGTGGCTGTACACACCCGGCGTGGCCGCGGTCACGCTCGGCATGGGGTTCGCGCTGCCGGGCCTGCTGGGCCTCGGCGCCGTCGCCGTGCTGCTGGCACTGCTGATGTTCGCTGTCCTGCTGGCGCTCAACCTGTACGGCGCGCGCGGCATGCCCGAGGTGGTGGCGCACGGCTGGGCCGCGCTGGCCAGCCTGCTCGTCGTGCTGGGCAGCGCGCTGGCGCTGGTGCTGGCCTGGCTCGGTGTGCCGACGATCGCCCGCCAGACCGCGCTGGCGCTGCACCTGGCTTTCGCGGCGTACGGTTTCATGGGCCTGCTGGCGCTCGGGCTGTCGTGCATCCTGGTGCCGATGTTCGCGCTGGCCGCGGCACCCGACCGGCGGCGCGCCATCGCGTCGTGCGGCATGGCCGTTGCCGCACTGGTGCTGGCGGCCATGGCGGCCTTCGACATCGCAACGCAGTCGCTGCGCGTGGTGGCGCTCGTGCTCGGCGCCGGCGCAGTGGCGCTGCACCTGCACCTGATGCGCGTGGCCCTGCGCAGCGGCATGCGGCGCGAACTCGGCCGGTCGTTCACGCTGGTGCGCCTGGGCTGGGCCATGCTCGCAGCCAGCTTGGTGCTGGCGCTGGCCCTGGTTTTCGAAGCGCCACTGCCCGGCCTGGCCGCGCTGTTCGGGCTGGTACTGATCGACGGCTGGCTGCTGAGCTTTCTGCTCGGCATGCTGCAGCGCATCGTGCCGTTCCTGGCGGCCATGCATACGGCACGCGGGAGCCGACGGCCGCCGACGCCATCCTCGCTCAGTGCCGATCGCCCGCTGGCGATCCACTTCGCCTGCCACGTCGCAGCGCTGGCCGGTCTGGCACTGGCGATCGCCGTCGACAGCCCGTGGCTGCTCGCGCTGGCCGCCGCCGTCGGCACGCTCGGCGCAGCGGCGTTCGGCGCCTTCTTCGTGACCGTCATGCGGCGCATGCACGCCGCGCCGGTTGCTTGACTGACATCAAGGGCAACGGCGCAGGGCTCGCTATTCTGGCGTGCAACCATCCACCCTCCGGGCGACACCATGCACCAGGTCAGCCAAGTCCTCGACAACGAACACCGCAGCAGCCTCGATTTGCTCGGCCGCGTCGAGCAGGCCTTCGTGCGCGCGCAGAGTGCGGCCAGCTTCACGCCGCTGGCGCCGGCATTCATCCGCCTGATCGAACACGAGATCTCGCGCCATTTCGAGTTCGAGGAAGGCGAGTTGTTCACGCGCATGACCGAGGCCGGTGAAGGCGACATCGCCTGGCTGCTGCGGGACGAGCACGACGCGATTCGCGCGGTGGCGGCCGAGTTGCTGCCGCTGGCGCGCACGGCTGTGGCCGGCACCCTCGACGAGCGCGGCTGGGGCGAGCTCAAGCGCGGTGTGCTCGAGATGGTCGAGCGCCAGGTGGCCCATATCCAGAAGGAGACGATGGCGCTGCTGCCGATGCTCGACGATCACCTGCTCGACGACGACACAGACAGCGCGTTGGCATTGGCCTACAGCAGCAGCTGATCGGCCACGTTAGGAGACACTGATGCAACAAGTTGCCACGCCGCCACCCGCGGTACGCGCCCTCGCCGCCGCCGACCTGGCCGACGTGATCGCCATCGACAGCGCGCTCGAGGGTCGCTCGCGCCGCGGCTATGCCGAGCGGCGCCTGGCGGCGGCGCGGCGCGATCCTGCGTTGCACGCCCAGTTCGCGGCCGTCGACGAGCGTGGTCTGGCCGGCTATATCCTGGCGCGCATGCTCGAGGGCGAATTCGGCCGCGAGGCGCGCAGCATGCGCATCGAGCTGGTCGGTGTGCGGCCCGACGTGCGCGGCCACGGCGTGGGCAGGCAACTGTTCGACGCACTGTCCCAATGGGCCGGCCGCCACGCCGTGACCGAATTGCGCACCCAGTCGGCCTGGTCCGACGTGGCGATGCTGCACTGGCTGGCCGGCATGGGCTTCGAGCTGGCTCCGGCGCTGATCGTCGAATGCGCCGTCGCCGGCGGCGACTACCGGCCCGAGCGCGACGACGCGATCGCGCTGCCGACCGACGGCGACACCGGCCAGGAGATCCGCTTCGACGGCGGCAGCGCCGGCAACGACTTCGAGCGCCTGGCCCGCGACAGCGCCGACGTGCGCTCGATGACGCCGGCCGACCTGCCGGGCATCGTGCGCATCGACCGCAGCATCACCGGCCGCGACCGCAGCGCCTACTTGAAAGCCAAGCTGGCCGAAGCGCTGGACGACTCGAGCCTGCGCGTATCGCTGTGCGCACGGCGTGACGACGCCAACATCGGCTTCCTGATGGCGCGCGTGGACCGCGGCGACTTCGGCCGCACCGAGCCGGTGGCGGTGATCGACACGATCGGCGTCGACCGCGAATACACGCGTCACGGCGTCGGCCGCGCGCTGCTGTCGCAATTGTTCGTCAACCTCGGTGCACTGCACGTCGAGCGCGTCGAGACCTTCGTCGCGGCAAGCGACCTGGCCCTGCTCGGCTTCCTGTACGGCGTCGGCTTCGTGCCGTCGCAGCGGCTGCCCTTCGTGCGCAGGCTCGGCAACTGGGAATGAACGCAGCACCATTGCGGGCCGAGGGGCTGTCATGACGCCGGACGACGAGTCGGTGCGCGAAGCGCTGCGCCAGGTCGACGACCCCGAGGCGGGCATGAACATCGTCGAACTCGGGCTGGTCTACGGCATCGAGGTCGGCGCCGATGCGGTACTGATCGACCTCACGATGACGACCGCCGCCTGCCCGATGGCCGACATGATCGTCGAGCAGGCGCGCGACGCCGTGACGGCCATCATGCCCCCAGGGACGCGGGTCGACGTGCGGCTGGTGTGGGACCCGCCGTGGACGCCGGACAAGATGTCGGGCATCGCGCGCGAACACTTCGGCTGGACGTCGTGAGTGCCCCCAAGGCCGCCGCCGCGCGGCGTCCGCCCCCCCGAGGGGGAGCAAGGAAACTTGGGGCGGCCCGGCGTTTCCTTGAGATCGCTGCCCCAGCGCCGGCCCAGGCCGCAGGCGGCGGGCTGCCGGCGCCCTGGCGCGTGCCGCTGTTGATGCTCGGCTTCGTCGGCCTGTTCGCCGGTGCCGGCGCCGGGCTTGCCCGCCTGGGCTGGGGCATGCCCACGCTGGTGGCGTCGGCCGCCGCGCTGCACGGCCCGCTGATGATCTGCGGCTTCTTCGGCGTGGTGATTGCGCTCGAACGCGCGGTCGCGATCGGCCGCGGCTGGGCCTACCTCGGGCCGCTGCTGGCGGGACTCGGCGGCGCGTTTGCGGTGCATGGCGCGGCGACGTCTGCGGCGTGGCTCTTCCTGGCCGGCAGCAGTGTGCTGCTGGCGGCGTCAGTCGACGTGATGCGCCGGCAGACGGCGCTGTTCACCTTCACGCTCGTGCTCGGCGCCGCCTGCTGGATGGCCGGTAACGCGTTGTGGCTGGCAGGCTGGACGGTGCATGAGATCGTGCCCTGGTGGCTGGCCTTCCTGGTCCTCACGATCGCCGGCGAACGGCTCGAGTTGTCGCGCCTGCTGCCACCGTCGCCGACGGCCACGCGGGTGTTCGCGCTGCTGCTGGTGGTGATCGCGGCCGGCCTCATCGGCCTGCACTGGGCCTGGGGGCCGCTGCTGTTCGCCGCCGGCCTGCTCGGGCTGGCACTGTGGCTGATCAAGCAGGACCTGGCACGGCGCACGGTGCGCGGGCGCGGCCTGACGCGCTTCATCGCCGTGTGCCTGCTGTCGGGCTATGCCTGGCTGGCCCTGGGCAGCGCGGTCATTCTGGCCGCCGGCGGCCTGACACCGGGCAGTGCGTCCTACGACGCGGCGCTGCACGCCGTCGCGCTCGGGTTCGTCTTCTCGATGGTCTTCGGCCACGCGCCGATCATCTTCCCCGCCGTGCTGCGCGTGGCGGTGCCCTACCACCCGCTGTTCTATGGCCCGCTGGCGCTGTTGCACGCCTCGCTCGCGCTGCGGCTGGCCGGCGACGCGACGGCGCAGTTCGAATGGGTGCGCGCCGGCGGCGTCGGCAATGCGCTGGCGCTCGCGGCCTTCATCCTCGGTACCGTGAGCGCGGTCGTGCGCGGCAGGCTTGCCGCGCGGCGGGGCGGCGCGTAGTCGGGTCTGGCGATCGATCCGTCAGGGCGGCCCGAGCCACGGGTCGATCTCGCCACCGCCGAACGTCGCGAGCGTCGGGACGCCGCGGGCTCAGGTCTTGAGCTTGCGGCCGAGATGCTGCTCGACCTTGGCCGTCTTGGCCTGCATGCGCCCACCCGGCCCGGCGCGGTAGTCGATCTTGATGTGCACACCGATGCGCGGGCAATCGGCCGCCAGGGTTTCGAAGCAGGCCGTGACGACGGCCATCACCTCGGCCCACTCGCCTTCCAGGATGGTGCCCATCGGCGTGAGCTGGTAGGGCACGCCGCTGCGGTCGATCACGTCGAGGATGCGCGCCACCTGTGCACTGACGCTTTCGCCGACGCCGACCGGCGACATCGAAAATTCGAGCAAGACCATCGGGGACTCCTGTATGGCGGGCCATCGCAGCTTGCCGACAACGGCAATGATGCATTCGCCCCGGCCCGCACGGGTCGAATTGTCGTCTTGGCGGCCCGCCAACTACGGCAAACTGCGTTCACGTACCAGGAGACTCCATGTCTGCACAACCCCGCCCTCCCGGCGCCGACGACTTCACGCGGCTCGAACTGGGCATCGTCGGGCGCGATCTCAGTATCCCGACGCCGTACGGCCCGCGCCGGATCATCTATGCCGACTGGACTGCCAGCGGGCGCGCCTATGCACCGATCGAGCAGCGCCTGTTGCGCGACTTCGGCCCCTACATCGCCAACACGCACACCGAGACCAGCTTCACCGGCCATGCCATGACCGCCGCCTACCAGCGTGCGCGCACGCTGATCAAGCAGCATGTGAACGCGGCGCCCGGCGACGTGTTGCTGGCCACCGGCACCGGCTGCACCGGTGCGATCAACAAGCTGCATCGTCTGCTCGGGCTGCGCGTGCCGTCCAACTTCATTGGCACGGCCACGGTGGCAGCGGCCGACCGCCCGCTGGTCCTGATTACGCACATGGAGCACCACTCGAACCACACCACCTGGCTGGAGTGCGAAGTCGATCTGGAAGTGATCCCTGCCGATGCGCAGGGCCTGGTCGACGTGGCGGCCATTCCTTCCATTCTGGCCCGCTACCCGGAGCGACGGCTGAAGATCGCGTCGATCACGGCGTGTTCGAACGTCACCGGCATCGAGACCCCGGTGCACGACATCGCGGCGGTGATGCACGAACACGGTGGGCTGTGCTTCGTCGACTATGCCTGTTCGGCGCCGTATGCCGCGATCGACATGCACCCGGCGGACCCGGCGCGCGCACTCGATGCGATCTTCTTCTCGCCGCACAAGTTTCTCGGCGGGCCCGGCTCATGCGGCATCTTGATCTTCGACCCGCGGCTGTACTCGGCGCAGGTGCCGGACCAGCCGGGCGGCGGCACCGTGACCTGGACCAACCCCTGGCACGAACACCGCTACCACGACGACATTGAGGTGCGCGAGGACGGCGGCACACCGGGCTTCCTGCAACTCATCCGCGCCGCGCTGGCGGTGCAATTGAAGGAATCGCTGGGCGTGCAGCGCATCGCAGAGCGCGAACACGCGATCGTTCAGCAGGTGTTCGCGCGGCTGGACCGCATGCCGCGCGTGGTGGTGCTGGCCGGACAACACCGGCAGCGGCTGCCGGTGTTCTCGTTCTACCTGCCCGGGCTGCACTACAACCTGGTCGTGCGCCTGCTCAACGATCGCTTCGGCGTCCAGGCCCGTGGCGGCTGTTCGTGCGCCGGCACCTACGGCCATTACCTGCTGAACGTGGATGTCGATCACTCGCAACGCATCACCTCGCGCATCGACGCCGGCGACCTGACCGACAAGCCCGGCTGGGTGCGCGTGTCGTTCCACCCGGCGATGAGCGACGCCGAGGTCGCTGGCGTGTGCGACGCGATCGAGCAGATTGCCCTGCACGGCGACGACTGGGCCGCCGACTACCGCCACATTCCGCGGCTGAACGACTACGAGCATGTCGGCGGGCCGGCGCCAGTCGAGGCCTTGGTCGCGGGGTGGTTCGACGTTCAGGATCAGGCCGCCATGCTGTCCGCTTAGGCCGCACG